>Ga0206107_1000281_pt1 | contig 27399 bp, 19 predicted proteins | sample 2B0metagenome_FD_148652 | JGI IMG/M metagenome (GOLD analysis project Ga0206107, IMG submission 148652) | Enriched microbial communities from leaf-cutter ant dump, University of Wisconsin, Madison, United States - 2B0 | ecosystem: Environmental > Terrestrial > Nest > Insects nest > Nest dump...
TCAAGTATCAGCTACCCGTCACATCAACGGACGCCCGCGTCATGGCAGACCAGTGCGCTGACTGAACACGCCGCCACCACCGGACATGTGTCAGCGACGGTGCAGCAAACCACACTGAACTTCTCCGATGCCGACAGCCGGTGCCCGCGACAGCGCACCTACCCTACCTACCGGCACGGGTGGGTATCCCCCGTCAACTGTGAGAACCGCAGCCGGTGGCCCTGCACAGCAAACTGTAGGGCGTTCACCGCCGCCACCAACCGTGGCCGGCAGCTGATCCATGTCCTGTCCAGTCATCGAAAGGCACGCTGAGAGCTACCATGACGCTGTACCGAAATGCGGGGCAGGCCCCTTAACTGCTGCGCCAGCAGTTGATCCCAGAACCTTTTGCGGGTGTGGCCTGTGGTCGCGGTGGATGCCGACAGCACCGTGTCCTGCCATGGGCTCACTTCCTCAGCATGCAGACACATTGCCGATCACGCGCCCGAGAACTGTTGCTGCCATATCCTGGAGTGCCGCAGTCGTGGTCGGTGTGGTCATGGTGACCGCTGGGACCATGAAGCTGATGGACACATCTGATTTCACAATGTCGATCCTTGCCTACAACCTTGTCGGGTTTCCCATTGCCTCTGCCCTTGCGCACACACTGCCGTTGATCGAAATCGCTGGTGGCCTGTGCCTGCTGACTGGTGCGGCCTCCCGGCTAGCCGCGGCGGCAGCTGCCGTGCTGCTGGCCGTGTTCACTGCCGCGATCGTGTCAGCATGGGCCCGTGGGTTAAGTATTGATTGCGGATGCTTCGGTGCAGGGCAACCTGCCCAAAACGCTGATGTGTCCTATGCCGTTGACATCATCCGAGATCTCGCATTGATGGCCGCCTGCGGGTGGGTGATGGTGTGGCCGGTGGCCCCGATATGGCAGTCGCTGCGCCGGCGGGGCGACGCTGATAACAGCCCTACTAGTGAACAGGATGCATGTGACTGATACCGGTACTGATACTTACGCATTCGACGGTTTCATCGTGGAACGCCATCACTGGGTGTCAACTATCACCGGCATGTTGAACTCAGCGTTTTGCCTGTCAACTACTGAACAGTACGACGTGGGTAGGGTGCTGACGAAACTATTCACCACCCTACAGATTCCCGAACGAGGGGAACCGGTCACACTACCGATGCCTGTGGTGCAAGAGGTGCATTCCCGGCTGTACTCGGAGGCGTTGACGACAACCTCCGCCGCCGCCCGCCCAGTCACCGATCGAGACTGCATCGCCCCGCTGGAAGCATGGCGCAATGCGTTAGAAAACATGGTCACGGTCGCCTATCCGAGGCTGCAGCCGGCGGACCGGGCATTGCTGGTGAAGTCATTCGACGACATCCTCAAAGCAATAGGTGTTCCACGACGGGCCGCCCAGTTCATTCCCGAACCAGTCATCGCAGCGGTCCGCGATCTGGAAGACGCCCGCGCATACAGCTGCTGACAGTCAGCCGTGCACAGCCGCTACCTCGTTGACAGCCTGCACGCGTGTGCGCACCATCACAGCCCACCTCCCGCGTACCCGAAGGGCCCTTGATGTCCACTCCAAAAAAGATGCCGGCCACCTACTGGACTGTCACAGCGGTTGCGCTGCTGCTCATTGCCGGCGGTGTCCTCTGGGCATTGGCGTCATCGAATACAGCAGCACACGCCACCGCACCTGCCTCTGCTACCAGTAACGGAGGCATCCCCGTCGGGGACGGTCCCGTACGAGTCGACATTTATGAAGACTTCCAATGCCCGGCGTGCGGCACATTCGAGACAACATACGGTAACCAGATTCAGCAACTGGTCACATCCAACAAAATCACCGCTGTCTACCATCCGATGTCGTTCCTCGGCCCCGAATCTGAACGCGCATCCGCCGCATCCGGCTGTGCAGCGGATGCGGGCCTGTTTGACAAGTTCCACCAGTACTTGTTCGCGCATCAACCAGCTGAACATTCCGGCGGATACACCACACAGGACCTTGTCAGTGTCGGGCAAGCGATCGGCGCGCCAGACAGTTACAGCCAGTGTGTGCTCAACGGTACCTATGCGGCATGGACAGCAGCAGTCGACCAGGATGCTGCACAAGCAGGTGTGACTGCCACACCCACATTCGCTATCAACAGCCAGTTCGTCACCGGCACTGCTTTGACACTGTCCGACATCATGTCCGCTATCACCGGTGCAGCAAACAACCCCAACCCTTCACCGGATCCCTCCGAGGTCTCACCAGTCCACGGCACACCGGGACGCGACTAACCCACCGGGGCATCACTGCATCACGGCGGCGGTCGTGCACGTTCCGCCGTGATGCAGTGATGCCCTACATCACCGAGTCGGGGCTGGTTGGTTGTCCCTCACCAGCGCATCAGAACGGACAGTCAACATGGTGACATCAGCCAATACATCAACTACACAGCACACAATCGCATCCGTGGCAGTACCCAAAAAGGGCACCTACCGCACCTACTCATACCTTGCTGACCCGGGCACCCACGTCGGTGACAGTGTCGATATCGAGTTCGGGCACACGAACACCACCGGAATAGTTGTTGATGTCGCCACTGCTACCAGCCCGGGGAAAGCAACAAAACGTATTCGAACAAACCATGGCCCCATCACTAACCCTGCCACCTGGAAAGTATGCGAATCCATCTCCACCTGGCATGGTGTACCACTGTCCACCATCGCTGTCCGACTGCAGCCCACAGCAACTGGCACCCCCGCCTGCCCGCCACACACCTGCCCGCCACCACCGGCGCCCACACCGGTCACAGTCGACATCGGTGGCCGCAGACACACTGTGTCCACCGAACCGGGCAGTCATCTTGTGGCCGTAAGCCCGCACACCAGCAGTGAACACACCGCCGCTGATATTGCACAAGCAATCGCAAGCCCGGGAACAACCGTACTCATCTTCTGCCCCACCTCCGCGTCGGTGACCGCCACACTCAAACATTTACCCGAACCTGCCACGATACGGCTAGACAGCCGGCCATCAGCTAACGCGTTCAACCGTCTGCGCACCAGCGACACCCAATTCGCGGTCACCAGCCGTACAGGTATGCTGTACACGCCAGCAGCGGTACGCGGATACATTGTTGTTGATGAGCATCACACCGGGCATGTCGATCCACGAAGCCCCTATTTGAACGCCCGAGACATTGCCGTGACACGCGGGCGTGCAGACACCGTTCCTGTTTTCCTAATTAGTGCACAACCCAGCCCTCAGGCTGTGGGGCGAGCCACCACGGTCACTGACGGGTCCTGCGACCGTGGTCAGTGGCCGGCCCGAATCAACATTGTGGATCGGTCTCACACCCAAGATCCTGCACAGTGGCTTATCCCACCGAAAATGCGCTCCGCGTTGCGCGCGAACGCACGAACAGCGACGACTACACCTTTGGTGATTGCAGCCCGAACGAGCAGCGTCCGACGATGCAGATCGTGCCGCACGGTCCGCGGATGCGAGCGTGAACATCCCGACAACATTTGCACACACATCATGAACACCTTGTGTCCTGTCTGCCAAGCGACAAGCGAAACGGTGTTATCGGGATGGGATCCCGCCCGACTGCATAAACTGTTAGGTGACGGTGTCACTGTCACAACCGAAGCAGCGTTACCCGAGCAGCCGGAATCTGAACTGGTCATCATCTTCGATGTCGACACCGCGTTGGCCTACCCTGGTCTGGATGGGGAAGCACGTGCCCGCCACCTGATTGTTGCCGCTGCACGCGCCTGCACACCCGATGGAACACTGCTGATCGTGACCAGCGGATCCAGCGCGCATCCGCTGCTTCGCGATGTCGCAACCCGCAGAACAGTCCTTGCCTCATCCCGGCGTTCGCAGGCGCATGCGCAGCGTCGACGGCTGCCGCCTTACGGGCGCCTGATCACTGTCGAGCAAGAACGTAAAACCTGCCCTACCGTTCGAGATTGGCCCGGCACGGCCATCGGGCCAGCACTCATCCGCCCCGATGTGTGGAAAACGCTGCTGCTGTGCGACACCTCCACGTTGGCTGCGGCCGGTCCCTGGCTGCAGCGCATGCGTGCACGAGCCAAGACACGGGTCACTGTCACATGACCCAGCAGAATGGGCACGATCAAAAAGGGTCCCCGCAGGAAACTGCGGGGACCCTTTGCTTCTGTGGTGGACACTCGTTGGCGTCCAGGTGAGCCGTCAGGTGCGTGACCGGTCGTCATCTTGTGTCGAATGATGTGCAGATATAGCTGCGGCGGCGCCGACTCGTAACGCTGTGGCCATATAGGCCAGTGGTCGTGGAACTGCCGACTGCCCGGTGTCCTTACGGTGGGCATTGCGTGCCAACTGGTTGACCCGTATCACAAATACGGCGCCCGCTATCAGCAACACGGCAGTGACGCTGACGCACACTGAGATCACGTTGAATCCTGAACCGAATGTGATCGTTGCCGGCGCCTGCCCGAACAGTAACGCCGTTTTCGTGTCCGATACGGCCGCGTTCGCCAGCCACCAGGGGATGACGGCGACGATGATATATACCCCGTTTCGCAGCATGCACCCGATCGCTGCAACTGCTGCTGCGGCTACCAGGAATGCGACAACTGACGGCATCTGCGCGGTCGTCGGGATTCGGGCCGTCGACGCCGCCTGATAGGAACCAACTATGGTATTAGCGGCAGTAGCGTCTTGGATGCTGACAACGTTCCAGCCGGTGAAACATCCATCTGACTTGATCACTGTTGCATTGTGCTGCATCTGCTTACGCAGACCATCCAACGTCACCGCCGCCGTCACAGGTGCAGTCGCGGGTGTATCTGTACCGGTGTGCTCACATGATGCCGTCGGTGATGGAGAACGGATCACCCACACTGCCCCTGTGCTCCACACTGCAAGCACTGCTACCGCGACAATGGCGGCCGCGAACAGTGCTGCTCTGCCTCGCCGGGCTTGAGTCCACTGTTCATGGTTTTGTTCAATGAGCATGTTCACAGGCTCACACCTGTCCTCTCATCTACGTCGATTGGTTGATCACACAGCATGCGCTGCGGGCTGGCGGGCACCGTGCCCGCGCCGGCACCCGGCACCAGCCCACATGGTGGGCTGGCACAGCAACCGGGCACAGGTTCCGCTGACCTCACCGGGCGGCTGTTGCCTGCAACTGGTGGCCGCAGAACACGTCACAGTTACAGTTTGACCGGCATCAGCACCACGTGAACACCTGAGGCAGCGTCGTCAACACGCAACGGTGTCGACGGTGACGTCCACGAAAACACTGCCTGCGCTGCCGAGACTGCTAAGAACGCGTCGGTAAGGTACTCAATGTTGACCCCAAACCGGATCGGTGCCACGGAACCCGCGACAGGCACCAGCTCACTACCGGCACCGACGTCAACGGTGTTCATTGACAGACACAACTCGCTACCCGACACATCAACCACCAGCGGGCATACGGAACCGGCCCCAGATTTGGCTGCAGCAACCGATTTCAGTCGCGCTAACGCTGTTCGCATCTGTGTCACATCCACTGTCACAGCAACCGCGTTTTCGGTTTGCAGTACAACGTCCACTGCAGGAAACGGGGCATCCACGGTCCTTGTGACACACACTCCCCCGTCCCCGAACCCGAAGATCAGTGAACGGTTGACTTCATGGGATCCAACCGCTGTCACACCCAACTTGCGCAGCAGCCGCAGCGTCTTGATGCTGATGACCGCATCTATCTCGTACGGCCACACAACCCCTGCTGCAACCACCCGTGTCACACGCACGCTGTCAGTAGCTGACACCAGCAGTCCTTGCGGGGACGACTTGACATGGACAACAGCTTCAGCGCTTCCGGCTGGTGCCGATGCGCTGGATGCGCACGCGGCCAGCACAGTGGGAAGCCACGAAAAGTCGATCGGGGTGAACGCGCCAACATTACCTTCACCTGCCGGTAGCGTTGCGGCCAACGCGTTGAACTCGTACGGCGGTGAGTCCGACGCTTCAACAGCTAGGCAGGACGCTGCAGCTGTTAACGACACCTGCGTGTTCGCAGGCAACGTAGCTAAAAATGATCGCAACGGCCCAGGCACCACCAACAGGCTGCCGTCAGCAGCGTCAGCGGAATCTATGGTGATTGGTGCTGTCAGCGTTGTTGTACCGTCGGAGGCAGTCAACCGCAGCACCGCATCATCTGCATGCACCGAAAAAAGCACCCCCGTGTAGGCGACTAGTGTCGTTGACGACGGCATCACCAAAGCGGCAACACTTAACGCCTCCGCCAAGTCACCGGCTGACACAACAGCTTTCATAGCCGTCAGTGTCGCCCCAGCATCAACCGTGTGTGCACATGATCTGTCAGATGCGCACGGTTGATGCTGTGACTACAGCTAACACAGCCCCGATCGGTGACGACGGAGTCCCCGACCACACTGGCGCCTTGCCTGCGGCATTGTCTCCTTCACGGGCTGGTGACTACAACACCTGCCCGCGACTGTTCTACTACAAAACAATCCTCGGATTGGACAGCCCACCGACAGCAGCCACATTGAAAGGTAACCTTGTGCACGCTGTGGCCGAAACACTGTTTGACCGGCCCGAACACGATTGGACGGTTCAGACAGCGATCGCCATGATCCCTGATGTGTGGAACGCTATGCGCACACCGGCACCAGCGGCACCGCAAAGTAGTGAAGCTGACAGTGTTCGTGCTCAACGAGCGCAAGCGGCAGCACAGGTTGCGGCAACCGTCGTTCCTGTAGGTTCTCGCGCGGAGGAGCAACTGCTTGCCGGCGCGCAGGAATCGCTGCGGAACTGGTTTTCCATTGAAAATGTTGCTGCCGCTGACCCTCGGAATGTGACGCTGCCGGACGGGTCCGTCATCGATGGTAGAGAAATTCATGTGCAAGCAGTTGTCGGCGGAGTGCCGGTCCACGGATTCATTGACCGGCTCAACGACTATGTTGCCGGAACGCATCGACATTGGGTGATCACCGACTATAAGACGGGCCGTAAACCCGGTCCGAGGTATCAGCAGAAAGCGTTCTTCCAGCTGCGCCTGTATGCTGCGGCATTTTCCGTCACCTTTGGGCGGTCACCTGACTGGCTTCGCCTGGTGTATACCACGTCCACGGATCGGGTGAACGGGATTTTGCAGGTGGCGGTCACTGACACCGTGTTGCAGCGCGCTGAACAAGAAATCGGTGACGTGTGGAGACGCATCAGCGCATCCGCCCGGACCCGTACGTGGCCGACGTCAACTGGGCCGCTGTGCGCTCACTGCTACTTCCAGCAGCAATGCCCGGCGTGGGCGCCGCAGATAGCGTCCCTTCCTGACGGTCAGGTCGCATAACCGCGACACTACGAGGGCTCCTACGTGCCTTTGCGAATGTGATGGTTGGGCGGTTGCTCATTCAGCGGCGAGCAACCCGGTGACGACATCATCAATGTTGACCCAGGTCATTTCCGTTCCAGCTGGCACATGCTCAAATGTGGCAGCGACGAACTGTTCGAGGTCAGCGCGCGGTACTGCCACGATCGCGGTGCCGTTCGGTGACGATAATCTCAGCAGAAGACTGTCAGCGTAGGCCCCGCTGACAGAAATAAACAGGTCAGCACCCGGTACCGACAATGACGGGTTCGTGATCAGTTCGCGTGCGAACACCCAGGTCACGGCTGCCTCGGAATGAAAAGTCATTTCCAGGGAGAACGGGCAGCTGCGCGGATCATAGGTCACCGTGACCGGGATCTGCAATGTTCCCTGACCTTCGGCTACCAGATGACCGACGGTTTCTACCGACTGCATGGGCAGGTCTCCTACTCACAAGTTCTTTCGGCACCCAACGCGCCGACGGCTCATTGCCCCAGGATGACACGACCTGCGGACACGGCAGCTGATGGTGCAGCTACAGTCCCACGATCGTGTACGCACGCCCGATGGTTCATATGCCTACCACTGTATGCACCGGGTGCATGCGTACACGATGAACACGTCAACGGTTACGTCACGGTTTTGATGGTTCCACCAGGTGTGTACGGCACACGCTGCTCCGACGGGCCTAACGCTTCTGTGCCAGTGCACGGTGCAGACGCTGGTTTATCACCAATTTCATGTTTGGTTGCGTGACGGGTGAGTGACTCAAACCGGTACCAGTGACACATCCCCGACCCATCCAGCACCGCAAGTCCAAGGGTTCCTGCTACTCCTACAACCATCGACACAGGTTCTGCGGATGTGGCTGGTGTACCGTTTTCAGCGAATCGGATGTCGCTTCCGACCGCGGTAATATCGCCGGCGTATGGACTGTAGCGGCCCCAGTCGCGTGCGATGCTGTCTTGCACTGCAGCGACCCGGTCACTGAGTGCGCTAGCGGCCGCAGCATCCGTTGCTTTCCGAATCGACCGGTACCCAAACATTCCCAACAGCACAAGCACCCCGACCAGGACAAGCACCACAACTGTTTCAACAAGAGTGAACCCGCACCGATGCCGCCGAACCATAGACACTGACCGTCCGTGACGGTGCCGGGTTGACAATTCCTGCAGCAGGTTCTGTCCATAGCAGCATGGCGGGAATGCGGGGACATAGTCAGACTATGGATACGTCGATACCGCCGGTGCCGTACACACTCGTTCTCTCCGGCGCCCGCTGGCTGATCACGCTACCGGACGGCAGTCCGGTCACCGGAATTTTCACCGCCCACACCAGCGGTACCGGCCCACCGACACCGCAGCAATGCCAGCATTATGTGCAGCATTGGCGTGAACATTGCTGCCTGTTCAACACATGGGCTATCTGGAACACCGGCCCGCCGCTGGTGAACTGACGGTACCTACCCGGGCATTTTGAGTGCCTGCTCCCAACGCCCAGGATTTGCGTTAGGTTCACGCATGGGTGTGTACCCCCATTCCAGCCGCAAGGGAATTCCGACACGAACAACGAACTCCCCACGACCCATCTCCCGTAGTTCGTCCGGGTCGACAAGGTGAAGGTATTCAGACCGCACCGACTCCGACTCCACAATTCTGCCGCGCTCGTCACGTACAGCGGTGTCACGGAACAGTCCTTTCGCAGTACGGGTGGAAATACTTGACACGTCCCGCCAGGCCTTACCGATGAAGTTGGCGCAGATCTCAGCCGACTCCGGGGAACCCTGCTTCATGATCATCATCACGTTCGTGTTTTGTGTCATCTTGCCCCAGTCGTCACCGTTGTCGTCGATCCAGTCCAACGGACCCTGCGTGCATAAGATCATGGAGATGCCGGCGGAGCGCGCACGGGCAAGAATGTTCTGCACAATTTCTCGGTTGACGACACCGGCTTCATCCACAATGACCGTCAACGGGGGAACCCCACCACTGCTGGTCACTACCTGCCCGGTGTTGCGGGCGGCGGCGTAGACCGAAATACGCTGCAGAACCGCCGACGAAATCACCGGGGCAAGATCGGGTTTGCCTTGCATGTCTAACCCGATGTACGCCAAACCGGGGGCAGTGACGTCCAACAGTTTTTTGGTACCGTCAGCGGACGGGCGCAATACTTGCCTTCCCGCTTGGGTTTCGAACAGTTGGTTCATTTTCGCGGCGTACCCGGTTGCTGACTGCTGGGTATCCTTAGGTGGTGAGAGAAGCAGATCGAACTCGTCTCGACTGACACCTATCTGGGAGGCGTGTACTGCTGCAACCATTTGCCGGGTCGCCACATTCAGTTTTGGTGCACCAAGGATTTTTCCCAGTTCATACATTGACGGTGGCGGATATTTCGCAGGGTCCGCTTGATGCGCCCACACCATCAAATTGATGACTTTGCCGAGGAGTTCCTTGTTGATCGCCTGCCAGTACTGGTCGTCGAACTTCTGCAACTGCAAAATCAGGTCGCGCATATCGTCGGGCCCCAGCCCCGCCAACGGGTTGAACCAGGTATCTGATACCGGCGCGGACAGGCACAACTGTTGGAACGGCATCTGGTGATACATCGCATAGTCGGCAAGCCAGTCACGCAGAGCACCAGGTTTGGTGTCCTCCTTCATGTCCAGCACCAGCACCGAATGCCCCAGGTCCATTACCGACGACGCGATCGCTTTGATCATTTCCGTTTTACCTGACCCGGTCGTACCCAGCAGCACCATGTGCGTGGCAAGGTCTTCCTCACCGAGGTACACCGGTGCACCAGAAGAGGACACCGCCAGCTGAAACTTGCGTTTACCCACAGGCGCAGACAAGTCAACTGTGGAAGAAAAACTTTCAGCACCCGGCGCTAAGGGAACAGCAGTGATTTCCTCTTTGACGTCTGCTGTCGGAATCAGTGATTCAGTTTTCGACAAAGCGCGACCTTGTTCACGGCCACGCATCCGCTGCGGCAGCCGGGATGTTAACCGGGTGGAGGACACCAGCCCCCACACTGCGCACATCAGGACCGCAGCAGCCGCTGTAAACAGCCAGGGCAGCCGGCTGAGCTGCGGGGGAAATGCTGACACCGCTGCCCACATCCACGACGAGTACGCGACCAGGGCACCAGCACGAACCAGCAGCACCAGCGCTACCACCGAACAGGACAACGCGACAAGGTACTCGCGGCGTGTCAACCGGTCACGAACCGCGAACCACAGTGCAACGGTCACACACAGTGGAACGAGAAAGAACGCTGCGGCTGCTAGCGCGCATGCACCGGCGGCAAGGTATGCCGAAGCGTCGCTTCCAGACCGCGAGTCACTCACACCACACCCCCTGGTGTGCAGGCACGCGTGCGTAGTTCATAGAGGGCCGTGACCGTTCTGCCGGCTCCGCGCATGAGCGAAGACTCTTGATGTGGCAGGAAGTGTCGGCACCTCACACGATCAGCGAAGGCGGCTGACACCACGATGCAACAGAGGCCAGCACCGCAGGCACCGGGACGACACTGGTGTACGCAGAAGTGGACGAACGGTGATCAGCAGCGACTGTCCATTCATGATCCGCGCACCTGAACCATCAGGTCAGGCACATGCGGGCCACCATGCAGCAGAGGAGATGACGCAGTGGCAACCCTGGGCAACAAGATTGCGGTGCCCGCGCAACGTTCCCGCGTCGACACCCTCAAACTGCGGCGCCGGATCATCCTCATCGCACTCATTACTGCGGCTGCAGCTGGGGTGTTCTCCGCGGTCGCGTGGATGACCAAACCCGCCGCGGTAGCCAGCAAACAAGCAAGCGGAACATCACCGAGTGTTGCCCTGGCCAACCAAGTCGCATTGGACTATCTGGCGGGGCGGCCCACAACAGTTCCCGTAGCCAAAGACGTTCCGCAAGACTTCGGCAACACCTCCGCAAAACCTGGGTTATCCGGCAACGTTCGACCACCGATTCTTGCCAACGTCACCACAACAACTATGCCCAACGGGGGCACACTGGATTTGGTTCGGTTCTACATCATCGTCGACCAGGACGGCACCAACCCGGCAGACGGCAAACCCACCCGCAACGCCTACTACTACCAGCTGTCAGTACCGATGGCAGTCAACGACAAAGCACCCACCCCGGTGCTTGCAGCCGTCCCCACCATCTTGCCGCTCATCACAGCAAACACCGACACATCCGCTGCTGACCTCTCCACGCTACCGAACAAAATCGAGTCGTCGTCGATCAGCAACGCGCTCAGTCAACGGGTCAGCAGCTGGGCCACCGAGTACGCGAAGTCCGGTGTCGACTCCGCTGCGCTAAAAGCTCTCACCGGCGACCAAGATCCCAACCATCAGTACTCCGGACTCGGCGGCTGGACTCTGGCAACAGCGCCACAGATCTTGTCTGCAGCCGCTCCTCCAGTCAACGAAGCAGGCGACCGGCAGACAGGAATCATTTTGCGGGTGGCGCTTGTGATGTCCCCACCGGGCGCCAACGGTGGCACAGTACGCAGCGAATACGACGTGTGGGTCCAAGCCACCGGCAGCAACGACGATGTCGCACCGATCGTGGCTTGGGCACCCGCTGGTTCCTACTCGCTGATGTACCCGTACATGAACGCTCGCACCACGTGAGCGCAGTGAAGAAGGAGCACACATGAACCTCACGTACACATGGGCAGCCATCGGAGCTAACTGGTGGGAAACCGGCATCGGGGCCACCATCCACGACTTGATGGTGTTCGTTGCGGGCATCCTGATGGTCGTCGCGATCGTGAACCTCATCCTCAAAGGCATCAAAGGTGAATGGGGTAAAGGAGTCAAAGCTATCCTCGGCGCGTTCATCCTGTCCGCTCTGCTGGCCTACCCGGCAGTTGTCACTAGCGGCATCAACGCGACAAAGAACCTTGTCCAACGAGCCATCGACACTATCGGACAAGCCGACGACGGCAGCGGTGGAACCGTCAGCGGATCAACAACCGGAAACGGCAACTAAACACCAAGCCCGCGCCACCAGCACCATCCTTCTTCAGCTTCCTGCTTTACTGCACAGAGAAACCCGGACCTGTGAAGGTCCGGGTTTCTCTGTTGTCACCACCACACCCGATACACGCACACATATGCGGTGGCGACACTGACATCACACGTGCTGCGCACTGAAAGGACAGACTGGCTGTGGCTGAGACCAGCAAACGAGTAGAAGGCCCACCCATGATCTGCGCAACACGAGTCCTCAAACCAGGAGGCGCACGAATTGGACGCATCGCCGGCGGATTTACCCTCCCACGAACACTGCCCGTCGTAACGTTCGTTCTCACCGGGATAGGTGCGGTGTTCGGGTTCGTTCTCGCTCTACTTGCCGGCGGCTGGAACCCGTTACCGTTAGGTATCGGCGCAGCGCTCGGCGGCGGCGGCGGGTACGCGCTGGCAACATTCTCCCCCCTACGTGGAGAGTCCATGGCGAAATGGATTCTGCTGACCCTCTCTGGAACCCGAACCAAACGCCGTATCGACGGTAAACCAGTCACGTTGTCCGTTGGTGTCGCGGTCGCCGGACGTGTACCCGTTGGCCGAGTCCGGATACGTCAATCCGCGGTACGCGTCCGCCCCGGAACCGTCGACGACCGCGGAGTAGCGCTCACACGAGATGGCGGCGCATGAGACTTCCCAGCAAACGACGCAACCGCACACCGTCCGATACGGGCACATACACCCCTGCACCGCGTCAAGATGACGAACCAGCCAGCTGGTGGACACCATTTTTGTGGGCAGACGACGCTGGCGTGTACTACGGCAAAACAGATGCATGGCTGTACCTGATGCTCTCCGCTGACGTCTTATCCAGCGACGGGATCGCAGCGCTATGTGAACACCTGCACCATCACCTTCTAGGCCGCGAAATCCATCTCATTACTCACGCGTGGGCAGCACCGGCGGACACGTTGATGCTGCTGGGGGAATCCCGCACACGCCTTGACCAGTACCTGGCTGACACCCTCACCTTGCACTGTCCCACGCGGCGGCTTCTGCTGGGAATACGGCTGCGGGCAGACACGTCGTCTACCCGTACCAGCGGGCTGGCCGACGACATTGACCGCATGCTCGGTGAACACGTTCCCGACTCAACACAATTCGAAGCCGACTACACCTTTGTGTGCACCACACTGGCTCCTTTCGGAGCGCAACCACCGGACACTGACACCCGCGACTACCTGGAAACCTGGTACACCCACGGGGTATATAAAGATGTCACACTCGACGAAACCGACACCAGCATCGACACGGGTGGACTCCACACTATCGTCGCAGCGACCGCACGTCCTGTCACCACCCTGACAACACCAGCGACAGGTACGCCAGCACCCATCGTCGGGGCCACAGTCACGATCAGTGTCAGAGGCACCATCAGCAGTTCCCGCACCGGCACACCGGCCATCGGTGATGCGTCCATCGTGCTCGCTCGCAGAGCCCCCATCACCACACCGTGGCTGACTGAACTGTCCCTGGTGCTGCCGGCGGCCCGCACCAGTCCACTGCCGCTGCGACAACTTCCGGCATTGGATGAAACATTGCCGTGTTCAACCACACGAACCAATCCCCTACCAGAACCTGTTGACGCGATGGGATTAACCGCTGTCGGATTTTCCGACCCACGGCCGGCAGCGGACAAAAACGGGCTCCTCATCGGAATGGCCGGCATCCACTACACCGACCCGATCGCGTGGAACCCCTACCGTGTCCCTGGCAACACGTTACACATCGTGGGTTCACGCGAAAGCGGAAAAACGTTCCTTGCCGAACATGTGGCGCACCAAGGCCTACTGGCAGGGATGACCGTGCGATACCTATCCGGTGATGCGCAATCGGGGCAGTCACTGGTGGGTGCCGGTGTCAGCGGCTGGTCTGAACCGTACGCCGGCATGTGCGATCCCGGTACGCAACCGGACACGTCCTATCCCTGGTGGAAACTGATCATCACCGCCGTCGCAGCGTCCACACCAGCAGTTGACGTCAACGCCTACGAGCAGGTGCTCGAGCGGCACATCAACCGCCGATCCCTACCCTCACTGGTTGATATTCCAGCCGCCATCTACGACCCTAAGTCGTCATCGCTGGCGCAAAAGGCTTCCCGCACCACCCACTCGTTCGCGTGGGCAACGATCGGGCGTGACAAAACCCGGCACGGTCCACCGTCTGGATCCGCGGCGTGGTCCATACCTCACCTGAGCTCAGCGTTTCTGGCTGAATTCGGTGAACAAGCCGCCATCATTGACGCATTAGCTGCAGCCGCAGTCCTCACCGACACACCCGACGGGTCGGCTGCGCTGATCGTGTTGGACGCCGTAGCGACAGGACCACTGACCACAGCGGCCATCGCTGCGGCATCGGCGGCCGGAAAAGCGTTCAGCGTCATCATGGTTCACACCGACACCGGTACCGTCGCCGCCGGCCGTCCAGCATCTGCCGACACCGTCGTGATCACGGAAACCACCCAAGATCGCGACGGGGCCAACGACCCGTACACGTGGGCGGGGATCGACACCTCACCAATCCTCAAATTTTGTTGGCCCACCCGGGCACAGATCGACGATTCCGACGCAGTCACCAGAGCGGCAACAGCGGTGCTTCGCGACCACATAGGCAAAGTCACCCCCATCGTGATCGCGCCAGTCGGGCCCACGCTTCTACCGGCCCTGTGCCGCAATCGGCACGCCCACTACCTCAAACGCAGCTGACACCGCTACACAGCATCGGGTTTCACCTGCCGTGACCCAGTCAGCGGCAACACCACCGGTTCCGAACCCCACGTCGTCGTTGCCACCTGTGGCGACACTTCCGGTCAACAGCATGATCACATTCGCATGCGCGGGACAGGGAGACCACCAGGTGCACAATCCCACACACTGGCTACGACTGAACACACTGACCGGAACAAATGCAAACAATTGGCACAGCCAACCATGGAAAACCAGTGACGGTGACGGCATCTACCGGGCAGCGAACAACGACGTCTGGGTGTATCGAGTTCTCCCCCTGTCCAGTATCGAATTCGAAGATCCTGAAACACGGCTGACAAACCTGTCCGCGTTTGACCGGCTACTGCGAGAGCTTGGTGACACCACCCGAGACCTGGGACAAGGCATGTCCATCGCCGCACAGCGCCGAGACATTCACATCTTGGCGCTGCTGTACGAAACACCCAGCGAACCCGACCGTGAAGTCAGCGACCAGCTTGCCGCTTTGCAGCAGCAAATGCTCTACCACACCACCACGAATAAGCTGTTCACCATCGGAGTGAAACTGCGCCGTGACGCTGTCGCTGCACTCACGAACTCAGACAGTGACGACAGCCTGGCCCAGCGAGTGAAAGCTGTCGTCAAACCCGCCAACGACATGGCCAGCTACACCGCCGACTACACACGCATCACTTCGCTGCTGGCCCGCGCATCCGGGCGGACACCCACCAGCGACGAAGCCGCATGGATGCAGTCATGGTTCAACTCCGGAAAAGGCACAGATACACGCATCGACTCCACCGACACCCGGCTGCGTGTCGGCGACGGAACCTCCTGGCAAATCTCTGCCCTATGGTCAGTGGACGAACAAGATATGCAGCTTGCTTCCCCCAGTTCCGCGTGGGCGATGGACGCGATGAACCACCCAGCCGGCGCGAACGTGATCTCGATCCGCTCAGAACTGGAACCAGCGACCGTCACCCGTGGACGGTCCCGTAAATCCCAACGCATCTTGCGTAGCCAACAAGAAGAAGAACTCGCCACCGGTGACATCTCCCGAGACGAGATCACCGACAAAGCAGCTACCGCGAAAAAAATCGAGAACTACATTCGGGAGTCGGGGGCAGCATGGCTATCAAACACCTCTGTGTTGTTCGCGCGCAGCATGGAAGGTCCCGGCCAACCACCACCGGATGAAACCTTCGCCGACACATTATCCGCCTGGTACGGATTCAACATCAAACCGTTGGAAAAACGGCAACTGTCAGCACTTGCCGAAATGCTGCCCGGATCATCGACACGGGTCAACCCCTTCGGTCAAGATGTCAACACCGCCTGGGTCGCCTACTCAGGTTTACAAGGATTCGGCAAACTCGGTGACTCCAACGGACTGCTGCTAGCTGAAGCGTCACCTCATTCCACCCCAGTGCGCGTGAACGAACATGGGGCTGCCCGAGAAAACGCCGGACCAGCGTTCTGCATTTTCGGGCGTCCCGGATCCGGTAAAACGTTTGCAGCTCAACTGCTGGCCGGGCAGGCGGCACTCAACGGTGGAACATCCATCTTCATCAACCCTAAAGGCCACGATTCACTTGCACCGTTCGCACACTGGATACGTCAGCAAGGAGCACCGGCAACCATTGTGTCGTTATCAGCGCTAGCTCAAGAGGGAGGCGCCTTCGACCCGTTCCGCATAGCAGCCCCGGCCATGGCCGCAGAAATCCTCACCAACCACATCCTCAACATCCTCGACCCCATGTACGGATCCGGGTTGTCCGGCGCCCAAGCGATCGAACTGAAAGCCGGCCTCATGCGAGGCGCGCAGGCAGGTGCCCGCTGCGCACACGACGCCATGAAGCATGTCAACGACGACAGTGTGCGCACACTCGTTGACCAGCTTGCACGCTCCTCCCCCTTGTTCCAACTCGGCTACGGGTACACCCCAGCGGTCGCCTGGGGTTCACGATCGGGGTACACACTCATCGAATTCGACCGTGCCCTGGACTGGCCGGCCGCCGGTAAAGACTCCGCCGGATACTCCATGCCCGAACGAGAAGCTGTGGGTGCATTGCGCCTGATCTCGCGAGCCAGTATCGAAATCCTTATGCGTTCTGGCGGTGGAACGCTGGTCGTTGACGAAGCCCACCACTTCCTGGCATCCAATGAAGGACGCTCAGCGCTGGACCGGCTCAACCGTGAAGGACGGTCGCTGGGGCTGCTGCCGATCTTCTGCACCCAACAAGTGACCGACCTCATCGGCGGATCCGTGGACATGGAAACCTACCTGTCTCGAGTTCTCGCCCTACGCCTACCGGACAAAGCGCAAGCCACAGCCGCGTTGACCTTGTGCGGGCTGGAACCAACCGAGGCACGCATCTCCTGGCTTCGAGCCAGCGCTCCCGGTGTCGGCTTCTTCCGCGACCTGCAAGACCGTCATGGCATCGTGCGTACCGGTGCAGGAATCTCCGAGGCAATGTACTTGGCGATGAGTACCAACAAGGACGACCGAGCACGGCGCCAACTCGCAGAAGCCGACACCTGGGCAGCCACCGACCGCAGTGAACACGTGGCCGCATGATCACCGGCCGCATCACCGTCGGTCACTGGGGCAAAGATCCAGTGACGCTGACAGTTCCCTTCCCGCGCACACGGTAGGTGCTTGTGCCCACCCACCAGGTCGCATCCCGACCCAGACGTCGAACCCAAGCAGCCATCTGGCTGCTGTTCTTCGCTGCGCTCACCACCGTGCTGTGGATCACTAACCCCACCGGTGCCACGACAACCAGCCCCGTGACCACAGTGGCAGCAGGCACCGACACCACAGCAACACCGAACCTGCAACCACCAGCCAGCATCACAGCCCTCAACGGGCCGCTACAGCGTTACGTCAACAACTCCTCGAACTCCGACGCATCCCCGGTCGACCTGCTACCGGCCTGGCGGTGGCGAGGAGCGTCCCTACTGGACGGCAGTGACAGTTTCGACGCGATCACCGCGCCAGCCCAAACAGTGATCGGCGGATTCGGGCAGGTGCTCTTCGGCGCCGCCAACCTCATCTGGTCGCTGGTGCTGTCACTTGTCAACTTCGCCATCAATCTCGACATTTTCAACAACCAATTCGTCGTCGGCAAAATCAACGTCCTGTTCGCAACCCTCACCACCGGCATCTGGTCCTCTGGCCTGATCATGGCTGCACTGGCAGTAGCCGCGTTCGCCGCATTCAAATATGCGATGAAAGGCAACATGACCCGAATGTTCGGTGTCATCGCCGCATTCCTCATCCCCGTCGCCGCCCTACAAATGATGGCCACCGCTGTGGACAATGATGCAGCCCGCAATGGTCAAAGCCCCCGGTACTCCCCCACCTGGATAGCTGCCACAGCCAGCGACATCGTCGCCAACGCTGGCACCAAAATCGTGGACCCGATCGATAACCTGTCACTGGCAGGAGCCTCCGACGCTGTCAGTGACGGCGGCGGGTTGACCTGCGGGCAATACAAAGCGAACCTCTATGCCGCCTACGATCTGGCCGACAGTCAAACCAAAGCAGCCACCGGATCTAGACGATCAGCGACTCTGTCGAAAACTTTGTCGCAAATGTGGGAAGTCGGTTACCTCAACTCGTGGATGCGTGCCCAATACGGTGACACCGACGCAAGCAGATACATGTACTGCCAACAACTGGAACTCCAGCATGGCGCCACACCCAGTGAACGATTCGCTATCGCCGGCGGCGCACCCACCAGCTACTCCTACGAATTTTGTGACACCAGCGGATGCTCCTATCGAGGAACAATCACCGGAAACACCCAGGTCACACCGATCGCTTCAGGCGCCTATAAGGGTATGGGCATGCGCCCATTCTGGTACAACGTGTCCGCCACCCAAGGCGGCCCTGCCGCAGTGACGGCGTGGGCGGCCTGTGGGGCAGGCGACGCTGCACGTGTAGCGAAACCGCGCCCAGGGTGGGATCTGGTGGGTGATGAAAAAGTCACCGCCGACGCGTGCGCCAACTGGGCCACCAAAGACGTGAAAGATCCCGGCTCATCCGGATCACAAAAAGCTGCAGCGCAAATGTTCGACAACGCCCAAGGTGCCGACAAGATGCTCAGCCCAGGTAACCCCGGCGATGTCGAAGCGGGTGTCGCAGTCGGTCAACGAGACGCCAAAGACCCGGCAGCTCTTGCCGGAGTCAACGAATACGGAACCACCTACACATCGATCTGGGGGAAAAACGGGGCTGAGCGGTTCTTCTACGGGGCGTTCTCCCTGTTGGCAGCGCTGCTGTACGGCTACTGCATCGGAGGGTTGGCTCTCGGAGCGCTGGTCGCCGGGTTCGGTTTCGGTCTCGCGATCGCCATCCTGCCCGTAACCTTGCTGCTCATCGCATTCAACCGCGGTCAGCACAGCAGCCAAAATCCAGGAATCAAACTCTTAAAACTGACAGCCGGCCTGGCTGCAGCGAAGTTCGTGGTCATCGCCGCCATCACTATCATGATGATCTTCATCATCCTCATCCAACGCGTTGCACTAGGTGCCGGGGCGTTGAGCATGATTGTTACCGCTGCCGCACCAGTCATCGCGCTGCTGATGATGAAAACATTAGGTAACAAACTCGGCTTCGGGAACCTGCTGTCAGCCGGCGGCGCAGTCGGGCTGACCACCGCGGCGGTCATGAAAGCATCAGGTCAACACGCATCGTTTCAAGGTAACGGCCCAGGGGCGGGTACCTCATCCAAAAACAACGCGAAAAAAACGGGAACCGATAAGAAAGACACACTCGGCAAGTTCAATAAAGGCCAACACGATGGTGCCGGGACCTCGAAAACGAATGCGCGGCTGCGGGAAGGCCTGGCGGCGAAAGCGGCCGGTGTCGGCGCAAAACTGAAAGGATTCGGTCGGAACAAGAACACCGACGTCACCGGTATGCCTGCCGGTAGTCACACCACACCGCACACGGGGCCACGTACTCCAGCCCAAGCTCAACGCGACCTGAAGAAACAGCAGTTCGCGGACGCAGCAACCGACGCCGGTGTCACCGAAGCGCCACCGTCGCGGGACCCGGACACTGTGGCCGCGAACGCGCTTAACGGTGAGTCCAACGTTGTCACCACACCAGAGGTGTCCTTACGTACAGGCGCATCCGCTGACACACTCAAATCGACACTGTCGTCATCTGCTGCAGCAGAAACCACCGCAGCAACCGCACCCGCTGTAGCATTAGCGCACCTGCAACACACCTCCGGCGGCCATGACCTCGCCTTGTCGCCTCAACAGGTCACCGCGTTACGTGCACCGAACCAGCTGGCGTCCCCGATCCCGGCTGCTGCACCCCCGAAAACTGCCACCCATTCAGGACAGCTGGTATTCGTCACTGACGGCCGCGGAAAAATCGATGTCATCGCCACCCGCGAGGGTGCTCACACCCCCACCATTTTGGCGGCGAAATCGCAGCAACCAATCATTGAGAAAGTCACCCGTGATCTCATTCAAAACGGAGTCAACTAAATGACAGCTGTGTCCTACGAAGCAGCACGGCATGCCACGATCTTGGCATTCGCCGCATGTTTCGGTCTGATCGATGCCGCGGGTCGAACCGTCGGTCTGGAAGAACTAGTCACCGGAGATGTCGATGACGCGATCCGGGCCGCCGCACACACCAACGGGGTCGTGCCCGAACTGGCTGACTACTCCGACCGGATTGCAAAAATCTATTCCGATGAACAGCTCACAAAAATTCTGTACGACACCGCCACCGCCATCCTGCGCCGGTACGGAACCGAACCGTCCACCCGGGAAGTACACGCAACGTACGGGGAAGCAGCCGCCTCAGCAGTACGAACCCTCGACGCCATCGACCCGTGCGACAACTGCGACACACTCGCCGAACTGTTCGCCGCGACCGATAACTTCTTACGCCTCTACGCCGACACACTCACCGACGTATTCGCCGCAGTCATCACCGCAAACATCGCCCTGGTCTCCACCCCGCAACGACGTGGGGAGGTTATCCACACTGCACGCGAATCGTTAAACGAACAAAACAGCTATGTCACCAGCACCAGAGATCAACTCGACCGGATGCGTCAACACGCGGAGACGCTGTCAGACGATGCAGCACGCGCAACCATGATCACAGATATTCGGGCGATGATCGTCAGCCTGGAAGCCCACCTTCTGACAATCATGGACGACGCGCAGGCGCTACGAGATCGTGCCGTTGCCCACATCCGCATGCAGAACCAGATCGTGGACAACCACACCATCCCCGCCCCTGTCGACGGACGTCATCTCGCGGGAGTCCTATAAGCAGCACCTGGCTTTCCGCACGCCCATGTTTGGGCCGGTAACCATGTGGAACAGGGATCTTGTCGGAAACACCCACGCGCACACGATCACTACATATGAGCTCGTTGAAGAAGGCAGTCAACCGGCAATTGCACGCAGCGCAAACACCGACCGACACACCAGGCTGGTGGACCGCGTTCGGTGTCATCACACTCGCTGTCCTGCTGGTCGCGATCACCTGGAACGCGTTCAAACCGGCCACACAGCCGGGCACCTACTCCGCCCGCACCACCACCACCACAGCAGCAGTACCCAGCAGTACACCCGCCCCTACCGTGACCACTAGTTCAGCGTCATCATTTGCTGCTGACACCGCGACCAGCACCATACCCGCCACCGACGGGCATTCCTACGCTGTACCCGCGGTTGCTGCGCACCTAGCAACTCTGTCGTGCCAGGCGCTCTACGACAGTTCCGCCGCCGCGGGTGTTCCCTGGACTGACCCGGCGCATGCACCGGCAGCCACACCCGACACCTCAGCGACGGTTTCCGGGCTCCAGCTGACCTCACCGCCAACCAGCGGATCCAGCACCTACATCGCAACAGTGACGACTGCCTCATCCAGCAGCTTATGCACCCGGGAACTGACGAACACCAGCAGCGGCTGGAAAGTCGTGACACCGCTATGAGCACCTGTCAAGCCTGCGCCGGGTCCGGTAAACATCTCAAAACCGGTCAACCGTGCCCGTCATGCAGCCCCGGCAACGAAACCGCAGCCGACCCGCAAGCACTCAACTACACCGGCAAACACGATGCAGGAGCAGCAGCACCGTCACCAATTCGTGATGGTGCCCGCTTCGCAGGAGCTAAAGCCGGTCAAGTGATCGGTACTGGTCTAGCCGGACCAGCTGGTACCACCGTCGGCGGAGCCGTCGGTGACAGCGTCGGGCGTGCCGCCGCCGACAAAACATGGAACCGTGCCACCGGCGGGTACCGCAGAGTCAAGAACTCTGCCGGCGCATTCACCCGGGCAGCCACCGACCCGCTGGTTGACGCTGCTGCCGCAGACACACGACCCGACACCGATTCACAGCAACCCGATGACGACACCCGCACACACACTGCAGGCAGTTCACCGTCGGGCAACAAACGCCGAACCTGGTCTGACACCAGTACCGCGTTAGGGTCACATCGCCAGCATCGGCATGCGCAACAGGCAGCGACCGCGGCTCAACGCGACCAGAAACGTCAACAGCAAACCAGAAAACAGAACGACAGTCGTAAGAAGGTGGCACTGGCTGGAACTGGCATGTCGATCGGCATGATCTTGGCGTTACTGCTGGGTGTCCCCGCAGGCGGACTGGCGCTGCTGACGCTGCTGTCCAATCCCGCATTCGCCGGCCAGGATGTCCTCCCACCGAAACCGTCAAAAGCGCAGTGTGCCGCGCTGCCGGATGGCTGGTGTGATGTGCTGTGGGCTGTGCAGGTCCGCACCCGCAACAGTGGCGGTGTCGCTGTTCCGTGGTCGATGCTTGCCGGGATCGCTAAAACGCAAACGGAGTTTGGTCGTTACTCCCCTTCCGATTCGATCGACCGTGACCCCGGACGTGTTGACACCAGCCTGCCGTCCGGCAGCTTGTCTCCAGCGGCCGCCATGGCCACGGCACCTGCAGCGGTCGGACGTAAAGACACACTCCTTCTCGGAGATTCACTCGCCGTCGGTGCCGGCCAATACCTGACCCGGGATAAACGACTCACCGTCACTGTGAACGCTGTGGTGGGACGCCCGGTCACCGCAGGTATCGCAGCGATCTCAGGAAATAGTGGAAGCAGCGGTGTGGGTGGCGACCAAGGCAACGGAGAACCCGCAGCGATAGGCACCATCCCCTCCAACGTCGTCATCGACCTGGGAACGAACGGGATCGATAACTACGCAAAAAACATTGCCACCATGATGAAACTGCTGGCCGGGCGCAACACCTACTGGCTCACTTTGCATGCCGTTGGCAGCGGACCGAATCGCGGGCAGCTGGCTACGCAAGGGAACACGATACTTGCGGCGGCAACGAAAAAGTTCCCCAACTTGCATCTGATTGATACCGCAGCACTGATTCGCAGTCATCCGGCGTACGTGGGTAGCGACGGTGTGCACTTGAGCGCAGCGGGATACAAAGCACGCGCACAACTGATCGGGGACACCCTGGCCGGTACAGGAACCGCTGACACCGACACGAACACCCAAACCTCCGATGACACACCAGCAGCGGCACCAGCCGACACCAGCAGCGGCACCGGGTCAACCGCAGCAGCAACCGGATCGGCTTTTGTGTTGCCGCTCAAAGACCTGTGGAGTAAGTATTTCACAGCAGACAACTTTCATGTGCCAGGAAGTTGGAGTCTGGGGTTTCACACCGGACAAGATTTCGGAGCCCCAGACGGCACACCTATTTACGCCGTCGCCGACGCCACCGTGATCGGTGCTGGATACGGGGAATCCGGTAGCTGCGGAAACTCTGACGCCTGGGGTAACGCTGTCGTACTGAAAGTCAATGACACCACTGGAACCAAAGAAGTGTCCTACAATCATCTGTCCACGATCAAAGTCACCAAAGGCCAACACGTGGCCGCTGGGCAGCTGCTGGGAACCACCGGACACACGGGGCGAGCTTTCGGACCTCACCTGCATTTCGAAGTCCGTAACGCAGGGACATGCCCCTGGGGTGGTAACCCTGACACGTCACTAGTCGACCCGGTCACATGGCTCAAAGGCGCCAAGGCCGGGCCAGTCACCGGTGACGGGAATCTGATCGCGGACGGTGGCGGCTACGACAACTCCGAAGCCGACATCCCCGACCAGCCTGACTGGATGAGCAGCATCGACACACTCGACGACCCCGCAGCGGCAACAACCTGCCCTGTGGACACACCCGCACCAGCTATCAGTGGCGCCTACGACTCCCAAGGCCCCTACCTGCTGAACTCCTACGAAACGAAGAATATGCGGGCGCAAGGCTGGGACCCGCAAAATGTGTGCCAATCCAGTCTGTACGTTGCACAAGCCCTGCGAACATCAGGGGAACTGTCCAGCGTGACCGGCGACCATTCCGACAGGTACACCAGCCCGCAACAACACACTGATTTCTGGGCCGATGCCCTGACGGACGTCAGCCTGTTTGTGTCCCCTACAGCAGACGACACGGACTGTTCAGCAATCCCTGCCACCGCGGCTACTACCGTAGACAAAATCAACTGGGCGATCGGGTGTTGGGCGGCAAAGAAAAAACACCTCAACGTTGTCACCGGATACAGCAACGGCACACCCACCACAGCCACGTTCACCGGCAGCGTCGCAATCCTGCGCGACGAAGCAGTCAAAGCCGCAGCTATCCAATCCAAACTCGGTACGGCACCATGTTCGGCCACACAGAAATACGCCGGCGTATTCGGGTTAACCACATCGCAAGCTGCCTCCGTCACCATAGACGGCCAACCCGCCGACCGTTGCGATGTAGACGACAACATTCTCGCGGGGACCAAGCTGCTGATTGACGGGGAGTCTGTGCCGGTGAAATCCCGTGACACATCAGCAGGACCGTTCGCCGGCATGCTCGGCGGCTGGGGGCAGTTCGGTTGGGTCACAGCTTCGATCGGTGACTTCGCCACCAAAGGTCCTTTGGGTGATGTGTGGACTGCGTCCACGGACTGTCAAGCCGCTGCCGGGCTGTGGGTGACGCAGCTGACCGACGCGAGTTCACCATTAGCCGGTCGAGACTTACGCGCAACACCGACTGAACTGGCGAACGCGGTCGCTGCCGCAAGCAGTGGGCATGTGTCCCCTGCGCAGGCACCTGCCTGCGCAGGGGCACCATCGGATGGCATCAACATCATGATCGCCGGCACGTTGGATGATGTCGCCGGACCGAGCCGTGATCAACAGGCAGCGGACAACCTTGCTGCATGGGTTGCCGCCCAACCGCATCAGCCGGCCTCTCTGGTTGAGCGGCTGTCGACCACCGGAGTCATCGCCACGGTCGACCCGAGCGTGGACACCAGCGTGTCCGCCGACGCACCTGATCCGCTCGGTATCACGGCAACAGCCAAAGATATTGCTGCCTACTCCCAAGGTGTGGCCGGCGGGCCAGTGAACTATGTGTGGGATCGCCTCAACTTCGATGCAGGCTCCTGTTTCAACGGAACCGGTGCAGCGGCCGTCACGTCCACCGGCGCCACCAGCACGGGTCCGGGAAAGAACCCGGGAATCGTCTACCGGTACTTCAAGAGTCTTGGCTGGACTGACGAGGGTATTGCCGGTGTGTTGGGAAACATGCAACAAGAGTCCGGTGTCAACCCAGCCGCCGTCGAATCCAATGGTGAAGGACACGGGCTGGCACAGTGGTCGTTCGGTCGACGGACCGCGCTACTGGATGCCGCCGCGAAGGCAGGTAAGCCGTGGCAGGACATCGGCTTCCAGCTCGATTTCATGGCCAAAGAAATCACCAAATCGTATTCCTCACTGGTGCCGATGCTGAAAACAACCCACGATGTGCAAGACGCGACGGTGCGTTTCCACAACATTTACGAAGGCTCCGCCGACTCGCCTGCGTTTGTGTGGAGCGTGCGCGGTGGGTACGCCAAGGCGCATCTGGCGAACATCAAAGCCGGTAAATACGGGGCAACCACCGGCTCGGCTACGATCAGCACCGACAGTACGACCGCTTCTGATTCGTCAACGCAGGCGTGCGGCACTGGTGTGTCCGTGGTGACAGACGGCAACTTCGAAGCGTACGCCCAAAAGTTTGAGTCCCTGGTCGGTGTGTCCTCCATTGACGGTATCCCCACGTTGCACGCGTGCCTGGGCAACGCTGAGCGGGTGTGGGCGAAGGTGGGCGGTTCACGCAGCAACGGAGGTATGCCCACCGCAGCGTCGGCTGGGTTCAAATACAAGGAGCAAGGTCTGCTGAAACCGTACACACCCGGCATGACTGTCCCGCGTGGCTGGTTGGTGTTCTGGAATGGGGCCGTGGGTTCCTCGGCCGGGCACGTGGCGATGAGTGACGGCAAAGGCAACACCGTCAACAACTGGGGCAGCGCGAATAGCGGTGCTATCACTGTCACGAAACTGGCGACCCAGGTCACCTCAGCGATCATCGGGATTGGGCCACCCACTGTGTTCGGTCCAGTGCACAAATAGGTGATCCGCAGGTCACGGTCACCGGCACGTCAGGTGAGCTGACCTTCAGGCGTTCACGTCATCACGTATGGACGCTGCCGGCTCATAGCCATTGTGCATCTGTGCGTACTTGATCATCGGCTAATGCGGCAGGGCAGGTGTCCCTGATCGGGCAGTACCGGCAATGATGGCCCGGCCGAGGAACCGGTGGTGATGTCCCCGACAGCACACATGCGGCATTATGGGCCGCTTCACCGATACGACCGGCGGCGGCCACGAGACGCTCATGTGTAACATCCGGAGCCGTCCACGTCCCCGACGATAGTGAGAACACGAACGACCGGAACGGAACCACCCGGTGCCTGAGTACACACAGCACTGCATAGAAGTCTGCTTCGTCAACGTGCTCGTTTTTCAAGTCACCGGATTTGAAATCGCACAGCAGCATCGTCGCTCGTCCGTCGTCGCGGGCCCGACCCAGCACCAAATCCGGTTTCCCCTGTAAACGGACCGCACCAGCTCTGGCGGTCATCGGTTCTTCGAACCGTGGAAACCATGCATCCTCCAGCGGCGGAAACGCGTCGGCGAATGCCGACAGCCGCGCGGTGGCAACACCGACAGCGTCAGCTTGCACACCATCGCCTGCAGCCTGCCAGGCTGCACCGAATCCGGGATCGTCGCAGCAGGCAGACACTGCCGCTCTCACAGCAGCTATCGGGGATAGTGCGGGGCGGACGTGGCGGATCAGGATGGCCTTGTGCGCTATCGACCCTGCGGCAGCGGACACCGTCACACTGTCTGTTTGACTGGTCGATGAGCGGGCATGCAGGAACGCTGAC
>Ga0206107_1000283_pt1 | contig 26470 bp, 24 predicted proteins | sample 2B0metagenome_FD_148652 | JGI IMG/M metagenome (GOLD analysis project Ga0206107, IMG submission 148652) | Enriched microbial communities from leaf-cutter ant dump, University of Wisconsin, Madison, United States - 2B0 | ecosystem: Environmental > Terrestrial > Nest > Insects nest > Nest dump...
CCTGCCTATTCACAGACGGGCTCTGTTGGGAAATCCCCTATGGCGTTCTTAGCACCACCTCGTTCACCTGTATCTGAGGATACAGCACTGACTGACAGCAAACACAGTACATCATGCCCGTATAAGGAGAATGTTTAATTAAGGCTGAGTAGCTCATGCCACAATTTCGGTTAACCCGAAGTTGATCTTGTCCTGGAGTTTGTGTAGAGCTGTTATGATTTAATAGAAATGCTCTCCCTGCATGCTTACTTTCACTTTTTCAATTCTTCAACTATAGTATTAAACAGATAGTAAAAATAAAAATAGCCTTAGGAGCATTGACAGTGGATAACGAAAAAGCAAATATTCTATACATTGATGATCCTTACAACTTTGCTGCTTTTGAGACAGCTTTTCAGTCCTACTATAATATCTATACAGCGCGCAATCCTAATGAGGCAATTAATATTCTGCGCCAGCATTCTATTGCTGTAATTATTGCTGAACAAAATCTGGCTGGTTTGAAAGGGATAGATTTTTTGCAGGCTGTGATCCCTGAATATCCGGATACTATTCGTATGCTGATGGCAGATGCCAATGATGCAGATTTAATGATTAAAGCCATTAATAATGCTCACGTTTTTCGGTATATCACTAAACCTTGGACAGAAGATGAGTTAAAGCAGAGTATTGATGTGGCGGTAAAGATTTATCGTCTGGAAAGGAAAAACCATGAATATATCAGCCAGATGCATGAAGAAGCGATTAAGCTTGATCGTATTTTGAGTTTGTTTCGAAAGTATGTACCAGGCTATGGAATGGGCGATATTTTTTCTTTTACAAAAGATACAGATAGTTTATTTAAAGGTGAATCACTTAAGATAACCGTATTTTTTGCAACCATTAATAACTTTAATCAGTTAATAGAAAATGCAGATCCTCAAGTGGCTTTGGAATACTACAATAATTATTTTTCTTTAATTTCTAATTATATCGAAGAGCATAAAGGTTTAGTAGATAAGTTTATCGGCGGCAGTATCCTTGGTATTTTTGGTGCGCCTATTTCCTATATTAATAATGAAAAAAATGCCGTATTTTGTGCGGTTAACCTTTTGGAAAGGTTGAAAAAATTTAATCAAGAGTACGGAGCCAAAATTGGTTATAACACACAGTTAAGTATTGGTATTAACTCTGGTGAGGCGGTTGTAGGGAATATTGGATCAGATAAGTATATTTCTTATACAGCTATCGGAGATACTGTTAATTCAGCAGGCAGAATTGTAGAACTGGCATCTGAGCAGGGTTCGGATACGATTTTGATTAGTGAAGCTGTTTATTCCGAAGTAAAAGATGATTTTGTCCTTGAACCTTGTGGTACAAAAGAAGTCAGAGAGAAACAGTTATCTTTGTATAAGGTAAAAGGTAAAAAACTTTCATAAGAAAGTTGTGCTAGATTGGAGACAATATGAAGCTAAGCGTAAAAGTTTTGCTGATTATTCTGGTTTCATGGAGTTTGATGTTAGGGGCAACATACGTTGCTTCCGAGCAAGTACTGCTGAATAACTATATTAAGCTGGAGAATGAAAATGCCTCCAGGAATGTTGTTAGAGCAACGGAAGCCATTGACAAACTGGTATCTTCACTGAATGATTTACTTTTGAGTTATGCTGTATGGGACGAATCTCATCTCTTTATGGAAGATAATGCGATTAAGAATAAAAGTCCCATGATCCAAAACCGGATTAAAGCTTACATTGACGGCAATTTATCTTCCTCTGTACTGGATTCTACAGGTTTAGCGATGGTGATGTATTATGATCAATCAGGAAAGCCTATCCATTTAACCGCATTAAGTGATGACAAAAGTCATTTGACGCCATTACCAAAAGACTTTGATGAAGCCTTCCAGGATAAAGGCAGTTTAAGAAGTCTTGTGCATTTCCCTTCAAAAAATGATTATAAGAGCGGATTGTTTTTAATATCAAAAGGCATTATTTTGCTGGCTGATCAACCTATTGTAAAAAGCGATGGCAGCGGCCCGTCAAATGGCTCTATCTTGATGGTCAAGTATTTTACGAATGAGGATTTGAAAAAAGTAAGCAGCATTACGGAACTGGATCTTGCTCTTTCTCCCATGGATACTCCTATTTATGAGGAGTTATTAAAGGCCAATCAGCCTTTAATTCAGTTGGATAATGAAGATTATCTTTCGGGTTATACACTTTTAAAGGATATTAATGGAAAACCCATTGCCATATTAAAAGTTACCATGCCGAGAACCATTTACCATGCTGGAGAAAAGACACTCGGTTATTTTTATACCATGTTTTTTATTTCATGTGCTTTATTTACATTGTTATTGTTTTACTTGATCCGTTTTTTGATTATTCGAAAATTATTTCAAATGAACAAAATGATTGCTGAAGTTGGTAACACACAGAATTTTTCTTTACGTTTAAAGAACAAGGGTAACGATGAGCTATCGGTCGTTGGAAATGAAGTTAACCAGATGCTTTCCAATATCCAATTTTATGATAATGAAAAGAAAGCCTTATTAAGTCAATTAACGGATGAATTGGAAAAAGTTAACGATTTTTCAAAGAAATTGGAAATAGCAGAAAAATTCCTTGCAAGTGTTATTAATTTCATGCCATCTATACTCATCATTACTGATAACACCTTAAAAATCAAAAAAATTAATTATATTGCTGAAAAAGAAATGGGTTTTTTATCAGACGAGGTAAAAGGAAAGTCTTTAGTTGATTGTTTTGTTTATTTGAAGCCGCATGAAAGCGAACTTCAATCTGCCATTCAGAAAAATAGGATTTGTAAAATAGAAAAAATTGATGTGCCGGAAAAGGAAAACTATCATTATTTTAGTGTCATGGTATATCCTCTAACGTACCAAGGCGGTCAGTTTCTTGTAATTCGTATTGATAATATTACTGAACAGATAAGGTTTAGGGAAAGACTGGTTCAGCATGATAAATTGGCTTCTATCGGTGTTTTAACGGCAGGCGTAGCTCATGAAATTAATAATCCTGTTAATTTTTTGTCAGCAGCTGTTTTGCCTCTGAAAAATGATTTGACCACAATCATTGATATAATTAAAAAATACGAAACCATTAAAACAGATGAAGGTATCTCTGAAAAACTTAATGAAGTTAATCAACTTAAAGATGAAAATGAATTGGATTATGTAATAAAAGAAGCAGAAGAATTAATAGGCGGAATCAAAGAAGGTGCAGCAAGAACTGCAGAAATTGTAAGTAATTTGCGAAGCTTTTCAAAATTTGATGAAGGCGTTGCAAAATCAGAAGATATTCATGCGGGGATTGATTCTACATTGAACCTGCTGCACCACAAATACAAAAATAGAATAATTATTCATAAGGAATATGGGAATATCCCTTTAATTACCTGTTACCTTGGTAAACTGAATCAAGTATTCATGAATGTACTTTCTAATGCCGTTGATGCTATTGCTGATAAAGGAGAAATTCGTATTAGAACAACTCAACCGGATGATAAGCATGTTATGGTAAGCATTAAAGACAATGGCTCAGGTATTAGCAAGGAGAACCTTAATAGAATTTTTGAGCCTTTTTTTACGACAAAAGGTGCGGGTCAAGGTGTTGGTCTTGGGTTATCTATTTCTGTCGGAATTATTCAAGAGCATCATGGCCGTATTGAAGTGAAAAGTGAAATAGGACAGGGAACGGAGTTTGTTATTACTCTTCCTGTGAATAGTGAAGCTTATGAAACTTAAAACAAAAATATTATTGGGAATTGTGATGGTATGGGGGTTGATGCTGGCGGTCACCTATTATAATGCAGAACGCATATTAGGAAGCAGCTATATTGACCTGGAAAATCAACAAGCTTTAAATAATATTAAACGTGTTCATAAAGCGGTTGAGCAGTTAGAAGAGGGTGTTAATGCTTATGTTACCAATGCCTCTGTTTGGAATGATGCTTATCAGTTTGCTTTGGATGGCAATAAAGCTTATATCGAATCTAATATGAGTGTTCCTATTTTTCTGACCAGTAATATTGATATGTATTTAGTTTATAATGCTAAGGCTTCGCTTGTTTACGGAACTTCTTTGAATGAGGCAAGAAATAAAGAAGTGCCCGTACCCTCCGATTTACTGAAAGGTTTGGATAAAAATGGTCAATATCATTGGATTGTTGTTAAACCCAAAGTAGATACCAATATTATTGGTTTGATGTATATTCAAAGAGGAATTCTTTATTTTGGTGCGCACTCCATTATTACCAGCGAAGGTAAGGGTCCCCCAAATGGTGTAATGATTATGGCACGTTTTATGGATAAGGATGTCATTAACCAGTTGAGAAAAACAACCAAAATGGATTTGAATTTTTATAATCTGTCTGATATTTCAAAAGATAAAATGCTTAATGAAAAATTTTCTGCTTTGCAAAATAAAAATAATATTATAAAAAGTTTTGAAAAAGATTTATATGCTTATAGTTTGTTAACGGATGTGAATAATAAGCCTATCGGATTTTTTGAAATTTCTGCTCCGAGAAGTATTTATCAAACTGGCATGATGACCATTTATTTATTTAATACTGTTTTTCTTGCTTTTGGAGCAGCTTTCGTACTTCTTTTATTTTATCTGTTAAACTTATTGGTTATTAAACGTCTGGAAGTATTAAATAAACAGGTGGTAGATATCAGTAAGACAAAAAATTTCTTGCCTGTTATTCTCGAAGAAGGAACGGATGAAATTACAGCTTTAGAGAGACAAATGAACGAAATGCTTTTGATTATTCAAAAAAATGATGACCAGCGGCAAACTCTTCTTAACGAAATTGAGCATGAAATGGAAAGAGTTAACAATTTTTCAGATAAGCTAAAAGAGTCTGAAAAATTTTTGGAAAGTGTTATTAATTCGATTCTTTCAATGCTGATTATTGTTGATGATAAGATGAATATTAAAAGGCTTAATGTCGTTGCAAAAGAAGAATCACAAAATATTACAGAAGAGGCAGAAAACAAATCAATATGGGATATTTTTCCTTACCTTAAAAATTATTGGAAAGATTTTGATGAATCGCTGAAACAGCAAAAGATAAAAACGATTGAGAAAGTGAATTATTATACTTCATCAGGTAATCGTTATTTTAATGTTATCTTGTATCCAATGAATCAGGAGAAAAAACAGTTTTTAGTTATTCGTATTGATGATGTAACTGAACAGGTCGGTCTTGAAGAAAAGCTGATACAAAATAACAAGCTGGCTTCTATTGGGGTTTTAACAGCAGGGGTTGCTCATGAAATGAATAATCCTGTAAATTTCCTGTCTGCTGCTATTACACCGCTAAGAAATAATTTGTCAGAAATGAAGATGCTTCTTGATAAATATGCAGAGTTAGGCAAAGGAGAAAATATTCAACAGCAATTGAAAACCATAGATGAACTAAAACAATCCATTGATTTGCCTTATTTGATTAAGGAAACCAATGAGTTATTGGAGGGAATTAAGGATGGCTCCTTGAGGACAGCAACAGTTGCAGGAAATTTAAGGACTTTTTCAAGGGCTGATGAAGGGGCAGCGAGACCTTCAGATATTCATGCCATGATTGATTCTGCACTCAACCTTTTGCATCATGAATGTAAAAATAGAATTACTATCCATAAAGAATATGGGAGTATCCCTGCAGTATCCTGTTTTCCAGGAAAACTTAACCAGGCATTGATGAATGTGTTAACCAATGCTGTAGAGTCTGTGCCGCCTAAACGGGAAGGTAATATATGGATTAAAACAACGATAACCAATGATAAACATGTTATAATTAATATAAAAGATGATGGTGTTGGGATCAGTCAGGAAAATGTTTCAAAAGTGTTTGATCCATTTTTTACGACCAAGGCAGTAGGACAAGGTATGGGTTTAGGACTGTCAACGGCTGCAGCCACTATTCGTGAACATAACGGTTTGATTGAGATTAAAAGTCGGGAAGGTAAAGGAACAGAAATTATGATTACTTTACCGGTTGATCAACCTATTAAGCCGATAGTTAATTAAGACAGATAAGCGAGTACTATTATGCAAATGCTAAAACCAAATATTCTGTATGTAGATGATGAGCATTATAATTTAACGGCATTTGTAGCCGCATTTCGCCGCTATTACAATATTTTTACATCAACCTCCGTACGCGAGGCTATTGAAATTCTAAAACATCAGACAGTGGATTTGATTATCACTGACCAGCGAATGCCTGAGATGACAGGAGTTCAATTTCTTGAAGCGCTTCTGACGGAGTATCCTGAGCCTGTACGTATGATCCTGACGGGATTTACTGATGTTGATGCCATTAAAAGAGCGATTAATAACGGCTGTGTTTTACGTTATATTACGAAGCCATGGAATGAAAATGAGTTGAAACAGATCATTGATATGGGGATAAAGATCCATGAATTGGAGCAAAACCAAAGACTTTTGATCAAAAAGTTGGAGAGCGGTCTGGATCAGAAAAAGAAAACCATCGAGCTTTTCGAAAAATACCTCCAGCCAGATATACTGGAGCAAGTACTGAACTTAGGACCTGAACAATTATTTGCTTCTCGAGGAGAGCATCGAATTATATCCACCTTGTTCTCTGACATTCGCCGGTTTACCCGTTTTTCTGAAACATTAAGTTCAAAAGAAGTGGTTTCCTATCTCAATCGTTATTTTGCCATGATGATTAATTGCGTCATTAAAAATCATGGCTCCGTGTATAAGCTGCTTGGCGACGGGCTTATGGCGACTTTTGGTGCGCCGACTTCTTCTATTTATAATCAGCGTAATGCTGTTTATTGTGCTCTGGATATGATGGAAGAGTTGAAAGTATTCAATAATACTGTCGGTAAGGAATTTTCGCATGAAACAGCCATTGGTATTGGTATTACGACAGGCTCATCCATCGTAGGTCATATTATGTCGGAGCATAATTTAAGTTATGTTGCGCTGGGAGCATCGGTAAACCGTTCCATCGAACTGGAAGACCTGACCCGCGAAATACCCAATGCTGTACTGATTGATGAGTCTACCTATAGCGAAGTCAAAAATGATGTTACGGCTGAAGCCTTGAAAAACCCAGAGATCGAAGCAAAATATGGAAAAGTTTATAAAGTCATTGGAAAGAATGACTGATTTTTGCTTTCGCGTCTGTACATTTCCATTGTTATATATCCGTGATCTTTGAAAATGCGCGTATCGTACTGGATCCTGCAGACAAGTCGCAGGACGTAGGCGATAGTGGAAGCCTTGAGACGCAGGCGTGAGTGGAACCTTCTTCTGCCTACGTGCTGCAGTAACCCTACTGCCTATGTGCCTCGACCATCTACCCCTACGTGCCGCGACTTGTTCGCGGCATCCAGAAAAACGCATCTCGAAATAACTCGTCTGGATGTTTACCACGCTAGCAACAATAGCCAGTTTTCCCTTGAGGATTAATTGAGAAAAAGGTATTATTTCCACGTTAAAGATTTTAAAGTGAGTGAATAGGTTATTGATATGCCCCTCTTTTCGAGATTAGAAGTGCAGGCTGCGCGTCGTATGCTTGAAGAATGCTGCCAGCGATGCGATGTCCCTTTCAACATTGGAAATATCCAAGAATTACATGATACTGCCATGGCGGCGATTGATGAGGCCTTTATCCGGGGTGAATATAAGTTGGCAATCAGTTTGGTGCGCATTCATACGCTATTTGGTATCACCCGAGAGGAGAAACAATGTCTTGTTATGGATGGATTGCGCGATGTATTTGAACGCCGTGAGTTGGATGTGGCGCATATAATGTATGATAATTTTTGTTGGGGAGCACAAGGAGCTAATATTGTTGCTGGCTGGTTATACGAGGCTATACGTGATGCAATATTTCAGGCTTTTTTAAATGACAGCCCTGGTGAGGCAGCAAGAAACGCTAAACAATTGTGGGGTTTTTATTTTAGTATTCGAAGCCGGGATCCTGTTTTTGATAATGCTATCCGCGAAATTGAAGAAAGCAGGCAGACAGGTAAAGGTGAGGCTGAACAATTCGCAGACGAAATGATTCACGATGAGAATTTTGTTATTACCAGTTCCCATCCAAAAGTTAGGGCTGAGGAAGTGAGGAGACGGGCTGCAATAATGGATTTTGCGAATTTTATCCAGAATGCTCAGGTGTATACAAGATCAAAGTTATGAGTCCGGGCTTTTGTCAACTTATAACCCTTATTTAAAGAGGAAGCGCTAACCATGCAGCCAAGACATATTAATATGCGTGGACGGATCAGTTTGAAGCCGGTTGCCTTGTATGATAAATGGCTTTTGGCTGCTGTTATTGGACTTTTGGGGCTTGGGCTTTTAATGGTAGCTTCCAGTTCCATCGTTATTGCCGAAAAACAGTATCAGCAGCCGTTTCATTACTTGGTTCATCAAGGAATTTATTTGATCGCAGGTATTATATTCGGTTTTGGTATCTTAAGGATTGATACAAGCCGCTGGCAGAAAGCCAGTCCTTTTTTACTTCTGTTAAGCTTCTTCCTGCTTGCCGTTATTTTGATTCCTGGGGTCGGGCGATCAGTAAATGGAAGCGTTCGCTGGATCGGTATAGGACCTCTGGGAGTTCAGGTTTCTGAGTTGGCCAAACTATCAGTTATTCTTTATTTATCCAGCTATCTGGTTCGTCATGAAGAGGAAGTTCGGACACAGGTCAGCGGTTTCATTAAACCGACAATTATTCTAGGGCTGATGTCTTTACTGTTGATTAAAGAACCAGATTTTGGTGCAATGGTAGTTATGTTGGCGACTGCATTTGGTATGATGTTTCTGGCAGGAGTGAGGATAACCCCTTTTTTGGTGCTTCTGGGGATCTCTGTGCTCGCTATCTGGGGATTAGCTGTTGTTTCACCTTATCGTTTGGCACGTTTGACCAGTTTTCTTGATCCCTGGTCCCGCCAGTTTGATAGCGGCTATCAATTAACACAATCGCTCATTGCGTTTGGAAGAGGAGGGTTATGGGGAACGGGGCTTGGCGAAAGTGTCCAGAAAATGTTTTACTTGCCTGAGGCGCATACCGACTTTTTATTTGCTGTTTTGGCGGAAGAGCTGGGGTTAGCAGGTGTCCTTGTAACGATGGGGCTTTATATGCTGCTTGTTGGAAGGGGGCTGCTCATTGCCAGGAGAGCACAGTGCGAAAATAAATACTTTTCGGCTTATACTGCTTATGGTATTTCCCTTTGGATAGGGTTACAGGCAATGATTAATATTGGGGTAAATGCTGGTGTTTTGCCTACAAAAGGGCTGACTTTACCTTTAATGAGTTATGGCGGCAGTAGTATGTTAATTAACTGTATTGCTGTTGCAATGCTATTCCGTATTGATCATGAAACCCGTTGGGATATACTAGGGCTGGGCGCTCCTGCCAATTTTCATCTTGGCGGGTATAGTTGGAGAGAAAAATGACCTTTGTTGTTACAGAGCAATGTATTAAATGTAAATATACTGACTGTGTTGAAGTATGTCCCGTGGATTGTTTCTATGAAGGACCTAATTTTCTGGCAATTAATCCTGATGAATGTATTGATTGTGCTTTATGCGAACCGGAATGTCCTGTTAAAGCGATTGTTTCTGAAGATGATTTATCAGAACAGCAGAAGCCTTTTTTGGAAATCAATGCAGAATTATCCAGGAAATGGCCTAATATTACGTCTAAAAAAGATGCTCCGCCTGATGCGAAAACATGGGAAGGTGTGGATAACAAACTGAACCATCTTCAGCGTGAGTGGGACGAGAAAAAATCGTGAAGCTCCTTGCACTGAGTACGTCAACAGAAGCTTTTTCTGCTGCGGTACTTTATGGTGATGCTGTGGTTTCGCATTTTGAAGTTGCGCCTAATCAGCATGCCAGACGTGCTTTGCCGGTTATTCAAAATTTACTGAGAGAAGCAGATTTAACACTTTCTGAATGCGATGCGCTTGCCTTGGATATTGGGCCTGGCAGTTTTACAGGTGTGCGGATCGGTGCAAGTATTATTCAGGGGTTGGCATTGGCGCATGACTTGCCTGTTATTCCCGTGTTAAGCCTTCAGGCATTAGCACAGAATGCAGGCGACCAATTGGATGAACCCAGAATTCTGGCTGCGATTGATGCCCATGTACAGGCTATTTATTACGCTGCTTTTGAAAGGGATTCATCGGATCTTTTTCAGTGCATTGGAAACGAAGTGATTATTCCTCCAGTTGAATGGAAAATGCCTGAGGATAATAAAACGTGGTGTTGTGCTGGAACGGGCTGGCATTATTTTCCTAACCTTTCTCAGAATAAACGCGTTACACAAACAGCTTTAACTCAATATCCTGATGCTGGATCGATGCTCAAGCTGGCTAAACGGGCATTTAAAGAAGGAAGAATATTTCCTGCGGAACAGATTGCTCCTGTTTATTTATCTTGAAGTTCCTTTTTTAAAAGGGCATTAAGTTTTTCCACACTGCCAATATCGTGCCAAAAACCTTCAAAAACTTCACCGCTGATTTTTTTCTGATCGGCATATTGGCGCCAAAGCGGTCCTGCAGGCTGGCGGCCAGGTAAAAGGTTTTTAAAAAATTCATGTTGGTAAAAGGTAATGCCTGAGGCGATATAAGGTCTTGGAAAATCGTTACTGATTAAACCTTCGTGCAATGAGAAATCGCCTTGTGTGTGGTAAGGTGTTATAGGAACAAGAATCAGGTGAGCAAGTATTTCAGTTTTGCGTTGTTTATTCTGAGCAATAGCGGTGGAAAAATCAAAGTCGGTAAAGATATCGGCATTGACCGTAATAAAAGGGTCAGTTCCCAAAAGAGGGAGGGCATTAATAATACCGCCGGCAACCTCAAGACCGCCTTCTGGTTCTTGAGAATAAAGAATGTTTACTCCCCATTGGCTTCCATTGCCTAAAGTTTTTTGGATCTTCTCTCCGAGATAAGCAAGGTTAATCACTATATCTCGAATGCCTGCTTCTGCCAAGCATTCGATATGGTGAACAATTAATGGCTTCTTCTGAACAATAATTAAAGGTTTGGGGGTCGTATCCGTTAAAGGTCTCAGCCGTTTCCCCCTGCCGGCAGATAGGATCATTGCCTTCATAAGATTTTGGGCAGGATACGCTGGTGAAATAAGCGGTTTAATGGTTCAAGCGGTTCATGCTGGCTGACAATGTGCATGATGTAATCCGCTACTCTAGGAATATCGCGTAAATAGTCTGATTTATGATCGCGCAGATGAAGTCTCGCAAAAATGCCTATTGCCTTAAGGTGGCGTTGGACTCCCATCATATCAAACCAATGTGAAAATTGACTCTCTGAAACGTTTTCATCAAGAAGGCCAATGGATCTGGCTTCTTCAATATAACCTTTGAGCCATGTAGAAACAATCATTTCCGGCCAGCGTACGTAGCAATCTTTAAGTAAGGAAACGAGATCATAAGTAACAGGTCCCCACATGGCGTCCTGAAAGTCCAGAATGCCAGGAGAACTTTGGGGAATAAACATGAGGTTGCGTGAATGATAATCACGGTGGATCAATACCTGAGGCTGCTGTTCGGCCTGATGGACAAGGTAGTGATAACTATCTTCCAGTGTTTTCTGCTGATGCCGGCTGAGTTTGAATCCAAGAAGCTGGTTGAGAAACCAGTGATTAAAAAGTTCAATTTCTTCCAGCATAAAATCCGCGTTAAAATGCGGTACTTCAAAATCAGGTATTTTATCACAGCGTTGTATTTGTAGTAGAGACTGAATGGCCTGTTGATAAAGAAGATGAGGATTCTGTGTTTTTAAAGCCTGCCAGTAAGTTTGATCACCAAAATCATCCAGCAACAGAAATCCTTTATCTACGTCGCTGTGGTAAATTTGAGGAACATTGATTTTATGCTGAGAAAAAGTCTTGTTGATAGCAATAAAAGGCAGGCAATTTTCCTTTTCAGGCGGTGCATCCATAATAATGTAAGTGCGTTCAGGATGAAAAAGCCGAAAATAACGACGAAAACTGGCATCATTTATTAAAGGCTGCCAGGAGAGGGTTTTCTTGGAAAAAATGCCGGAAAGCCAATGGCTGAGTTGTGTCTCACGTTGTTGCATAGATAATCTATATTGCTGTTAAAAAGGAAGGCATAAATTACCATGAAACCTGAATAAGATGAAGGGTATAACTATACATTTTGAAAAAACTTGGGTATATCGTTTTGAAATGGCGCGCCCGGAGAGATTCGAACTCCCGACCCCCTGGTTCGTAGCCAGGTACTCTATCCAGCTGAGCTACAGGCGCACTGTTTCATATAATCTGGCGGAGAGAGAGGGATTCGAACCCTCGATGGAGCTTTTGGCCCCATACTCCCTTAGCAGGGGAGCGCCTTCAGCCTCTCGGCCATCTCTCCAATCCCTTTAAGGAACGAAAGTATACCATTGTTTGGGGCAGGAGCAATAGTTATCATAAAATTTTTTGGGTTTTGACAGTTTGGATATTTTAGTGTAAGATTTAGTGTAAGATTTTAAAAAGGTTAAAAAATGCTTGAGAGACTTTCCTATTCACCGCTAACTTATGTGCTTATGCAGGTCAAAATAAGCGACATACCGCATTTACGGGAGGAATATATTCCCAAAATACATAACTCTATCAGAAAAGAATTTCCATTTAAAGAGGAAAAAAAATTTAATACGATACAAATAGGGCAACAAGGAAGCCAAACTAATTTTGAGTTAAAACCGCTTGAACAGTGGCATTTTATTGATAAGCCTCGTACGACAGGAATAGTGATAGATAGTAACAGTATAATGCTGCATACTACGGCTTATGAAACGTTTGGCCAATTAATGTCTCTTGCAAAGGAGATACTGAAAAAGCTAAACAAGGTGATGGAAATATCACTTTATACGAGAATTGGTTTGCGTTACATTAATTTAATCCAATCTTCAATAGAAACCCATGTTAACCAAAAATTTTTAGGATTTTATATTCCCGAGTTGGGAAAAAATTATAAGATAAAAACGGAAACTTCGCAGGAAGCGGGTGAAAAAACTGTTCTTAGGACATGTACTGTACGAGAATATAGCAGCAATGTATCAGCGATACCTTATGTGCCAATGGAATTGACGTCAGCTAATTCTCTTTCTTTTGAACATCAAAATTTACCTAAATCCGGAGAATATCTTATTTTGGATTTTGATTGTTTTTCTAATAATACTTCTGATTTCAAGACGGTAGATATTGAGAAGTGCCTTATACAATTGCACAAGAATATTCAGATAGCGTTTCAATCTTCAGTAACTAAAGAGGCTTTAAGTGCTTGGAGGTGAGTGCCAGAATGATATATGAAAATAATACAGGTTTGATATCTTCTCCTGAGAAAATAATTGTTCGTCTATTTTTATCATCGGATGGCTCTGGTTCTCAAATAACACCCGATGTTCTTCAGAGCTCTGAGTCCTTCAATGATTGTGAAAGGACAATGCTTAACGAGGCTGAAAGCAGAATACTTTCTACCAAAGAACAGCTTAATCACCTAAGGCAATACATTGGTTTTAATATTTCAGAGTTGTCGGATATTCTACAGGTAAAAAGACCTACTATTTATGAGTGGCTTAATGGTCATGAGCCAAGCAAGAAGAAACAACAGCGGCTAGATAACCTCTATGAGCTATTAAGCCATTTTTTCAATAAAAACACTTTGCCAATGAAAGGTTTTATCTATAGGACATTGGATAGAAAAAACTTGTTTTTGTTATTGAAGCAAGATAACCTAAATGAAGAAGCCATTAAGGAAATGTTACAGAATATTCAGCGCAGCTTGATTAATTTGAAGGAAGAAAAAGAAAAGCATGATGAAAAATTGAAGAAGCATGGATTTAGCCCTATAAGCTTAAAGCAGAAAGAAGCTTTCATCAATAAAATTATAAGAAAAATAGAATAGTCCAATGAAAGATGAAAAAGTTAATAAGATCCGAGTAGCAGGATGGAGACAAGGCTCATTTTTACAGATTTTTAAAAACGAAAATCAAGACTTGGAAGAAGGTCTTTATTTAATCATTTCTCACGATTGTGATATACTGCATCATTCATTTGAGGACGAAACTTCTGTAGAAGTGCTTCTCTGTTTGCCAACAAATACTCCTAATGGAAATATGTTTTATGGAAAAAATCCAAGGAAAATTCATTTTCAGTTAAATGGTTCAGGGTATTATGAATGTTCAATGAGAAACAGATATTTTGTTGATCGGTATTTTTTTACTTCAAAAAATCCTTGTACTGAAATAGAAATTTCTAAAGAGACATTAAGTATTATTACTAGCTGGCTTGCAAAACGATATAATAGGGACGCATTTCCTGACGCTTTCAACGAAAGGATGGCTGATAAAAATAAAAAGAAATTACAAAATATCCTGCAAAAAGTTGGTGAAAATATTTACAAATTTCTTATTAAGCTTGATTCTTACGAAGAGTTGGATGAAAATCAGGCTTATAAAATTGAACTTTTGTTAGCTTATCACCAGAAAAATGAAGATCTTGCTTTAGAAGATGCCCTTGAAAAGATGATTGATATTATTAGGAAAAATAGCGGGATTGAGGTTACAGAATATAGAGTAAAATCGCTTGATGAAATATCGCTTGAGGATGCAGGAAATTTTAGAGAATGGGATTTTGATTACTTGAGTTATCGTTAAAAAAGCAACCAAGGTTGACTGGAATTATGTCATTTTTTATGTAAAAATAGAGTCTATTTACTATTAGTTACATCATTTTATCCTGAAACCTATGTTGGAAGCGGATCGTTTAATCGCGTCAGATGCTCGTTTTGAAGAAGAAGCTTTGGATCGGGCTATTCGCCCTTCGAGGCTGGCTGAATATATTGGGCAATCTGCTGTACGCGGTCAGATGGAAATTTTTATTCAAGCAGCTTTAAAGCGAGGAGAAGCTCTTGACCATGTTTTGCTTTTTGGCCCGCCAGGATTGGGTAAAACGACACTGGCCAATATTATTGCCTATGAATTAAATGCTCAGATTAAGCAGACTTCCGGGCCTGTCCTGGAGAAAGCGGGAGACTTGGCAGCCATATTAACGAATCTTGCGCCCCATGATGTTCTATTTATTGATGAAATTCATCGTTTAAGTCCAATGGTTGAGGAAATTTTGTATCCAGCCATGGAAGACTATAAGCTCGATATTATGATTGGCGAGGGGCCTGCAGCCCGTTCGATTAAGCTTGATTTACCGCCTTTTACCCTGGTTGGAGCAACGACACGCGCAGGGCTTTTAACCTCTCCGCTTCGTGATCGTTTTGGCATCGTTCAGCGGCTTGAGTTTTATAATCATGATGAGCTGGCTGCTATTGTAAAGCGTTCTGGGAAGCTTTTAGGACTCAACCTTTCAGAAGAAGGAGCGCAGGAGATTGCACGGCGCTCGCGCGGAACGCCGCGAATTGCCAATCGTTTGTTGAGACGCGTGCGCGACTTTGCGGAAGTTAAAGGAGACGGCTCTATCTCTCAGAAAATGGCTCGAGAAGCATTAGAACTTTTGGACATTGACAGTCAGGGCTTCGATCCTATGGACAGAAAGTTATTGTTGTCCATTATTAATAAATTTGATGGAGGCCCTGTAGGGCTGGACAGTTTGGCTGCAGCTGTTGGTGAAGAACGAGGAACAATAGAAGATGTTTTAGAACCTTATTTGATCCAGGAAGGATTTCTTATGCGTACTCCTCGCGGGCGAATGGCGACGAAGCATGCCTATCTTCACTTTGGATTAAAAATTCCCGAATTTTCTTTGCAAAATCAGGACGATTTGTGAGATAATAATGCGTTTTTTTAAGAGGTAAAACAACAGTGGAAGCCAATCAATCTTTACTTATTTATTTTCTGGATGCCGGTCCTGTGGTCAAGGCGGTGATGGCGATGCTCTTAGCAGCTTCCGTTATCTCATGGACGTTTATTTTCCAAAGAGCGCTTTTCCTGAAAAGAACACGAGCAGAAATGAAACAGTTTGAAGAACGCTTTTGGTCCAGCAGTGACCTGACTTCTTTATACAATCACATAGACAAGTTTGATAAAGAAAAATCAGGGTTGGCCGGTATTTTTTATGAGGGATTTAAAGAATTTTTACGATTGAGAAGACAAAATCTTTCTGATCAAGCTATTGTAATGGAGGGTGTCCAGCGGGCAATGCGAATTGCTTATGCGAAGGAGCTTGAAGATTTGGAAAGTCATCTGCCTTTTCTGGCTTCGGTGGGTTCAACCAGTCCTTACGTGGGGCTGTTTGGAACAGTGTGGGGGATTATGTCCTCTTTCCATGCTTTGGCTGGCAATGCTCAGCAGGCAACGATTGCCATGGTAGCTCCCGGTATTTCAGAAGCTTTGATTGCTACGGCCATGGGATTGTTTGCCGCCATCCCGGCGGTATTGGCCTATAACCGTTATTCCAGCCAGATTGATCGGTTAATGAATAACTATGAAACTTTTCAGGAAGAATTTTCCAATATTCTGCATCGTGAAGCACACGCAAAACCTGAGTAAAGTGTCATGAGAAAAACCAATAGAAAGAAAGCGATGTCCGACATTAACGTGGTTCCTTACATTGACGTGATGCTGGTTTTATTGTTGATTTTTATGATTACAGCACCGCTTTTGACTGAAGGTGTTCAAGTAAACTTACCCGAAGCTCAGGCAAAGGCAATCAAGCAGGATTCGCAGGAACCCATTATTGTTTCTGTTGATGCGCAAGGGCTTTATTATTTAAATATTTCAGAACATCCCCAGGAAGCCATCAATGCCGATGCACTGGCTAATCGTGTGGCTGCTGAACTGACCTTAGCAAAACAGGCAGGCAAAAAACGCAATGTTATGGTCAAGGGCGATCAGCAGGTAGATTATGGCAAGGTGGTGCAGGCAATGGTTTTGCTCCAGGCAGCAGGGGCAAAAAGCGTGGGTTTGATTACTTCTCCAACTTCTTCCCAACCGGCGCCTTCCTTAATGGATAGCTTGCGACCCAAAGCTGTCCAGGGAGCTTGATGGTTCATGTTGAAAGACGAAGGGTATAAAAAGCCGTTTGGTTGGGCATGTATGCTGCATGCCCTATTATTTCTTTTGTTATTCGTAGATATTTTTTTCAGCAGGCCGCCGGTATTAAATAATTCGGATCAAAAAAACAATGTCATACAAGCTGTAAGTATGAACCAACAGCAGGTTGCGGCAGAAGCTGCCCGACTGAAGAAAGTCCAGGAACAAAAACGCTTGGCAGAGGCTGAACAGCAGAAAGCACTTCAGAAGAAAGCAGAGCTTGCCAAAAAGCAGCGGTTTGAAGAACAGAAGCGATTAGAAATCTTGCGCCGGCAGGCTGAGCTGCTGGCAAAACAGCAAGAGGAACAGAGAGAACGTGAAACGCGTAAACTTGAAGCGCTGCGTGCCCAGCAAGAAATGGAAAAACAGAAGTTGGCCAAGGCAGAGGCTGTAAGAAAACAGGCTATGGAAAAAGCGCGTTTGCAAAAGCTTGCAGAACAAAAAGCAGAAGAGAAGAAACAGGCAGAATTAAAAAAGTTAGCGGAAGAGAAGGCATTAAAAGCTAAAGCGCAAGCGCTTGCTGCAGCGAAAGCTAAGGCTGAGGCCAAAGTCAAAGCAGAAGCCGAGGCTAAAAAAGCCAGGGCAGCGGTTGAAGCAAAAAAACTGGCCGAAGCTAAGGCAAAAGCTGAAGCAGAAGAAAAAGCTAAAAAAGAGGCCGAATTGAGGCAGGCTCAATTAGCTCAAATGCGCGGAGAAGTGAATAAATATAAAGCATTGATTTTGGCGGCCATTGGGCGGCAGTGGATTGTTCCTGATAATATTGCGCCGGGATTATCCTGCCAGTTTGAGATTCGGCTTGCGCCAGGAGGAACTGTTTTAAATGTCAGACTGCTGCGAAGCAGCGGTGATCCTCTCTTGGATCGTTCTGCTGAAAATGCGATCCAAAAGGCTTCGCCGTTGCCGGTACCCAGTGATCCGCGCATGTTTGAATTGTTTCGATTAGTGAGTCTGACGGTAAAACCCGGGGACGCTTTATTAGGAGGTTAATTAACGTGAAGAAATTATTAACATTATTATTGGCGGGGTTGAGTTTTTTCCAGCAAGCTTGGGCTATCGTTGATCTGGAATTGACCCAGGGGATGAATCAGGCTTTACCAATCGCAATCATTCCTTTTGAAGGGCAGCAAGATTCTTTGTCGCCCAATAATGTTTCTTCAGTGATTACCAATGATTTAAAAAACAGCGGGCGTTTTCGTTTGGTGAATCATTCAGCCGACAATAGCCGTGCTAATGATTATACTTATTGGAAAACCCTGCGTGCTGATGACGTTGTTACTGGAACTGTCCGCTCCTTGGGCGGTTCATCAAGAGAAGTCAGCTTTCAACTGCTTGATCCTTTGGGCAGTAATCATGTGTTGCTCAGTCAGTCATTTCGTGTACAGGAGTCTGATTTACGTGCTTTGGCACATCATATCAGCGATATGATTTTTGAAAAGCTGACAGGTGTTCGAGGTATTTTTTCGACAAGAATGGCTTATGTGATATTTAACCCGCAGGCAGCAGCTCAATCGCGTTACCAGCTTCAGGTTGCTGATGCCGATGGATTTAACCCCAGGTCATTATTGATTTCTTCGCAGCCCATCATGTCGCCGGCCTGGTCGCCTGACGGCAGTAAAATTGCATATGTTTCGTTTGAAAATAAGCGGGCACAGATTTTTTATGTAGATGTTAGAACAGGCCAGCGCCGCCTGATTACAAGTTACCCGGGTATTAACGGCGCTCCTGCGTGGTCTCCTGATGGACGCAAGATGGCTATTGTCCTTTCAAAAAGCGGTAATCCTGAGATTTATCTGGTGGATATGTTAACAGGAGGTTTGACACAGTTAACCCGCTCGGATTCAATTAACACAGAGCCTAGTTTCTCACCAGACGGCAGCCGTATTTTGTTTACTTCTGATCGCGGCGGTTCTCCACAGATCTATCAGCACAATTTGGCCTCTGGTCAGATATCCCGCGTAACTTTTGACGGGGATTACAACGCCAGAGCTTCTTATACGCCTGATGGTTCTGAAATTGTAATGTTGCATCGGGTTCGCGGCCAGTTTTATATCGCTGTTCAGGATGTACGTTCAGGCGTCGTTACTCCATTAACGAATTCTGGAAATGATTTTTCTCCATCGGTGTCGCCAAACGGCCAGATGATATTATATTCAACACGTTATCAGGGACGCGGGGCTTTGAGTCTTGTGTCTATTGATGGACGTATCCGTCTTGCTTTGCCGCTGCGCGAAGGCAGTAATGTTCAGGATCCAGCCTGGTCGCCGTACCCGCGTGGTTAGAAGATATGTTTTTATTGCGAGGGAGTGAAATTTTGGTGCAATCTTCGCCCGTCATTCGTCATTGCGAGCCGAAGGCGAAGCAATCCAGGTCGGAAGCCTTGAATGGGTATCCGGACTAGATTGCCGCGACCTGCTTCGCTGCGCTTGCAGGTCTCGCAATGACGCGGAAGTAGTATCCACGCAACAAATACCTTACGAGAAAGGATTGCAGCAAAGCTTACGTTCTTGTAATGAAGAAAAAAACGTTTATGAACCTGAACCTTATTAGTATTAGAGCAATTATATTCTTATTTGCTGCTTTTCCTCTTTCCAGTTCAGCCTGGAACTGGGTGGGGCACGAATTAGCAGCTCAGGTTGCCTATGATCAATTAACGCCTGAGGCAAAAAAATATTGGAATAACGTGATTGGCAACCTTGATTCCTCGTATCCTAAGGAAAACTTTATTACAGCGTCAATTTTGCCTGATCAGCTCAAAGAAAGAGGTATTACGGCTTTTAATGCGTGGCATTATATTAACTGGCCTGTCTTTCAGCATTTTGGTTATACCAAGAAAAAAACCTGGATTAGAACGTTGCCGCGTAACCCTGAAAATTTATCCTGGGCGATACACCAATCGTTGGCAGTGCTTAAAAATCCCAAAGCAAAGGCTTTTGAAAAAGCTTTTTTTGCTGCTTTTTTAATTCATTTGGCAGCGGATGCTCATCAGCCGCTGCATTGTGCAGATTTATATAGTTCTCGTTTCTCTCGAGGTGATGAGGGCGGTAATTTATGGAAGATTCGCAGTCCTATAGCCAATAATCTTCATACTTATTGGGATAGGGGCGGCGGCTTTTTAGTGTCTAACCTTATCAGGAAAAATCAACTTGGAATTTCAGCTCAAGTGTTAGAACGTGCTTACCCTAAAAGCTATTTTGGTTCAAAAGTGCAAATCGTTGATCCCTGGATTTGGATTAAGGAAAGTCATCAGCTTGCTAAAGAATATGTTTATCGAATTAGGTTGAATGCAGTGCCTTCCAAATCCTATCAGCAGAAAACCCGGATGCTTACCCGGGAACAAATTGTTTTGTCTGGTTACCGGCTTGGGTTTTTGCTGAATTATTTGGCTGCTAATGCCAGGTAATGCTTATGTACGTTTTGTAATGCTTGATAAAAATGCTTGATGTCTTTGTCATTGTAAATAATATCATCTGCCAAGGCGAGACGAGCTTCACGGGATATCTGGGTCTGTATTATCTGGCGGGCTTCCTGGGGACTTATTTTGTCTCGTTCCTGAATACGAGTCATTTGTAATTCAATAGGGCAGTCAATGACTAAAACGCGTTTAATATAAGCAAAATCTTCCCGCCTTTTTAATAAGGGAATATCGGCCAAACCATAGGGCGACATGATAGTTTCTATACGTTTTTTAATCTCTTTTCGGATGAGAGGATGAAGAAGCGATTCAAGCCATAGCCGTTCTTCAGGATGGGATAAAATGAGTGTTCGAAGCGAAGTACGGTTGATGGATTGATCCGGCATGAGGATAGCACTGCCGAAGTGTGCCAGCGTTTCATGATAGGCTTGCTGCCCAGCATTGAGCAAATCTCTTGCGATTGCATCGGCATCAACGACTTCAATGCCTTGCTCTCGGAAAAAGGAGACAGCGGTGGACTTACCGCTGCCTATACCGCCGGTAATGGCGGCTATCCAGATAGCACTATTCATTCGTATCTGTTGGGGCATCAGGTACGGCAGGCAGGGTGCTCTCCGGTGTATTGGGATCCTTTACAGGTTGTGTTTCTTCTTGGACTTTACTCCAGGGTTCTATGCTGGCTTTTTCTTTAATATCGGGAGGCAGTTTATTTAAAGCTGCTTCTGCAGCTGCTTTATCAACATAGCTGCCGTAAATACCCATATAAAGGGTTTGATTGTCTTTTTGGTAACGTACCTGAGCGGTTCTGGCATTTTTGGGTGTATTCGCTAGCGTTTTGGCTACAACAGAAGGTTTTTCATCATTGGCAAGTTGAATCGTATAGCCATTTGGGCTTTGGCCGGAGACCCAATCTTCATCTATGGTATCGTGCGCTACAGGAGTACCGCTAGCAAGATAATAGGATTTTGGAATAGTAACGGGTTTGGGCCTTGGAGGAGATGCCTCTGATGAAAGAGCTGCTCCTTCGGGTTGGTAAGGTATGGGAGGGTAATCATAGACATTGTTATTTTGGGCATGTTGCGATCCAGAGCCTGAATCACCGAAGTATTGGCAGGAAGATAAGCTCAGGGCTAATACACTAACAGGTAAAATAGGTAAAAAACGTATTTTCATTATTTGACTCCACTTAACTTTATTCAAAAAGCCTAATATGAATTGTAGGAGTTATTCATTTTTTTTGCATCAATAAATATTATAATCTTTGCGTATTTTTAAAGTCTGTTTGCCATAATTTATATCAAATTTCTTAAAAAAAGTATTAACTGTTCTTTTGTTTTTGTATAAAATAGCCGACGTGAATAAACTATAAGAATAATTTTTAATATTGAGGAAATTTTATGTTAAGCTCAAATCATGATTATAATTTGTTAAGGCGGTATCAATGTATCGCTACAGGATATGCCTTGTTAACAGCAGGAACGGTAGGAAGTGTCGTGTTTTTCTTATTGTTAACTGAGACTGAGGTAACAGAGGATGAATTTGAGCTTTATATGTTTATTGGCGCAATATCAGCGGTGAGTCTTTTGGCAGGAAGTATAATGGCAAATCCAGATTCTGCTATAGCTTCTAGAATAGCTCAATGTTGTCATACTTTTTTTAGGACGCCCTCAGAAGAGACTTCCAATCAGCGAGTTGTGGTATCGGTAAACAGCATAAACCGGGATTTGGAATTAGGAACGCAGCGGCAGCAACGGCCGACCACTTCTTCCCACCTACCGTTTGCTCAGTAGAATAATTGCAGATACTGTCAAAAAAATTTTGAAGTCCAGCCTTTGCAGTTGAAATGCTTTGATGTAAAATCGGATTTTCAGATCCAGGAGATTTCTAGTAATGAGCGATGATCATAAAAAGCGTTTCCTTCAGTTGGTTGAAGAGAAATCTGTCAAATTCATTGACCTGCGTTTTACGGATATTATTGGAAAGGAGCATCATGTCTCTGTTCCTGTTGCGGTTTTTAATGATGAAATCAAAATGTTTGATGGTTCTTCCATTAAAGGATGGCAGCCGATTCACCAGTCTGATTTGGGTTTATTGCCGGATTTAAGCACCGCCGTCCTTGATCCTTTTTCTATTGAACCTACCCTGAATATTCGATGTGATATTGTTGATCCTGATACCATGGAAGGCTATAGCCGAGATCCTCGAATGGTTGCAAGACGTGCAGAAGCCTATCTGAAGTCTACTGGTATTGCCGATGTGTCTTATTTTGGGCCTGAACCTGAGTTTTTCATCTTTGATGATGTTCGGTGGAAAGTGGATATGGCAGGTGCATGTTATTCGATTGATTCGAGAGAGGCAGCCTGGAACTCGGATAAGGTATTTGAGGGCGGCAATACAGGACATCGTCCAGCTGTCAAAGGCGGATATTTTCCTGTGCCTCCTGTAGATTCTGCCCATGATATCCGCTCGGATATTTGTCTTGTGCTTGAAGAAATGGGGTTAATTATTGAAGCACATCATCATGAAGTAGCGACGGCCAACCAGAATGAAATTGCCACAAAGTTTAGCACTTTATTGAGAAAAGCCGATGAGATGCAGATCTTAAAATATGGCGTTCACAATGTGGCTCATAAATATGGGCAAACAGCGACTTTTATGCCGAAGCCGCTTGTTGGTGATAATGGAAGCGGAATGCACTGCCATCAATCACTTTCAAAGGACGGCCGTAACCTTTTCGTCGGTGATGCTTATGCTGGATTGTCGCAGGAGGCGCTTTATTATATCGGCGGCATCATTCGTCATGCTAAAGCTTTAAATGCTTTTACGAACCCGGCAACCAATAGTTATAAACGATTGGTTCCTGGTTTTGAAGCACCTGTTTTATTGGCTTATTCTGCTCGTAATCGTTCCGCGGCAATTCGTATTCCTGCAGTTCAAAATCCAAAGGCCAAAAGAATTGAAGTGCGTTTCCCCGATCCGTTAGCCAATCCTTATCTTGCTTTTTCAGCAATGCTTATGGCGGGGCTTGATGGTATTAAGAATAAAATTCATCCAGGCGATCCAGCTGAAAAAGATCTTTATCATTCGCCCGCTCATGAGTTGACGGAGTATCCAACCGTCTGCGCTTCCCTCGAAGAGGCTTTAACGGCACTGGATAAAGATAGGGAATTTCTGCTGACAGGTGATGTATTTAGCTCTGATTTGATTGATATCTATATTGATCTTAAAAAGCAGGAAATTAACTACTTGCGTATGATTACCCATCCGGCGGAATTTGCGATGTATTACAGCGACTAGGATGTGTTCTCTAGGTATATAGGTCCAACTTTGTTATGTTTACAGATATTTTTGTAAAAATTTTCCTTGCTCTTCTGATATGTCTGGGAATGGTTTCTGCCTCGGCTGAGGAAGTTATTTACCAATGGACAGATACTTCGGGTACGGTCCATTTTTCTGACCAATTTAACGAAGACGCCTCGGTGGTTACGTTGTCTGAATTGCAGACTTACCCTAACAAGATTGAATTACTTTCTTCATCTTCAGCCCATAATAAGGAACCAACAAAAGCACAGTATGTTTCCGTTAGTATTGTGCAGCCGGTTGATCAGGAGGCAATCCATAATAATCAGGGAATCGTAGTGGTAAAATCAAGCGTTAAACCCAAATTCTTACCCAATGATTCTATGCAGCTTTTTATGGACGGCAAACCTGCCGATGCACCGAGTTCAAAATTGATATGGGTATTAAAAAATGTTGACCGCGGTGCTCACATATTAAAAATAGTCATTTTGGATGCTGATCAAAAGGTTCTTATGGAAAGCAAGGAAATCACGTTTTATTTGCATCGACCTTCTGTTGATGCATCGAAAAAGTAACCGAAACGTTCAGGCATCAAGTATTTTATAGCTGCTCAAAAATTGGAGGAATTCTTCAACGTGTTGCCTCATTGAAAAAGGTACCCGAGGCGATGTGTAAAATACGCCGCAATGATACGTTTTATTCACGGTTGTAACTATACGCTTCGCAGCCTCCCGCTAAAGGCATGCTTTTCTTATTTCTATCTATCTGCATTTTTGTAGCGTTGACGAATACTGTCTAAAGGTGTTTTTTTCTCATGTCGCCCCATCATCGTACCTCTTTTCTTTCGGTTACTTTTTTAATGACGCAATTCGTATCCAAGCCTAGTATTTTCAAATAGAGCGAAGTTTATTATAATTGTCAGCATCGCGGTGCTTCTCTTTGGCTAGTCTCTCCAGGAAACTTAGAATGGCAAGAAGCGAAAAAGGCGGTTTTCTGTGGCTACTGATGCGAAAGGCGATCAGCGAGGTGAAGTGGGTTCAAACAACGCGTTGACAATTGCTGTGGGCTTACCAGAAACGAGGAGAAGCTTGCGGAAAGCCAATAGACGTAAGCCTTGGCATCAAGCGAAGGTGATAGGGTGCTCATGACGGAATGAGGATGAATGAAGAACTATTGATAAGGGGAGACAAGGTATGACGATTTCAGCCAAAATACAGGCATTACTTAGCCTGCCGACGGCGGCATGTGCTGCCATGGAAGTGTTATATTTACGCGGGCAACTGAATCAACTGACCGCATCTGAAGGACAACAGCTGGCGGAAAAATGGTGTGAGCTTTCACAGCTGACATCGCTCGATTTAAGCGGGAACGGCCTCGGCCGAAACGTGGAGGCGGCGCGGGCTTTGTTTGCAGCGCTGCCGAGGCTTTCGCGCCTCACCTCGCTCAATTTATACGGGAACGACCTTGGCGCAAACGCGGAGACGGCGCGGGCTTTAGCTGAAGCGCTGCCGGGGCTTTCGCCGCTGACGTCGCTGGATTTAGGTGGGAACTACCTCGGCGCAAATACGGAGGCGGCACGGGCTTTGTTTGCAGTGCTGCCGCAACTTTCGCCGCTGACGTCGCTCGATTTGGGTGCGAACTGGCTCGGCAAAAATGTGGAGGCGGCGTGGGCTTTGTTTGCAGCGCTGCCGCAACTTTCACGTCTCACCTCGCTCGATTTAAGCGGGAACGACCTCGGCCAAAATGCGGGGGCGGCGTGGGCTTTGTTAGAGGTGCTGCCGAGGCTTCCGCAGCTGACGTCGCTCTATTTAGGCAGAAACGACCTTGGCCGAAACGCGGAGGCGGCACGGGCTTTGTTTGAGGTGCTGCCGCAGCTTTCGCCGCTGACGTCGCTCGATTTACGCGGGAACGACCTCGGCGGCTTCTACAACCCAGAGGCGGCACGAGCTTTAGCTGAAGTGCTGCCACAACTTTCACGCCTCACCTCGCTCGATTTAAGCGGGAACCGTCTCTTAGGCCCAAACGTGGAGGCGGTGTGGGCTTTGTTTGAGGGGCTGCTGCAACTTTCGCGCCTCACGTCGCTCGACTTAAGCAAGAACCAGCTCTATAGGCTCGATGGCACTGGCTGGGAAGCCTTAGGACAAGCGGTAGCGGGACATCCTTCTCTCCAAACGTTAGTGATTGTTGAAGACGGCTTCAACAACACGTTTCAACCGCTCGAAGTGGCACAAAAAGCGCTGATTTTATACCATTGCCCCTGGATGCAGCCGGTATTGGCGGGCAGCCGGGCACCCATTACCTTCACCCGTCTTTCGCCGCCTGTGCTCGAAGAAAAATCTGTGCTTGACGTTGTTAAGTTGCCGGAGGTGGACGCGAAGCCGACGGCGGCATGTGCTGCCATGAAAGTGTTAAATTTACGTCAGGCTCAACTGGCTAAACTGACCGCATCTGAAGGACTACAGGTGGCGGAAAAATGGCGTGAGCTTTCGCGCCTCACGTCGCTGGATTTAAGCGGGAACACCCTCGGCGAAAACGTGGAGGCAACACGGGTTTTGTTTGCAGCGCTAGCGCTGCCGGGACTTTCGCAGCTGACGTCACTCTATTTAGGCAGGAACGACCTCGGTCAAAACGCGGAGGTGGCGCGGACTTTGTTTGCAGCGCTGCCGGGACTTTCGCAGCTGACGTCACTCTATTTAGGC
>Ga0206107_1000284_pt1 | contig 26437 bp, 22 predicted proteins | sample 2B0metagenome_FD_148652 | JGI IMG/M metagenome (GOLD analysis project Ga0206107, IMG submission 148652) | Enriched microbial communities from leaf-cutter ant dump, University of Wisconsin, Madison, United States - 2B0 | ecosystem: Environmental > Terrestrial > Nest > Insects nest > Nest dump...
CACGATCAGCACCACAAAGATGACGAGGAGTACCGCAGGGATGATGACCTCGGCATCACGCTGAGTGGTGAGCCTGGTGTCGAGCGCCTCTGCTGCCTCTCCCCCTACAAGCGCCGTGGGCGAGACCGCGGCCACCGCCTCACGAACGTCGGCAACAATGTCCGCGGCCACGGCGTCCGTGGCTGCAACCCGGGTCACCGCAACAATTTCCACGTGCCCGTCAACGACAAGCGGATCCTCGCCTTCAACGGGTGGCGCGCCCGCGGCGGTTGACCTGGTAAGCGGCAACACGTTGGCGACGCCATCGACGCTCGCGACCGCGTCGGCGACGGCGCCAGCGTCGGCGCGCGGCACGATGACGCGTACGGGAGAGGTGGCGCCGGCGTCAAAGTGCTCCTCAAGGACGTCAAGCCCCTTCGCTGAATCCGGGTTATTCAGGAAGTAGTCGCGGTTGCCAATGCCTCCCACACTGAGCATGGGCAGGAACGCCGCCATGAGCACCAAGGCACCGCCTGCGATGAGCCAGGTGCGGCGAGGTTGTGCGCGCACGGAGGCGGCGATCGCATCCCACCGGCCTGCCGGGTGATCCGCCTGTGCGCTTACGAACGATGGTCGCCGCGGCCAGAAGACTGCGCGTGCATGGCGCCCGCCAAGGAGCAAGAGCGCAGGCAGCAGCGTGAGCACGGCACAAAGCGCCGACGCTATGCCTACAGCGCCCGCGGGACCGAGCGCCTGCAAGGACTTGAGGTCGCTCAACAGGAGCACCAACAGCCCGGCAGCGACCGTTCCCGCGGACGCGGCGATCGGTGCCAGCGATTGCCGCCAGGCCACGCGCATCGCGCCATACGGCGACTCGAAGCGCAACAGCTCTTCGCGGTACCGCGCAACGAGCAGCAAGGCATAGTCGGTGGTGGCACCAACGACGAGAATGAACATGATGCCTTGCGCCTGACCGTTGAGCGTGATGACGTCATGCGCCGCCAGCTGGTACACCACAAGGATCGCGGCGGTCAGGGCGATCATCGCCGTCGCCAGTACCAAGAAGGGCAAGACTGGGCTCCGATAGACGATGAGAAGAATGACGAGCACCACCGACAGCGCCACAAGCAAGAGCACTCCGTCAATTCCCGCGAACGCTTCGAGAAGATCGGCAACGAAGCCCATCGCACCTGTGAGGTAGCCGTCAAGGCCCGTCTCCTGCTGTGCCCACGTGGCCACAATTGTTGCGGCGATGAGATTGCCGAGCGGCTCTTCGTCCACCACCTCTCCGTAGCGATCGGGGTCTACGGCAAAGGTCACCAATGCGGCCGTGCCGTCGTCAGAGGGCACCACGGCAGGCGGGCCCACAAGGGTGTCCCCAACCGTGCGGCCGTGCGCGTCGCCAGCAATGGGCGCCCGTGCGGCGGCGTCGGCAAACTCCTGCACGGTGGCGAGGTCGCCCTGCGAGGTGAGGCCATCCACTACGAACACACCGGGCACAGGCTGGTGAGGGATGAACTGTGCATGCCACTGTGCCGCGAGTGTGGACTCGGCATTCGCCGGAAGAAAGGCGGCGGCGTCGTTTTCCTGAACGGAGGACAGTTTGCCAAAGGTCTGCCCGCCAACGGATGAGATGCCGAGCCAGCCCAGGATGACGAGGGCAAGCACAATGGGACGTAGGCGTGGGGACGGACGCATGGTTCATTGTTCCCCACCGGCGCGCTTCTCGCGCCGTCGCCGTGGAATGCCCGACGCCGGGGCGGGGTTAGCCTTGGAACCATGCGCATCGAGTCCTACGGCCTAGGTCAGCGGCACGTGCCGTACCAGGAGGCATGGGATCGCCAGCGCACCGAACACGCTCAGGTCGTGGCCGGGGGCGAGGACCGGATGCTGCTCGTGGAGCACGAGTCCGTGTACACCGCCGGCAAGCGCACGGCCAGCTGGGATCGCCCGGTGGACGGCACGCCCGTCATCGACGTGGATCGCGGCGGCAAGATCACGTGGCACGGCCCCGGACAGCTGGTGGGGTATCCCATCGTCAAGCTCAACGAGCCCATCGATGTGGTGAAGTACGTGCGCCAGCTGGAACAGGCCATCATGGACGTGTGCGCGGGCTATGGCCTGGACACGATGCGCGTGGAGGACCGCTCCGGGGTGTGGCTGCCTGCCACGGATGCCCGCCGCGAACGCAAGATCTGCGCCATCGGCGTGCGCGTGGCCAAAGGGGTCACGATGCACGGCTTTGCACTCAACTGCAATCCTGACCTTGCCGAGTTTGATCGCATCGTCCCGTGTGGCATTGCCGACGCGGACGTGACTAGCCTCAGTAGTGAACTGGGACGCGTCGTCACCATCCATGACGTCGTGCCCGCCGTGGTGGACGGCGTGAATCGCGCGCTGGCCCCCGTCACCCGCATCAAGGAGACCGTGTGACCATCGCGCCAGAGGGCCGCAAGATGCTGCGCATCGAGGCCCGCAATGCCGAGACTCCCATCGAGCGCAAGCCCGAATGGATCCGCACCAAGGCCACCATGGGCCCCGAGTACAACGACATGAAGTCGCTCGTGAAATCCGGCGGCCTGCACACCGTGTGCGAAGAGGCCGGCTGCCCCAACATCTTCGAGTGCTGGGAGGACCGCGAGGCGACGTTCCTCATCGGCGGCGATCAATGCACGCGCCGCTGCGACTTTTGCCAGATCGACACGGGCAAGCCCGCGGCCTTTGACGCAGATGAGCCCCGCCGTGTGGCCGAATCCGTGCTCCAGATGGGCCTCAAGTACTCCACCATCACGGGCGTTGCGCGCGACGACCTCCCCGATGGCGGCGCGTGGCTCTACGCGGAGACGGTGCGCCAGATCCACGCGATGACACCCGGCACCGGTGTGGAGCTGCTCATCCCCGACTTCAACGCCAACCCGGATCAGCTCGCCGAGGTGTTCTCCTCACGCCCCGAGGTACTCGCACACAACCTTGAGACCGTGCCACGCATCTTCAAGTCCATCCGCCCCGCGTTCCGCTACGACCGCTCGCTGTCCGTGCTCACGTCCGCACAGGCCGACGGCCTGGTCACCAAGTCCAACATCATCCTTGGCATGGGCGAGACATTCGAGGAGGCCGTGCAGGCTCTGCGTGACCTGCACGATGCCGGCTGTGACCTCATCACGATCACTCAGTACTTGCGCCCAAGCCCGCGCCATCACCCCGTGGATCGCTGGGTCAAGCCAGAGGAGTTCGTGGAACTGTCTGACGCCGCGGAAGAGATCGGCTTCTTGGGCGTGATGTCCGGCCCGCTGGTGCGGTCGTCGTACCGTGCCGGGCGCCTTTGGGGCCAAGCGATGACGCGCAAGGGCCGCCCCATCCCCGCCGCCCTCGCGCACCTCGGTGAGCCAACAACGGCCCGCCAGGAAGCGTCGGCCCTGCTGGCCGCGCGCCCGTAGACTATTCGCCATCATGGCCAAGAACGATCCCGCCCCCAAGAAGCAGCGCTGGTATCGCCTCATTGCGCAGGCGTACACGCAGACCGCCCCGCACGACAAACTGCTGCTGCCCATCATCCTGGTCAGCGTGCTCGCGCCCATCGCCATCGGCGTTGGCGTTGGGCTCGCCATCGGCGGGCCCGTGGCGCTCGTGTACTGCATCCTCTTTGGGCTCTTCACGGGAATCCTGCTGGGCCTGTTCATGCTCACGCGGCGCTTCGAGAAGACGGCCTACGCACAGATGGAAGGTGTTGTTGGCGGCTCGCTCGCGGTGGCGAAGGCCATCCGCAGCGGCTGGGAGTTCGAGGACGCCCCAGAGGCCATGGACCCCAAAGGCAAGGGCGTCGTGTTCCGTGGAGTGGGCAAGGGCGGCATCGTGTTGCTCGCGGAGGGTGGCGGCACCGCGCATCGGCTCGTGGATTCCTCGACCAAGCGCCTGACCAAGCTCGTTCCTGGCGTGCCCGTGCGCGCAATCTATGTGGGCACGGGCGCCAACGAGGTGCCCATCGCCAAGCTCAACCGCGAGATCCGCAAGGGCAAGACCGTGCTGTCGCGCAACGAGCGCTCCCAGGTGGCGAACCGCCTGCGCGCCATCGGTGGCGCCAAGCTGCCCGTGCCCAAGGGTGTTGACCCCATGCGTGCACGCCCCGACCGCAAGGCGCTCAAGGGAAAGTAAGCGCCACGCCGTCCGTGGTGCGCGCCACGCGAACGTCGGTGAAGTCGCGAATCCGTACGGCAATGCCGTGCACCCGCACGTCCCCCACCGCCACCACCGCGCATCCCGCGGCACGCCCCGCCTCGATTCCCGCGGACGTGTCCTCGAACACCACGCACCGCGCGGGGTCAAGCCCCAGGGCCGACGCTGCCGCCAGGTACCCTTCCGGGTGCGGCTTGCCGTGGCGTACGTCATCGGCCCCCACCAGCACGGCGGGCGTGGGGAATCCGTTCTGCACCAACCGTGCCTGAGCGGGGCCGTGGATGGCCGAGGTGACCACCGCCCAGCGCTCTGGAGGCAGTGCACAGACCACCTCACGCGCTCCCGGTATCGCTACAACCGTGCCGAATCGCTCCGCCTCTGCCGTATGAATCCAATCGAGCCATTCGTCGATGCGCGCGCTGTTGGCCGCAAACCGAGCCACGGTGTCGCGACTGGGACGCCCGTGCGCAAAGTCGATGACGGCACGCGGATCGGTGGCGTTTGCCTGGGCAAACTCCGTCCAGATATGCTCCACCATGGCGGTGGAGTCCACGAGGGTGCCGTCCATGTCGAACAGCACGCCGTGCACCTCGAGGGTGCGCTCTGGCGTCACCGGGTGCGCACCAGCCGCGTGCCGGCTGCTCTGTCATGCAGGCCGCGACCCTCGCTGTCCCACACCACGGCGGGAATGACGAGCAGCAGCATCACCGTGCGAATGGCGGCCTTGATGAAGCCCACGTACCCGTGGCCGTCCTCGCGCACCACGCGCATCCCAAAGATGCGGTGGCCATAGGTCATCCCCAGCAGCGCCACCAGCACCAGGTGCTGCGCGGCCCAGATGGCGAGCGTTGCCGCGGGCTCCCCCGCCACCACCACACGCTCAAGCCCCGTTGCGTCCGCATAGTCCGCCGACGGAAAGAAGAAGCTTGAGATGATCAGGCACAGCAGCCAGTCGATGGCAATGCCGCCAATCCGCCGTCCAGGCGTGGCACGGTGAGGGGCAGTCTGGGGGTCAGGGGTCACCGGGCCATGGTAGCCAAGCCAGCCACAGCGTCGGGCCGGAGAACGTGGCACAGTTAACACCGCCGTAACGTGCCATGAATGCGCACGAAACTGCCGCGGCCTAGGCTGGCGTCGCCAGGATGGCAAGCCCAAACTTTGAGGAGTACACGGATGTTCACAACCGCCGACGAGGCGATCTCCTACGTCAAGGATGAGGGTGTCGAGTTTGTCGACATCCGTTTCTGCGACCTGCCGGGTCAGATGCAGCACTTCAACATCCCCGCGTCGCAGTTCACCAAGGACGTGTTCGACGAGGGCGCGATGTTCGACGGCTCGTCGATCCGCGGCTTCCAGGCGATCAACGAGTCCGACATGAAGCTACTGCCCGACGTCGCCACCGCGTTCGTGGACCCGTTCCGCGCGGCGAAGACGCTCGTCATCAACTTCTCCATCGTGGACCCCTTCACCAACGAGCCGTACTCGCGCGACCCCCGCAACATCGCCTCGAAGGCCGTGGAGTACCTGACCTCCACCGGCATCGGCGACACCGCGTTCTTTGCTCCCGAGGCCGAGTTCTTCATCTTCGACTCCGTGCGCTTTGACACCAACCAGCACGAGGGGTACTACCACATCGACTCCTCCGAGGCCTGGTGGAACACGGGCGTGGAGTTTGAGCAGGACGGCTCCCCCAACCGCGGCTACAAGACGCGCGTCAAGGGCGGCTACTTCCCCGTGGGCCCCGGCGACCAGTTCGCCGACCTGCGCGACGAGATGGTGCGGGTGCTGGAGCAGGTGGGGCTGTCCGTTGAGCGCGCGCACCACGAGGTGGGCACCGCTGGTCAGCAAGAGATCAACTACCGCTTCAACACGCTGCTGCACGCGGGCGACGACATCCAGAAGTTCAAGTACGTCATCAAGAACGTGGCCTGGCAGCACGGCAAGACCGTGACGTTCATGCCCAAGCCGCTGTTTGGCGACAACGGTTCTGGCATGCACGTGCACCAGTCCATCTGGAAGAACGGCGAGCCGCTGTTCTACGACGAGAAGGGCTATGGCGGGCTGTCCGACATGGCGCGCTGGTACATCGGCGGCATCCTCAAGCACGCACCGTCCCTGCTCGCGTTCACCAACCCCACGGTGAACTCCTTCCACCGTCTTGTCCCCGGCTATGAGGCGCCCGTGAACCTCGTGTACTCGGCGCGCAACCGCTCCGCCGCGGTGCGCATCCCCATCACGGGCTCCAACCCCAAGGCCAAGCGCATCGAGTTCCGTGCCCCAGACCCCTCCTCGAACCCGTACCTCGCGTTCGCGGCGCTGCTCATGGCCGGCATCGACGGCATCAAGAACCGCGTGGAGCCACCGGCGCCGGTCGACAAGGACCTCTACGAGCTGCCGCCGGAGGAGCACGCGCTCATCGCGCAGGTGCCGGCGTCGCTTCCCGAGGTGCTCGACAACCTCGAGAGCGACCACGCGTTCCTGTCAGAGGGCGGCGTCTTCACCGAGGACCTCATCGAGACGTGGATCGACCTCAAGCGCACGCAAGAGATTGACCCGCTGCGCTTCCGTCCGCACCCCCACGAGTTTGAGCTGTACTACGACTGCTAGCAGTGGCTAGTTCGTTGCGTGAAGGGCCGTCCCCTATCGGGGGCGGCCCTTCACGTTTACACGCCACACGTAGCGCCACGGCACGGCCAGCAGCACAGGCACCACAAGGGTGCAGTTGACGGCGATCCGCGTGACCGATGCGTCAGCGTTGCCTGCCACGAGGGCCGGCGCGGCGACGAGACCCAGCCACAGGAGTTTCCACAGCACCTCGAACATGAGCACCGGAATCATCGCTGCCGGGCGCGCCACCCCTACAAGCGCCAGCAGTGACATCGCCGTGAGCATGCACAGCGTCACCGCTTCGTAGACGTCAAGCGACTGGATCTGCCCCAGCAACGGCCACTTGGTAAGCGCCAGGCCAATCCCGATCAGCAGGTACGCGGCCCGGAGTCCGTGGAGTCTCAGACGCGACAGCGAAGGATTCGCGAACGATGGTGACCGCGGGTCCCGGAGCGATGCTCCGGGACCCGCTGAGTTCATCGAGGTCATGGTTAGGCCACCACGGGCTCGAGATGCGCCGCGGGCTCTAGCTGCGCTGTGGGTTCCAACTGCGCCACGGCCCGTGCCCGGAAGCCCTTGAACGTGAGCCACAGCCCCAGTCCCAGTTCCCAAGCGGCGATGGGCAGCGCACACAGTCCCGCAAGGGCGGTGAGGTCGTCGATCGCCCCAAACGTCACGGCCATGGTCTTGATGATGAGCAGCGGCGCACCGATGAAACCGAGGATCGGCAGGATGCGTGGCACGAGCCGCGAGCGGTAGAGAACAGTGCCCAGCAGCAGAGCGTTGAGGGCGGGCATCACGCCAGGCCCAAAGGTGAACGTCCAGTCGCGCACCGCCACGAGAGCCGCGGACGTTGCAGCGAGGCCGTCGGGAGCGTCGGCGCTGGTGCCGAGGTCCTGACGCAAAGTCACGACCGACAGAATGCTGACCACCCCAATGACGATCAGGCCCGCCTCAACGATGCGCGATGAGACAAAGCCGATGGCAAGCGTGCGGCTCACGAGCCGCACCACCGGATACAGGGCGAGCGCCGTGGCCACACACGCGAGCGCGGTGACGAACTCGGACACTCCGCCCAGCAGCACCGACGTGCTGTTGCCGGCCCCGAACACGAAGTCGGCGTGATCGGTGGCAGGGCTGAGGAGGGCGACGGCGGGCATCGAGAAGACGAAGGTCGCCAGGTAGGCGAGGCCGCCAAGAAGGGCGGCTCTACGGGACGTGGTCATGAGGTGCTCCTTGCTGTGATGAGGTACGTGCGGATCTTGTGCAGCTGCGGCATGAGGCCGTAGATGACGATGGGCACGGCGATCGTGGCGAGCACGAAGGTGCGCATCGCGGGCGCGAGCGGCTGAAGCCACGACGCGAGGGTCAGGTTGATGACCAGCAGCGTGGGGAACACGCATAGCCAGATCATCAAGGCGAGCTGGTGCTTGGTTGGCGGGCCAACCGGGGATTGCTTGTTCATATGGGCATTCACTTTCTGTTGGGTTCTGAAACTGGGGCGGGCACGGCGGCGTGGCGTGCGGCGAGCGCAGTGGCAATGTCCTCGTCCACGAGGTCGTTGTTGATGGCGATCGCGGCGGCAGAGCCTTCACCCGCGGCCGTGATGACCTGGGCGCGAACGTTTCCTGCATTGCCGGCAACCCACAGGCCGCGCACGGTGGTCTGGCCGGTGGAGTCGACGTATGGCAGTCCCCCGTCGTCGAGTTCCGCGCCAACCATGCGCAGCAGATCGGTATTGGGTTCAAACACCGGGCGCACGAACACCACCTCACACCGTGTGACGGAGCCATCGGTGAGCTCAAGGCCAGCGAGCCGGTGATCCTCAACGACGAGCTTCACCACGGACTGCTGCACCACGCGGATGTCACGCGCGGCCAGCCGTTCCACATCAGACGCGGCGAGCGTCTGGCCCTGCGAGAAGTACGTGACGTGGTCGCTCCACTGCCGAATGATGAGGGCATGCTGCACGGCACCTGGCGTGTTGCCGAGCACGCCAAGGCGGCGGCCACGCACCTCGTGACCGTGGCAGTACGGGCAGTGGAGCACATCGCGTCCCCAGAGTTCGCGCACGCCCTCAATCGCGGGGATGACGTCGCGCAGCCCCGTCGCGAGCACCACCCGCCGTGCCGAGACTGCTATTCCGGCGTCGGTACGCAAGTGGAACCCGGCGTCGTCTCGGGAGAGGCTGCGAACAGCGTCGGCCAGCATGGTGGCGCCATAGCCCAAGACTTCGTGGCGGCCAATCTCCAACAGTTCGCTAGGCGGCAACCCGTCCCGCGACAGATATCCGTGCATGTGGCGCGCTGGTGCGTTGCGTGGCTCGCCGGCGTCGATGACGACGACCCGGCGAAGTGCACGCGCGAGCACGAGGGCAGCCGACATTCCGGCGGCGCCCCCGCCGATGATGGCGGTGTCGTAGTGAGATGTCATGCCCACAGAATCGCGACGGCTTCCCGGAACTGACAACGTTTGTTGCCAATACTGGGACTATGGGCGTTTGATGGCGTGCATGGACGACTCAACGACCCGCATCGCTACCGCGCTGGACCAGGTGGGACCGCGGCTCAAGCGCATCCGCACACAGCGCAACGTCCGTCTCACGGAACTCGCCGCGTCAACAGGAATTTCCAAGAGCACGCTGTCGCGGCTCGAGACCGGACAGCGACGCCCAAGCCTTGAGCTGCTCTTGCCGCTGGCCGCCGCGTACGGCGTGCCGCTCGATGAACTCGTTGGCGCGCCCGAGGTGGGCGATCCCCGCGTGCGCATGAGGCCGCAGGTTCGCAACGGCAGAACGGTCATCCCCCTCACCCGCCAACCCGGCGGACTGCAGGTGTGGAAGATCGTGATTCCCACCAGCAAGAACACAGTGGAATTCACGACCCACGAGGGCTATGAGTGGCTCTATGTGATCAGCGGCAGGCTGCGCATTGTGCTGGGCGAGCATGATCTGCTGCTGGAATCTGGCGAGGTCGCGGAGTTCGACACCCGAGTGCCGCACTGGTTCGGCAGCGACGGCAAGGTGCCCGCGGAAGTGCTGAGCGTGCTGGGCCGCCATGGCGAACGCATGCACGTGCGCGCCAAGTCCCACGATCGCAATAGCGACGACCACCGCTAAAGGCCCCTGTCCCCACTCGACCTCCCCACTTGACCTCCCCACCCCTCCTTGCACGCTGTCGGTACACCAGCGCTGTTTCCCGGGCGCGAAACAGCACGGGTGTACCGACAGGGTGGCGGGGCGGGGGTGGTGGCGGGGCATGGGGGCGGGGCGGGGCAGTCGGGCAGGCGGGACTTCTCTCCCCCCTCGCGCCCATTGGCGCGTGTCACGCTTGGCTCGTGAGCGACTATGAACGGCTCTTCCCCGGCAAACACTTCATCTCGACGGTCCTCGACGCCCTGGACACCAAGACCGAGATGAGCGGCGCGCTCGCCCGTGTCTACGTGATGCGCTCGGCCATGGCGGGCCTGCTGATCGGCGTGATGTACCTCGCCTACTTCTCCATCGTCGCGGCCTTCGCGGCTGCGGGCCCCTCGCTCCTGGACCTGGGGCGCATCGTGGGCGCGCTCGTGTTCGGGTTCGCGCTGGTCTTCATCTACTTCTCCAAGTCCGAGCTGCTCACGTCCAACATGATGTTCGTGGCCATCGGCGGCTACTACAAGCGCATCACTCGCCTGCGCTCGGCACGCATCCTCACGCTGTGCTTCGTCGGCAACGCCATCGGCGGCCTGTTCCTTGCACTGCTGCTGAAGTTCTCCTCCATCACGGACGGCGCGGTGGGCGAGCAGATGGCGCATGCCGTGGATCACAAGCTCGCCTACATCAGCGGCGGGATCGCGGGCTGGGGCGACCTCTTTGTGCGCGCCATCCTGTGCAACTTCATGATCAACGTGGCCATGCTGCTGGTCTACAACGGCATCATCAAGGATGACCTCACCAAGTGCGTGGCCATGGTGGTGGCGGTGTTCGTCTTCGCGTTTGTGGGCTTTGAGCACTCGGTGGCAAACACGGTATTGCTCACGATCGTGGGACTTCAGAACGGCGTGGCCCTGGGCCCAGCCGTGGCCAACATCGCGATAGTCCTTGCGGGCAACTTTGTGGGCGGTGGGCTGCTCATTGGCTGGTATTACGCCTATGCCAACGACGACCGCCGCTACCTTCGCACCCACCCCATCGCCGTGGAGCCGCAGGCGGACGTCGCCTGAGGCGGGCACCGCGTGGGTTGGCATGCCCGACGCTGCCTCGTCGCATGAGTTGGCGCGGCGGGCTTGCATCATCGAAAGTAAGCGCTTACATTTGGTCTCGCTAGGCCGCCCAGCAGCCAATGTCGTCCGCTTGAGGAGAGAAGTGAGCCCTACCGTTCCGCCCCCCGTTTCCACCGCCGCTAGCACGCAGTGGTGGCGAACTGCGGCCATCTACCAGATCTACCCGCGCTCGTTTGCGGACGGCAATGGCGACGGCGTTGGCGACCTTCCGGGTATCACGAGCCGCCTTCCCCACATCGCAGCACTCGGCGTTGACGCCATCTGGATGAGCCCGTTCTACGTGTCTCCACAGCGCGACGCTGGCTACGACGTCACCGACTACCGCGACGTGGATCCCGTCTTCGGCACCCTCGCCGACGCCGATGCGCTCATTGCCACGGCCCATGAGCTTGGACTCAAGATCATCGTCGACATGGTGCCCAACCACACGTCGAGCGAACACGTGTGGTTCCGTGAGGCCCAAGACGCCCCCATCGACAGCCCCGCACGCCATCGCTACATCTACCGCGACGGCCGTGGCGAGGACGGCAACGAGCCGCCCAACAACTGGACGTCCGTCTTTGGCGGCCCCGCATGGACCCGCGAGACCCGCATGGACGGCGCCCCTGGCCAGTGGTACTTGCACCTATTCGACACCACCCAGCCTGACCTCAACTGGTCCAATGACGAGGTTCAAGAAGACTTCGACAACGTGTTGCGGTTCTGGCTGGACCGCGGCGTTGATGGCTTCCGCGTGGACGTGGCTCATGGCCTCATCAAGGAGGACGGTCTGCCGGACCACCTCCCGGATGAGACCGCTGGTTCCATGGGCGGCGACGAGCACACCCCCACCCCGTACTTTGGCCAGGATGGCGTGCACGACGTGTGGCGCCGCTGGCGCAAGGTTCTCGCCGAGTACGGTCCTGAGCGAATTCTGGTGGCCGAGGCATGGATCTACCCCCTCGAGCGCATGGCGCAGTGGGTGCGGCCAGACGAGATGCACCAGGCCTTCAACTTCGCCTACCTCGGCACGCCGTGGGACGCGGACGAGCAGCGCAAGATCATCACCGAATCGCTCGCGGCATTCGGCGCCGTTGGCGCGCCGAGCACATGGGTGCTGTCCAACCACGACGTTGTGCGGCACGCGAGCCGCCTCGCGCTCACCGCGGAGAACCCGCAGGGTCACGGCATTGGCCCCGACTCCCCCGGCCTTCCCATCGCCGACCTCGGCTTGCGCCGCGCCCGTGCCGCCACGTTGACGATGTTTGCCCTTCCCGGTTCCGTGTACCTCTACCAAGGCGAGGAGCTGGGCCTGCCCGAGCACGTCTACATCCCCGACGAGGCCCGCCAAGACCCCACGTGGTTCCGCACCAATGGCGAACGCTATGGGCGTGACGGTTGCCGCGTTCCCCTTCCGTGGGAGGCAGCGGCACCAGCATTCGGCTTCAATTCCACCGGTGCGGCGTGGCTGCCACAGCCCGACGATTGGGCCGGCTTGGCGCGCGACGTCCAGTACGGGGACCCAGCGTCCACCCTGTCCATGTACCAGCAAGCACTCACGGTGCGCGCAGAGCACGACCTCGGTGCCGGCGAGATGACCTGGCTGGACCTTGGCGATGGCGTGCTCGCCTTCGACAATGGCGACGTCCGCGTCATCGCCAACGTGAGCGGTGCACCGGTGCCCTTCGAGGGCGAGGTGCTCGTAGCGTCGGGCCCGGTAACGGACGTGATACCCGTGGACACGACGGTCTGGCTCGCGCGCTAGCGCGCCGCCAAAGCGTTGGCCCGCAGATGAGTAGGGTGAGCCTCAGGAGGAAGCACCGGTGACAACGATCCAGGAGGTTGCCGAGCTCGCAGGAGTGTCAACGGCTACCGTGTCGCGCGCCCTTGCGGGCAAGGCCAGCGTGTCCGCGCCCACCCGCGCGCGCGTAGAGGCGGCCGCCAGCCAACTGGGCTATGCGGTGTCGTCGGCAGCCTCGAGCCTCGCATCCGGGCGCACTCGCAACGTGGGTGTGGTGATGCCGTTCCTTACCGGGTGGTTCTTCACGCGCGTGCTGGCCGGAGCGCATGTGACCCTCGCCGACGCCGGCTACGACCTCACGCTCTACCACCTCGACGCTTCACGCGAGGGCACCGCGGACCGCGTCAACCCGCGCCGTGAGCGGCTCTTTGGCGAGTTCTTGCTCCGCAAGCGCGTCGACGGACTCATCGCCGTCTCGCTCGAACTTACCGACGCCGAGGTGGAGCGCTTGCGCGGCATCGGCAAGCCGGTGGTGGGCATCGGCGGTCCCCTGCCTGGTGCGCACACACTGTCCATCGACGACATCGCCGTGGCCAGACTCGCCACCGACCACCTGCTGGCCCTTGGCCACCGTCAGATCGCTCACCTTGGCGCCGATCCGACCCTGGACCTCGACTTTCACCTGCCCATGAACCGCCGCGGCGGCTACGAGGCCGCGCTCAAGGCCGCCGGGATCACCCCCGATCCCCTGCTGGTGCGCGTGGCGGACTTCACCATTGCCAGCGGGTACGAGGCGACCAAGCAGTTGCTCGGCGATCCGCGTGTTGCGCCCACCGCGATCTTTGCAGCGTCCGACGAGATGGCGATCGGCGCCATGATGGCCGCCCGCGATATTGGACGGCGCATCCCTGATGACCTGTCGATCATCGGGATCGACGGCCACAGCCTCACCGAGTTTTTTGGCCTGACAACGGTCGACCAGTTCCCCGAGCGGCAGGGACGCCTCGCTGCGCAGTCCATCTTGGCGGAGCTCGAGGGCGAGGACCACGAGCAGCAGAACGTCGCGCTTCCCTACGAGCTCATCGTGCGCTCGTCCACCGCGGCCGCGCCCGCGGGAGACTAGCGGTGAGCGACGTCGTCGTCATTGGACCCACGTCGCTCAACGAGATCGTCGAACTCGACGCGCTGCCCCAGCCGCGCCCCCACACGATCACGGCACGCGCGCACTGGCGCACCCTAGGCGGCACCTCGGCGGGCAAGGCGCTTCACCTGGCCGGCCTCGGGGTGGATGTGACGTGCGTCAGCGTCGTGGGACACGATGCGGATGCCGACGCGATTCGTGCGGCGTTTGACGAGCACGGTGCGGCACTCCTGGCACTCACCGGTCAGGGCCCAAGCGAACACCATCTCAACCTCATGACCCGCGCGGGCGAACGGCTATCCATCTACCTGGATCACGCCCCACGCGCGGACCTCACCGCGTCTCACCGCACGCAGATCGCTGCGCTGCTCGCTCACGCCAAAGTGGTGGCGCTCGACCTTTCCCCGTTGGGGATTGACTGTGTCGACGCCGTGCGCGCGTGCGGCGCCGCCGTGTGGGTGGACCTGCACGACTATGACGGGCGCAATCCGTTCCACGAGGCGTTCCTCCCTCACGCCAACGTGGTGCTCATGAACGGCGACGGCATGGATGACCCTGTTGCGTTTCTCCGCGCTCGCGTTGCCGCGGGTGCGCACGCCGGGGTCTGCACGCTCGGTGCCGACGGAGCCGTGGGTGTGGCCTCCACGGGTGAGATCGCGCGGGTGCAGGCCGTGCCCACGGAGGTGGTCGACACCAATGGGGCGGGCGATGCCTTTGCCGCGGGAATGATCGCCTCGCTGCTCGACGCCGGCCTCACCGGGCCGCTCACCTCGCCGCAGCTGTGTGCCGCCATGGCGGCGGGCGCCACCCGCGCCACCACCGCGCTGACCTCGCGCGACCTGGCCCCGCGACCGACCCTCTGAATGTAAGCGCATGGCAAATGCCGAGCCTCGCCACAACTATCGAAACGTTACTGTGACCGCTCCCATGGCGTCGGCCCTTTGCGAATAGCCCCAGGTAAATCTATCTTTTTGCCTCCTTAATCAAACCGTTACCTCCCAAAATTGCCCGCTTGCCCGTCCCCTTGCTAGCGTGTAAGCGCTTGCACGAAACGCGCAAGCCGAGAGAAGGACCTCTCCAGACGGCGCTCGTGCCGTGGGGCCTTTCTCGCCACCACAGCACGAAGGACACTCTCCATGCGTATGACCAAGAAGTCGCTGGCGGCGGGTGCGCTGCTCGTTGGCGCCGGCCTCCTGCTGAGCGCCTGCTCCAGCTCCGAGGACCCCACTACGAGCTCCTCGCCCACTGACACCGGCGCCGAAACCCCCACCACCAGCCTCACCGTGTGGGTCGACGCCGAGCGCGCCGACGCCCTCAGCCAGGCCGCCACTGACTACGAGGCGCAGACCGGCATCAAGGTCGAGATCGTCGCTCGCGACAACTCGACCCTCAAGGACGACTTCATCCAGCAGGCCAATTCCGGCTCCGGTCCCGACGTCGTCATGGGTGCCCACGACTGGCTGGGCGAGCTCACCACGAACGGTGTCATCGCGCCGCTCGAGCTGGGCGACAAGGCGGGCGACTTCCTGCCCGTGGCTCTCGACGCCTCGACCTACGACGGCACCGTGTATGAGCTTCCCTACGCCGTAGAGAACCTGGCGCTGCTGCGCAACGCCGACCTCGTCCCCGAGCCCGCTACCTCCTATGACGACATGATCGCCAAGGGCAAGGCAGCCGGCGCCGAGTTCCCGTTCGTCGTGGAGCAGGGCGAGAGCGGCAACCCCTACCACCTGTACCCGTTCCAGACGGCGTTCGGTGCGCCCGTGTTCGGTAAGGACGCCAACGGCGCCTACGACCCCACGCAGCTCACGCTTGGTGACGGCACTGCCTTCGCCGAGTGGCTGTCCACCCAGGGCGTCAAGGGCTCCAAGAACATGTCCACCGAGATCACCGGCGACATCGCCAAGGAGAAGTTCACCTCTGGTGACGCCGCGTTCTGGCTCACCGGTCCGTGGAACGTCAACGCGGCCGTCGAGGCTGGCATCAACGTGGCGGTTGACCCCATCGCCTCTCCCGGGCCCGACGCTGCCCAGCCCTTCGCTGGCGTCAAGGGCTTCTTCGTGAACCAGTACTCGGACAACAAGGTTGCCGCCAACGACTTCCTCGTGAACTACATCGGCACTGAGGACGTGCAGGTTGCCCTGTTCAAGTCCGGTGGCGTGCTGCCCGCCCTCAAGGCGGCCGCCGACTCCGTGTCCTCCGACCCGCTCGTGGCGGGCTTCAAGGCAGCCGGCGACCAGGCCGTCCCGATGCCGGCGATCCCGGCCATGGGTAAGGTCTGGGAGTACTGGGGCATCGCGCAGGCCGCGATCCTCAACGGCGAAGACCCCGACTCCACGTGGGCCAAGCTCACCGACGACGTCGCGGCAGCCATCGCAGCTGGCTGATGACGCACCCGAAGGTCGGGGGAGCCGCACTCGTGCGCTCCCCCGGCCTTCGGCCGTAGCCACCACTTTCGACCCACCGCGAGGCACCTGACAATGAACACACTGCTCACCGCCCGGAAATCTGACCGCGTTGAGTTTGGATCCGCCGGCCGCGTAGGCCCGCTGGTCCTCAAGATCGTCCTGCTCGCCACCCTTGACGCCGCGCTGCTGTTCGCAATCTCCGTACTCCTGGGTCGCGGCAACTATGGCGCGCTCGCGCTGGTCGCCGTGGGCGGGCTGGCGATCAACTGGGTGTACCTGAGCAAGCGCACGCTTCCCGCCAAGTACTTGACGCCGGGTCTCACGTTCCTTGCGATCTTCCAGGTGTTCATCATTCTGTACACCGTCTACATCGCCTTTACCAACTACTCCACGGGCCACATCCTCAACAAGTCTCAGGCCATCGAGGCGCTCCTGAGCCAGTCGCAGAGCCGTGTGCCGGACTCCGCGGAATACCCCGTGACAATCGTCGAGGTCGGCGGCGACCTTGGCATGCTCGTCACCGCACCCGATGGCACCGCCATGTTGGGAACCGCTGCGGACCCGCTCGAGACCGTCGACGCCTCCATGAGCGACGGCAAGGCCGTCTCCACCGAGGGCGCCACCTCGCTGACCTTCGCGGAGGTGCTCCAGCGCCAAGAAGAGATCTTCGCGCTTGCCGTGCCCGTCTCCGACGACCCCAACGACGGGTCGCTGCGCACGCTTGACGGCCGCAACGCGTACCAATACACGTCGAACCTCGTCTATGACGAGGAGGCAGACACCCTCACGAACACCGACACCGGCGTGGTCTATACCGACGGCGGTCACGGCGCGTTCGTGGCGGAGGATGGCACCGAGATCCTGCCCGGATGGCAGGTCAACGTGGGCTTCGAGAACTTCCAGAGGGCCTTCAGCGAAGACTCCATCCGTGGACCGCTGGTCTACGTCACCGCCTGGACCTTCGTGTTCGCCTTCTTGTCGATGATCCTCACGTTTGGGCTTGGCCTGTTCGTGGCGCTCGTGCTCAGCCACCCACGCATGCGCGGCTTGCGCTTCTATCGCATCATCATGGTGCTGCCCTATGCGTTCCCCGCATTCCTGGGAGCCATGGTGTGGTCGGGCATGCTGTCCACGAGCTTTGGCTTTGTCAACCAGGTGCTCCTAGGCGGCGCGTCCATCCCCTGGCTCACCGATCCGACGCTCGCAAAGGTTGCGGTGTTGACCGTCAACTTGTGGTTGGGGTTCCCCTACATGTTCCTGGTGTCCATGGGAGCGTTGCAGTCCATCCCCGAGGAGGTGACGGAAGCGGCTACCACCGACGGCGCGAGCCCATGGCAGCTCTTCCGCCGCATCAAGCTGCCCTTGCTGCTGGTGTCGATGGCCCCCATCCTCATCTCGACCTTCGCGTTCAACTTCAACAACTTCAACGTCATCTACCTGGTGACCGGAGGAGGCCCGCGTGACACCTCGGCCGGCATCCCCGTGGGTCATACGGACATCCTCATTTCGATGGTTTACAAGGTGGCGTTCACCGGGCAGCAGCGTGACTATGGTCTCGCCAGTGCCTTCTCAATCATCATCTTCGTGCTCGTGGCAGTGATCTCGATCATCAGCTTCCGACGCACCCGGTCGCTGGAGGACATTCACTGATGACGACCATCGCCCGCACCCCACGCCGCGTGTCCACGGTCGGCCGCTTTGGCCGCTGGTTCCGCACCACGGGATGGCGTCACGTCATCGCCGTGGTGCTGTGCCTGTTCGCGTTGCTGCCTATCACCTACGTGGTGTCTGCATCGCTCAACCCCACGGGAACCCTGACCGGCTCCAATCAGCTGTTCAAAACGGTTGGCCTCGACAGCTACCAGCGGCTGCTGACCTCTGACCAGTTCCCCTTCATGACGTGGTTCAAGAACTCTCTCATCGTGGGCTTGACCACCGCGGTGCTCTCGGTGTTCCTCGGCGCCCTCGCGGCGTATGCGTTCTCGCGCATGCGCTTCAGCGGCCGCCGTACGGGTCTGCTCACGATTGTGCTCATCCAGATGTTCCCGCAGCTCCTTGCCGTGGTCGCGATCTTCCTGCTCTTGGGACAGATCGGCGCGATCTTCCCCAGCATCGGCCTCAACACTCACGCGGGCCTGATCATGGTCTACCTTGGCGCCGCACTCGGGGTGAACACGTACCTCATGTACGGGTTCTTCAACACCGTGCCGGTAGCCATCGATGAGGCGGCGAAGATCGACGGCGCTGGCCACGCACGCATCTTCTTCCGCATCATCCTGCGCCTCGTTGCCCCCATCCTCGCGGTAGTGGCGCTGCTGTCCTTCATCGGCTCCATGAACGACTTCGTGATTGCGTCCGTCGTCCTCGTAGATCCCGAGCAGCAGACCCTTGCCGTTGGCCTGTACCGCATGGTCTCCAACCCCAACTATGCGGACTGGAGTGCCTTCGCCGCGGGAGCCGTCATGGCCTCGGTGCCGGTGGTGGTGCTGTTCCTGTTCCTGCAGAAGTACATCGTTGGCGGCCTCACAGCAGGTGCCGTCAAGTAGCGAGTCTCACTCCGACGCGGCGGCGGTGTAGCGCTCCCGGAATCCCGGAAGCGCCCGTGCCACGAGCCAAAAGGCTGCTGCCAGGATCAACGCCCACAGCCCCATCGCCACAAGACCGCTCGCGATGGGGTCCGTGGCGTTGTCGGACAGGAAGTCCCGGACAAAGGTGGGGCCGCCACCATCCGGGGAGCCGGGCAGCGCGTTCGCCACTTGACTCGGCACCACGCGCCGCACCGCGATCGCCATGGCGAGCACCACAAACGCAGCACCAAGGAGCGCCTGCGGCCAATACCAGCGGCTGCGCGGCGCCACAAAGAACCCAGCGACCACCAGCGCGATTGCTGCCACGAGGCCCCAGCCGGCCACCAGCTTGAGCGCACCGTAGATGGACCGCAACTGATCAAACGTCGCCGCGTCGATGAGTTCGCGATCAAGAGGCGGCACGGTGACATCGGGAATGAATGTGCCCACCACCGGGATGTCGTCGATGCGCTGGTTCACGCGATCGCTGAGGTCGATGTGCAACACAAACGGCGCCGACGGGCGGTTGGGCTGCGTGAGTTCATCGGTCAACTGAGTGGACACCACATCCACCGAGTTGGTCACCGCTTCGTTGACGCGATCGGACCCAAGCACTCCTTGAACGATGGATTCGAGCTCTGGCCGCAAGGCGGTGACGAGGCGATTGACAAACGTCCCTTCAGTTCGCCGGTCCAACCCATTCACCACGGCCTGCGAGGCGAGCCCTGAGAAGTCGGGATCCTCGAGCAGCTTCTCGGTGAGGTTGTTCGCGGCCTCGCCCGACTCGATGGCGGCCACCGACTTGCCTGCCACGACCCATGCCACGCACAGCATCGCGCCCAAGAACACCAAGAATGCGGCCGAGATGATGCGCAGGGTCTTCATGATGACTTCCCCTTAGAACCGCTCCGTGCGAGAACAAGCAGCACCGCTGCCATCATCATCGCACCAAGCGCCACCCAACCCATGGTGGAGGCCACATTCGCCTTGGCATGGTCGGCGATGTCGACCAGCACGGCGTCCGCAAGGCCCTCACCAGGAAGCCACGTCGCCACCGTGCTCGCGTCCACCCACGTGAGAACTAGCCACGCCCCCGCGCTCATCGCCGCAACGGCCAACGCCACCTTCGCCGCATACCAGCGCTTGCGGAAGCTGACGACGATGCCGAGCGCCAAGAACCCAAGCCCTAGCCAGCCACACCACGCACGTGCGGTCTCGAGCCACCCCCACGTGGTGCGCGCAGCGTCGGCCGTTTGGGCATCCATGACCTCCACCGGCACCGGCGGCACGGAAACCGAGGGCAGCGAATCGCCCACCAGTGGCAGCGAGGTCAGGGCTGCGTTCACCTCCACGGAGAAGTCCAGCGACACCGTAATGGGTCCCGTGCCGCCGTCCTGAAGCTGCTTGACCACCTGCTGGCGCACCGCCGCTGCCTGCGCATGCGTGGCGTCGGCGAAGCCCTGCGAACTCACCACACTCGCGATGAGCGACTCCACAAGAGCCCTCATACCAGGGATATCAGTAGAGACGCCAACTCCGGCGAGCGCCTCCAGGACGCGATCGGTGCCCGCCTCGACCACCACGTTCTGGGCGGCTTCGGTGGCGATGACACGAGCGGTGGCGTCCTCGATGATCGTGCCGTCCTCAAGCGCGGCGAGCGCGGCGGTGCTCGCTCCCCACGTGGCCAGCAGGAGCGCGCCGACGACGATGCACAGCGCGGACGCCATGGTCCGCAGCCCTCTCACGCCGTATCCCAGCCGTAGAAGAGTCGCTCGGTGACGGCACGTGCATGGCGGGCGGTGCGCGCATAGACCTCATCCAGCTGTGCGCCGGACTGCCCCGCCTCGGTGATGTCCGCAAGCACGCCCAACTCGCGCACGTCGCTCGGGAGCACATCGGAATCCCGCGCAGCCCCGTGAAGCGCCGCCGATTTGCGCAGCGCCATGGCGCCGCGAAGGTCGGTGGCGAGGCGCCATGCTTCGGCGAGGGTCTGCGCGTCGGCGGCGCTCATCAGGCCCGCCGCCTGGGCGGCGTCGAGCGCGGCAAGGGTCTGGGTGGTGCGCAGCTGTGGATGGTCGTGGCCGTGCTGAAGTTGCACCAGCTGCACGGTCCACTCCACATCGGAGAGCCCCCCGGGGCCCAGCTTGAGATGGCGCCGAGGGTCCACACCCCGCGGCAGGCGCTCCGACTCCATGCGCGCCTTAAGGGTGCGCATGTGCTTCATGGCCGCCTCTGTCAGGTGCTCAGGAAAGCGCACGGGGGCGATGGCCGCCGCGAACGCCTCTCGCAACTCGCTATCCCCCGCGCACGGCCGTGCCCGCAAGAGCGCCTGCGCCTCCCAAGGATCGGACCAGCGTCCGTAGTACTCGGTGCACGAGCCAAGGGACCGCGCCAGCGGGCCGTTCTTGCCCTCGGGGCGCAGGTCTGCATCGATGGCCAGCGGCGGCTGCGATCCCACCGACTGGAGCAGTTGGCGCACGAGCACCGCCACCTGCACCGCGCTCGCTTGCGCCTCGCTCGGCCCACCGTCCCAGACAAACTGAACATCGGCGTCGGACGTATAGGTCATCTCCATGCCGCCAAACCGGCCCATGGCCACCACGATCATCCGGTGCGGCATGTTGTCCTCGCCGCGCTCCTTGGCGACCGCCGCGCGCGCCACACGCAGCGCGCCCTCCACGAGCACGTCGGCGGTGGCGGTGACCGCTTGCGTGGCGTCCGAGGGGTTGATGAGCCCGAGCGCGTCGGCGGCGGCGATGCGCAACAACTCACGCCGGCGCAGCCCACGCAAGGCCGTGATCGCCTGATCGTGGTCTTGTGAGCGCGTGAGAATGGCATCTGCCTCTCGCCACAGCCGGGCAAAGTCGCGCGGTTCCAGCTCGGCGTCATCGTCGAGCCAGGTCACCGACTCCGCCGATGCCAGCAATGCCCCTGCCGCATAGCCGGAGGTGGACAGCAACCGCGCAAGCCGCTGCGCCGCCGTCCCCGAGTCCCGCAAGAGCTTGAGGTACCAGTGTGCGTCCCCCACGTGATCGCTCAGCTGCCGGAAGGCGAGCAGACCGGCATCGGGATCGGCACCCTGCGCAAACCAGTCGATCATCGCAGGCAACAGCTGGCGCTGGATGAGCGCTCGCCTCGACACTCCGTCGGTGAGCGCCACGATATGCCGCAACGCGCCGCTTGGGTCATGGAAGCCCACGGCGGCTAGGCGGTCACGAGCGGCGTCGTCATTGAGCGCCGCCTCGTCCGCGCTGAGCCGCGCCACGAGCGGCAGGATGGGCCGGTAGAACATCTCCAGGTGCATGGCGCGCACATCACGCCTGGTATCCGCCCATACCTCGGTCATGTATTCCACCGTGGCAAAGCCCGACGCTCGCGCCAGCACGCGCAGACCCTCCTCATCCGCGGGCATGAGGTGGGTGCGCGAGAGCTTGCGCAATTGCAGGCGGTGCTCCCACACGCGGAGCTGCCGATACGCACGGTCCATCGACGCCGCTTGGGCGCGGCCAACATAGCCACCGGCGCGCAGCGCACGCAGCGCCTCGAGCGTGCCGCGCAGACGCAAGGACGCGTCCGCCCTGCCGTGCACCAACTGGAGCAACTGGATGGTGAACTCCACGTCTCGCAGTCCACCTGGCCCCAATTTGATCTGGCGGTCTGCGTGTTCGCGCGGCACGTGCTCCTCCACCCGCCTGCGCATGGCCTGGGCGGACTCCACGAAGCCCTCGCGCTCCACCGCCGTCCACACCATCGGCCACACGGCGTCAAGGTAGGCGCGGCCCACCTCGGGGTCCCCCGCGATGGGTCGCGCCTTGAGCAGCGCCTGGAATTCCCATGTGTGCGCCCACCGCTCGTAGTACGCGGCATGCGAGCCGACGTTACGCACCAAGGGGCCGTCCTTGCCCTCTGGTCGCAGCGCAGCATCGACTTGCCACAAGGGCGGCTCCGAGCCAGGGGCGTCGCACGCTCGCGCCGCGGCCGTGGCAAGCCGGGTTGCCACCTTGAGGGACTCTTCGTCACTGACGCCTTGAGCGGGCTCCGCAACGAAGATCACGTCCACGTCCGAGACATAGTTGAGCTCGCGAGCGCCACACTTGCCCATCCCGATGATCGCGAGGCGAGTGCTCGCATGCGCCGGCTCCGCGGCACGAGCGATCGCGAGGCCGGCCTCCAAGGCGGCGGCGGCCAGGTCCGCGAGAGCCGCGGCCACCTCGGGAAACAGGGAGGTCGGCTCGCTGCTGAAAAGATCGTCTGCCGCTATCCGGAGCAACGCCCTGCGGTAGGCGATACGCATGGCCGCCACAGCGTCGGGCCCGTGCATGGCGGCCACAGGGGCCGGGGACGCGGCATCGGCGCCGACCGCCTCCAGCAGCAGGCGGCGCACGTCCACGCCGGCGAAGCCCTGCCCCTGAACGGGCTCGGCGAGGTCGGCAACGTAGGCGGGGTGACGGATGAGAAAGTCGCCGAGCGCAACGGAGCCACCTAGGAGCACTCCCAGCCTGCCGCCGCCAATCGATTCCCGCAGCGCGGCCAGCTGATCGAGCGTCCCCGCGTCGCGGGCAGATTCGGCGAGCCGGAGCAGCTGAAGCAGCCCGGCGTCGGGATCGGCCAGATAGGACAGCGCGCGGGGCGGGTCATCGATGGTGACTCCCGCCACCGCCACGATCTCAGCGAGGAGGCGCTCCGCGCGCTCGGGATCCGCCACCCCCGAGCGCCGTAGCCGGGTGGCGAGCGAGACCTCGCGCGTGCTCACCACATCACCCTAGCCAGGGTCCTCTGCCGCCTAGAGAACGGACAGGTATTGGCGCAACTCGAACGGCGTGACTTGGGCGCGGTACGCCTCCCACTCGGCACGCTTGTTGCGCAGCACAAAGTCAAAGACGCGCTCCCCCAGCGTCTCGGCGACCAGTTCCGACTTCTCCATCACCGCCACCGCGTCCGCGAGCGACGCTGGCAGCGGCTCGTAGCCCATGGCCCGACGCTCTTGCGCAGACAGTTCCCAGACGTCGTCTTCGGCGCCCTCGGGCAACTCGTAGTGACCCTCGATGCCCTTGAGGCCGGCAGCCAGAAGCACCGCAAAGCCCAGGTACGGATTGGCGGCCGCGTCCATGGCTCGGTATTCCACTCGCGTGGACTGGCCCTTGTCCGGCTTGTGGATGGGCACGCGCACCAAGGCGGATCGGTTGTTGGAGCCCCAGCACACGTACGAGGGTGCCTCCGCCCCGCCCCACAGTCGCTTATACGAGTTCACATACTGGTTGGTGATCGCGGTGATCTCAGGCGCATGGCGCAGCAGACCGGCCATGAACTGGCGAGCCACGGTGGAGAGCTGATGATCGACTCCGGGCTCAAAGAACGCGTTTCGGTCGCCCTCGAAAAGGCTCATGTGGGTGTGCATGCCGGAGCCGGGGCCGTCGGCAAGCGGCTTGGGCATGAAGGACGCGAACACGCCTTGCTCGAGCGCCACCTCCTTGATGACGGTGCGGAACGTCATGATGTTGTCCGCCATCGTGAGCGCGTCTGCGTAGCGAAGGTCGATCTCGTTCTGGCCTGGGCCCGCCTCATGGTGGCTGAACTCCACGGAAATGCCCATCGACTCAAGCATGGTGATGGCGGTACGGCGGAACTCGTGCGCCGTGCCGCGCGGAACGTTGTCGAAGTAGCCGGCCTTGTCAACGGGCTTGGGAATCTGCCCATCGATCGGCGACTCGAACAGGTAGAACTCGATCTCGGGATGCGTGTAGAACGTGAATCCCTGCTGCGATGCGCGGTCAAGCGTGCGCTTGAGGACCTGGCGAGGATCGCTCAGGGCGGCCTGCCCGTCCGGGGTGAAGATGTCGCAGAACATGCGCGCCGCACCCTGGCGATCGCCTCGCCACGGCAGGATCTGGAAGGTTGCGGGGTCCGGCTTGGCGATCATGTCCGCCTCGTACACGCGAGTGAGGCCCTCCACGGCGGAGCCGTCAAAGCCGATCCCCTCGCTGAACGCGTTCTCCAGCTCTGCCGGGGCGATCGCCACCGACTTGAGGATTCCGAGCACGTCCGTGAACCACAGGCGAATGAACCGAATGTCGCGCTCCTCGACGCTGCGAAGCACGTACTCCTGCTGCTTGTCCATGTCCTTATCCTGCCCTATCGATGTTTCCGCCGTGTGACGTGTGCGGGTGCCGGGCGCCGCGTAGTCTGACGCCATGCCTGCGCTCCGGATAGCCCTCGCTCAAGTCAACCCATGCGTGGGCGACATCGCTGGTAATGCGGCACTTGTACGCGAATCCGCACGCCGCGCCGCTAGCGCCGGGGCGCAACTGCTGCTGCTGCCCGAGATGGTCGTCACCGGCTACCCCATCGAGGACCTCGCGCTGCGTGCCAGCTTCCAGCGCGCGGCGACCGACGCCGTGACCCAGATTGCCGCGGACCTCGCCGGCGAGGGGCTTGGGGACCTCACGGTGGTGCTCGGCTCGCTTGGCACCGCACCCAACGGTGCCCCCACCAACCGCGCACACGTGCTGCGCGGGGGCGTCACGGTCGCCAGCTATGACAAGCATCACCTGCCCAACTACGGGGTGTTCGACGAGCGCCGCATCTTTGCGTCGGGCAACGGAACGTGCATCGTGGAGGTCGCCGGGGCTCGCGTCGGCATTGTCATCTGCGAGGACATCTGGCAAGACGGTGGCCCCGTTGCGGCACTCGCGGACGCGGACATTGACCTCCTCGCCGTGCTCAACGGCTCCCCCTTCGAGGAGGGAAAGGGGCGCGTGCGCACGGAGCTGGCACGGCGTCGGGCGGCTCAGGTGGGCGCTCCCCTGGCGTACGTCAACATGTGGGGAGGCCAAGACGACCTCGTCTTTGACGGCCACTCCTTTGTGGTGGGGGCGGACGGCGCGTGGCTGGCCAACGCGGGCGGCTTCGAGGACGCCCTGCTGGTGCTGGACCTCACCGGAGATCAAGGCCCTGTGGTTGATTTCGCGAGCGATGATGAGCAGATCTACCGCGCGTGCGTGACGGGGCTGCGCGACTACGTGGTCAAGAATGGATTCCGCTCCGTGGTGCTCGGCATGAGCGGTGGCATCGACTCCGCACTCACCGCGGCCATGGCGGCGGATGCCATCGGGGGCGACAATGTGGTTGGCGTGTCGATGCCGTCCGCATACTCGTCCGATCACTCGCGCGACGACGCCGCGGAACTCGCCAAGCGGCTCGGCGCGGACTACCGGGTGCAGCCCATTGCCTCGATGGTGGCGGCCTTTCAAGACGACCTGGCGCTCACGGGAGTGGCCGAGGAGAACCTGCAGGCGCGCGTGCGCGGCGTCATCCTCATGGGAGTGTCCAATCGTGAGGGTCACCTCGTGATCGCTCCGGGCAATAAGTCCGAGCTCGCCACGGGATACGCGACGATTTACGATGCCGGCTCCATCGGCGGCTTTGCGCCGCTGAAGGACATCGACAAGTCCCGCGTATGGCGCCTGGCGCGATGGCGCAACGAGGAGGCGCTGCGGCATGGCCAGACGCCTCCGATTCCCGAGAACTCCATCACCAAGCCACCCTCCGCCGAGCTGCGCCCCGGGCAGACGGATCAGGA
>Ga0206107_1000287_pt1 | contig 26150 bp, 17 predicted proteins | sample 2B0metagenome_FD_148652 | JGI IMG/M metagenome (GOLD analysis project Ga0206107, IMG submission 148652) | Enriched microbial communities from leaf-cutter ant dump, University of Wisconsin, Madison, United States - 2B0 | ecosystem: Environmental > Terrestrial > Nest > Insects nest > Nest dump...
GAGTGGTCAGCCGGCGCACCACGACACCGCGGCAGGGTTCCGGCCTAGAAGGCCCCGCCGCGGCACCCAAGGAGGAGGCTCACGCCTGAGGGAAGCAGCACGTCGGTCACCTTACCCCCGCAGGAGCGTCCCGCGGCAAACCGACGTCGGCGCACCGGGCTCACGTCCCCAGCACGACGATGCCCCCGTCCATCTGTCCGACGAGCAGCCCGCCGATCGCCGAGAGCGTCCTGACCTGCGGCGGCAGGTCCGTCCACCACCGTCGCGCACCATCGGCGAGCCCGATCGCCTCGAGCCTGGCACCGTCGCGGCCCGCCGTCGCGACGAGCACGAGCGTCCCGTCCGTCAGCGGCGGCCAGTCCAGCGCGTCGTCGTCGTCGCGCGACCACAGCGGCGTCCCGTCGTGCACGTCGTACGCCGCGTACCGGCCGCCGTCCGAGACGAGCAGCGTCGCGCTCACGACGGCGCGCGGTCGCGCCCGGGTCGAGACGGACCAGAGCTCGGCTCCCGACGTCGTCGAGAAGCCGCGCACCGACGTCCCGGTCGACAGGACCGCAGCATCCCGACCCGTCCCGTCGTCGACGACGAGCGCCGACGGCACCGCCGGGATCGGCCCCGACCCGCCGCGCGCGTCCACGAACCGACCGCCGTGCAGCGGTGTCCACACCGCGTACCCCTCGCGGAACGGCGCGATCGCGATGGCCTGCCCGCGGGCGTCCGAGCGCAGCACCGCACCGTCCGCGAGCCGCAGCACGACGAGCTCCGCGCCCCGGACGACCGCGACGCGGTCCGTGATGTCGATCGTCGACCGTTCGATCTGCAGCTGGCTCACGAGCCGCTCGTGCGACCGGTACCGCCACCGGACGTCGCCGCTGCGGCCGTCCCGCCGCTCGACGAGCGTCGCGCCCTGGCGGTCCGTCACGGCGACGACGAGGTCCTCACCCACGCGGCCGACCCCGGTGACGCTCCCCGCGAGCCGCCACCGGCCGACCTCGTCGCCCGTGCGCGCGTCGACCGCGACGGCGTCGAGCCCGTCGGCCCGCGCGTCGCCGTCGGCGTACACGGGGTCGGACCATCCCGTCACGCACAGCACGAGGTCCGAGACCCGTCCGGCGTGCCAGCTCGGGCACTGCAGCGGCACGTCCTGCGCCCCCGCGACCGGGCCCGTCACGCGCGTCGTCCACGCCCGCTCCCCCGTCGCCTCGTCGTAGCCCGTCAGGTGGCGTCCCGCCTCGTCCTGCGTCACGACGACGACCGTGCTCCCCGCGACGACGACCGACCCCTGCCCCGGCTCCGCCGCGGCGCGCCAGAGCACCCGGACCCGACCGTCGAGAGGCTGCAGGAGGCCGGGCACGGACCACGCGTGCGCATACGCTGCGTCGCGGCGCGCGTCGTCGACGGCCGTGAGCACGACGAACGTGCCCGCGAGCGCCGCGACGAGCACGCCGACGAGCGCGAGCCGTCGACGCGTGAGCCGCGGGCCCGACCGCCGGTGCGCGTCGCCCGCGCCGGGCTCGTCGGCCGACGTCGAGCGCTCGTCGTGCCGACGCGACGCGGTACCGCGCCCGGGCTCCACCCCGAGCGCGGGCTCGTCGACCTCGACCCGCTGCAGCGCCGCAGCGTGGCGCACGCCCGCCATGGCGTCAGCCTAGGTCGGACCGGGGCCGCGCGGGTCGAGAGCGACGGGCGGGAACGCGCGGGCTCACACCGTCGCGACGAGCCGCATCGAGCAGTCACCGAACACGACGACGGACCCGACGCGCAGCCGCACGGGCTGGTCGACCGGGCAGATGACCTGGCCGCCGTCGGGCAGCGTCACCACGGTCCCGTTCGTCGAACCCCGGTCGGCGACCCACACGCCCGACGGCTCGACCGCGAGCTGCAGGTGCGTCTTCGACACCGAACGGCCCGGGTCGACCACCCGGACGAGCTGCACACCGTCGGTCGCGGCCGCCGGGTTGCGTCCGACGAGCGCGGTGTGCCGGACCTCGATGCGCTGACCGTCGCCGAGCTCGAGGACCGCGAGCGCGACGGGACCGGGCGCGGTGTCGCGGGTCGGCGCGGGGGTCGCGACGCGTCGCGTCGCCTCGACGTCCTCGTCGAGCCCACCGGCCTCGTCGAGCCCACCGCGACCCGACGGGTCCGGTGACGCGTGAGGCGCGGGCGCGGCGGGGGCCGCAACGGGCGCGGGGGCGGGCGCGGGGGGCGGGGGGACGACGGGGATCGCTCGCGTGTCGAGGTCCGGTCCCGCACGGTGCGGGGCGAGCGGTGCGAGCACGAGCGGACGCGTGACGGGCCGGGGCTCCGTCGGAGCGGGCCCCGACGCCGCGGGCAAGGGCACGGACGCCGCGGGCTGGGGCACCGGGGCCGCGGGAGCGGGAGGCGGGGGCACGGGAGCGGACGGTGCGCGCCACGAGTCGGTCGTGCCCGCCTGCACCAGGTCGGCTCGCGGCGGCGGGGGCGGTACGACACCCGGACCCGCGACGCCGTCGCGCACGTCGAGCACGAGCGCGCGCGCCGCCCGGTCGTGCCAGCCCTGCCGACGGCCCGAGTGGTCGAACAGCGGCGAGAGCAGCACGACGAGCTGCCCGACGACGAGGACGACCGAGCCGAGGGCCACCACGAGCCCACGGAGCAGGATCCGCCACATGCCGATCGGGCGGCGCGTGCGCGCATCGACGGTCCGGATGCCGACGATCCGGCGTCCGACCGTCCAGCCCAGCCGACCGTGCAGCACCCACTGCACGAGCGTCACGACGAGCACACCCGCGGCGCACGCCGCGAGGAGCCAGCCCGGCGCGCTCGTCGGCGCGGGCTCGTCGGCGAGGCTCGCCGACGAGGTGCGCACGGCCTGCACGACGTTCAGCCAGCCGCCGGCGAGCAGGACGAGCACGAGGTCGAGCGCGACCGCCGCGGCGCGTCGGCCCAGGCCCGCGCTCGGGGCGGTACCCAGCTGTCGGTTCACCGTGTCTCCTTCTGCGGCTTCGCGGTGCGCGCGGGACGGCGGGTGCCACGAGCGCGCCGCGCGGCCTCGTTCTCGAGGCGGGCGGACTGTCGGCGGGCGCGTCGACGCGCCCGCACGGAGGCGAGCGACAGCCGCGCGGCGAACCTGCGGCGCCAGCCGACCGCGGACCGCATGGCTGTGACCGTCTCCTCGACGTGCGCCCAGTAGCGCTCCACGTCGGCGGGGTCGGGGTCGCCCGGGCCGAACACCGCACGGTCGGCGCGCGCTGCGAGCGCGGCGACCTGCACGCCGACGCTCGTCGGAGCGTGCCGACGACGACGCGCGCCCTCGTCCGGGAGCGGCGCGGGGAACGCCGCCGCGAGCGCGCGCGCCGACTCGGCGCGCGTCGCGACCGCAGGCGGCGGGCGGCGCAGGTCCACGGCCTCGTCGAGCACCTCGTCCCAGCCGCCGGCGACGCGCGCGTCGACCGTGCCACGGCGTCGGCGGCGTCGCCGACGCGCGGCCTTGACGGCGCCGACGACCAGGAACGGCGACAGCAGGAGCAGGAACGGGACGCCGACCGTGACCGCGACGACCGCGACCGTGCGCCACAGCGCGGTCGAGCGGTCCTCGTCGGCGGGCGGTTCGGGAGCGGGCTGCTCGGTGTCGTCGTCGGGCGGGGTGACGGCACCCGGCGGGGGCGGGGGCGGCTGCACGACCTGCGGCTGCGGGTCGGACTGCTGGTCGTCCTGGTTCTCGTCGGGCGTCTTCTCCTTGGGCGGCGTCGCGTCGAACGGCACCCATCCGTGCCCGGCGAACGCGATCTCGACCCAGGCGTGCACGTCCGCGCCGGTGACGTCGACGGGCTCACCCGTCGCGACCTGCTCGTCGTCGGGCACGAAGCCCAGGACGACGCGCGCGGGCAGGCCCATGGACCGCGCCATGAGCGCCATCGCGGCGGCGTACTGCTCGCCGTCGCCGACCATGAGCTGGTCGCCCAGGAGCGCGCTGATGCGGTTCGCGCCGTGGCCGGACAACGAGGGCGACTGGCCTTCCAGCCCGTCGCTGTAGAAGCCCTCGTCGATGAGCCATGACGCGAGGTCGCGTGCGATCTCGACCGCCTGCTCGGCGTCGCGGGCGACGTCTGCGGCGGTCACGTCGACGATCTCGGGCACGGCGACGAGCCGCGGCTGGAGCACGTCCGCCGCCGACGCCGAGCCGATCTGGTCGTCGGTGGGGACGGGCGCCACGACCGCGTCGATCTCGTAGCTCAGGCCGTCGGCCACCCCGCCCGTGAGCACCGCGGCACCCGTCGCGTCGTTGAACCGCAGCTGGGACGCGGCATCGCCGAGCCGGAACGAGGTCGCCTGCCCGACGGTCGGCAGCCACACCCCTGTCAGCGCGTCGATCGTGATCCGGACGGTGCGGTGCTCGCCGCGCACGCGCGAGGGCAGCGTGTCGCCGACGCGGCGGAACTCGCCCGAGCTCTGGGCCGTGCCGTCGCCCGCCACGTTCCACACGACGCCGTCGTAACGGTCCATCGTCGCGAGGCGGACGCGCTCGCCCGGGCCGAGGCCTGCGACGGTGAACAACGTGGTCTCGTCGAGGTCCTTGACGAACTCGCGGAAGCCGGACAGCGGGCTGGCGTAGTCGCGCGGGTCGAACGGGGGGACGATCTCGTCACGCACCACGTACCGCGACGTGTCACCCACGACGAGCGGGGCGCCGACCCCCGCGGCACCCACCCCGACCGCGGCCAGCGCACCGAGCGCGACGACGCGCCGGGCCCGCAGCCCGCCCGCGCGCCACGCGGCCCACGGCAGCAGCACGACCGCGAGCACGACGCCCGTGGCACGCGGCGGCACGAGCGGGAACCGCACACCCAGCAGGATGACGACGACGAGCACGGCGATCGGGACGAGCGCGGCGGCCGACGCCCACCGCCCGGGGGCACGCAGCGCGGTCGCGACCGCGGCGAGCGACCCGACGAACGCGAGCAGCAGCGGCGCGACGAGCAGCGTCCCGCCCTCACCGAGCGGCGGCTGGAGCGTCACGACCTGCGACCACGACGTCACGGCACCACGCGCGAGGCCGACGACCGTGTCGAGCGTCGGCACGACACCGCCGACCGTGGTGGTCGGCGCAGCGAGCGCCCCGCCGACGAGCGCGTACGTCACGAGCGCGCCCGCGACGACCGTGAGCGCGGACCAGCGCTGCCACGCGCCCAGCACGGCGATGCCCGCACCGAGCACGAGGCCGCCGACGACCGCGGGCAGCGCCGTCCCGCCGCCGAACACGTCGAGCAGCGGCGCGAGCACGAGTGCGAGCACGCCGACCAGGAGCACCGCGTCCACCGCGCCGCGCCAGGCGGGCCGACGCTCGCGCCGCTCGTGCGCGCGCGTGCGTCGCGTCGGCCGGGGCGTCCCCGCGGGTGCGGGGCGTTCGAGGGTCGTCGTCATCACACCGCCCGTCGCAGGAGGCGCGGCAGGTCGTCGAGGGCACCGAGCGTCGCGAGCGTGAGCAGACCCTGCGTGCGTACCTGCACCTCGGCACCGTCCTCGCACCGCACGACGACCGTGCGGGTCCCGGTCGGCAGGTGCCGGGTGCCGAGCCGCAGGTCGGCGTCGCTGGGCACGGACCCCGTGACGAGGATGGCGACGGAGCACTGCGGCGCCTCACGCACGACGCGCCGACCCAGGAGCGTCACGTCGGCCCCCGCGGGGTCGAGCTCGAGGCCCGAGCAGTCGTCGAGCAACAGGGGTGGCGTCGTGACGCGCAGCGCACCGGGTCCGGCGAGCACCGCGAGGTCGCGCTCGTCGCGCAGCGTCTGCACACCGATGGACGCGACCGCCGAGATCGCGAGCTCGAACTCGTCGTCGCTCGCGTAGTCGTCGGGGTCGGTCGCGAGAGCGAGGACCGTCTGCGTGCGACGTGTGTCCTCGAACTGCTTGACCATGAGCTTGCCGCGGCGCGCCGTGGTCCTCCAGTGGATGTACCGCCGGTCGTCGCCCGCGACGTAGTCGCGCAGCGCGTGGAAGGACAGGTCGGAGTCCGACAGGTCGCGCGTGGACTGACCTTCGAGGTCGCGCAGCAGCCCGGCGCTCGCACCGCCCAGCGCGACGAGCGCGGGGTGCACGTACAGGTCCACGGGCCGGGTCCACTGCACCGAGCGGCGGGCGACGCCCAGCGGGTCGCCGCGCACCGAGCGCACCGGGCCGACGACGACGACCGCGCGGCGCGCCGTGGGGATCGCGAACAGCTCGTCGTGCGTGGCGTCCGGCGCGAGCGACGGCACCGCGAGCTCCGCGAGCCCCGCGCCGACGGGCAGCTCGAGCCGCGACGGCAACGACCGCCTGCGCGCGGCGTTGCGGACGTCGATCCGGCCGACTGCACGCTCACCGATCTTCACGCGGTTGTCCGCCATGTCGAGCGCGACCGCGTACCGCGCACGTCCCACGGTCATGAGCAGACACGCCGCGAGCACCCCGACGATCCCGGCGGCGAGCGCACCGAGCTCGACCCAGCCGTACAGCCGGCCGAGCACGAGGCCGAGGACCGCGACGAGCGCGCTCCCCCACCCCACGGGCGAGATCCGCACGTCAGGCCGCCCGGAGCACCGGGGGCGCGACCTGGTCGAGCAGGCGGGCCAGCACGTCGATCGCCGTGACGCCCGCGAACTCCGCCTCGGCGTCGAGCACGAGCCGGTGCGCGAGCACGGGCTGCGCGAGGTCCTTCACGTCGTCGGGCAGCACGTACTCACGGCCCTGCGACGCCGCCCACACCTTGGCGCAGCGCACGAGCGCGAGCCCGCCGCGCACGCTCGCACCGAGCGCCGTCTGGCTGTCGTCACGCGTCGCCTCGGTGATGCGTGCGACGTAGTCGAGCACGACGGGGTCGATGTGCACGGTCTGTGCGAGGTCCGCCATGGTGCCGACGGCCTCCGTCGTGATCCGCGGCGCGAGGCCCGTGGTGCGGTCCTTCGCACCCGCGAGGATCTCGATCGTCGAGGCTCGGTCCGGGTAGCCGAGGCTCGTCTTGATGAGGAACCGGTCGAGCTGCGCCTCCGGCAGCCGGTACGTGCCCGCCTGCTCGATCGGGTTCTGCGTCGCGATGACCATGAACGGGCGGCCGACCGGGTGCGTCACGCCGTCGACCGTGACGTTGCCCTCCTCCATGACCTCGAGCAGGGCGGCCTGCGTCTTGGGCGACGCGCGGTTGATCTCGTCCGCGAGCACGACCGACGCGAACACCGGACCCGGGTGGAACTCGAACCGGCCCGTGCCCTGGTCGTAGATCGTCACGCCCGTCACGTCCGACGGGAGCAGGTCCGGCGTGAACTGGATGCGGTGGTGCGTGCCCTGCACCGTCGCCGCGAGCGCCTTCGCGAGCGACGTCTTGCCCGTGCCCGGCGCGTCCTCGAGCAGCAGGTGCCCCTCGGCGACCATCGCGGTCAGCGCGAGGCGCACCGGGGTGTCCTTGCCCAGCAGCACTCGTCCGACGTTCTCCGCCAGCGCGGAGAACGTCTCGGCAAACCAGGCGCTCTGCTCGGGTGTCATGTGGGGATCTCCATGGCTCGTGCTGTCGAAGTTCGGGGGTCGCTCTCGGGGCGAGCGGGTACGCGGCGCTAGCCGTCGCCGGGCGGGGCGGGATCGCTGACCGTGAACGCTCGCTCGCCCTGCCCGGCGCTCCCGTAGTCCACGGCGTTGTGCGCTCGGACCTGGACGACGAACGTGTAGGCCGTCCCCGGCTGCGGCTCGACCCCTTGGAAGGCATCGGCGTGCGCGACCGACGTCGACCTCGACGAGCCGGCGTCCGTCCAGCCGCTCCAGTCCGGCTGGCGACCCCGGGCCGTCACGACGCGCCACCGCACCTCATACCGGTCGATCACCGATCCGCCGTTCGACGGTTCGGCCCACGTCACGCTGAAGGTCTCGGGATCGACGTCCGAGGCGTTCACGACGACACCGTCGACCTGTCCGGGCTTCGAGCCCCAGCCCTTGAACTGCAGCGTGGTCGACCCCGTACCGCCGGTGAGCCGGACGCCCTGGACGTCAGTCAGGGTCTGCACGGTCAGCGTCAGGGTCTTCTGCCGCACGATCGGCCAGTCCCAGCCCGTGACGTCGACCGTACGAGACCGCTCCGACGTCTCGGCCCATGGCGTCTCGTTGCTGTCCGACGCAAGCTTCCAGCGGTACGTCGGTGTGACACCCTTCGCGCCGAGCTGAGTGGGCTCGGACCACGAGACCGCGATGCTGACCGGCTTGCCCCACGAGTCGGTGGTCGTCTCGATCTTGAGGCCCACGGGTGCGTCCGCCGGCGTCGTCGGCGTCGCGGACTGCTCGTTGCTGTCACGCGTCCCGCCCTCGTTCTTCGCCACGACCTTGTACGTACGGGTGACCCCGCCGACGAGGCCCGTGAGCTCCTGCGAGGTGGCGCTCGTCGAGGCGACGAGCGTCCCGCCGTCGTAGACGTCATAGCTGATCGTCGAACCGTTCGCCTCGGCCGCGCTCCAACGCAGCTGGACGGAGCCGGTGCCGATCGGCGTCGTCGGGGCGGACAGCACGACCTCGCCCGGGCGCCCGAACGTCCGGGCCGTGACCTCCGCGCTGGCCTCGCCCCAGCCCGCCTTGTTCTTCGCCTTGACCGTGAACGTGTACGTCGTGCCGTTGTCGGCCTGCTTGAACGCGTACGCGGTCGAGGACGTCGGGATCGTCTGGGTGGCGCCGCCGCCGCGGACGGTGAGCTCGTACCCGGCCACCGCGTCGCCGTTGTTCGTCGCCGGGGGCTGCCACGAGACGTCGATCTGCCCACCCACGGGCGTGTCGTGCCGCTGCGCGACGACGTTCGTCGGTGTGGACGGAGGTGCGGCGGAGGACTGGACCTGCGACCACGCCGTCCACGGGCTCGGCTGGTCCTGCAGGGCGTTGCGGGCGCGGACGCGGATCTCGTACTGCGTACCGTTGGCCAGCCCACGGATGGTGGCCTTCGGGCCGGGGACGCTGACGGACGACGTGCCGTTGGGTGCGCTGGGGCTGATCTCGACGTCGTAGGACGTGATCGCGGAGCCGTGCGTGACGGCGTCGGGCCACGACCAGCTCAGGGTGCCGTCGCCGAAGCCCTCGAAGTCGACGCGCGCGGGCGCCTCGGGCACGGCGTCGGGGCGGGCGGTCGCGGACGAGGTGCTGTCCTCGGACCAGCCGACCTCGTTCTGCGCGGCGACGGTGAACGTGTACTCGACGTCGTTCGTCAGGCCGTCGAACGTGCACGTGGTCGACGCGCAGTCCTTCGTGAGACCACCCGGGCTCGCGGTGACGCGGTAGCCGGTGATCTGGGCTCCGCGGTTGTTGGGCGCGGTCCACGACAGCACGACGGTCCGGTCGCGCACCTCACCGATGCGCGGTGCGGCGGGGACGTCGGGCACGCCGCGCACGTTGAGCGTGATGCGTGCCTCGACCTCGCGGTCGAGCTCGTCGAGCGCGTCGCGCACGCGGTACCGCACGACGAGCGAACCGATGTACCCCTCGGCGGGGGTCACGGTCACGCTCGACGCGGTCGCCGACGCGGTGCCCGTGCCGGACTCGACGTTGGCCCCCACGACGCGCAGCGGCTGCCCCTGGTCGGCGAACGGGTTGAACGCGCCCTCGAGCACGTCGAGCGTGACGGGCTTGCCCTCGACCGCGTCGTCGACGGTCCACGCCTGGACGGTCGCCTTCGCACGCTTGCTCGCGATGACGCGCAGCTCGAGCTGCGCGTCGAGCTGGCCCTTGCGGCCGTACGCGATCTTGAGCTGCAGCAGCCCGCGCGATCCCTTCTGCGCGGACGCGCTCGCCGAGACCAGCAGGGTCGAACCGTCGATCTCGGCGGTGAACCCCGCGGGGACGCTCGACGCGAGCGAGTACCGGTACTGGTCCGGGTCGGGCCGCACCCCCTCGGGCGTGAGCGTGAACGCGAGGAGGTCGACGCCCTGGGCGGGCTCGTTGGGCGCGACGTCGATCGCGGACGGCGTGAACGTCGGGGGGTGGTCGTCGACCGCGAAGACCTCGATGGCGAACGTCAGGAACGCCGTGCGGGCCGTCGTGTCGTTGGGTGACGTGGCGTCGGTGACCGGGACCGTCACGGACGCGGGACCGACGTAGTCCTCGCTGGGCGTGAACGTCACCTCGTCACCGCCCGAGCTGACCTTCGCCGACCCGCGCGTCGCCGACACCTGCAGCGGGTCGTCGACGCTCGGCTGGCGGCCCTGCGCGACCTTGACCTGCTCGGCGAGGCCGATCGTCAGCGACTCGCCCGACGCGACGCGCAGGGTCGGCGCGCCGGGGCGCAGGGACGGGCGGATGAACCCGAGCGCCGGGACGGTGATGAACGCGTAGGCGGTCGCCGACTCGGGGGCCCGCACGTTGACGAGCTGGAACGGCAGCGTCTGGGTCTGCTCCGTGAGCGTGACGTTGACCTTGCCGTCGGGCGTCACGCGCGCGACCGACCCGACCGCGTCGGGCACGCTCACGCGCAGGTCGCTCAGCGGCCCGCTCGGGTTCTGCGCGGTCGCGAGCACGTCGACCAGTACCTCGGTGAGCCCGAACGTCTCCGTCGCGGGGACGACGACGTCCTCGGCGATCGGGGGCAGCACGGGCGCGTCCGGGTCGACCGTGACGGTGAGCGTGGCGGTGTCCTGCCCGCCGCGCTCGTTCGTCACGGTGTAGACGATCGGGATCACCGAGCGCTCGTTCGGGGCCGTGACCGCGATGCGCCGGCCGACGACCTCGGCGTCCACGCCCTGCGCCATCTCCAGGTCCGGTGAGAGCGTCAGCTGGCCGCCGGAGTTGTCGACGTCGTTGGCGAGCACGCGCACCTCGATGCGCTCACCCGGACGGATCGTCACGGCGTCGTTGCGTGCGACGACGAGAGCCGAGTCCGTGGGGCGCGGGCTGATGCCGACGCGGATCTGCGCGACAGCGCGCTGACCGACCCAGTCCTCGACCGCGTACCGCAGCGTCTCGGTGCCGGACTCGTCCTCGAACGCGCTGTACTCGATCCAGTCGGGGCCGACCTTGAGCACGCGCCCCTTCGTCGTGCCGCCCGCGAGCCCGAGCAGCGTGACCCCGTCGCCGTCGGCGTCGATGCCGACGAGCGGGACCTTGATCCGCACCGTCTCCCCCGCGAACACGCGCGCCTCGAGGTCGCGCGGCCGCGGCGGTGCCTTCGTCTCCGGGTCGGACTCGTGCACGCGCACCGTGACGGTCGCCGCCGTCTCGTTGCCGGTCGCGTCGATGACCTTGAACGTCGCGCGCGCGGTCAGCGGGGTCGACGGCGCCTGGTAGCGCAGCACGTCGCCCGAGACGAACATCAGGCCCTGCCCCGGGCCGAGCGCCTCGACGAGCTGCGGTGCGAGCGACAGCGCGTCGCCGTCGGGGTCGTAGGCGCTCTCGAGCACCGGGATCGTCACGACGCCACCCGTGCGCACGGTCGCCTCGACGTTCTCGACGACGGGCGGCTGCGTCGACGCGGCCGGCGGCACCGGCTGCACGACGATCTGCCCGGTCGCCGTCTTCGAGCCGTTGGTGATCGTGTACGGGAGCACGACGACGTGGTCGAGCGTGCGTTCCGAGCGGATCTGGACGAGGTGGTGCTCGAGGATCGCGACGCTCAGCCCGTCGGCGCCGCTCGTGTCGACCGACTGGAGCACGAGGAGGTTGCCCGCCGGGTCGGAGTCGTTCGCGAGCGGGTCGACCGTGACCTCGCCGCCCGCCGGCAGGAACGCGCGGTCCCGCACCGCGACGGGCGGTGCAGCCTCCTCGGGCCACGGGAGCACGTCGATGCGCGCGAGCCCGGTCGCCTGCTGCGGCGCCGCGGCCACGACGAACGTGACGTAGTAGGACTGCGCGCGCGGAGCGGAGAAGGTGAATGTGCCGGCCTGCAGGTCGGCGTCGATCGCCGCGCCCGTGACCTCGGCGACCGATGCGAGGCGCGCGGGCTCCGAACCCGTCGAACGCACCGCCGCGAGCGGGTCGAGCGTGACCGGCTGGTCGACGTACGTCACCGCGTGCACCGGGTCGATCTGGGGCGGCAGCGAGCCCGCTGACCGCACGTCGACCTGGATGGTTCCGGTCGTCGGCTCGAGCGACGAACCGTCGGACACCTGGACCGTGACCTCGGTGCGGCCGAGCGTGCCGCCGTCCGCCCGGAACGTGATGGTGCCGTCCTGCCGGAACCGGACGGTCCCGGCTGCGGGGTCGGTGCTCGCCGCGACGAGCACCATGTCGTCGCCGTCGGGGTCGTGGAAGTTGGCGAGCACGTCGTACGTCGCCTGACCGTCCTGCTCGACCTCGAACGCCCCGGTCCGGTCCTCGACGGGCGGCTCGTTCTGCGCGGTGTCGTGCACGACGAGCGTGACCGTCGCGGTCGACGGCGCCGACGTCCCGCGGCCGTCGTTGATCGTGTACGAGAACGTCGCGGAGCCGTGCGCCCCCGGAGCGACGTCGACCTGCAGCGCCCGACCGCCGTAGATCGACTCCACCGCGCCGAACGAACCGGGGACCTGGTCGAACTCCTGGACCGCGAGGATGCCGCAGTCCGACGACGAGTCGTTGCTCAGCACCGGCAGGATCGTCGTCCGCCCGGGGCGCACACCGATCTCGTCGTCCTTCGCGATGGGTGGCGACGACTCGGCCGAGCACTCGGTCGACAGCTCCTGCGTGCTGACGTCCGAGTCGGACTGCTCGGCGTCGTTGTCCGGGTTCGGCTCCTCCTTGATGTCCTCCCAGTTGGGTGTGCGCAGGTCCGTGTCCTCCTGCGGCTCCCAGACGCGCCCGTCGAGCGCGTCGTTGAGGACCACGGCCCCGCGGTTCACGCGGAAGACGAGCTGCTCGTCGGACCGCATCGACTCGAGCGACAGGACGGTCGGCGCCGCGCCGTCGCACAGCCGCTGGTAGGAGCCGACGACCGACGCCCAGGCACCGTGCGCGCACGTCCCGACCTGCACGGGGGCTGCGGGACGCCCCGACCCCTGCGTCGCGTGCTCGACCGGGTCACCGCCGTCGAGCGGTACCTCGAGCAGAGCTGTGCTGCTCGCGACGAGCACGCGCGACGACGCCGGACCCGGCTGCTGCAGGACCAGGTCGCTGCCCGGCACCTCGACGGTCCCGTGCCGCGTGACGACCGTGCTGCCCCGCAGGCCCACGGGCTCGTCGCCGACGGACGTCAGCTGGTCGAGCTCGCCCGCACCGAACGAGCCGTCCTGGCCCACGCGCGGCGCACCGTCCTGCGCGACGACGCGCGAGACCGTCCCGTCCTGCGCGACGCCGTACGCGACTCCTGTGGTGGTCACGACCGCCCGACCCCCGCGGCCGAGGTCGACGTCGGCGCCGCCCTCGCCGGGCGTGATCGACTCGAGCGCGTCGAGCGGCCGCACGTACATGCCACCCTCGCCGTCGACGACCGAGATCACGCCGGCCGCCATCGAGACCGCCCCGCCCGGCACCGTCGACGGCTGCACACCCGGCACGGCGGCCTGCCCGGTCAGTGCGACCGTCGCCGGGTCGACGACCGAGACCCGACCGGGCTCGACGAGCACCACGTCCGCCTCGTCCTGCAGCACGTCGAACGTCGACGACTCCGCGACGAGGCCCGCGTTGATCTCGTCGATCTGCACGTTGTACCGGCCGAGCTTCTGCATCGAGGTCGAGGTGAGCCAGACCGACCCGTCGTTGAGCTCGACGCGTGCGAGCGGGTACCCGGGGTTGAGCAGCGCGAGGACCGCGACGACGGCGGGCACGGTCACGACCGCAGCAGCCGTCGTGACGTTGCGACGTGGACCGAACCAGCTCATGCGCACGCCTGCGCGGGGTCGGCCGACGCGCGCCGGTCGGCCCGCACGATCGAGACCTCGATGCACACCTCGTCGTCGGACTGCGCGGCCGGGACGGTCACGGTCGGCTCGTCGACGACGTCGAGCTCGGGTGAGCCGGTCTTGGGGATGATGCCCCACAGGTAGTGGTCGTCGGGCTGCGGGTCCGCGTTCACCCACGTGAACGTCACGTCGCCCGACGCGGCGCGCACGCCCGCGAGCGAGTGCGGGCTGGGCACGACCGCGCCGACGATCCCGCCCGGCGTCTGCTCGAAGTCCGTGTCGCCGGGACGTCGTTCCGTCCCGCGCGAGCTCAGCGTCGCGATGCCGACGACGACGATCGCGACCAGGACGACGACCCCCGAGACGATCGCGGCGACGGGGCGGGCCCGGCGCGGCTCGTCGTCCTCGTGCGGCACGGGCTCGCCCACCGGTGCGGGAGCCGGAGGCGCGGGCGGCGGCTCGAGGAAGCCCGGGCCGGCGGGCTGCGCCTGCACCGTGAGCGGACCCCGCACCCGGGTCGCGTCCGCGCCGTCACCCGGGTCCACGGTCGGCTGCGGGACCGCGACGATCGAGCGCAGCCGGGTCGCGTCCGCGACGTCCCCCACGGGTGCCGCCGCGGGCTCGGCCGGGGCGATGCCGTCGTCGAGCAGGTCGAGGGGCGTGACCGGGAGCAGCAGGTTGGCCTCGACCTGCTGCAGGGCACGGCCGAGCACCGCGGCGCTCGCGTGCCGCACGTCCGGTACCTTCGCCATCGCGCGCTCGAGCACCGCCTGCAGCTCGGCCGGCACGTCGTCGCGTCCCGTCGGCGGCAGCGGTGCGCGTTCGATGCGGGACACGAGCTGCTGTGCGCCGTTCTGCCCGCCGGGGATCTCGAACGGCGTGCGACCCGCGAGCAGCGAGTACAGCGTCGCCGCGAGCGAGTACACGTCGGATCGTTCGTCGCCGCGCGGGTGCTCGGCGAGCAGCTCGGGAGGCGACCACGGGATCGACATCCCGACGGCCGCTCCCCCGCCGTGCCCCGTGGTCGCCGCGATGCCGAAGTCCGTGAGCGCGGGCCAGCCGAAGTCCGTCGTCAGCACGTTGGCGGGCTTGATGTCGCGGTGCAGGATGCCCGCGCGGTGCGCGGTCTCGACCGCCGAGCACAGCCGCACGCCGATGCGCAGCACCTCCGCGACGCTGATCCGCTCGGCGCGGTACCGCTCCGCCAGCCCCGGCCGCGAGCAGTACTCCATGACGAGGTACGGCCGCCCGTCGGCCGCGATGTCCGCCTGGTACACCGTGACGATCGACGGGTGGTGCGAGAGCTGGGCCATGAGGTTGGCCTCGGTCTGGAACCGCGCGCGCACCTCGTCGTCGAGGCTCCCCGCGAGCAGCACCTTGACCGCGACCTCACGGCGCGGGAGGTCCTGGCGGTACAGGAAGACGTCCGCGAAGCCCCCGAGCCCCAGCGTGCGCACGTGCGCGTACCCGGGGAGCTCAGGGGGCGCCGACGCCTCGCGTCGCGCGGTCACTGCGCGCCCCCGGGTCCCGGGATGCTCGTGGTGCGGGCTGTCATGCGCGAGCCGTCACCGGCCCCCGGCCGCGACCGTGAACGTCACGCCGTCGCCCAGGTCGACGACCTCACCGGGCACGACGACGCTCGCCTCACCCGGGTGCAGGCGGCGCGCGCCCTCGCCCTGCCGCGACACGTGCACACCGTTGGTCGAGTGCAGGTCCGTGACGAGCACGTGCTCGCCCTCGGACCGCACCTCGGCGTGCGTGCGCGAGATGTCCTGCTGCGGGCTCGGCACCGCGACGAGCCGCGGCAGCTCGCGGTTCGTGACGCGCGCGACCTGCGGCGCGCGGCCCAGCAGCACCGTGCGGTCGAGCGGGACCTCGACGCCCGTCGAGAGCAGCAGGCGCAACGGGTCGACCGTCGGGGGCGGCGGCGGGACGTCGAACGGGCCGGGCGTCGCCTCCCCCTCCGGCCACTGCGCGGCCCACGCGGGCAGCTGCTCGCGGATCTGGGCGAGGTCCGAGGACAGGATCGTCAGGCCGTCGTGGTCGTCCGCGGACGCGGGTCCGACGAGCGTGCGCGCGTCGTCCACGGTCGACTCGAGCTCGTCGTCACTCGGCCTGGCCAGCTCGACGAGCGCGGGCACGTGCTCGGCCGCGTCGGGTTCGGCCGCCTGCGGCTCGGCCACGTCCGGCACCGCGGGTGCGACGGCCTCGGTCCCCGACGCGACGGGCACGGGCACCACGGGCTCGGGGACGAACGGCTGGGGCACCACCGGCTCGACGGGCGGCACCGCCTCGACGGCCTCCGGCTCCGCACCTTCGCTCGTCACGGCCTGCTCGGGCGTCAGCACCGACTCGGCCTCCACCGCGACCTCGGCCTCCACCGCGACCTGAGGCTCCGCCGCGACCTGGGGCTCCACCACCGGCGCGGGCTCGGCCGCGAGCGCGAGGTCCGGCACGTCGATGACGCCGGGAGCCGCCACGACGTCCTCGGCCTCGACGACGTCCGGCGCCACGGGCTCGTCGGCCCCCTCGACCAGCACGACACGCAGCGCCGACGCGGGAGCGACGCCGTCTCCGAGCGGCAGGGCGGCATGCTCGGGCAGCTCGTCGTCGCTGCGCAGCCGCACCCACGTCACGTCCTCGATGAGCTGTTCGCTCCAGGTCCCGACGTCGCCCGAACGCACCGTGTGCGCGCCGCTGCCGGTCCCGACCTCGGCCGTGACGTCACCGCGCAGCGCGAGGTGCGCGCGCCCACCGTCGACGTGTACGAGCGCGAACGACGGCAGCCCCTCGAACCCGTTGCGCGCGAGCACGACGAGCGCGGCCAGCAGCCCGTCGGCGGACGCCTCCCAGAGCGCGCGGACGGTCGTCGGCGCGGTCGACGGACCGAGCAGCGCGACGAACCCGGGACGCGTCACCGCGTTCCACGCGCCGGGAAGGTACTCGGGCACGCTCATGACGGGACCTCCTCGGACGGGGCGGCGACGCCGGGGGGCGTCGACGCGGACGATCGGCCGCTGCGGGGGACGGTCGCGCCGTGCAGCATCTCGTCCCACAGGTGCGGGCCGAGCTGCGATCCGGCGCGCGGCACGGTGATGTGGACGTCGTCGAGCGCGCCGACGGACGTCGCGACGTCGACGACGACGGCGCTCACGTTGTCGCGTGCACCCGACTCGAGCGAGCGCCGGACGAGCTCGTTCGCGGCGTCCTGAGCGTCGGCGACGTCCGCGAGGACCGCCGCGATGTCGGTGTCGGACAGCTCGCGCGTCAGCCCGTCCGTGCAGATGAGCAGGCGGTCGTGCAGCCCGGCGGGCAGCAGCCAGTAGTCCGGCTCGGGCTCGTCACCGGTCCCCAGTGCGCGCGTCAGGACGTGCCGCTCGGGGTGGGTCTCGGCGTCCGCCGGGTCGATCCGGCCCTGGTCGACGAGCTCCTGGACCACCGAGTGGTCGACGCTGACCTGCTCGAGCGCGTCCTCCGCCCACCGGTACACGCGCGAGTCGCCCACGTTGAAGACGAGCCAGTACGCGGTGTCGTCGTGCACCGTGACCGCGACGCCCGCGACCGTGGTGCCGCCCTGCCGCCCACCCGTGAACTCGCCCCGGATGCGCGCGGACGTGCGCGCGAAGCACGCGTGGATGTCGTCGGCCGTGGCGGCGCTCTGCCCCGCGAGCTGCGCGAACTCCTCGACCGTGATGCGGCTGGCGAGGTCACCCGCGTCGTGCCCGCCCATGCCGTCGGCGACGAGGAAGACCGGCGGGTACGCGAGCAGCGCGTCCTCGTTGACCTCGCGGACGAGTCCGCGGTCCGTCGCTGAACCCCACGACGTGCGCACGCGACCCCCTCTCCGGCGTCTGGTCCTTGGTGCGACTTCGGCCCCCACATGGTGCCTCACGACCGAGCCCCCGGAGAATCACCGCCCGAATCACGGTCGATCATCCGGATGCACCCGATCGCTCGCCGCATCCTAGAGGGTGCGAGCCCCACGCCCTGCGCCGGCCACCCGCTCCCGGCCCGGTCGAGCTCGGGTTCCGGTCCGGGTGGTCACGGGACCCGCAGGATGCGGACCGGGTCGCGGCGAGCCGCAGCGATCGCGGGTGGCACGGCACCGAGCAGCGCGACGAGCGCGGCGAGGCCGGCCACACCGGCGACGAAACGAGCGCCGGGCAGCGCCGAGCCCGTGGCGTCCAGGACCGCGAGACCCGCAGCGGTCCCGACGGCCACCCCGACGAGGGCGGCGCACGCCGACTGCACGAGCACCAGGACGACGACGGCCGAGCGACTCGCACCCAGCGCGCGACGCCGCCCGAAGTCCCGCCGCCGCCCGGCGACGGCGCCCAGCATCGTGACCGTGACCAGCACGAGCCCGACACCGAGGACGATCGCCATGGTCTGACGCCCGGCGGCACCGACCCGCCCCGCGACGACATCACGCAGCGCGATCGCCCCGTCGGACGTCTGCACCTCGAGCGCGGTCGGGTCGTCGGCCCGGATCACAGCGCGGACGGCGTCCGCGACCTCGGACGCGTGCGAGGCGTCGTCGACCAGGACGTAGAGGTAGCGGACGGTCGGATGCTCGTCGGCGTCCGGGACCCTCAGTGCGAGCGCGTCGAGGAACGAGAGTGGACCGTCCGCATCGACGGCCCCGACCACCGCCGCGCGCCGCGTACCGGCGTCGACCGTCAACCCGCCGACCGGCAGGGGCAGGTGCAGGGCGCGTTGCGCATCGATCCCGACAAGCACCTCGCCGGGCCGGACCGGAGTGCGACCGGCCACGACGTGCACGTCGACCGGCAGCGCGCCGACGAGCGCGCGCATCGGCACCTGCGTGGCACCGGTCCCCACATCTGCGTCGGCGGTGTCCTGCGCACCCCCAAGACCGAACGCCCAGGTCACCCCCGCCAGGTCGGCGACGTGTCGCACCGAGTCGTCGGCAACCCCGCCCGCACCTCCGACGTCCGCGACGATCACGAGTCGGGTGCCGACGGAGTCGAACGACGCGACGACGTCGCGTTCCGCGGCCGCGGAACGGCCGGTGGTGAGCAGCACGACCAGGCCGACCATGGCGACGACGAGCGCTGCCGTCGTCGTGGCGACGGGCTGTGCGCGCGCCGTGGCGAGGCCGTCGAGGACGAGTGCGCCCGGACGCGGACGCCCGCGAGGGGAGTCGGCGCGGCGGCCGACCGGCGAGCTCGCCGCCGACTCGGTCGACGTCACCGGCGTCTGCGTCGTCACACGAGCCTCACCCGGTGGTCGGCACGCTCGGCGAGGCGTTCGTCGTGCGTGGCGACGACGACCGTCGCACCGGCCCGCGCACGGTCCTGGAGCACGTCCCACACGACGGCCGCCGAATCGTCGTCGAGGTTGCCGGTCGGTTCGTCACCGAAGAGCACGTCCGGGTCGGTCACGAGGGCGCGGCACAGAGCCACGCGCTGCGCCTGACCGCCGGACACTTCGCCGGGCCGGTGGTCGGCGCGGTGGCCGACCCCGAGCTCGTCGAGGAGTGCGCGGGCGCGCGTGCGCGCGTCCTTGCGACGGATGCCGGCGAAGAGCGCCGACTCGCAGACGTTGTCGATGACCGTGCGGGCGGGGTCCAGCATCGCGTCCTGGAACACAAACCCGGTCCTGCCCGCGCGCAGCTGGGCGCGTCGGCCGTCGGTCAACGAGTCGGCAGGCTGCCCGTCCCACAGCACGTGACCCGCTGTAGGACGCAGGAGCAGCGCGACGACGTAGAGGAGCGTGGACTTACCCGTCCCGGACGGGCCCGTGAGCGTGGTGAGCGCCCCGGCGGGGAAGTCGATGTCGAGGTCGTCGAACACCGGCTGCGCGCCGGGCCGGTACGCGAAGCGCAGACCCCGGGCGGCCAGGCGCATGTCGGGAGTCGTCATGGTGTCGGTTCGGCACTCGCGCCAGGTGCCGACCCAGCGCCGGTGGCGGGCGCGCCCGCGAACAGTGCGACGACATCACCTGCTCGCACACCCTCGACGACGGCGCGGGAACCGTCGGTGGCCCGCACGGTGACGGGCGTGCGGGACCCGTCGGCGGCGACGACGTAGGCCGACCCGTCGGGAGCCGCGCCCAGCGTGGCCAGCGGGACCAGCGCACCCTTCACGTGCGGGGTCAGTGCCACTGCAGCAGGGAACCGCAGACCAGCAGTAGTGAACGGCAGCGTCCCGCAGGTCGTGCCGCACACCGCACCCCCGTCGGCTGCCGTCAGGCGCAGGACCGCGGCCCCGTCATCGGACGACTCGTCTGCGACGACGGCGGCCCACGGCCCGTCGGGACCGTCGACGGTGACCGCCGCCCCCGTCGGTGGGATCGCCGCGCGCTGTGAGGTGTCGAGCCGGATCTCCACGTCGGGCTCTGCCGGGACCGCGCTGACGACCGTGCTGCCCGGCGCGAGCGCCGCACCGACGCGGACCTCGTCACCCAGCACGACGCGTGCCGGGAGGCTGGGCACGAACACCACGTCGCCCCGCTGGACGGAACCGGTCGCCTTCACACCGAGGTCGCGCTGCCAGGCCTTGACGGCGACCGCAGTCGCCGCTGTGAACGTCCCCGTGGGCGCAGCGCCGGTCGCGCCCACGGCCCGAAGGAGGCCCTGCAGCTGCCGGACGTCAGCACCTTGGTCGCCGACTACGAGATCCCGGAACGCGGGGACGGCACCTTCGGCGACGACGACCGGCCGCAGGTCGACCGTGTACAGCACGTCTCCTGGCTCGACCTCGGCGCCCGCTTGCACTGCGACGCTGGTCACGGTGCCCGTCGATCCACCCGAGCCGATCGGTTGCAGGGGCCAGGTCACGGTGGCGGTCGTCGTGAGGTCGCGACCGACCTCGCCCACCTCGACGGTGTACGTCTCCGGACTCGCGGTGGCAGCAGCCGCGTCGGGATGCGGCGGTTCGAACGTCGCGCGCCCGCACCACCAGCCCAGCCCGAGCGCGAGGACGACGGCGCCGCTCCAGCCGATCGCAGCCCTCACTCGATCCACCACTGGGGGCAGGTCTTCTCCGTGGCGCTGATCCGCTCGAGCTGAGACTGATCGTCCTGGGCCGCCGCAATGAGCTCTCCGTACGGCTCCCATACGTCTGACACGCTCGTGGCGCCGTCGCCCGCTTCGGTGGCCCCCTCGGCGGTGGCCGTGTCCGACGACGCGGCCAGGAAGGCTTCCACCCAGGTCTGCTCGGAGGGAGCGTCCGAGACCTGGAACCCCTGTGCCCGCAGGCACGCGGCGGTGTCCAACATGCCGTGATAGGCCTGCTCCGCCTGCTGCTGCGTCGGCGCCTGGTCGGACAGCCCGACCGACGCACGGCAGTCGACCATGTCCGCGTGGTATCGCGTCAGCTCGGCGTCGTCACTGAACGGCTCGTCGGCTCCGCCGAACTCGTTGACGGTGACCTTCCAGCCCTTGCCGTCCAGGCAGGCCTGCAGAGCGGCGCGCGCCTGCTCGCGATCCTGCGCCTGCTGGGCGAACCAGGCGGGCGCGGTGTACGCGGGCGCCGCTGCCTCGACGCTGTCGCGCGAGCACGCGCCAGCGAGCACCGACACGGCCAGCGTCAGCACCACGACCCCGAAACTGCGTACGTGACTCACAAGACCCCCTCACGTCGTACATGCAACACACCGACGTGACGCGCAGATCGACCACGCGCCACGTCGGATCGGTCAGATGGTGCCGCAGCTCCGCGACGCCGAGAAGACGGTACCCGCCGAGACCGAGACGGACGACGCGTCAGCCCGGCGGGGGCGTCGCGCGATTGGCACATCGATTATGTCTCGCGAACTCGGCTGAAACCTGGCGGCAGCGAGGAGCGTGGGGCGGGCATGGCAACCGGATCGACGATTGCTCGGGGCGCGAGAGCCCCCTGATCCACGCCTTCCCGCGAGCCGCCGCGTCGGATCTCCGAGTCGTGCCTGCGCACCTGGCTCACTGCTGCGCTCGCTGTGGACGGCGTCCCCGTCACTGTGACGCGCCGGGTTCTCACGCCCGCAAGGGTCTCCGGCAGCACCAGTGCTCGGCGGAGACGCCGAACCACAAAGACGGCGCCATTCGCACAGGCCCCCGCAAGTCTGGTCACCTGCAGGGATACGCCCTAGATGCCGAGCTGGTAGACGCCCCAGTACGCCAGGACGACGAGCAGGACGGTCGAGGCAGCGACGACGACGCCGAACACCAGCGAGCGCAGCGCACCGGGGGCGATGGGCACGCCCTGGGCGCGGTTGCGCACGACCGAGCGGAACAGCAGCACGGCGGCCGCGACGACGAGGATCCCGACGAGCCGCACGCCGAGCCACGCGCCGGTCACGACCCAGCCGTTGCTCGAGTAGTCGAGCGCGAGCCGCGCGACGGCGAGGATGTACCAGACGAACGCGACGATCGTCACGACGGCACCGCCACCGAGCGCGACGGACCACCGCGCCACACCCGGTGCGAACCGGTGCGGTTCAGGCCGCGGGCTGCCGCGTCGGCGCGCGACGAGCGCGCCGCCCGCACGCGCGACGGGGACGGTGAGGCCCGCGAGCAGCACGAGCGCGCACGACGCGATGATCGTCACCGCGACCACGTCGCCGTTGTGCAGCCAGCGGGGCTCGGGCACGGGCATCGCGAGGAACGTCTGCGTCGGCTGGTCGCCCGCGACCTTGGGCCGCGCGCCCGCGGTGTCGGGCAGGCCGACGACCCAGCCCGTCATGTCGTGCAGGAACGAGGGCACGATCTCGTCGTCGACCCGCAGCCCGTGCGACGCGCCCTCGTAGTACCGGACCGTCACGTCGCTGTTGCCCGCGATCGCCGTGTCACGGATGACCTGCTCGGCACCCTGGACGACGGGCATCGACGAGTCGCCCGTGCCGTAGACCATGAGGACGGGCTGGGTCATGCGCCGCTGCCACGACGTCACGTCGAAGTCGACGTACTCGAACCCGCCGCCGGGGATCGCCATGCCCACGGCGCGCGGGATCGCGCGGAACACGCCGTGCGGGACGCCCGTGGCGCGCAGGTAGCTGTCGGCCGCGAACGCCGCCTGCTGGCGGGGCGGGACGACGGGCGCCGAGACGAGCACGACGAACTCCAGGTCGGGGTCCTGCGCGGCCATCACGGGAGCGATCCACGCACCCTCGCTCTCGGCGTACACCCCGACGCGCGACGCGTCGACCTCGGGCAGCGACCGCAGGTAGGCGACCGAGCGCGCGTAGTCGCCGGCCATCGCCTCGTAGTCGCGGTGCCGCAGCGTGTACGTGTCGAGGCGCTTGTCCGGCACGAGCGTCACGACGCCGGCCTGCGCCAGAGCCCGTGCCTGCTCGTAGAACGCCTCCTGGTACGTCCCCGTGCCCGCGCCGTGGACGAACACGACGCCGCGCGCGGGTCCGTCGACGCCGAGCGGCACGCTGAGCTGCGCCTGCACGCTCGTCCCGTCGAGCGGGATCGTCACGACCGACTGCCGCACCTCGTGGTGGACGAGCGCGGGCGCACCGCCGATCGCGGTGTCGGCGGACTCGACCGTCAGCGGGTCCGTGAGCGGGACCGGGTCCCACTGCGGACCCATGAGCGCCCCGAGCACCGCGAGGACGACCACGCCGAGCACGGTGCTGGCGACCACGCGGTACGGGCCGGTGAGCAGGTGCTCCTCACGGCCGGCGGGCCGCTGGGCGTCCGGCCGGTCCTCGTCGTGCCCCGTCACGTCCCTCCCTCGTCCCCTGCTCGTCGTGCTCGTCGTACCGGTCGTGCTGCTCGTCGTGCTCTCCTTCTCCGCGCCCGTCGCGACCCTGCTCCCGTCGGCTGCTCAGAACCCCCGGTCAGAACCCCAGGCGGCCGAGCTGCTTGGGGTCACGCTGCCAGTCCTTCGCGACCTTGACGTGCAGGTCGAGGTACACGCGCGTGCCGAGCAGCGCCTCGATCCCCCGACGAGCCTCGCTGCCCACGTCCCGCAGCCGCGCACCGCCGCGCCCGATCACGATGGCCTTCTGGCTGTCGCGCTCGACGTACAGGTTCACCCGGACGTCGAGCATCGGCGTGCCGTCGGCCCCCGGCGTGTCGCGCGGGACGATCTCGTCGACGACGACCGCGAGCGAGTGCGGCAGCTCGTCGCGGACGCCTTCGAGCGCGGCCTCGCGCACGAGCTCGGCGACCATGACCTCCTCGGGCTCGTCGGTCAGCTCGCCGTCCGGGTAGAGCGCGGGACCCACGGGCAGGTGCCCGACGAGCACGTCGGCCAGCACGCCCACCTGGAACCCGTCGACCGCGGAGACGGGCACGATGTCCGCCCACTCACCGAGGGACTGCACGGCGAGGAGCTGCTCCGCGAGCCGCTGCCGCGGCACGAGGTCGGACTTCGTGACGACCGCGACCACGGGCGTGCCGCGCCCGTCGCGTGCGAGCTGCGTGAGCTGCTCCGCGATGAACCGGTCACCGGGCCCGACCTTCTGGTCGGCGGGCAGGCAGAACCCGACGACGTCGACCTCGGTCAGCGTGTCCTTCACGAGGTCGTTGAGCCGTTCGCCGAGCAGCGTGCGCGGGCGGTGCAGCCCCGGGGTGTCGACGAGCACGAGCTGCGCGTCGTCGCGGTGCACGATGCCGCGCACGGTGTGCCGCGTGGTCTGCGGCCGTCCCGACGTGATCGCGACCTTCTGCCCGACGAGCGCGTTCGTGAGCGTCGACTTGCCCGCGTTGGGCCGTCCGACGAAGCACGCGAAGCCGGAGCGGTGCTCGTCGGCGGGGCGGGGGGTCTGCTGGTTCATCGCTGCGCTCCGTGCTCGTCGTCGTCCTGGTCGTCGGCCACGTCCACGCGGCTCACGAGCACGGTCGCGAGGCGCCGACGGCGCCCCTCCACCCGCTCGGCCTCGAGGTGCAGACCGTGGATCTCCCCCGCCGAACCGGGCAGCGGGACCTTGCCGAGCGCCTTCGTGAGCAGGCCGCCCGCGGAGTCGACGTCCTCGTCGTCGACCTCGAGCCCGAACAGCTCGCCCAGCTCGTCGCGACCGAGCCGCGCCGGGACGCGGAACCTCCCGTCGCCGAGGTCCTCGACGACGGGAGCGCTCGGGTCGTGCTCGTCGGTCAGCTCGCCGACGATCTCCTCGAGGGCGTCCTCGATCGTCACGAGCCCCGCGATGCCGCCGTACTCGTCGACGACCAGCGCGAGGTGCGACGCGCCCTCCTGCAGCTCGCGCAGCAGCTCGTCGACGGGCTTGGACTCGGGCACGAACACCGCGGGCCGCGCGATCGAGCCCGCGGGCGCGTCGAGCGCGTCCTCGTCGGCCGCCCCCGCGTCGCCCGACACGGGGATGCGGCGCACGATGTCCTTGAGGTAGAGCACGCCGCGCAGGTCGTCGACCGTCTCGCCGACGACCGGCACACGCGAGAACCCCGAACGCAGCAGGAGCGCGAGCGCCTTGCGCAGCGGCGTGTCCGCCGACGTCGTGACCATGTCGGTGCGCGGCACCATGACCTCGCGCGTGAGCGTGTCACCCAGCTCGAGCACCGAGCGGAACAGCTCGCGGTCGTCGTCCTCGATCGCCTCGGACTCGCTGACGCGCTGCACCATGTCGCGCAGCTCGGCCTCGTCGTCACTCGTACCGCGCGTGCTCGTCGTGCGTCGCGTCACGGGACGCGCGAGGGCCGTCACGAGCCGCAGCAGCCCGACGAGCGCCGTGAGCACCCGCACGGGGTTGCGGCGGCCGATCGTGCGCGGGCTGAGCCGGACCAGCAGGAACGCGACGAGCACGCTCAGCGCGAGCCCGCCGAGCAGCACGCCCCACCACGGCAGGTCGCTCGCCGCGAGGACGACCGTGAGGCACACGATCGCGAGCATCTCCGCGACGAGACGGAAGAACGACGCGGCCGACGCGACGCGCTGCGGGTGCTCGACGAGCGCGACGATCCGGTCCCCGGACCGGTGCCGCTGCGCGACGAGCTCCGTGACCGCGGCGCGCGTCACGCGCAGGACCGCGACCTCGCCCGCGGACAGCAGCGCGGCGAGCACGGTCCCGACGACCGCGACGACGACGAGCAGCGCGACGGGGGCGTCGCTCACCGGCCGGCCAGGAAGGTCAGGAGCAGCCGACGCTGCAGCGCGAACATCTCCTTCTCCTCCTCGGGCTCCGCATGGTCGAACCCGAGCAGGTGCAGGATCCCGTGCGTCGTCAGCAGCAGGAGCTCCTCGATGGTCGAGTGCCCGGCCGTCACCGCCTGCTGCGCGGCGACCTCGGGGCACAGCACGACGTCGCCGAGGAGCCCCGCGGGTGTCACGTCGCCGTCGCGCCCGGGACGCAGCTCGTCCATGGGGAACGACAGCACGTCCGTCGGGCCGGGCTCGTCCATCCACTTCACGTGCAGCTCGGTCATGACCGTCGTGTCGACGAGCATGATCG
>Ga0206107_1000288_pt1 | contig 26093 bp, 21 predicted proteins | sample 2B0metagenome_FD_148652 | JGI IMG/M metagenome (GOLD analysis project Ga0206107, IMG submission 148652) | Enriched microbial communities from leaf-cutter ant dump, University of Wisconsin, Madison, United States - 2B0 | ecosystem: Environmental > Terrestrial > Nest > Insects nest > Nest dump...
CCAAAAGCAACTGCTGCCAGGTCAAAGGCACAATGCCCGCCTGAATCATTCTGTCCATTGAAGCACGATGGGCTATTTCACTCGTACCGCCGCAGGCATCCTCTACCACATACACTTCAAAACCATCCTGTGCTGCAGAAAATGCGCAAAGGTTAATACAAACCTCCGTCCACAAACCAGCAAGGATCAATTTTTTTCTGCCTGTAGCCGTAATGCTCTTTCTAACACTTTCTGAATCCCAAGAATTCATACTGGTTCTTTCAATTACATTACTGTCTGGAAAAATATCCAGCAACTCAGGCCATACATAACCGCTGAAACTTTCTGTTTCCACTGAAGTAATAACCGTTGGCACTTTAAACAACCTGGCTGATTTGGTCAGTGCGACTGCATTGTTCTTTAAACTTTGCCGATCAATACTTACCACACCAAACGCCATTTGTGGCTGATAGTCAATCAACAATAAAACAGAGTTTTGGTTCGTCAGTATTTCTAACTTCTTGTCCATAGGATAACTCCTTAAAAATCAAACTAAATCAAACAATAAAAATTCAGTACCTGCAGCACACCGCATTTCAATGTGAGACTCATTCATTAACGCAGCTCCATCACCAGCAGAAAGTGAATGACCATTAAGATCTATCTTGCCTTTAATTAATTGAACCCAACCGAGTCTATTCTCATCCAATTCATATGGAATAAAGCTTTCCTCTGTTGTATACGCCGCATACAGTTTAACATCCTGATGAATTTTAATAACATCATCCTTACCTTCCCTTGAACCAATTAAAAACAACCGATTGAATTGTTTAGGAATCTTTATCTGCTGATAGCTCGGCTCAATACCATTTTCTTCAGGCATAATCCAAATCTGAAGAAAATGAAGCCTTTCACTTTGAGAATGATTAAACTCACTATGTTCAACCCCAGTACCTGCTGATATTCGCTGGATTTCACCTGGGCGGATAACCGACCCTGTTCCCATACTGTCTTTATGTGCAAGCTCACCTTCAACTACATAAGAAATAATCTCCATGTTTCGATGAGGATGACGCCCAAAACCCATACCTGGCTGAATAGTATCTTCATTAATCACCCTTAAACTTCCCCAACCCATGAAATCCGGATCGTAATAGTCAGAAAAAGAAAAAGTATGAAAACTATTTAACCACCCTAAATGGCTGTTGCCGCGCTCACTGCTTTTTCGAATACTAATCATGATTAAGGTGCCTATATATTATGAACAACTCTTAATAAAAATAGTCGTGCAAAGAATGATTGTCAAATATTTTCCTTTGATAATTACACCTTTAAAGTGTAAAATAATATTTAGGTTAGGTTATTGGATAAAACATGATAAAACTTGTCCACACTAAGGATGTAGTTCAATACGCATTAAGTGCTGAAAAAGCCATTAGTAAATTGCCATTATACATCGCTGAAAAGCCCAAAATGCGGGCTAAAACAATAAATAATCATGGTATTGCAGAAGCTCGAAAATGCAAAGGTTATCAAGATGAACCTCTAAAAGACTGTCGAAAAGGTCAATGTTCTATACCCAAGTTTCTTCGCAATGCAGTTTTTTCCACTGCCGCCATTCCCGCCTTCTTCCGTCGTTCCCGCGAAAGCGGGAACCCAGTAGCGATAATCCGTATTGGCACTAGCCCCGTTTTCGCGTGGGTGACAAAGTGGACGAAGATGGCGAAAATGGATGCGGAATAACCTCGGGAAATACTGCATTTCCAAAGATCTCGAGTACATACGGCCACGAGCAGTTTATATTGGAGATAAACACATCGTTAGAGTTACTGTTGTTGAGGTGAATAAATATGACTATTAAAAATTTAGTTTCAAAACTGAATAAAATCAGTGGTACAAGTGAATCTTTAGGTAAAACACTTAAAGCAATTCGATTATGTGAAGAAATGAGTCAAAGAGAATTTGCCGAGCAATTAGGAGTAACGGTATCGTACTTAAGTGATTTGGAAAATAATAGAAAAATTGTTACCCCTAAAACAGCTTATGAGTATGCTGAAAAACTAGGCTATTCTACCAAGGAATTTATACGTTTAGCCTTACAAGATGAAGCCAACAAATTTATGATAAAGAAAGGATTTCATGCAAATGTAACCCTTGATTTAGAAAAAATTCGTTTTGCATAACCAGCCTCCTATAGGTATTCACGCTGTCACTCCGGTCATGGATTGGTCATAATCCAATACCAGCAATGGTAAAGCGAATTTTCCTTGAAGGATGGTTTTTCGTTTCTGCTCTCTTGAACTGTACTCCAAATATTTTCACAATTTTTTCTTCTGGTTCCGATAAATTCAGCTTACAAACCTATAAAAATTTACGGATTACTTAATGACATTATATTTCAAGCTGCCTATGCGGCAGTTAACACTCTCCACGAGCATGACGGCGGAACCCAAATTTTCTAAGCTGCCTATGCGGCAGTCAACATAGGCTTTTACAATGAACGGACGTAACAGATTTTCTAAGCTGCCTATGCGGCAGTCAACAATACTATGTATTTGATATAGAATCAACTTACTTTCTAAGCTGCCTATGCGGCAGTCAACATATAGCCTGTGAAGCGGCAAGTCTTGCTTGTTTTCTAAGCTGCCTATGCGGCAGTCAACCGGGGTATTTAAGGAAGTGTCAATATCAGCGATTTCTAAGCTGCCTATGCGGCAGTCAACGCTATGTAAGTGGTTATGGCACAATGGATACATTTCTAAGCTGCCTATGCGGCAGTCAACAACCAGCTGTACCACTTCCTTTTATTCCAAACTTTCTAAGCTGCCTATGCGGCAGTCAACAAACGGTTTTATACTACACTGTCGTCAGTGACTTTCTAAGCTGCCTATGCGGCAGTCAACATGATCAGATTGTGTTTCACCTAGCGAGCTATTTTCTAAGCTGCCTATGCGGCAGTCAACGTAAGTGTATAGCACACAGGGTGATTGATGTTTTTCTAAGCTGCCTATGCGGCAGTCAACATGTTGGTAACAAACCTCCAGAAGAGACTGTTTTTCTAAGCTGCCTATGCGGCAGTCAACTGAATGTACAGGTCTCCATCGCGTTTTAAAAATTTCTAAGCTGCCTATGCGGCAGTCAACTTAAAAATTTTAGGAGGATAACCATGATTTTTTTTCTAAGCTGCCTATGCGGCAGTCAACAAGATGCATGGAGATTTAAATAGAATTCGAGTTTTCTAAGCTGCCTATGCGGCAGTCAACAAAAAATGTTAATAACTCAAGCAATTTTACCATTTCTAAGCTGCCTATGCGGCAGTCAACTGTGGAGAGAGATTTTGTGCATTAGGGTTTGATTTCTAAGCTGCCTATGCGGCAGTCAACTTGCAATAAAACGTCTTTGAATTATTTTGTGTTTTCTAAGCTGCCTATGCGGCAGTCAACATGGGAAGGTCAGGGATGGTTGTTGTAGTAGATTTCTAAGCTGCCTATGCGGCAGTCAACGAATAAAGAATGCATATACACTTTAATGGGAATTTCTAAGCTGCCTATGCGGCAGTCAACGCGTTAGGATTCGAGGAGGAGAGGCGGCCTGTTTTCTAAGCTGCCTATGCGGCAGTCAACGAATGTCTATTGCTTATGGTGTTGTTGGAACATTTCTAAGCTGCCTATGCGGCAGTCAACGATAACATCTTGAATATCATAAATAAAGACGTCTTTCTAAGCTGCCTATGCGGCAGTCAACAACATGGCAGATGCATGCGGACGGCCATCAGTTTTCTAAGCTGCCTATGCGGCAGTCAACACTGCGTTGGAGATCCTGTAATCGCTTTAAAATTTCTAAGCTGCCTATGCGGCAGTCAACAATCTTGATACAACCCGACAAGAAATAATCGATTTCTAAGCTGCCTATGCGGCAGTCAACGCCATAGTGATAGCCGACCAGTCGTTCGTAAATTTCTAAGCTGCCTATGCGGCAGTCAACCTTTTGTTTGTTGTAATAAATCTATGCCCATTTTTCTAAGCTGCCTATGCGGCAGTCAACGGGAATAGTTTTTATTATATTGGCCTACAATATTTCTAAGCTGCCTATGCGGCAGTCAACAAGAATCAGATAGTCGTATAAGGGAGTCTCAATTTCTAAGCTGCCTATGCGGCAGTCAACGAAAGAATGGAGATATCTCATTAAAAACAACTTTTCTAAGCTGCCTATGCGGCAGTCAACTCGTTCGTAAAGGCTGATAAAAGAACTGCGTTTTTCTAAGCTGCCTATGCGGCAGTCAACAAGACGCTTATTTATTCTTAGATAAGAATGTTTTTCTAAGCTGCCTATGCGGCAGTCAACACCAACAACACCTAAAGACGGTACATTACCTGTTTTCTAAGCTGCCTATGCGGCAGTCAACATTCAGATTTAGAATTGCAAGCTATGGCACAATTTCTAAGCTGCCTATGCGGCAGTCAACAATATCTTGAACAATATCAACACAACCTTTGTTTTCTAAGCTGCCTATGCGGCAGTCAACATTTTGATGAGAACACGTTAACCGACGCGGATTTTCTAAGCTGCCTATGCGGCAGTCAACTTTGATAGGTTTTACAATGAACGGGCGTAACATTTCTAAGCTGCCTATGCGGCAGTCAACCATCTGATCCTTGAAGTAACCCCTGTTTGATATTTCTAAGCTGCCTATGCGGCAGTCAACGAAATAAAACAAATTGAAGCTCAATTTATGGATTTCTAAGCTGCCTATGCGGCAGTCAACCCATTACCTTGTCCTCTGTTGTTTATTATTACTTTCTAAGCTGCCTATGCGGCAGTCAACATTTTGATGACGGCTCACAAACGGCTTTAAGTTTTCTAAGCTGCCTATGCGGCAGTCAACGTTCCTCGCCAGACTGCTGGGATTCCCCATAATTTCTAAGCTGCCTATGCGGCAGTCAACTGATGTATTGATGTCTTGTACCCGTACAACATTTTCTAAGCTGCCTATGCGGCAGTCAACAAAGCATGCCTCGTTGACGACGCCCATATTACTTTCTAAGCTGCCTATGCGGCAGTCAACTGAAATTTCTGATTAAAACCTCTTGATACAGTAGACAGAAAAGCTAAATTTTAAGATTTTACCAATAAAATTTAACTTTTCTTAACTACTTGATTTTTAAGGAATATTTTTTACCATCTATTTTAAAGGTTAAAATTCAGGTACTGTGGATCCATGACTTAAACCATAGGTATTAAACCCTTCATTAATCAACCTTTCTGCAGGTACTTTCTGAATAAACAAACAAAATTTTTGCTGGGTTCTTCCGCTTCTTAAACGCACGAAAGGGGTTTTTAAGTTTTCAAAAGCATCCTCTGAAAATTGCTCTTGAGCCACTTCAATACTTACACCTTCTCGCTCAGCTTTACGTCGTATAAGGCGTCTAAGCTTCGCACCACTTTGATTAGGATGTTGTCGTACATAACGAACATATTTAATATTAGTATCAGAAGGAACTGTTCTTATAGAAGTGCAATGGATATAATCTCTGAAACAGTATAAGCATTTTTTTATATCCAGTTTTTCTAAGCCAGCTTCATCTGCTGCAAGAAAACGTAATTTGCTACCTAATGGAAACCGTTGCTCAGGATTTAAGTACTCTGGAAAAGCAACTCCTATTGGAACCTTTTCTGCGTGATCTTTTAACTTTACTAATTCTGAATGAATTGCTTGGTAAACTTTTCCCCATAAAAAACCATAACTGACGTCCACACCAGGGATTAAAGTGATATCAATATAAAATTTCATTCTTCCTCCTTGCTTGCTTGATCCTGACTTTTCTGCTTTCTTGAATCTGACTTTTCTTTTTTTCCGTTAAAAACCCCTCCACGAATTAGAATTGCTATTACGTATAGTTTTTCTGTTTCTTCCAATTCTTCATCATTCATAAACTTCTTAAACAAAGTATAAAAATCCTTGTCATTGTCATGGCGATATGCTTTATCCAAGTTAGTAACACTTCCGTAAGGTTCAACAGGTATTGGCAAAAATTTATAATCTGGATACCACGTATCAATCGTTCTTATCGCATTACCTATTTTCTGTGAATGTAAGCCAGCTATTTCATTAATATGATATAAAATTTTACTTTTTTCATTTTCATCTTTTCTGTGTACTAACTCTTGACTAGGATAAATTTCTTGCTTGAACCCTATCTGAGCATATGCACTAATTTTCATTAGCAGTGAGGACTTTATATTATTATCGCTTGAAAAAGCTTCTTCTATCTTCTCAGATAACATTGTAATGTTGTTTCGTATTTCACTGTCATCCGAAAACTTTTCAAAATCATTTAATTGTATCTTAGTTGAATCAAAAATCCATTTTCCTTTATAAGATTCTGGCTTTAAAATCTCAACAACTGTTTTCAATTGACAAACACCCATTCGGTTTTTCCATAAAAAACGAGCATTTGCGATGTTAATTGCATAACGTTCAGATAATTTTTCAAAGTTGCAATCTTTGATTTTTTCTCTATATTTTTCATGAAAATCTTTGCTATTACATGCAGAAGGTTTATCAATATTTCCAAGGAATTTTAAAGTAAACTCAACTTTAAGCGTATCATTCTTTTCGCTTAAATAGCAGCTATCAATTTTCTGAATGTTTGCTTCGCGTACATCTTTTTCAGACGCATTAGAATGACACTTAGTTCCTCTAATTGTTTTTTCTTTTAGCCTTATTGGTTTGGCCTCTGCTTCCATTTTGTCTATTTCATCATCCCACATAGTCTCATATAAATAACCATCTGATGGAACAATTTTTTTCTCAAGCGAGAATACTTTAGGTAATTCCATAGAAGATAAAGAGTGTTTTTTATTACGCATTATTTTATTCCTCATATAGTTATTTTATTGGTTCTTTTTGTTGACAAATATATAAACTCTTTTCTAAATCCACATGATAGCTCCACAGTATGTTATCTAGTTTTTCTATGCGATAGGGCATAATAAACTCCCCCAAGGTAACAACACTCTCAGCAAAACGATGCAAAACATTAGGATCACGTTGATTTTCTACTGTTCCAGGTTCAGTAATAGCATGAAACCCTATGGCAATAGGAACAATCCAACCTGGGACTTTCTTATATTTACACCATTTTACTTCCCCATTATCATCTTGTTCACTAAAACATTTCACTGTTAAATAATCGAGAATAGCTTCTATAGCGTCTTGACCCTCTCCGCCTTCTTCCTTTGGTTTCATGGCTGTTTTCATAAGATCGCGTCTTTCAACAATAAAATAGCCAGGCATAAGTTGACGCATAAGTTTTCTAAAGTCACTTTTATTTTCGATATAAAACCGTTGACATTTATTAAAAAACAATATATCTCCGCCCGCCAATTTTAGGTGTTCCAATAAGATATCAATTTTTTCACACAGCTCTGTAGAATCTCCAAAAAACCCAGTATATTCAATAACCAACGATGCAATAAAGCGACAATGACATTCCGGAATAAAAGAAACGCTTTTCTCTTTATTTTCTTTTGCACTAAATGGTGATCTTTTAAAAAGTTTTAATTTTCTATAAGGTTTCTCGTTTGATACTTGAAGGTCTAATTCATGACAGACAATACCGATGCTTTCAAATTTCAAATCATCTAATCCCAACTTTTTTAGTTTTCGCTCTAAAACATGCAGAAATCCAAGCCATGCCGTTATTGCAGGAAAACCAATAGTATAAGGACTTGAAATAGCATTGGCATTAATTACCTCAATTTTATCAATCAATAGGACATTGCTCATAAAATACTTTCTCTGTAAATTTTGATAATTCGTTTAATACGCCTTTCATGATCTACAGTCAAAGGCAGCTCTTTTGTTTTCAGTTTGTTTCTATAAGTTCTTATTATCCATGAGCTACAATACTTAACAAAATCATCGAACCAATAGTAAGGCTCAGATCGGCGTTCTTCTATACGCTGTTCATCAAGCATGATTTTTTGCCATTCAGGAAGTTCTTTGAATGTTTCTTTTTTACTCCACCCCTTTTCTTGATACCTAATTCGATAGATTTTTTCAACAATTTTTTCAATTATTTCCTCCAAAAATATTCGCTCTAATAATTTCAAATGATAAGGAAGGATCCCTGATTTTGGAGAGATTTTTTTCGATTTTTCTTCCAATGACACTGAAAATTCAGGATGTTTATTTAGGTATTTCTTTATAATGTTATTTCTCTCCATAGGTTCTTCAGTACAAGCAAGTATTACATTATGAAATCCAATAAAAATCTCGTAAAAATTTTTATTGGTTAAACAGTTAAAAAAATTAACTTTAGATATTTTCTCATAAATTTTTTCTAATTTCGGAGGTTCACAAGGTAATAAATATACATCTTTATGTTGAAAATTTAAAATGCTAATGTTTTCAGGGTGATCCCCACCAAATCTTTGAAGTGAAATGTTATTTATCTCACAGAAAATCTCATCAAAAAAATACTTTTCCTCACTGAATCTTTGTTGGTTTATAAAATTCGCTAGATTACTTATTTTATCAATTCTTGTTTTTAACTCAAACACTAGTGGAGAAGGATAAAGGATAGACAAAAGGTGATAGTCATCAGTTGGAGATTTTATTGGAAAATAGACTTGTCTTAGAGATGAATCTGTCTTTAGGATGTTTTCATTATACTTCCACAGAAAATCTCTACTCCATTCTTGGATTTTATCTTTATCAGCTTGAAGAAATTGCTCAATAATTGCAGTATCTTCTGAAAGTAGATGATCAAGGATTGTTTTTCCAGAAATTTTAAGAAATAAAAAAGTATTTCCTGGCATATGGGTTGCGTTAAAAATATGCATATCATACTGAATGCCAAGATTATAATAATTAACATTACCTGTTATCAAAAACCCATTATTTTCTCTCTTCCCGTTAAATAATAGACGAGGTTCATTACAGTTTGGATTGGAAAATTTTGGCGCATGACTCACTACACAAAAAAAATCCATTCCTCTTTCTTTTAAATCTTTAGTGTTTTTCGCCCATTCCGAAATTTTTTTATGCACCTCTTCTTTTGTAAATTTGCTTGTCTTTTCTTTAAAAAATTTATAAGCCGTTAATAACTCATCAAACCGCTTTAATTTGTATCGAATTTCATCACATTGATTATTTCCAGCAATTATTTTTATAAATTTCGGCAATAAAATAAGGTTTTTAATGGATATTTTTTCTAAATCTGAAAAAAGATTTTTGTTACTTTCATCAAAAATTGAAGACTCTAGCTGTCGCTCGACTAAAGCTTCCCATTTTTCGTAAAGTTTATGGAAAGGCTGAATATCTTTTTTCTCGGAACTTTTAAAAAGCTCCTCAAATTTTTCAAAATTCTCTTTCAAAGCAGTTCTCTCTTCTTTTACTTACATCTTAACCAAACCTAATCCAGGAAAATAGCAAAACTCGTCATTATCCGAAAAAACTTGAGATATAATTTCGCCATATCTCGATGCAATTTTACTAATGGGAATATTCTTTCCACATTTCTTTTCATATTCTTCAGCCTGTTCTTCTAATAAATTTTTATAATCTAAATTCAACCATAAAATATCATCAGAGATACCATTCTCCTCATTAATATTGATTATATATTTTGGAAACGTTTCTTCTCCATTCACCGTTTTTTGCTTAAATTCAAATCCTATTTCATCATCGCCACAAGGGACTAAATAAAATTTTTCTTCCCATTCATCTTTTTTTCGAAACGGATTCAATACCTGCGGCAAACCTGTTAACCACCAATGCTGGGTGATCCAGCCCTGCATGGATTCAGGTCCTGCCTGGCTGTAATCCGTCAATAACTGTTGTATGGAATAATGTTCCAGATCGATCAAGTTTTTTGTAGATTCTAAACTTTTATTTTTCTGAATTCTAGGTATTGCATTAATACCAGCATCGAGAATCTTTTTTTCAATCAGATCATATAAATTATGAGTAGATAATGCATAATTTTCACAGCCTTTTTCATATCCTGGCCTGCAAAATGCTGGTTTCTCACTCTTAAAACCTTTTAAATTGTACTGCATCAAAGCAATATTGGGTTCAGTTGGTTGTGTATCACGATGCCGAAGTACACGGCCGGCAAGCTGAATAATGGAACGGAAAGAGGATGGCTCAACAACGGCCCAGTCAAAATCATGATCGCGCCCAATTTCTTCTACAGGCGTAGCAATCAGAATAAAAATAATATTAGGTTCCTGAGTAGTTCTCAAATGATTTTTAATAACAGCATTTTCAAATGGATTCTTTCCTTTTCGATATAGTACCGCATCCAAATGCTTTTCTTGTTCACTGCGTATTAACAATACTTGCTGGCTGTGGTAAGCCATCACTTTAATGGCGATATCTTTTGGCCAATCTGAGTTAGCCAGGTAACGTGTCAAATCAACACATGGTCTGATATTGGCCATGCGAACAACTCCGAAAGATACTCGTTTTCCACTATTTTCAGTATAATGCTGTTGGTGTTTTTCAATAATAGCTTTTTTAATTGTTTCAAAATAGATGGATTCAACTGTCAGATTTTCTTCGTCCGTTGGGTTTTCAATGGGAGAACAAGGAATAATTTCTGCTTTTCGTTGCGATGGTTTTTCTTTTAACTTCTTAATGCGTTTTTCAATAAAATTCTGATGAAGTGTCTGATAATTTTTAGCAGCTTTTTGAAGTTCTATTTTTGAATCTGAAATTGTTTCAACCTGAGTGCCAAATTCATCTATCCAGGCACATCCAATGCTACTGCTGACTTCTCGTGTTTTTGCAAATAACTGCCAGCCTTCACGATAAACTGTGAAGTATCCTTCTGCCATATCTGGCGGAATAGTGGCTGAAGAAATCATTACTTTTCTGCCCAACATTCCTGCTAAATGGATCAATCTGCCAATTGCAATCAAGTCTTTTCCATCAAAATCATCAATTTCATCAATGACCAAATCGGATGACATTAGCCGCAGGCATGGCAAAATATACCGGCCTCCTCGTTTGGTTTCTGTTGCAGCCATCATATGATCAATGGTACAAACAAGCACAGGAGCATATAAAAATTTTTCATGGCGTGGTTCCTTCAGCACAGTATTCAGTAAAGTCTCAGGAATGGCACATTCATAGTTAATATCCTCATCTTCGTCCAATAATGGCTCAGCAGATTCCGATCCGGATTCCTCAATATTTTCTTCTCTTTCCTTTTCCAACTTTTGGTTATGTAATTCTTGGATAGCTTTTGAGCCGATTAACACAGCCAATTCACTATTATCCAATTCAATACGTTTTCGGTATTCATCACCCGTTTGCAAAGTCAATGTTCTTAAACCCAAAGCTAGTGTATAACGCAGGCTTTCTTCATCTTCGGATAAAACGCGCATGATTTTCGCATTGGCAAAAGTTTTTCCGCATCCTGTGCTGGCAATATTGACGGAAAAAAAACCATAACGTTTATTTTTATAAGCTTCAGCAATACCTTTTTTCCAATTTTTTATTGCTTCTACTGCTTTATCCTGCCATTTATACGCTTCTGAGGTACTTTGTTTTTTCAAAGCTTTGATATCATAAGCTTTTTGCGGCTCATCCTCAAAAGCAGGCAACAAATGAACAATTTTTAATGCGGATTCAGCTACTTTGACAAGATGCTCATCCAGTTTTTGTTTATACTGTTGGGTTTTTTTATCTGTATTGGCAAATAACTGAATATTGGGAAGCCATTTTTCATCGTTGCCTTGGGAAGAATAATGATGATCACCTAACATCAAAGACAAACGTGCATAATGTAAAATCAAACGCCAGCTTCCGTTTGTTATGACTTCTTGAAGCAGAAGCAGATTACCTTGCATTTTACTTGCCCATTTTTTCAGTACTTTTAACCAATACTCAGATTGTGAAAGCAACCCTTTTGGAAATTCAAAGCATTTTTCCAGTTGTTTATTATCAGGGTTTTCATAGCCCCATTCTTTACTTATTTGTTCGAAGATATCATTTCTCTCGGCTGGATTTTTTCTTTTATCTTCCTTATTTAAGATAGGCAAACGATGATGTGTTAATACCAACCAGCCAATCACACTAGCCGCTAGCGGCAATTCATTGAGCGGTTTTATATCTTCTTTATTTTTTATTACTGCTTTTAGAGCATTTTCATCAATTTTTCCATTGGCTAACCGTTCTAGCCAGCCTTCATCCGATTTCGAATCATTAATAAAAGCATGAAGCAATAACAAAGAAACCCATTCATGACGTAAAGGATCACTCTTTTTGGCATTTTTACTTTTTGGATTTAACTTCTCTTGGAAATAAGCAGACGCTTTACCCCAATCATGAAACAATGCCGCCAATGCAGTTAAACTTTTTATTAGCGGTAGGTAACGCCAGTCATTTTCCCACTCCGTGTTAATGATATTGCGTTGTGTGGTATTAACAGGAATAATGCCCTGCTGATTAAATTTTCTGCGATTTCCTACAATCCATACCATTTCGGAATAATTGCGGCTGCGTACCCAATGACAGGATACTGCTGTATTTTTTGAAGCGGTTTTTCTTAAAAGTTTTTTAACAGCGTTTAAACCTTCTTGAGTAATAATGGTTTGCCAGGTACGATCACCTATACGGTTTGCAAAAGCATCCAGAACCCTCCGAGTTTTACTGAGTGCATTCTTCTCACATTGCGAGATAAAAGTTACCATCATAATAGATGCTCTCCACTCGCAATTTCCTTAATTGAATTAAACATAAAATCCAATGCTTTATGTCGAATAAAAGCTTGAAGACATTCCTGCCTGAACTCTTGCTCACTTCTTTCATTTCTGGCAGAAATAAAAGCCCATGGTAATATCAAAGCATCTTTAATTAAATCGGCTGCATCAAAAACTAATGCACCTCGACGGGTTTTTCCATGCATCACAGCAAAACCATGAGGAATTCCCAATACCCACAATGCAGTAGCGGCCAAACCATAAGCCAAATAGTTTCCGTGGTTCAAAAAAGCATTAGCCTTATCTTCCGCTGTTCTTTCGCGTGTAAAATTCTCTAATTGTGTACGTTTGGCGGCAATCTTATAAAGGCTTTTTGTCATTTCAGCTTCAATCTGCATCAAATTTGTAGAATTGTTGGCCTGATCTATTTTAGAATAAAATATTTTAAAAGCTTGCTCAATATCCAGGTCATCCACATAAAAACCATAAGATTTTAAGTCTTTGTCATTACTCCATACTTCTTTAATATAACTAATGCGCCATCGTTGAAATTGACGAGCTGCCTTAAAACGTTTTTCTTCATCAAACCAAAAGGCCATCCAGCCTTGCATATATTCCGTTGGACGATATTCATTTTGCGGCGTAAACCATTCCACTTCGCTTGCTGCAATTAGAGGTGTTCCACCACTGCCGCAAAAGCCTACCAAGACACCTGCCGATGCTAACATTCGAATTGCTGCTTGAGTAATTGACGTTCCCATACCCAACAAAATAACTGTGGTATTAGCAATAGGAATATTCCAATACCTTTTTTCAGTCTGCTCTTCTGTTAGGTAAACAACTCGCCCATCTTTCAGCATCACTCGGCATTTTTCCAAATAATAAATATTTGCTCGTTTTGAATGCAGAATAGCTTTTAAATCAGTTAACTGTTCCATAAGAAAACAAAATCCAAGTTTTTTCTTTTAAGTAAATCACAAAGCTAGTAGAAAAACTAGTCTAGTTAATAACATATATTCACAATAAAAATGATCATCAAAAACGCACTATAATTTATTGAAGGCCTATTTTCTGAAGAATTCTCCAAATTTTTTTACATACACTACGCTGAGATGTTGAAACAGGCTAATCCCTACGTATAAGACTTACCTACTGTCTACGTACTGCGAGTTGTTCGCGACATCCAGACAATGGACCCCGCGGACAAGCCGCGGGGCGTAGGCTATAGAAGAAACCGTGGTGGCAGGCTATAGAAGTAGACGTGGAGCATCGAGTACTTCATAGACCCTCAAATATTCAGGGAGATCTTACCTTGACAAAATTATACCCTTAAGCTTAACTAATATTACCTTTCAAGCTTCTGAGAGCAATCATGTTAAATGGTCTTATTACTGGTTTTCTTCCCTGGATTTTCTATTTTATTTTTGCGGGGTATAAAGCCTATCAATTGGATTTTGGGATTGCGCTTGCATTAGCTGCTGTCGTTATAACTAACTTAACTCAGCTTAAAAAAGGGTTTATTTTGAGCTGGGTAACACTCTTATTCTTTGCATTCATGGCTGTTGCTGTCATAGGATTTAAAAATACCTGGATCATTCAGCATGCCTGGGTATTGTCCAATATGACATTTGCTTTTACTGCATGGGGTTCTTTGCTGGCTGGCTGCCCTTTTACACTACAATATGCCAAGGAACAGGTACCTCCAGCCAAATGGAACTCACCGCTTTTTATCCAGATTAATCAAATACTCACGTTAGTCTGGGCATTGGCATTCACAGTAGCCACGCTTTCTCATTTGGTTTATCTACAGTATTTAAATCATCATTACTGGATACACGAAGCCATTTCTAATGGCAGCACATTCATTGCAACTTTATTTACGATAAAGTTTCCGGAATGGTTTAAAAACAGAAAACTCATTGAGAAAACAGCTCAAAGTCCTTTTCTTCAAGGTAATTTTGCACCTGTTCAAGATGAGAGAAATGATCAGGAACTGCCTGTCAAAGGAAAAATTCCGGAAGATCTTTGCGGAGTTTATATGCGCAATGGTTCTAATCCAGCATTTCCGCCTTTATCTTATACTTATCCTTTTGACGGCGACGGTATGATTCACGCAATTTATTTAAAAGATGGAAAAGCTTCCTATCGTAACCGTTTTGTTGAAACCAAGGGTTTACAAGCTGAACGCCGCGCCGGCAAAGCACTTTACGGCGGTATACTTAATCCTATTGTTCCTGATACTCAGTGGATAGGCGAACATGGTGATCCTGGGCCTTTTAAAAACGGCGCCTTCATCCATATCATTCATCATGCGAAGGATTTTCTTGCCATGTGGGAAGGCGGGCCTGCCTATGTGATGGATCGCGATCTTAACACTTTAGGAGAGTGGAGTCCGGGAGCCATAGACAGAGCCATCAACGTGGGACCGCATACCCGTTTGGATCCAGTGAGCGGCGAGCTTTGGCTGATTAATTATGATCTGACACCGCCTTATCTGACAGTTTACTGTATTGACGCACAAGGCCAACTCATAAAACAAGTGAATATTGATAAAAAATACCCAACCATGATGCACGATTTTGTGTTAACACAAAACCATGTCATCTTTTTTGATTGTCCTGTTGTGCTGGATACCAAAGCTTTTATGACTGGAGGTGCAGGACTTCAATGGCGACCAGAATTAAAAACCCAGATTGGATTAATGTCTCGAAAAACTCATGAAGTACAATGGATAAAAACCGATCCATTTTTTGTTTTTCATCTGGCCAATGCTTATGAAAACAATGATGAAATTATTATTGATCTTATTAAATATGCTCACTTCAGCTTCAAGGCTGAAGGGCCAGAAAAAAATGCACATCCTCATTTATCCCGAATCAAAATTAATAGTCATTCCCAAACCTTGACTCATGAAGAATTAGGCAAGGAAATTATGGAATTTCCACGCATTCGAGAAGATTATAATACATTGCCGCATCGTTTCATCTATACTGCCGGCAAACTTCATGATGACATACCTCATTTTCATGCACTTATTAAGTATGACGTACATCTAAAAACTTCAACAAGCCATGATTTCGGTAAAAATTGTGAAATCGGCGAAGCGGTCTTTGTACCGAAAAAAAATTCAAATGCTGAAGATGACGGTTATCTCATGCTATTCATTTACGATAACTTAAAGAAAAGCAGTGAGTTTGTTATACTCGATGCTCAGCACGTAACTCATGAACCTGTCGCGCAAATTCAGTTATTGAGACGGGTACCTCATGGGCTGCACGGTACGTGGGTTAATTTTGAACCGGATACTGATAAAACTTACAATTCTATTAATAACTTATAGTATAAGGAATCTTAATGTTTACAATAAAAAGCTATGCAGCTAAAAGTGCTAAAGCGCCTCTTGAGCCTTTTCCTTTAGAGCGAAGAGATGTTAGAGATAACGATGTGCTGATTGACATGAAGTCATTAAAATAATTCTCCACTAGCTTAATTTTTTTCTGTAACTTTCTTTAAAGAAAAATAACGCTGCCATTGAAATACAGCCTACAAAAATAAGGTAAATAGCTGGAGACATTTTATCTGCTGTCTCGCGAACAAGCGTAAGCCCGATCAAAGGCGCTGTTCCTCCGAACAGCGCAAGACTAATATTATAGCCTATACCTATGCCGCTGTTTCTGATATGTGTAGGGAAGAGTTCTGCCAAAGCAGCCGGCAAAGCAGCGTTGATTGCTGCTAAAAATAATATAAACAAAAGTTGTCCTGCCAATGCATAACTTATACTGCCTTGCGTTAACAGCCAAAAAACTGGATAGGCACTTAATATGGTTCCTGTAATACCTATAAATATAATACGTTTTCTTCCTACAAAATCTGATAGAAAACCTAAAATCGGCATCAATGAAGCAAAAACACATATACTTGCCAAATTGGATGCCATAACAGATTTTAGAGGCAGCCCTTCTGTTTTTGATAAAAAAGTCACGAAATAACCAATAACAAAATAATTGCCTGCTCCCATAATAGATGTCAGACTAATTGCAATGAGAAGCGATGAATAATGTTTTTTAAATAAATGCTTCAATAAAAAATACGTTTTTGATTCATGCGTTTTATGAGAAACTGTATAGTGATGTGTTTCTTTTGTGTTTAAACGAAAATGTAAACCAATAATGCCTAAAATGGCAGCTAGTAGAAAAGGTATCCGCCAACCCCACAATAATAATTGTTCCTGATCAACGCTTTGCATAATTAAAGTTGATACCAAAGAACTTGCTGCAATACCTAAAAATGCACTGCAAATTGCGAGACTTCCCATAAATCCTCGACGGTTTTCTGGAGCATGTTCCACCAAAAATGAAATAGTTGTTGAAAGTTCACCGCCGACAGAAAGTCCTTGTATTAACCTGAGAAAAGTTACCAGTAGAGGTGCTGTAAGTCCAATAGTATTATAAGTCGGCAAAAGACCAAACAGAAAAGTAGGGATTGTCATTGTAATAATTGAAATGATTAAAGCTTTCTTTCTTCCAAATTTATCACCAATATACCCAAATAAAACACCGCCTAATGGTCTTATTAAGAAACTCATAGAAAAAATACTCAAAGTAATCAGCAAGGATAAAAATTCTACTTGCATTGGGAAAAAAACCTTTGAAATAATTGGAACAAAAAAAGCGTAAGTTGTAAAATCATACCATTCCAGCGCATTACCAAATACTCCCGGCAAAATAACGGATTTTTTTGACATTTTATTCTCTCATTTATATTCAATAAACTTCAATCTATTAAAATAATTTTACCTTTAGAACATCCTGATTCAAAAAAAGCATGGGCATCATTGGCTTGCCATAAACTAAATATTTTTTTATCAATAAATAAATTTAAATGCCCCTGATTAATAAGTTCTGCAATTTTTTTTAAAATTTTTCCGTAAAATTCTCGTCCAATAGAAGTAATCAAAGGGTTCAATGTGAATACCGCATGTAAGGTAATATCTTTATTGTGCATAGGCGTTAAATCATGGTGTGATCGTGCAGCTATGGTTACAACCTTTCCTCCAATTCTGACTGCCTGGAATGAACGATCGAGATTTTCTCCGCCGACAGTGTCGAACACAACATCAAACCCTTTACCTTCTGTTAATCGTTGTACATAATGCTCAACAGATTCGGTATTAACATTCACCACTGATTCAGTGCCTAAAGATTGAACCAGGATTCTATCTTCTTCTGAACGTACTGTGGCATAAACCTTCGCTTTTTTCCATTTTGCCAATTGCACAGCAACATGACCAACTCCTCCTGCTCCTCCATGAATTAAAATACTCTGGTTTTCTTTTAGTTTTGCCCTCTCAAACAAAGCCTTCCAGGCTGTAATACTTACCAGCGGAAACCCTGCTGCTTCCTGAATAGCGACACGATTTGGTCTAATTGCCATCAGACGCGCATCAGCAAGCATCCATTCAGCTAAAGCTCCTCCTGTACCTCGTACGCCTCCTGCAAATCCATACACCTCATCGCCCACTTGAAAAGTACTGACATCCGGAGCAACTGCTTCAACTATTCCTGATACATCACCATGCAAAACAGCAGGCAATACTGGAGAAATTTCAGGGACTTTACCTGATCGTATCTTGCAATCAATAGGATTCACACTGGCTGCTGCTACTCGAACAAGGATATGCCCTGACTGTAATACTGGCTTGGGTATGTCTACAGTACTAAAAACTGAAGGATCACCAAATTGATTAATCACTTGTGCTTTCATGCCTCGAAGTATAATGCAGTGTTTACAATATTGTAAGTATGCACATTATTGTGCTATAGTCACAAAAAATATACTGTATACAAATACTTATGAAATCCTCCAATAATCGGCGCACTAATCAGTGTCATTACGGCTGCGCTGTTGAAGCAGCATTAGATGTGATCGGCAATAAATGGAAAGGCGTGATTTTATTTCATCTCTTGGACGGAAAAAAAAGGTTCAATGAGCTAAGACGGCTTATCCCCAGCGTTACACAACGTATGCTAACCCTTCAATTACGTGAACTGGAAAAAGATCACGTTATTTCACGCAAGGTTTTTCCTGAAGTCCCGCCTAAAGTTGAATATTCATTAACAGAGTTAGGGCAAAGTCTTAAACCTATTCTGCTTCTACTCAGAGAATGGGGAAATCGAATGATGAAAAAAGAAATACATTAACTTATCCCATTTCCTCACTTCCTTTGGAAGAAGGGCTAGAGGGCTAAGTAATCTCCACAATTTTTGTACAAATGAAGAAGATCAAGGAAGGTAAAGGCTGAGGCATGCCCTGATAATTTTTTGTTCTCTCCGCCAACACCCCGCGGAGCCATCGGTCTGTAGCTACTCCTACTGCCATGTCCTGTGGCTTACCTCATATCGCCGACGCCCAGCGGCTATCCTACAAAGCCCACGCCCCTAGGCTTTTGTCTCTAAGCCTACGCCCCGCGGCTTGTCCGCGGGGTCCATGGAGTGGATGCCGCGGACAAGCCGCGGCACGTAGGCAGTAGTTGGATTGATCCTGGAAAGCAAACAACGGCATTATCATTTTCAAGACAATTTGGCAGTTTCAATGCAACAACGTCATATGTCATTAGGATATGCTCTTTTTATAATTGAATGGTTTCAAAAAATCGCAGATATGTTTAATTTTGCCTTAATATTCATTTTATATAATGACAGGATTCTTAAGTAATTTTTAGTTTTTTAGAGAGGCATTTATGGGTGGTTTCAATATGTTTACACAACTCTTTAGTAAAAATTCTTCCTCTCCTGCCAATCCTTCCTCTTCTGCCCCTGCACAAAAAGCAAGGAAAACGTCTAAACCGCTCACGGTTATGGAACAATTGTTGCAGCAGCTTTCTTCTGCACAAACAGCAGATGATTGCAAACAGATTTTTCTTGATGAGAAGTATAGTAGGCTGAAGGATGATGAAAAAATCACTTTCATATTGGAAATGTTGTTACACTGCGCTAAAAATGATATCAACTTTGAGAGCGATTCTTCTTTCCTTTTAAAACAGCTACAACCCATAGCTTTCATGGAACCTTTGTATAGCGGGCTATCGAAATTTCTGAAGAACAATTTTCCATACTCTGAAGAAACAATTATAAATGAAGAACAGGCCAGATTATGCGCTATAGCGCTGGGCACATTAACACGTTCCATTACAGAAAATCAACGCACTCGACTGCATGAATTTCATTCTCCGGCAGCACTGAAAATGTTTCTTTGCCTGGCTCAAAGCGGAGCGACTGAACAAAGTTATCTGACGTTTCTAGATTTCATTGTTCCTTCTGAGGCAAAGAGAGAATTAAATCCTGAAGATTTTTCTTTTTTCTTGGAGTTACAAGCACGGCACCCAAAACAATTAAGTCATACTTTTCGCAATTTTTTGCGGCAGAAGGAAGAGCAAGATTCAACAATAAAGTTTTTAATGCACTGTGAGAATCAAGAAACGCTAGAGACATGCCTGGAAACCCTGTACCCACTGCCTAATTATAGAGAACAGAGACAAAACATTCTGTTGGATTACATGCAAAAGCAGGAAGAATATCAACCCACTGTTACTGAGTCAAGGCAGAATGCTGCATTAACCATTATTCCTGAATTAGAACAATATCTGGAATCATTGAAAAAAATAAATCGGGAAATAACAGTCTCAGATTTAAAAGAAATATTACAGCGCCCCAATATAAAAGACAATCGTAAGCTGTATCTGGATATAATTTTGGAAATGCATCTCGTTAACTATAAAGTTGGCTCAGACAAACAATTATTTCATATTTGTCACAGCAATCCGTCTGTTCTTGATTTTTTTAAAAAGAAACTACAAGATTTTAATTTTGAAGAGGTTTATTCAGCATTATGTGAATTTTGTACTCGGCATCAGATTGATATAAATGTTTCAGAAACGCCTGCCATAAGCACATTATTTCACTTATTTTCTTTATATTTACGAGACAAAAATGATCGTTATGAGTCATTTATTTTCAATGGTATTAATAACAATGATCCTTTGGCATCTCTGTTACTACGTTTTACATCATTTCGCTCGCCACCAGAATTCTCTAAAGAACAGTATTCTACTATTTTACAAAATATCCTTAACAACCTTCCAAAAAGAAATGATCTATTCATTGAATATATTCGTGATCACATTACAGCTCTTTGTGATGAACTGTTTGAATCTTATAATGGGAATGACGCTAATGAGGATACAGTTAACCTCCAATTAAATATATTGCTTCACTGTTCAGGAAATAATGCAATGATTGACCCCAATAATGCTTGGGAGATTTTGCATTTTATTGTGAAGAAATGTCCTCTCTCTGAACAGCAACAAGAGCTGAGTAAGGCATTACTACCTCTTATAAAATCAAGATACGCTTTCGATAAATCGGCCTCTACTTCTCGTGATGATTCATGGAAAAATACTGAAACTACTTTTATTGAACTTGCCGCAAAACATCCAGGAGATGTGAGTATAGAATTTCTTCACAATCTCAGTAGTTCACCCACTATTTACAAAAATTTTGAAAACCGATTTTTGTTTCATTGTGGTCAGAATGGCACCCTGGAAGCAGGCATTCAGCGATTAAACTGGTATTATACATCACGTGAAAGAGCACAAATAAAAATAGAGAACAGCAGTGTTATTCAAATAGAAAACCTATATAATCTACTTTCAAAAGAACGTGAAAGACTGGAAAGAAAACGTCCTCAAACCAACATACCCGTCAAGCTTTCACAGAAAATTGCTGCAATTACTGCAATTCAGAATTACTTAGAGAATAATAAATTATTATTGTATACCGACTTAAAGGAAAAACAAGAAATATTTAAGCAAGCCGTTGTGGTACTTGGTTATCATAGGAGCAGCTTTTGGCAAGTAGGGGATGCGGCAGGGCTAAAGAATTTTAAAGCCGCTTTTGGAGAAGCTATACAGAATGAAGTAAAACCATCTGATGAAGAAGCACAGCAGATAAGAACATATTATTTCAAATAAAAAAGCATGAAAGAACTAGGGTGAGTACTCAATTTGCTTAACTGAAAAAGAGAGTAACTCAACCGAAAAAACAAATTCAAAAATTACTTATTTTACACTTACATGATAAGTGTGTTATTATGACATAGTATTCCTGATTGCACTAAGGTATGTCAATAATGAAAAAACTCTTTGCACATATTTTACTTTTATTATCTGGATTAGGTATTAAAGCTTCATCTGCCTCAATACTCGATCTCCATCACACACAAGAAAAAAATACACTATTTCAAGTTGCAACAATCAGCTCACTGACTCAAGGAGTCTATAATGGTAATTACAGTTATAAGAAATTAATGCAGCAAGGCAATTTTGGACTTGGAACTTTTTTGGATTTAAATGGAGAAATGGTTGCTATTGACGGTCATTTTTACCAAATCGAAGCCAATGGCAAGCTCAAAACTGTAAAACCGGAACAAATTGTCCCTTTTGCTGAAGTAACTTATTTCAAGCCGTCAATTTATAACACACTTGCCAATCTACCCAATTATAATACTCTTGGCACCAAGCTAATTCAATTATTTCCCAACAAGAACATTCCTTATGCAATCCGTATTGATGGCAAATTTAAAGTACTTAAATTAAGAAGTTTACGAAAACAAAGTAAGCCGTATCCTAATTTAGTTCAAGCATCAGAAAATCAGGCCATTTTTAACTTGAAAGATGTAAAAGGCACCATTGTAGGATTCTGGTTTCCAGAATATTGGGGAAGCATTGCCGTTCCTGGATTTCATCTGCATTTTGTAACGACTGATCATACAACAGGCGGGCACGTTTTGGAAATTGATGTAGACGAAGGCCAGTTAAGCATGGCTCCGCTCTATCAGGTGAAAGTTTACCTGCCAAATACCTCATCCTTCGCTGATGCCGACCTTTCTGATGAAGCGCTCCGCTCCAGTATTAAAAAAGCTGAAGGTGGAAGTTCTAACAGCTAACAAACTCCAAACTTCAGCAATAAAGATAAAAGCACACCAAACAGCAAAGAGAGATAAGCCATTATTAAAAACCCTATTTAACCACTACATTTTATAACAGTAGGTAATGGGAATCTCAATAAGATAAGGCTTGTTTTTCTGGAAAGCTCTATCCATTGTATCTTTCAATAAGTTAATATCATCCAAGTATTCTGCTTCCACACCATTAGCTTGTGCCAATTTAACAAAATCCACCTTGCCCAAGTCAACCGATGGGCTAAATATTTCATCCCTTGAAAAATACTGGCATGCCTTTATCATTCCAAAAGAATTATCATTTAAAACGACGATCACTACTGCAATATTATATCGTGCTGCTGTTTCCAAATCCTGGCTGACTGAATGAAAACCTCCATCTCCGCATACAACACACACCCTTGTTTCAGGTTTGGCCAATTTAACACCTAAAGCTGCTGGCAGACCAAAACCAAAAGTGCCGCATACGTTGGAACTTATGAAAGTATTGGGTTTTTCTGTTTCATCAAATAAAGCGGCATAGAGTTTATGCAATCCAACATCAACGGCTAAAATACCATCCTTACCAAGTGATCCACGAATTGAGCATATAATATTTTTCAAATTTTTAGTTTGTCCCTGATCAGAAAAAATATCTTGGTTAATAATATTTTTTGCCTCTACAATATTATTCGGAATAGATTTTATTGTTACACTATTTTTCCTTAAATACTCAAGAGATTTTGAGAGATTTCCCAAATAAACCATACTTGGCTGGAATACTCTCCCCATATCATGATAATGTGAGTTGATTACAATAGATTCTATTGCATCATTCCATAAAGAAGGTTTAGCATCTTCCCCAAAATCATATCCTATCAAAAGCATTAAATCACACTTTCCAAAAATTTTTTTAATGATGTCCTCATGAAAAATTCTTTCAATATATTTATTGGCTGTTGTTAAAAACAAAGGATGATTCGAAGGTATAACACCTTTTGACGATAAAGTAGCCATAACTGGAATGTTTTTTGATTCCGCCAGTTTTTCTAATTCTTCGCAGCAATTTTCTCTGATAATTTGATTTCCAGCAATAATTAGAGGATGTCTTGCCGAATCAATTTTTTCAACAATTTGATCCAGTTTGTTAATATCAATTCCAAGACCTTCTTTCTTTTTAATAGGTTTTAAACGATCTAAAAGATTATATGCCAATGTATCATCAATTTCTTTCCCCATTAAATCTCTTGGAAAACTGATATAAACAGGCCCTGGAGTTCCATTAATCGAAATTGTTAATGCTTTCGAAAGCAATGAAGGAATTTCATAAACATTCCTTATTTCTACAGCATATTTTGTTATCGTTCTCATCAGAGAGATATTATCAGCACACTGGTGCGTTTGATTAAAACAAATTTCTTCTGTTGGCACCTGTGCTGATACAACCAAAATGGGTGAACGATCCTGAATCGCCGAAAAAACACCTGTTGCCATATTGGTCAATCCTGGTCCAAATGTTGAGTAACACATTTGAGGGTTTCCAGTCACTCTGCTAAAAGTATCCGCCATGATTCCTGCCGTGAACTCATGTCGGGTTAAATAAAAACGAATATTTTTCTCTTCGTCAAACTGCATGGATTGTGCTTCTCCTCCAACAATACCAAAAACATTTTGAATACCTAATTTATATACTGATCTTAAAAATAATTCAGAACTTTTCATAAAGACTCCTATTTAAAAATTGGCATTTAAATATGCCAAAGCGAGATTAGAAAGTATTTCTATTGAACATGGAATAATATCGTCATTAAACTGATAATCTGACTGATGAAGCTTTCCATAAGCCGATCCATTTCCAATAAACATAAAACAACCTGAAACTTCTTCAAGATAATTGGCAAAATCTTCAGAAGCTTTAATTGTATCTATTTCCGATAAAATATTGGCTTGACCTAATACCTTTTTTCCAACATCAAATACCAATTCGGTTTCATAAGCACTATTAAATATTGAAGGAATATTATCTTTATCTCCTGAATCTGTTACGAAACCCTTTTTTACTGCCAATTTTCTGCTTTCATATCGTGTCATGTTATGATAGCCAAAAATTGCGTCAACATCAGGATTTTTCAGAACGCCTGCTTCAATCATTTTTCTTGAACCTTCACCTATTTCTTCAGCAGGTTGAAAAATGAATTTAACCTTTCCATTTAAATGATCTTTACATTTCATTAAAACATAGGCTGTTCCTACCAAAATAGCCATATGTCCATCATGACCACAGGCGTGCATCTTTCCATTGACTTTAGATTGAAAAGGCAAATTTGATTCTTCCTGAATAGGAAGTGCATCCATTTCTGATCGTATAGCCATCGTTTTTCCTGGTTTTCCAGAATCCAACACAGCCATGACTCCAGTATGAGCAATATTCACTGCTGTTGTATATCCAAATTGTTTGAGTATTTTTATAATTGCCTCAGCAGTATGAAATTCCTCATTGGCAACTTCAGGATATCTGTGCAATTGGTGACGCATTTCAACAATTTTTGGTAAAATTGTATTAATATGATATTTAATTTTAGATTGCATATTATATATTCCTTCATTGAGCGAGAATTGGAAATCAATAACCTATTTTCGCCAGGCTATAGATAAAAACTTTAGGCCATGACAATCAACAGGTTTTATGGTATGAATTACTCCTCCTGGAATAAAGACTGAATCTCCTGATTCAAGACAAGCCTCACGGTTATCAAGAGTAATCAATCCCTTCCCTTCAAAAATATAAAATAGTTCATCAAGTTCATAATGCTGATGCGGTACTGTTTTTTCCCCATTCTTTACTGAAGCAATCGAGAGAGTAAAATTAGCTTCATCTATATGGATAATTTTTCTGGCATTAACTCCTTGTATATTTCTGAATAAATTAGGAGAAGAGCGTGTAATTTGTGGAGAAATTCCCATCTCTCGATTCAGTTTGTTATATAAAGAGGGGCAAAGTGCCTGAAGAAGCAGATTTAAATTAATTTCAGGTTTGTTGTTTTCATCTCTTAAAAAATTACATAATGTATCAGCATAGAAATTAGGATTTCTGTTTTCTAAAGTTTTACTGCTATTTAATAAAAAACATGGCAATAAAACGCGCAGTTTATTAATCCAACCTTTCCGATCCAGAGACTTTTCAAACTGCATTAATGACAAATAAGAAAAATCAAATTTCTTCAACTGAGGATAGGTTGATGCTAAAAATAGCCGTAACTTATCCATAGAAAAACGTTCGCTGACATTATCTGCCCAAACAGCATGGTTTCTGCTAGTAGAAAATTTTTTTTCATCCAATGTATAATAATGATTAAAATAATAACTTTTTGGAAAATCTTTATATCCCAAAGCAATTCTTATTG
>Ga0206107_1000292_pt1 | contig 25832 bp, 22 predicted proteins | sample 2B0metagenome_FD_148652 | JGI IMG/M metagenome (GOLD analysis project Ga0206107, IMG submission 148652) | Enriched microbial communities from leaf-cutter ant dump, University of Wisconsin, Madison, United States - 2B0 | ecosystem: Environmental > Terrestrial > Nest > Insects nest > Nest dump...
CCACGTTCGGGAACTACAATAATTCGGGAACGAGGCCCTACCAGGCAATACCCCCAGACGCGTTGGGGCTGCGCCACCACAACCGATTCGCTTTGGACCTACGCATCCAGGACGGGGTTCCTCAGTCTGACCAAGCGGCCGTGTTCGGGCAAGTAAGCGACCTCGTTCAGATCGACATCCGGTCCATGGGGCAGAACACGGCGCACATGCCCGTCATGCTCGGAGGGGCGTGGTCTGACCAGGTGCTACAGGGTACTTGGCCCGCTTACGACTTCACGTACTTCCTGGAAATGGACAACCAACACATGACCGACGTGTTGGCTTCCACGTCCAAAGTCCAAGGCGCGCGTACCGCCTACAGCGTGATCTCGGAGATCCTGCGCAAGTACGGTATCGCCAGCTACGACTTCCGTTTCCCCGACCATGCAGTCCGTCAGCTCCGACGCAGTTCCGGAAAACCTTCAGACTGGATCGCGAAGGTTCGCCGCAAGACCCAGTCGGGCTTGCGGTTCCGACGCACCACCGCCACTATCCAGCCGTTTCGTTACCGCCCTCCGGGCGCTACGGTATGGAGGTTCCAGGCCGGGGTGAACTACAGTTCGTTTACCTGGCACGAGGCTTCTCAACCCCCCTACAACAAGTTCACGCTGACTCGTTCCGACCCAGTAAAGGGCCGGGTAGGGGGGCAGAAGTGCACGGCTGAGAAGTGTCCTGGGCGCACCATCGACTTCCCGATAGACCCGCCCAGCAACTTCGTGCGTTGTCGGGTCGAGACCGAACCGACCAGCGCGGTCGTGGAAGATTGGGTCTGGGAAGATATCAACGGAGTCTTACACACGACCGGACCTACCCCGGCTTATTTGGGAGTGCCTGTACGCCGAGCCATGGCCACGTTCCGTCCTCCCTTCGCGGCTACGTGGGCTTCCGGGGTAACAGTGGCCGCCTACGACGTAGGCTACACGATCAACGCGTACGGGTCGGACGCGGACGATCAGCAGGCCCCGTACCGGAAGATTTACATCGACAGAGACAACCTGTTCGGGTGGCCAGACACCGAAGACAGGTATGGTCTCTGGGAAGACTTCTCGAACCTGGACGACCCGCTCATCGCTTCAGGTCGAGACCTGGAAGACTATGCTCTGGCGCTGCTGCTGGAAAGCGTCAGACACTGCTTCGCCGGGGTGCTGAAGACCCCGCTCATAAATTGCGTCGTGGAACCCGGGGATTGGGTGTTTTTAGGTGCCCCGGGATGGACCGTAGACCAGACTTACTGGTTCGTGGAGGGCGTCTCTTATGCTCTCCAGAACGGGGTAGAGTGGACCATGGAGCTGGCGCTCTCGAAAGGGCTGTGGTGACCCGTGTTCGACTTCAGTCTCGGGAATTTTCGACTGCTCCCTGACCTGGTCAGACAAAACCAGAAAGAACAGATCCGGTCCTCTTACGAGGACGCTCAGTCCATCCGCGTTTACGTCACTGAGCGCACGGACGGGGGTTATCAGGGGCTATCCGCCAACGGGAGGCGGGTATCCGACATGGTGGACTACACCGGGATGAAATGGGTCAACTCCTGGGTGACTGCGGAGCGCACCGATACCGGTTACGTGATCGTGGGTGGGGCCGCTTTCGAGGGGGCCCCGCCGGACCCCGTAGTGGACGGAGACGGAGGGTGAGTTCGGACCCAGAAATCCGAACGTCGGCGATCCTTCGGGTCCCGCGCAAGCAAACTCAGAAAGGACAACAACTGACCCAGAGTCAGTTGTCGTCTCTCCTACTCCGCCTGAACCGCCTTCGCGCGCAAACGAAGTCGTCTTTGCCTGTCGGGGAGATCGTAGTGGTCTTGGAAGAGCGAAGTCGGGGTAACTACGACGTCTTGCGTTGGAACGGGGCCCGCATGGACGACGTTCACCTAGTCACTTACGACGTCTACGGCCCCCTCTTCGTAGAGGACGTGGCCATCTTGCGTTACTACTACGACGACCCGGCGCAACCTTATTTGAAAGGGCCTGGAGCTGGGTTGTTCTTGATCGAAGAAGAACCGGTCCCTGACCCTTACATTTACGGGTTGTGGGCCGAGACTCAAATGAGCCCCCTCAAGAGTGGAGGGGGGAAGATCAGGGCCACCTACGAGGCTTATTACCCGGGTTACATCTCTACGGTCGGGGCCCCCGCGTCTCAAGGCGCACCCGGCACTTACGGGATCATCGTAGACGACCCCGAAATATTCTTCGTCACGAACAGCGTAGTGACGCATTGTCGAGGCCCCCTGACTCTGGTCGGGTCCAACTACGTGTGGACCCTGCGCAGGAACCAGACCGTGACCCCCGCTCAGACCGGCAGCGGGTCCGTGCCTGATTTCGTGGGGTACGCGTTCTACGACCCGACCGACAAGATCCTCACGTTGATACCCAACATCCCCCCTTCGGCTACACCCGCGAACGGGAACAGGACTCTGCACTCGTATTGGATAGACCCGGACACCGACGCCTTCAACAAGGCGACGAGCACCGTCACGGGTTACGCGAACCAACCATTGTCTGGCTCTTCCGCGTCCGGGAAACACCTCGTCTCGTTCTGCAACAACACCGTGGTCAGCTCCAACAACGAGGGGCGAGTGATAGGTCTGGAAAGAACCGGCACGAGCTGGGCTCGGGTGTGGATACGGTCTGTGCGAGACTTCATACCGACCGACTCCGTGGTCGTCAGCGGCACCACCATGAATTGGCAGTGCATCAAGTTCCCGAGTAACCAGTTCAACTTCAGCCCCCCGTTCTTCCAGGGTAGGTTCTGGCACGCCGTGTCCGCGTTCTTCGAAGACCGCGGGTGGTCCGACACGACCACGAGCGTGTACAGTCCCCGGGTAGACTTCCATTCTCGCCTGATAGACGTGGGGGTAGACCCAGCCACGGGGTCTGAAGTGACTTACGTCATCAAAGATTTCCCTCCCCCGGAAACGGGTGACATGGTCGTGGCCACCTCTATCGTGTCCGCGGTAGAGGCGGACCTGCACGCGGCTTTCTCGGCGACCAACACCCCCGAAGCGCTCCCGATCGTGAAGACCTATTGCAAGAACAGCAGCACCGGAGTCATCGACCCCAACCCCAGGTATACTTTGGGGCCGGCCACGTCCCCCACCTACCACGTCGGGTTCGGGGGTAACGTGACCCCCAACACCGCGTCCGTAGTGGGGGCGGGGGAAGAGATCGAGTCGACCACGGTAGTCGGAGCCTACACCAAAGAGGTCATATGGGAAGGCACTCTTCTGGAGGACAGGACGTTCTCTGGCGCGTTCTACTCCGCCGCGAAGAAGCGGTGGAACGGTAAGCCCGTTCCCCTCCCCTACAACGAATGCACGTACCCCGGGGACCAATACACAGAAAAGGATTTCCATAAGACCCACGCGTGGATCCCGCAGTCCCCTTACTGGGGTTTCAGTTCGTTCCTGGGACACGAGTCTTGTAGAGTGGCGTTGGATACCGGAGAGAGTTGGCAGATGGTGGCTTTCCCGGTCCCCGTGGTCATACCCGGTTACGGGGTGACCGTACCTCGCGTAAACTCCGACGGTTTCTCTCCAGCCAACTTCGTCTACGACGACCCGGTAGCCGGGACTCCGGCTTCCTACGTGGCGAACACTCACGGGTTTCAACGCCCGCGCGTGATCTCTGCGTGGCAGACGTGCATCGTGTACAGCCCGGCTCCTGGGTCCTATCAAATAATCCCAGTGAACAGAGCGTTCAGCGGGGCCGCCTGGGACGCGTACACGTGTTCCGAAGAGATTCTCGTCCCTGAGAACGGGTTCCAACTCATCGCGTGGCCCGACCTGAACATACTGTTCGTGTTGCGCACGAGCAGGGACTCGATCCGAGAGTCTTACCCGTTGTTGGAGGCTCGAGAACTGAGGAGCCCGGCCACCGTGTTGTGGTCCTACAAAGACCTGATGCCTAGAACCCTCCTGACTTCGGACATCATGGACGGGGCCTCCGTAGCCTACTGGGCGGGAGAGTCTACCTGGTCCTTCGGAACCATCTACAACTCGGCCCAGGTCAGACCTGCCATGCGGGTCATAGCCGAACCGGATCGCGCCTTGGTCATGTTGGCTGGAGACTTCTTCTCGAAGCGACCGCAGGGGTTTTCCGGTACGGGAAGGGTGGAGTATCGAGTGCTGCAAGTGAACCGCAACACGTATTCCGTAGTCGAGACTCAGACCTCTACGAACGGTAGTTCGTGGAACGGAGATGCGCGCTTGATGAACTACTACAACCCCGCGAACTCCGTACCTCGCGCTTACGAGGTCATGACTTCGGCCGTCGCCATGGACCAGGTGTTTATGACCTACACGTCTTACACCCGTAGCCTGAACGTGAGTTCGTAACGGAGGAGGGTTCATGTTCGACTATTACCGGTTTGCCGGGTTCGGGAGGTTACCCGTACCTAACCCAGACTACGCTCGTTACCTGGACGTCGTAGGCACGAACCGACTGCAGGTAGCGTTCTCGTTCGTGCAAGGGAAGGAGAGCCTGCCCGCTTGGTCCCTCTACGGGGACGAGAAGACGGGTCCCTACTCGGACGGTCCAGGGAGGACGGCTTGGTCCGTGTGCGGGCGGAAAGCTTTGGTCTTCGTAGACGGGGGGTTAGAGGTTTATGACCGCTCCACTGGCCTGTTGGTAGGCCTCATGGGCCCCACGGACTACCTCGCCGTCGTGAGCGGGACGGACGTGTTTCCCGGGGCAGTGGTGAAGACCCCGACGGGGATATTGACCGAGAACGTGGTGGAGTTGGCCGGAGGATCAGACTCAGCGGTCGGGGTCGCGGTGACCGGAGGGGGAGACGGAGACCAAGTCAGGGTCCGATCTCTGGGCGTAATCTCTCTGCCTGACTGGTCCCTCGTTACCGGAACTCCGACCTTAGAAGACCCAGAATATTACCTGAACTCTGCTGGCACGTGGACCGATTCCTCGGGCAGCCAGTGGGTAGCCTCTAGAGTAGGCCCGTTGTCCGCTCGGATCCGCTGCTCGTAGGTCCAGGACCGACGCCTCAGCTCGTCGTAGGTCGGTGATCGTGGACGAGCGCACCGTACCCCTCAACCTCTACGTGGACTCCAGACCTACGTGGTCCGTAGACGTGCGTTATCTGGTGGACGGGGTGCCGATGGACTGGACCGGTTACACGGGTAAAGGGGTCATGGTCCAGCCCGGTTCCGAGCCTCGGGATCTAGAGGTCTCGTTCCCGGCCACGAGCACTACTTGGCCCGGAGACGTAGGCGGTTTCATCCGGTTCTCGATGTCTGGGTTGGACGAAGTCCCGGGCGGGTCTTACGACTACCAAGTGGTGGTCAAACCCGCTCTCGGGCCCGAGTGGATCTGGTCCGAAGGTAAGCTCGTGCAGCCGACCTATTGGATGGACCCCCTCTCGTGAGCTGTTACAGCGTGGTCGTCCCGCGCGAGAGAGTCCACGTCGTAGAGTTGTGCCCGAATAAGGTAGCTTACCGATGGATAGAGCGCGTGAGCGTGGTCCAGACCCCAGCCCCGCAAGGCCCCCCGGGACCTCCGGGTCCGTCCGGTAACCTCGTGTTTCGGTTCCAGGTTATCAACGCGGAATCGTTTCCGATACGGGCCGGGCAGCCGGTCCAGATGGACTCTTCCGGGATGGCTACCTTGGCCCAAGCAAACGCGTGGGCGCGCCACGCTGTAGGCTTGGCTTGCGAAACGGTCGGGCCGGGGTCCCTGCTCGAGGTGGCTCGGATAGGGATCCTGGAATTGTCGGACTGGAGCGCGGCTGTAGGGTCCCCCAACCTGACCACGAACAGCGAATATTTCTTGGCCGTCGGAGTAGCTGGAATTTTGATTACGGCTCCCCCGAACTTCGCTCCGGACGTGTGTCAGTATTTGGCCGTGTCGGTGAGCCCGACGAAGCTTTACGTAGACGTTCAAAGACCAATCCAATTGTGAGGAGCTGACATGGCAGACCAGAGTCCACTCAAGATAAACGACGGGCAAGTGAGCAGGTTCGGGAGCGGGGACACCGTCGGGGTCGTCCACGGCGGGACCGGGTCCGACCTGAGCGCCACCGGGGGCACCGGGTACGTAGTCGTCCAAGAGACGTCTGGAGGGGTATTGACGTCGCGTGTCCTGACGAACTCCGACGTACCTTCCGGCATCGACGCCTCCAAGATCGGAGACGGTTCGGTGTCGAACACGGAGTTCGAATACCTGGACGGGGTGACCTCGGACGTCCAGACCCAGATAGACGGGAAAGCTGACCTGGTCCACACCCACGACGCCGACGCCATCGTGTCCGGCGTGCTCCCGGTGGAGCACGGGGGGACCGGGCTGGACGACTCGTTCACGAAGGGTGACTTGTTGGTGGCCGCGTCTTCCGATACTTTGGTGGCGTTGCCCGTGGGAGGGGATGGGGCCGTCCTGATCGCGGATTCAGGCGAAACGGAGGGGATGCGTTGGGGCACGCTTCCGGCCGGTTCCACCGAACAGGTCACGGTCACGAATTCGGACTCCGTGTCTCTCACACCAGGAATGGTGGTGCGCCCGGACCCGTCTGCGGGCGGGTCAGTCCTACGCGCCCAAGCGAACTCGTCCTCTACTGCGCGCGGTTTCGGAGTCGTGTTGGAGACCATCGCGGCTTCCGCGACCGGAGACGTGCAGACGGGCAACAACGTGTCCCTGTCTACCGGAGCTTGGGACGCGGTCACCGGGGGGTCCGGGGGGCTCACTCCGGGGGCTTACTACTACCTCAGCACGGCCACCGCGGGCGGGATCACGAGCACCGCTCCGAACTCTACGGGTAACATGCTCTTGCGCGTAGGGTTGGCCGTGTCGGCCACCGTGCTCAACCTAGAGTGGGCTGGACCTTACGGCCTGTAGTTCGGACGCGAACAAGAGAGAGAGAGGGGATAGAGATGGCTTTTACTCCACAGTTGCCCATGATCATCGGGAGCGACGGTATCCTCCGTCGCATCAAAGACGACGGCAGCGAAAAGGTGCCCGCGGAAGTGCTCGACGCTACGGTGGGCCCTCCCGACGTGTCTACGGCTGTAGGGGTGTTGGCCCCAGACCACGGCGGTACCGGATTGGATGAGTATTCCAAAGGGGACTTGCTCGTAGGGGGGAGTTCGAACTTACTGGACTTGATAGAGGCCTCTACCGGTAGTGAGGGATGGTTTCTTCAGTTCAGCACTGAGTTTCCGAACAACGTGGGTTGGGCCCCGTTGGGCGTACCTCCCAGCACCGAGGACCTGTTACTCACCAACGAAACGGGAGGGACCATCCCCAACAGGGGGTTCGCGGTGACTTGGTCGGACGGGTCGGGAGTGAACAAGGGGTTCGTGCTCGCGCAAGCCGACGACGTAGACACCGCTTTCGTGGTGGGTATCCTGATGTCAGGTCCGGCCGCCGCGGACAGTTACTGCTCGGTGAAGACTACTGGTAACGCCTACAACACCACTACGGACTGGGACGCGGTCACCGGGGGGTCCGGGGGGCTCACTCCGGGGGCACACTATTTCCTGGACGAATCTACCCCCGGAAGACTACGCACCGGTATACCCGCGGCGGGCAACTACAGGACGTACGTGGGACACGCACAATCTCCCACCGTGCTGACCTTGCGCATCGAGCTTCCCATAGGCCTGTAAGGAGACCGCATGGCGCTGAACCCGCAATTACCCCTGATCATCGGAAGCGACGGCCGGCAACGTCGCATGAAGACCGGAGAGGACGTGATCCCGGAGACCCTACTGGAATTGCCGACCATGGTATCCGAGCTGAACGAGCTAGACGACGTGACCATCACTTCCCCCTCGAACGCGCAAACGTTGCGGTTGAGCGGGTCACAGTGGGTCAACTCCCTGGTCAAAGACGTGCTCTACGACACAGGCACCACGCTCGACGACTTGGTGAACACGATATTCGCGAACATGGGGACGGAGTTCAACGCTCGGTCTCTGGCCGACGCGGCTCTGAGCGCGCGCCTGGATGTGCTGGAGGCGGCTTACAACTGGGGGAGTTGGCAACACACGAACGCCACAGCCTACACCGCAGACACGTTCACGGCCATACCGTTCGCCAGCGCGATCACGGCGAACACCAACATCCACTCGACTTCCGTCAACAACACGCAGTTCACGATTCCGGCTACGGGGTTGTGGTCGATTGCAGCCAAATTTTACTTAAATCCCCCTTCTTTTGGTGCTCGCCAAGCCAACATAGGAGCTACACTAAATAACGCCTCCCCTACTAACGCCGATACTGATTTTGTGCTACGCACTGCGATAGTGGACAGTGCCAGACAATTCGCGCACCTGTTCATCAACGACTACCTCTACCTCACCTCCGGAGACGTGGTGCGGTTCTTCATCGCTCCCGTCACGAACAACCACAGCCTGGGCGCAGTCTCCAGGCTGACTACCTGCACGTTCGTGAAACTGAAGTGAAGAGAAAAAGACCCCGCGTGAACCACGCGGGGTCTTTTTCTCGGTCCGACCGAGGTCAAGGGGTGGGAGTCGGATCTGCGGTTTGGTCCAAGCCCGTCTCCTGTTCCGAGAGGACCTGTTGGTCGGATCCTAGCGCTCGCACCTGCACCGTCTTCACCGTGTCGGGTACACCCGTCACGTTGGTGGCGGTGGTGGGGTCGCTATTCGCCTCGAACACTTGACGCCCTTGAGCGTCGAACCCGCGTAGCTGCAGTGACACGGTCCCTTCCGGTAACCCGTCCGAGTCGATCCCGGCCGTGACCGAGATCGTGCCCGTGCTGGACCCAGACGGTCTGGTGTAGGTGACCCGAAACCCGGTGCTGTCGCACCCGACTATCAGAGCCGCCAACACCGACAGCATGAATTTTTTCACTTCGTGTTTCCTCCGCTTCTTCGCATCGAAAATCTGTTCGACTACCGCAGGTAAACGACCTCGGTGAGGAAAACCGAGTTCCGTATGGTCGACCCTGAACTCTTGCGACCCTTCATGTGTCTGACGGTAGTGTTCTTGATGGACTTGACTCTCGGGTCTTACAGGGCCCTCTCACGCAAAGAGTTTCGTCTTTCCGAATTCTGCAAAGCCTTCTCCAAGCTGGGTCGGTGGTTCGTAATATTCGGAGGGTGCGCGTTCCTGAAGAGCGGACTGGCCGGCAACTACCTCCTCGACTTCGCCGGAGGCATCGAGTCAGGCATCATCCTGGCCGAGGCCGCGTCGGTGTTGCGTACCTTGTCCGTAATGTTTCCGGATCAGTTTCCCAACACTAGGTCGGTGATCGACAAGTTCTCCGGATCCCGAAATGAGTGACGCCGGATACACCCCCTACGAACCCGTAGGATCCTTGCTCAAACGGACCGAGCAAGCTATCAGGGTAGACACGGAGGCGTGTCTGCGCAAGTCTTGGTTGACGGATGATCAGAAGACCCGTATCTGGGAACTGGAGCAAGACGCGGTGACCTTCGCTCGCTCTTCCGTGCGGCGCGTGCCGGCGTGCAAACATTTGGACGCGTCTCTACGGTTCCTGGAGGACATCGTGCGTCTGCAGTGTGCCGGGATCTTGATCCACGACGCTGACCCTCACCAGAGGTAAATTTTCGGCCCCTCTCGCTACGTCTTTACAAACTGTTACAGTTTGTGTAATCTATTATCGGACTAGTCTCCCGGGCCCTACCACGCAACAGGGGCCCGGGAGGCAGACCTGAGAGCGAGAGAACGAAGATGATTGATGAGCAAGACGCCGTTTCGCGCGGCGTAGTGCGCGTCGAGATGGACAAGAGCGGTCTAGCTTACGTCCGTTTCCGCGTACGAGACTTGGCCGACGGCATGTACCCGTTGGCCAGAAAACTGGTGAAAAAGGCAGGTTACGCTTACGACGGTGTGAACGCGCACACCGGTCCTGGATGGAAGTTGGCGGGCTTGGTGAAGACTCTCCGAGACGAAGGATTCGAGCCCTCGATGGGTACGTCCGTAGCCTACGAGATGGGTAGACTGGCGTCGGCACACGACTACGACTCGGCAGCGGAAAGAGCGGACGCGCGCATGGACGCCATCGAGGCGGCCAGCGGGAAACGTTATCGTGCTTACCAGCGTGACGACGTTCGGTGGATGGAAGCTTCCGGTAGCTGCATCCTGGCTAACGAGATGCGAACCGGTAAAACTCCGACGTGCCTGGCCATGGTGCCTCCGCAAGGGGCGGTCATAGTCGGGCCGGTCGGCGTGAAGACGGTATGGGAGCGGCACGTGAGAGAGTGGCTCCCGTGGATGACCCCTAAAGTCAACGGTGACCCGTCTGCCATGTCTCCCGGTGACGTGGTCATCATCAACTACGAACGCGTAGACGGGCACGTCGTATTACCTCCCGGGATCCTCCTGGTGGCCGACGAGGCCCAGGCCTTGAAAAACACCAACGCGCGCAGGACCAAAGCTTTCGCGGCCTTGGCCGGGTCCGTGATAGCGTCTGGAGGGAGGGTGGTCTTGACCACGGGCACGCCGGCCCAAAACGGGCGCTGGCAAGAGTTCTGGTCTTTGTTGGAGATTCTCCAGCGCGGAGAGTCCATGTTCGGGAGCAAACGCAAGTTTGCGGCGGAGTGGAAGGACTCTTACTCTTTGGACAAACCGATCACGGGTCCCTTATCCCTGGTTATGAGCCGGCGCACCTACGCGGAGGTGGTGGACTACCTGCCCCCGTTCGAGTGGAGTCGCCAGGACGTTTACTGGGAGGACGTAGAGGAGTCGGGGTGGGGGATGGCCGACACGGCCCAGGAGACGCGTTCGTCTCTCGACCGTCTGTGGGAGACGCACCAAAGGTCCGAGGACGTGTTGGCGGCCATGCACCAGAGCCCTACCTGCATCGGAGACTACTCCAGGTTGCGGGCTCAGATGGCCGCGTTGAAGGCCGTGGCGGTCGCTTCTTGGGCTTACGAGATGGTGCAGGCAGGGGTGCCCTGCGTAGTCACCTCCAACTACCGAGACGCCGTGCTTCTCGTGTCCGCAGCTCTGAACGAGACGGGAGAGGTGAGATCAGACCACCTCGTCGGAGGGATGTCGGAGTCGGAGAGGACCGAGGTAGTGCGCCGGTTCCAAGCCGGAGAACTGGACGTGCTTTGCTTCACCCAGGGTACCGGCGGCGTAGGTCTCGACCTGAGCCGCGCGGACGCGGTGGGGGCCGTGGACCTATCCTTCGTGCCGGGGCAGAACGATCAGGCGTTCGCGCGCGTGATGTCCGTGTCCGACCCTAGACCGAAAACGGGAGTGAGGTTCGTGCTGGACCACCCTCTGGAGGAAGCGGTAGACCGGATCTTGTCCTTCAAGACCAAGTCTATCGCGGACACGGTGGGGAGGGTGTCTTCAGGCGCGCGCACTTACGGCCAAGCCTTGTTCGGGGACTTGAAGGCCGGAGTAGCCACGAACGGAGTGCCCCCCGAGGTAGATTTGGACGAGTTGGGGGACATGCTCAAAGGACTCGCCTAGGGTCATGTTCTCGAACCTATACACTGTTTGGTAAAAATCTTAAAAGTTTTAGAAGGATTTTTGCGAAAATTTTTAGAACTGACCCGGAGACACCAGTAGGGGTATTAGCCGGGGCCCCTCGGAGAGGGGCCCCGGATACTTCTTCAGATTCTTTCTGCTCCCGAAGAAGCAGGGAATCAAACCCCACTACTTCAAACGGTGTCTCCGGGTCAGTCACCTTGGGTGGATTCTGCCCTCTCAGAGTTTAACGAGCAGAAGTTGGTAAACGGCGTAGCCATGCCATTTTCCACGTATACAGATAGGAGCACGAAACCATGTCAGCAACCAAAGCCCCACCTCCTGGGAAACGAACCACCCCTACTGAAGCCGAGAAGCTGGAAGCGGCCAGTAAAGTGGCCGCTGCTCTGGGCAACACGAACGGAGGCGTGACCGCCTCCACCGGAGAGGTGTCCGCGGAAGCGGTAAAAGCTAAATCAGCCACGCAGTCTCCCTCCTCCTCCGAGAGGGCGAAGATCACCCCTCCCCCTCCCTCGAAGAAACCCGCGCCTCCCCCCTCGAAAGGGGAGACTAAGGCTCCCCCCTCTTCCGCTCAAGACCCGTCTTCCGAATCCGTACTCACGACTCTGGGGACTCTGGTCGCCAACGTCGGAGAGATCCGCGGACACGTAGCCGCAGACTTGGAGGGGACCAAAAAAGCGGTGAGCAAGGTCGGGTCCGACTTATCCAAGTTGGCCACGGACGTGAGGGACGGGTTGGCCGCCCTTCTGGAAGGGAACACCGCGATCCTGAACCTCGTGCGTGAGTCCGCGGGAAACAACGGTTCTGGGGTCCCGATACACGCTCCTGTCAACCACGGACACGTCCGAGCCGTGTTCTCGTCACTCCCTGATGCGGGGGAGACCGCCTGGTTGGACGAGTGGAGTGAACGGGTAGGAGAGGCCTTCGACATCCCCCCCGAGGAGGTGGCCCGCATCGCGGGGGAGTTCGGATTCACGTACCTCTACGAATCTGATACCCCTGAAGACTCTGGGTGGGTAGTGTCTCGTGACTACGAGGGAGAGATGGGGGCCTGATGCCTTACCCGGGACCAGATTCTCCGGCCTGCGCGTCGTGCGGGTTGTGGCGACAGGCGTCTCCCGAGAGATCGTTCTTGTCTCCCGAAGTATCTCCGGGGTGGTCAGACCATCCCGAGAAGCCGGTAGTGCTGGTCGTGGTCCCCTGGTCTCGGGAGGCGTCTAGCTCCGACACGGAAGGCGGGGACCTCCTCCGCATCGTGATGTCGGGCATGCAGGAGTGTCGGTGGATCATCACCGGCACCCTGCGTTGCCCCGCTCCGGGTAAGCGCGGAGACGTGCCCTCTACTTTCCACCGCCTCTGCATGGAGGCCCACTTGCCCGACGACGTCAACGAGTTCGAACCCAAGGTCGTGGTGTTGTTGGGGCAGGAGTCCTGCAATGCTTTTTTGGGGTCGCAGGCCCCGAAACGGTTCACGTCGGCTCTCCGGCGCACCATCAAGGGAGTGGACGGCTGGCCTCCGATCGTGATAGGGCGCAGTCCGTTCTATCACGATCCTTCCGATGACCGAGACGCGTTCGACGAGTGGGTCGAGTTGTTTACCCGCGCCGAGAAGATAGCCACGGGTAAAGACCTGGGGGCAGCTTTAGATTACGAGGAGGTGTCCGATCCGGGTCGAGCCGTAGCTATCTGTGAAGCCCTCCCTCTCGACTTTACTTGGGACACCGAGTACGACGGGCACGAAGACGATCCAGCCCGTCGCACCTATTGGTTCGAGGGGGCCGAGAATTTGTGCTGGTCCGTAGACTGGGACGCTAGGGACGGGGGGCGTAAGACGGTCACGTTCGTGCCTCCAGCCGCCAACGACTCTCGCGTGTGGGCCGCTGCGTTCCGTGGCCGACGCCCGTGCGCACACTTCGCGAAGGTGGACTTCCAAGAACCGTTCGCCACCCTGGGGGTGGACCTATTCCCCCTCGTGCGCCGACTGGATACGGGGGAGATAGATTACCGAGATCCGGGCCAGGAGATTCACTTGTGTGACCAGGGCACTGCTGGTCTCGGGATCCTCACCATCGCCATGGACCATTGCGGGGCTGAGAATTGGAAGCAGAAGAAGGACGAGATGATCGCGTCCGGCAACCGAGAGCTGGCGCGAGCTTGGGCTCGTTACTCCGAGTGGTCTGCCCGCAACGGAGAGGCCTGGAAAGCTGTTCGGGAATGGGAACGCTACGAGGAGAAGCGTCAGGACAAGATGGTCGTGGCGCAGCACGGACCGACGGAGAAGAAGAGGTCCAACGCCGCCGCCTGGCTCGCGAAGAATCCCCTCGTACCCAGGCCGGACGATCCCGGGGAACCGGAGAAGCCGGACCGACCCCCGGGCACTTGCGGGTTCGCGGCCGCGATACCTTACCTTTACCACTACTGTGGGGAGGACAGTTACTGGACCTCCGTCGCTCTGCATACCAGGGTACCTGCGGTCAAGGAATCTCTGGGTGGGTGCGGACCAGTCGTGACTCGTCTCCTGTCACGTGCCGTGGAGCTTACCTGTGAGGTGGAGAGGGTGGGCTTGCCCGTCGACATGAGTCGAGTTCGTGCGCTCCAGGAACACCTCTTGGACGTGCAACGCGAGGTGCGAGAACAGATGCTTCACCACGAGCCGGTGCGTTTGGCCCTGGCTCGGCACCATGAGGTGCGGTTTAAGCTGGAGCGCGGAGCTGATCCTCTGGAGGTGGCGCTCGAGCACCTGAATCCGGGGTCTCCTATCTTTCGTCTCGCCTTCGCTCGTGAGTTAGGCCTGGACCTGGAAGCTCACCGCAAAGAATTTTTCACGAAGTCTGGTAAGCCTTCGTTCAACAAGAAAGCTCTGGCCGTTCTGACCCAGCCCGCGATACCGTGGGACGAGGCTACGGAGGACGTGCGCCTCTGGAGGGCGTTCGCGAAGTTGAAGAACGCTCGTGACCTATACGCCAAGACTGGCATGTTCCGGTTCGTGGAACGAGGGTACGTGCGCACTGACTACCGGGTCGTGAAAGTCACGAAGGCCGACCACGACGGGGGGTCTGAAGGGGATGCTCAGGGGACCAACACCGGCCGGCTGTCGGCCGGGTTCCTCCAAGGGCTGAAGAAGGACCCTGCCTTTCGGTCAGCGTTCGTGACCCCTCCCGGTTGGGTGTTCGTGGAGGTGGATTACTCCACCCTGGAGCCGCGCATCTTGGCCCACCTTATCGGTATCCGGGAGTGGCAGGTGTGGTTCGAACGCGGTTACGATCTTTACTGCGGCATGGCCAACCAGATGTTCAACCTCGGCGTGGACGTGGACCACCCCGACCACGAAGGCGTAGCCAGGGACCTGAAAGCCTGCATCGAGCCGGCGTTTCGCAACAAGATCATGAAGCCTTGTTTCCTCGCGCAAATGTATATGCAGGGCTACGAGTCTCTGGCCAAAGCTACTGGCATGCCCGTCGAGAAGACTCAGGAGTTTCAGGTGGAGTTTCATCGCGCGTTCCCTCAGCTCAAGGAGTTCCAGGCAAAGCTGTGGGAGAACATGTTGGCTGGCCGGCCAGTAGTGACCCCGTTCGGGCGTCAGAGCTATCCTCACCTGCCGGACCCGAAGGATTCTCGCTACAAAGAGAAGTTGGCGTCTGAGCACCGCCATAACTGGAACTTACCTGTCCAGGGTACGGGATCTGACTGCCTCATTTGGTTGGTCTGGGGTTTCATGCGTGAGATGAAGTTGGCGAGCCGCTGGGGAGGCCCTCACGCTCGCTTAGGGCGGGATCTGGTGCCCGTGGAGTATCTGGAGAAGAGAGACGGAGTGAGGCGCTGGGGAGCCCTTTGTAACCTGATTCACGACGCCGTCTGGGGCATGGTACGCGTGGAGCACTTCAAAGATTTCGTGCGACCTTTGGTGACGCGGATGGAGAGGCGGGAAGACCTCCCCTTCATGATGACTTCACCTCTCTGCGGAGAGGTGAAAGCTGGGAGAGAGTTGAGCCACCTGCATAAGGTGGACTCGCGAACATTGGAGTTGCCGGAAGCGGCGCTCGAGGCGTAGGAGGAAACATGGACGTGAACAAGATCAAGGAAGAGAGGTCCAGGCGCCCCCCGCCTCCGAGGTTCGCAGCCGGGTCTGCGCCGGGCAAGGCCCCGTCTAAACTGGATCTGGTAGCTGCGAAGGCGGACCTACGTCCGCTGGCGGACATGGACCTGGATTATGTCTTAGCTATGGACGACCGGGTACGGGAGATCGTAGACGTGCTTCGGGAGCGGAGATCCGTCCTCATACTCGTGCCAGAGGAGCTGGAGCGTCAGGAGGAAGAGGCGGCGGCCGAGCTATGGGCCGCCCTCCAGGAGGTGTCCTGCAGCAAGGGTGCCGAGGAGGAGGCCGAGAAGGCTTACTCTCGAGTTCAGGACGAGGCATATAACCGGGTACTCGAACAGGAACGTGCGTCTCACGACGTCTACCGCGTCTGGGAAGAGTGGTCGAAACGGAAGGGTCCTGGTTGGGACGCCGTGAGGGCCTGGGAGAAGCGGAGAGATGAGGTGGAGCGCAAGCGCGCGGCCACGACCGCGAAGACCTGTTCTCTCTCGCGCAAGGCAGAGCTGGAGGACTGGCTCGCGAGGAACCCTCTTCCTCCCCGCCCTCCCGAACCCGTCGAGCCCGCGAAGCCGGAAGCTCCGTCTCTCGGTTCCGCGTCGGTCAAAGTCACCGACGTGAAGAAGATGGTGGGCGTAGATCCGGAGGTGCTTGCCGCGCACTCTCGCATGCTCAGGGCTCGAGACGCCCGGAGAGCTGCTGAGAATTATTGTTCGGCTCTGCAGCAAAAGCTTACCCTGATCAGCGGCATGCAGGGTGCGAGGAATCGGGGTATCTAGGCGTGGGCCTGGATCCTTGTGACTGGGACCCTGAACACGACGACTTGGCTTATTCGGATGGGGCTGGGTGCCCGAACGAAGCCGTGTGGAGCGTAGGTTCCAAGACCAACTATCACCTGTGCGACTCGTGCGCTCGGCTACCTCGGTTCAAGGCTTTTCGGAAGAGAGTCTACATCGGGGGAACCGTAGCGAACCAGTCGGATGGTGCTCCGCGACTGGTCCGCGTAACGGACCTGAAGAACGAGAGGAAGCAAAGATGAACGTAGACGAGATCATGAAACGGCGCGAAGAGGCCAAAGCGAAAACTTACTCCTACGGGGGGCAAACCGGGGGGTATACCTTCAGCATCTTGGGGATCAAGAATCTGGAGTCGGGGGTGTTCCCGGTTCGGTTCTTGTGGTCTGACCCAGTCAAGAACCCGAACGGGATGCAGTTGGTGTCCACGTCCACCGTGGACACGGTGGTCGACGGCAAGAAGAAGGCCATGCGCTTCCTCTCCCCCGACATGCTCGCCCCCGGGGAGGGTTACCAAGGCGTGCCCCAGGTGCTCAAGCACCTGGACGAGACGGGCAAGTTCGAGAAGATGAAGGAGATGGGCGACGCTACGAAGACTCTGCGCGAGGCCGTCCTCAAGCTGATCCCGTGGAGGCGTTACTGGGCCCCGGCGTTCATTTGGGCTCGTGAGCAGGCCGCCAGCAAGCCCGGCGAGTACGCCAAATATTTTCCGACGGAGGTGGGCGCCGCAGCGCCTCTCGACCGCGTTTTGGAGATGAACGAGTCCATCAAGCTGATAGAGGCCTTGGCGGAAGTGTTTCGGCGCTACCCAGACTTGGACGACGTCAACGTCGGACGAATTCTGTATATCCACAAGAACGGGAACCGTTACAGTCTCGCGAAAGTCGGGGAGCCCACTCCGCTCGATCCGGCCCTGGCGAAGTTCGCGTCTGATAATTATCCCGATCTCCCGGGTCTAGCTCGGAAGTTTTACTTCCATGCTCCCGGAGAGCTGGCGTCCATCCTGCAGAGTCAGTGGTGGGCCGGGTCTCTGCGCTCCGCCGACGTCCATTTTCCGGACCACGTGGACACGTCTTTGTCCGACTTGAAGTCTCTGGGTAACAGCAGCCAGAGCACCCTCGCGTATGCCCCCGCGCCCGTTACCCCGCAGGGTCAAGCCGCGTACGAGAATTTCCACGACAATTGTGTCGGGGCGGAAACCGGACGGATGTCTTCTTCCCCCGCGGTGGATACTGCCGGGTATGACTTGGATCCGTGGGAGGAGCAGGGGGCTACTCAGCAAGTAGAGGAAGCCCCGAAGCGTCGCAATCCTCCCCCTCCTCCTCCGAGACGGTTTTAGGCGTGGATAGGGAGAGTAAGATACCGTGAGCAAGAAGCCGTCTAGGTTCAGTAAGCAACAACAGACCCCGAACGAGGCTGGGGAGGTGGTGGAGGAGACCGGTAAGGCTCCGCGCAGACCCCCTCGCGTAGCTTCCCCTATTCGTAACCTGACCTCCAACCAGGTAGTGGACAGGTTGGACGAGGTCCGCGCGAGAACAAAGATCATACGTAATAGTCCAGCCGTGCAGAGGTGGTTTCGGACAGGGTTGACCGTCCTGGACTGTGCCATCAACCAGGGTATACCTGGGGGGCGCGTGGTGGAGTTGTCTGGTCCTGAGAAGTCCGGTAAATCCACTCTCGCGGCCATGATCGTATCCGAAGCTCAGAAGCAGGGAGGGCGCGGAGACTACTTCGACTTGGAGTCGGGCACGACCGTGGGTCAGCTCACTGAGATGGGTCACTGTAGTCTGGATCCCTCGCATTTCGAGCTTTGGCAACCGGATACGGCGGAGCAGGCGTTTCAAGCCATCGACGAGATCATCCCCATCGTAGGGTCGTCCGGATTCCCTTCCGTGATCGTGCTGGACTCTGTGCCTGCTCTGATCTCGGAGGTGGAGCTGCTGGCCAACTACGACGAGGAGCCTCAGCTCGCCCAAGAGGCGAAGTTTTTGCGTAGGTTTTTTCGCAAGAACATCGTCCGTCTGGCGCGGTTCCCGAACGTGCTGGTGGTGCTGGTCAACCACCTGACGACCCCGTTCAAGACGGGTAAGAACATGTTCGAGAGACCCGAGCCGACTACCCCCGGGGGTAGGTCCCCGCGTTATTACTCTTCGGTGCGCTTGCGCTTCGAGGACAACAACAAGGGGAGAGATTTTTTGAAGTCCAACACGGGCACGACCGTGCTCAAGAGGGAGAGACCCAAAATCTTCCTCTGGAAGAACAGAGTCGGAGCGCCTTGGAGGTCCGTAGTATGCCCTCTGAACTTCGTCGGAGACCCGAGCACGCTCACGAGAAAGGGGTTCGACTCCGCCCTCTGCTCTCTGGAGTTCTTGCGCGACGAGAACGTGCTCGTGCACCCGAGACGCGTGCGAGAAGAAGACGAACGCGTGGTCACGGACACGGCTCGGTGGTGCTTGGACGGTTACCCGGACGCGGGTAACCGCTACATGGACGATTGGGTCAGGGTCTATAATTCGGACCCCAAGATCCGAGCAGTAGTGGACGACTGCGTGGTCCTGGCGGCTAGGCACAAATGGACTCCGGAGGAGTGGTCCGACTCGGAACTGATCACCGCTCCAGAGGACCTGGAGGACTTGGCTGACCTGGACTCCGCGTCCCCGGTATCGGTGTAGGTTTAGCTGGAGGATGAGCGCGAACGCGATCAGCCCTGGAGTGAGCCGAGCCTTCGAGGCCGGGGTGCTCAAGGCGTTCCTGACCCAGCCCAGGGTCCTCCGGACTTTCCGGAGGACCCTGCAAGCCTACCATTTTACTCATACCCCTATCCGGGAGGTGGCCCGAGTAGCGTTCGAGGCCGTCACCGACATCGGGGAAGCTCCTACCAGAGGAGAACTGGATTATCTGCTCCGCAAGGAGGCGGACAAAGCGCAGGTGAGTCTGGACACCGCCGCGGCTATTCAGAAGGCCGCGGACGAGGTGTGGGAAACTGAACTGACTTCCGTCACCAGGGACCACATGACCTCGTTCATATCTCGCGCGGAGATGGCTCAGGTGGCCCAGGAATTCGCGGAAGTGAAGCCAGGAGGGGAAGACGACCACCTGCGCAGGACTATCGCTCGTCTTCAGTCCCTCACGTCCGACGTGACGTCGGACGCCTTGACCATGGGGAGGAACTTTTTCGGAGACGGGCCTGACGGTCTCGAGCGCACGGTGGAGGACGCCGGCAGACTCTACGACTCCAGCTACGTGCTGCAGACGGGATGGACTTTGTTCGACAGGGTCATGATGGGTGGTTTCCGGCCGAAGGAAGGGAACGTAGTCCTGGGCCCCACGAACGCGGGCAAGTCTGAACTCATGATCGCTCTCGGGCGCGTGTTCAACTCGTTCGACAAGCGGGTGGTGCTTTACGGCATCGACTCCACTTTGGAGGAGATGTCGGAGCGCGTGGTGGTGTCTCAGTCCGGGGTAGAGATAGACATGCGGGTGCCTATTCCTGACCGGAAGGAGGCCATGCTACGGAAAGCCCCCCGGCACGACTTGTTCGTTTACCGGGAATGGTCTCCAGGCAGGCACCGGATATCTGACATCCGCACACATCTTCAGGTCGTGGCAGATACCCTCGGGCCCATAGACGAGGCGAAGGGCCGACCCAACCCGGGCGGGGTGGACGCCATTCTGGTCGATTCGCCTTACTTGATGGTGGCCGAGAATCGCAGTCGAGAAGCTCACCGTTTCGACCTGGCTTCCATTTACTACGAGTGGATCGCGTTGCTCAAAGACTTGGACATAGTGGGCATAGCTACGCACCAAGCCACGCGCGAAGCTATGGAAAAGATGAGCCTGTCTCTGGCTCACGTAGCTGAAGCCTTGGCCATCGTGCAGCCGTGCGCCAACGTGTTCGGGCTCCCGTCTCGGACCATGGCGGAGCGTGCCAACCGCACGAGACGCTTACAGATGCTCAAGTTGCGCAAGCCAGAGGGGGTAGGGCGAGAGGTGCGGTTCGTGGTCAACGAAAGGCGCCAGATGTTCTACGAGGACCCTGATCAGGACGACCTCGGATACATGTGGCGCAAAGGCGGTACAGACGCACCCTCTGCTCCTCCTCCGGTATCGTCTCTGAGCCCTCGGTCGGAGACACCCGCTGATCTTTCAGCTTTGGCCTCTTTGGGACAGGAGGCCAGACGTCCGCCCGGTCGGAGAGGAGTAGGTCCGTCGACCGGCTAGACAAACTGTAACAGTTTGTGTATACTATTACCCATGGCTACCAGTTACGGTTACCTCCCGGAGGGAGGGCGCATGAACGGGTCCGGCAAGTACGTGAGTCATTGTCCTCGCTGCGGTCGGAACGCCAAATTTTCTTGGGACCCGGAGCAGAAACGGGGGGTGTGCTTTTCCGGGTCATGCGGGGTGCGGGTCAGAGGGGAAAGGGAGTACCGAGACTTGTTCGAGGGCTCTTCTCAGGTTTCACCTTTGGCTCTCATCAACCGGCACTACGTAGAGGCCCCGCACGTAGAGACTGCGGTTTTGAGCCAGGAGACCACGGACCCGTGGTCTCACCCGGTCAGCCGGTCCTTCCTGAGTGGACCCCTCCCCCAAGGGAGGGGTCTATCTCGGGAGGTAGTGGCCGCTTCGGGTATCCGGAGCGACGGGAGGAAGCTGTGGGTGGACCTGGATCCGGTGTGTTCCGGTCACCCCCGCATCCGTTACCACCGCGCCGCCGACGGGTCTACACCCTGGATGCCGGTTACCCCAGGTCAGCGCAGGACTTCTTACGTATACGGGCTGAGGAATTGGGAGACCGGACCGGACCGGACCCAATTGGTCCTGTTTGAGGGCATATTCGACGTGCTCGGGACAGGATTGCCCGGCAGGGCCTTGGCTCTCATGGGGTCGGACCTGTCACAGGACTTGGCCCGTTACCTGTCTGAGGCGTATTCCCAGGGATTACGAGTTTACTATTGGCCTGACCCCGACCAAGCCGGGTATAAGGGGGCTCGCACGGCCGTGCGGGTGCTTCGCGGATGGGGATTGTCATGCCGCGTGGTGGACGTAGAGGGCAGGACGGAATTGAACCCCAAGACGGTAGGCCCGGACAGGGCTCTGGAGTTACTTTCTGTGATCGGATACGAAGCGGAGGAACAGCATGAACTGCCCTAAATGCGATGAAAACTTGTGTAGAGTAGAGGGCCTGTGTTGGGGGCGGCACGGTGTCAGAGACGCAAGGTTTTGTCCTTCGTGTTGTCGCCTCTACCACGTGACCTCTTCTGGGATTCATTCTCTAGGGCGGGTACGGCCCGAGTTGGATTCGGAAGGGGAGGCGTTGCACGACGTGATCGTGGCTGCTCGTGTCGTGCAGACTCATTTGTGGGGAGAGGCCAACGGGGCCTGGGGTATAGAGGAGTGGTTGCGGATGTTCCGCAAGCGAGTCGCGACTCTGGAAAAACTGGATCGTGCTAACCCTCACGTGGACGTAGAGGCCCGTAAACGTTTACTCCAGGTAGGAGCTTTGGCCGTAGCTTTGATGGGCATCATTAAGCGGTCAGGTATCCCGTGGGACCCGGCTCCGGGAGCGCCCCCGAGCAACCTACCCCAATTCGCAGTACCTAGTTCCGAATGAGGTGGGGAGACATGTTCGCTGGTCTGGGTGGTCTGACCCAGGGTCTTGTTCAGGCCGGCGCCGACGTGGTGTGGGCCGGAAATCACAATCCTCTCAGCGTCGAGTATCATGCCCTCAACCACCCTACCGTAGTTCACACGTGTCAGGACCATCATCTCCAGGATTTCTACACCCTTCCTGACGTAGACGCGATGGCTTGTGCGCCTTGTTGTCAGGGGCACGGTTGGGCGCGAGGGAAAGACCGTCCTCGTCACGCGAAGAGTCGAGCCACGGCGTGGGCCGTAGTGCAGGCTACGGCCGCCAAGAGGCCAGAGTTCGTGTTGGTCGAGAACGTGCCCGGGTTCCGCAACTGGGACCTGCTCCCAGCATGGGAGCACGCGTTTCGACTCATGGGTTACTCAGTTTCCTACAACGAGTGGGACTCCGCAGATTCCGGGGTTCCGCAGAACAGGGTCAGGCTCTTCATACTGTTCACGCGCTCGCGTAGTCCTCTGCACATCTATCCCTCCATGCGCCCTCATCGGTCCGTACGAGACTACCTCGCGTGGGACGAAACTTTCGCGTGGACCCCCGTCAGCGAGAAGGTAGAAGCTACGCGTCGGAGGGTAGAGCGTGGTCGTCGAGAGTTGGGAGATCGTTTCGTCATGCCCTACTACTCCAATGGGTCCGGGCTCACGGGGCGTAGCGTAGATCGTCCGATAGGGACTTTGACGGGTGCAGACCGGTGGGGAGTGGTGGACGGAGACAGGATGCGCATGGTTCAACCCGCCGAGGCTAAGTTGATCATGTCGTTCCCTCCTGAATATCGGGTCCCCAAGACCAAGAAAAAGGCCATCTACTTGTTGGGTCAGGCTGTCTGTCCTGCTCAAGCGGAGGACGTAGCCCGAGCCATCATGAGGGCCGGATAGACGAAGGAGAAAGCATGAGCAAAGCCATCAACATCGATAAGTTCACTCCGGACGGACTTCGAGTCCTGACGGCCGCAGCCCAAGAAGCGATGAGGAGCATGATCTCTACTTGCGGACAAGTAGAGTTGGTCGGGGTCAGGCTTTATTTTGAGGACGAGCACGGCAACGCTACCGAGATCGGGTTTGGGGAATTCGGGGAAGAGAAGGCAGATGAGGAAGAGCTGGAGGAAGAACCGTGCGAATAGCCGTCACATCCTGTTGGCACCTGCACGGGGAAGACTTGCATGACCGTATCTACTGGATAGACAGGGCTCTTAAAGACATGCGCGACCTCGGGGTGTCTCTGGTTCTGCATTGCGGCGACCTGTTCCACTACGCTCGCATCGGTACGAAGTCAGCCCCTGCTCCGGTAGTCATCGAGGCCCTGAAGGGCGTGGTCTCTCGGCATCGTCTACCGGTGTTCTTGGCGGAGGGTAACCATGACCAGGTGGAGGGGCATGACTGCTCCGCCGTGAGAGCGTTGGACGGCATGCCTTATCTCTCGTATTTCGGGAGGTTGCCCGGATTCGACCTCGGGGAGGGGTTGCCGGGTTTAGGCTTCGTGGCCTCGGACTGGCACCCGAACCAGACCGTCGAGGAGTGGAGGGAACATCTGAAGGAGAGGGTGAGGTGGGTTGGTAAGCCCGACGTAGTGGTCTACGGGCATGCCGACTTGGTGGAGGCGTCTAAAGTCGGGGTCCACAGCGGGTCTTGGCCGCGCCCGTCCTTGCAGGACCTGCAAGAGGTCGTGCGCGACGTCGGAGACGTGAGGGTGTGGGGGTTTTTCGGCCACAACCACGCCGGCACAGATTTAGAAGGGCACGGACGGGCTTACGTCATGGGGGTAGGTGCTCTGGTCCGGACCCGGTGGGACGAAGCGGGAAATCATGATGGTTGGGTGCTCCTGGATACGGATCGTTTAGACCACGAAGGCGCTCGATGGGCGACGCTTATCCCCCTTAACGGGCCTAAATTTTTGGACTTGACTCAGTGTAAGGTTCCGTTCTTCAGAGAAGAGTTTCCTCTCGGGTCCGTGGTCCGCGTGCTCACGTCTCAGGTGCCCGACGCGTTGGCTCGTGGTTTTTCTATCTCCGAGGTCCGTATGGAAGTAGTGCCCGATGCTCCTGAAGAGAGGCCCAGGTCTGAGACCATGCGCACGTCCGTGCGCCTCGGCATGACCATGCCGGAGGCACTTCGTAGGTGGGGTGAGGACGAGTCCGAGGACGTGGTGGAGGCTACCCGTATCTTGAAGTCTTTGCACGAGGCCGTGCCGTCTCGTGGGCAGGTGCGCGTCTCGGGGATCACGGACGTAGGCCTCAAGAACCACGTAGCAGGGTTGGATTCCGTCTACCTTTGCCCTACCGGATGGAACGTGCTCCTCGGGCCCACCGGTTGTGGTAAGAGCAGCCTACTGGAGGCCCCGTTCGCGGCCCTCTACGGGTACTGGCCATCCCCGTACCGCAAATCCATGTGGGGGGCTTTCGTGGACGGTCGCGGGTCAGTTTCCACCCGGGTTCGACTCACGACCGGAGAACTCGTCACTGTGACCCGAGCGAAGGAAGGGTCTCCGTCTCTGAAGGTGTCTTTAGACGGGGAAGTGACGACCACTTACACTCAACCCACGAAGGCCCAGCCGGTCTTAGACCGACTCGTGGATGATCCGGACTTATGGTTGCGGTCTGGTTTCCTGACTCAGGACCACAGTCCCGATCTCGTGGAAGCTACCCCGGAAGAGCGCGTCGGGGTGTTCAACCGCGTGCTCGGGTTGGACGCGGTGGCGTCTGTGCGGTCAGTGGTGGCTGAGGCCCTCAGAGTGTTGGCTCCCGTAGAGAGAGAGCTGAAGACGGCTGAGTCCGAGGTAGAAACGCGTGACCTGGACTTGCAGCAGCTTCGTTCCGACATCGATCACTGGACGGCAGAGTTGCAGTCTAAGCTGAAAATATTACGTTCCGCTGAAGCTGAGAATTCTGAAGCTGTAGCCCTCCAGCAAAGGATGCAGGGTGCGGATGAGATCGAGTACTTGCGGGGTAGAGTAGCTTCCGCCCCTCTCGAAGGTGAGGTGGAACGAGCCGAGGCTCTCGTCTCCAGGCTCGGGTCCGAACTCGTAGAGGTACAGGAAGCCCGTTTGCGTGCGGAGGAAGATGACGCTGCTCGAAAGGCAGGAGCACGTGCTCGTGAGCATTTGGCGTGCGTGGGGTGTTTTCCGGACTTTCTCCCCTGCCCCCTGATCACCGAGGCGCATAGGTCGGTAGAGCGGGCTGAGGGGTTAGACCCCGTTGACGTCGAGAGCCTGAAGGTTAAGCACGCGGAGTTGACGCGGAGCCGAGAGCGCGCGATCTCGGCTCATCAAGACTTGGTCGTGAACGCGAAAGCGTCCGCGGCGGCCCTCGAGCGCCTCCGACACATAGAGGAGGGATTGCCTGACGGCCCTGCTCCCGACCCGGCGATGTTCGAGGCTGCGAAACGAAACCTCGAAGCTGCGGAACGAGAAGTGATGGATCATCGTGTGCGTTTGTCTGCCCTGCGCGCACGAGCAGACGAGAAGCAGGGCAATCGGAACCAGTGGGCATACAGGATGGCCAAGCTCGAAGAACAGGTCCGTGACTTGCCTGCTCTCCGCGTGCTCGAGCGAGCCTTCGCGCGAGGAGGTATCCAACGCGCCCTGTTGGAGCAAGGCATACCCGGCATCCAGGGAGAGTTGGACGCTCTCCTGCGTTACCCGGGGCTGGACGGGCTTCGCGTGCAGGTAGACTACGCGGCGGACGACCCGAAGGCCGTGCCTACTATCTTGGTGTCGGTGGATGGCGGACCGTGGGCGGAAGCTCGGGTGAGGTCGGGAGGGCAGCGAGCCGTAGTGCGCTTGCTCGTGCGTCTGGCTTGTTGCTTGTGGGTAGCGAAATCTTCCAGCACTGCCGG
>Ga0206107_1000293_pt1 | contig 25792 bp, 26 predicted proteins | sample 2B0metagenome_FD_148652 | JGI IMG/M metagenome (GOLD analysis project Ga0206107, IMG submission 148652) | Enriched microbial communities from leaf-cutter ant dump, University of Wisconsin, Madison, United States - 2B0 | ecosystem: Environmental > Terrestrial > Nest > Insects nest > Nest dump...
AATCATTTCGAAGAATTCAAACGCAGAGAATGGGAAAACATCCAATTGAAATTATTCCAAATAAATATCCGGATTTTGAAATTGGATCAATTTCAATTATCAGGTTTTAACTTTTTAAATCAAATCAAAAATATCCTCGTTACATTTTTAGCAGCCACTTATGTGGTACAGGACAAAATGACTTTGGGTGCATTGCTAAGCATATCCTACATTATTGGGCAGATGAATTCCCCGGTAAGTCAGTTGGTAAATTTCTTTCGATCACTACAAGATGCAAAATTAAGTATTGAGCGTTTGAATGAAGTACAAGTGCATCCGGAAGAAGAACACCCTGATTTAATACACTTCAAAATCAAACCGAAAAATTTTTCTCAAAATGGGATTGAAAAAGGAATTCGCTTAAAAAAACTATCATTCCAGTACGAAGGCCCTAAGTCACCATTTGTTCTGAAAAACATAGATTTTACCATCCCCGAAGGAAAAATAACCGCAATCGTGGGCGCGAGTGGAAGCGGAAAAACTACATTGATGAAACTTTTATTGAAATTTTACAAGCCGGTTCGGGGAAATATCTTTTATAATTATGATGATTTGGAAGCTATCTCACCAAAAAGTTTAAGAGAAAACTGCGGAGTGGTTATGCAGGATGGATTTATTTTTTCAGATACCATAGAACGAAATATTGCTACAGGAGACGAGATAATTGATAAGGATAAATTATTAAACGCTGTGAAAATTGCCAATATTGAAGAATTTATTAATGGCCTTCCTTTAGGGTTTAATACAAAAATTGGAACTTCCGGGAATGGGATTTCAGGAGGGCAAAAACAGAGAATGCTCATTGCTCGTGCAGTCTATAAAAACCCGCATTATATCTTTTTTGATGAAGCAACTTCCGCCCTGGATGCAGAGAATGAAAAAATAATCCATGACAACTTACAATCGTTTTTCAATGGAAAAACAGTCGTGATAATTGCCCATAGGTTATCCACTGTGAAAAATGCCGACAACATCATCGTCCTCAAAAACGGAACGGTTGTAGAACAAGGAAATCATCAACAACTCACTTCCCAAAAAGGGGAATACTACAATCTTGTAAAAAACCAGCTGGAGTTGGGAAGTTAAGCCTTACCCAAAAAAACTATCCACAAATTCAAACTTATCAAACGGCTGAAGGTCATTCATCCCCTCACCAACTCCGATGTATTTTACCGGAATCTGGAACTGGTCTGAAATCCCGATGACCACTCCGCCTTTTGCAGTTCCGTCGAGTTTGGTAACGGCAAGCGCGGTAACTTCCGTTGCCTGGGTAAACTGTTTGGCTTGCTCAAACGCATTTTGACCGGTGGAGCCGTCAAGCACCAGCAAAACCTCATGCGGCGCATTCGGGTAAACTTTCTGCATCACACGCTTGATTTTGGAAAGCTCATTCATCAGGTTGATTTTGTTGTGCAACCTTCCGGCCGTATCAATTAAAACGACATCAGAGCCCTGTGCTTTGGCTGATTGTAAAGTGTCGAAAGCTACGGAAGCCGGGTCGGAACCCATTGCCTGCTTTACGACCGGGACCCCAACTCTTTCCGACCAGATGACCAATTGGTCAACTGCCGCTGCACGGAAAGTATCTGCCGCTCCCAATATTACCTTTTTACCGTTTTGTTTGAACTGATGCGCCAGTTTTCCGATGGTAGTCGTTTTTCCCACGCCATTCACACCAACGACCATAATCACGTAAGGTTCGTCCTGCTGCGGAATTTCGTAACCCTTTGCTTCGTTGGAATTGTTTTCTGAAAGCAATCCGGCGATCTCTTCACGGAGAATGACATTCAGTTCATTGGTATTGACGTATTTATCGCGTGCGACACGTTCTTCAATCCGCCTGATGATTTTCAAAGTGGTTTCAACGCCGACGTCGGAAGTGATCAGGATTTCCTCCAGGTTATCCAAAACATCATCATCTACTTTTGATTTTCCGGCAACCGAACGGCTGAGTTTGTCAAAAAAGGATTGTTTGGATTTTTCCAATCCTTCATCCAGTTTCTCTTTGCTTTCTTTGCCTAATATTTTTTTGAACCAGCTCACTTCTGAAAATTTAGGTACAAAAATAAGTTATTTTGGCGGTTTGGTTAAGTGAAACAGCCAGGATTCGTCTGGAATACCGAATTTTTCTCTTTCCGATTCATTGAAATAATCAAGAGAATTTATTGTTTTTAAATCAAATCCGGCTTTTTTGAAGCGTTCGCTTATGTCAGTTCCATAATACCGGACATGATCCCACTGCCCGAAATGCTTCTTGCGTTCTTTGGGAGAAGTGATGGAGTAATCTTCATAAGTTGGGGCGTTGTTTGGTAAAATAGGAACACTAACGATTGCGTTCCCACCATATTTCAATAATTTGTATAAATTTTCAATTGCTGTTTTGTCATCCGTAATATGTTCAAGAACATGGTTGCAGATGATGAAATCATATTGTTCCGGTTCCGGATTTTCATTTAATAAATCAAAATTTTCGGTTAAAGACTGATAATCGTAACCCGGTTCGAATTTGTCAACAGGAAAATAATGAATGTTTTTTTTCTCTTTCAGTTTCTCGTAAAAACAAAATTCCGGCGAAATATGCAATAAACTGATTTTGTTTTGCCGGAAGAGAATTGTATGATTCTTTAAATAATGCCAGATAAAACGATGCCTTTCTCTGGCACCTAAATCCAATGAGAGCAAAAGAAGTCCATCCTTTATGAACGTTCGGTAATTTTTGTCATTGACGGGACAATGATATTTCTTTTTAAACTTTAATCCTGAAATGCTTTGAGCGGTATATAAAAAGGTACGTCTCAATCTTCTTAAAAAGAACCGAAAATTTTTGGGTGTATATTTCTTGAAAATGAAAACGGCCTGGTTCATTGATGTCAAATATAAAAAAGGCCACAAAAAACTGTGACCTTTTAAAACCTTTAAAATTATAATTCAAATTTCTTACGGAACGCAGATTTTATTTGAAGAAGCTGTTTACTTCGTCTGCATTCACTACTCTTTCTTCAAAAAAGTAAGCGCCTGTTTTTGGCGATTTTACCATTTTGATCACTTTTGTCATTTTTTTAGACGCCCCGGTTTGTAGGGTTGCTACGGTTTTCTTTGCCATGGTTCGCTAATTTATTTGATTTCTTTATGAACGGTATATCGTTTCAAAACAGGGTTGAATTTTTTCAATTCGATTCTGTCCGGCGTGTTCTTTTTGTTTTTGGTCGTGATGTAACGGGACATTCCCGGCATACCACTTTCCTTGTGTTCGGTGCATTCCAAAATTACCTGTACTCTGTTTCCTTTCTTTGCCATGATTGAAACTTATTAATCGATTAATCCGTTTTTACGTGCGCGTTTCACTGCTTCTTCCACACCCAGTTTGTTGATGGTTTTCAATCCGTTGGCAGATACTTTCAAAGTAATCCACTCGCCGGTTTCGGGCATGAAGAATTTCTTTTTAAACAAATTCACTTCAAACGTGCGTTTTGTTTTATTGTTGGCATGAGAAACATTGTTTCCCACCATTCTTTTCTTTCCGGTTATTTGACAAATTTTCGACATTTGTTCCTGATTTTTTTCGGACTGCAAAGATAGGAATTATTATTTCAGAAAAACAATAGTTGAAGAATTAATTTTTATAATTATTGATTTAAACTCAAAACCGGGAATTAAAAAATCCGGCTTATTATAAATAAACCGGATTTACAGGTCGAACTTTTAACCTTAATTTTTAATAATCAATTTTTTAGAATTGGTTTTTCCTTCTGTTGTGACATTTATGATGTAAATACCGGAAGCCAATTTTAAGCTCATCGAAATCTCTTTGGAACCGTAAGAACCTGTAAAAACTTTTTTGCCGCTCATATCAAACACAGAGATCACCGAACTTGCATCTTTAGAAAGTGAAACATTGAAATTTCCATTGGAAACAGTCGGATAAACCGCAAAGCTGTTTTGACTGTTCATGTCGTTTACGCTCAACAAGTTCACCAAACCTGGAGGGAACGCACCTTCAAATGTACTCATATTCTGAATTGGCCAAATATCTCCTACCGCCAGTGTATTGTCCGGCGCGATTATGCAATAAGTAGGAAATGCTCCGATTCCGAATTGGGAAACCACGGCAGGTCCGTTTCCTTCTGTGCCGGCTGCCGGAGGAGCTGCAAATCCGCCACTATAAAGGTCTTCAAAGATTTGTATGGTGGCGTTGTTGTCAATCGGAGAAATAGACATAGCATAAATATGTCCCTGGTTTTCGCCGTAGGTTTCATAAAGCTGGTAGAAATACTGGCTCGTTGCCTGACAAGGGCCGCAATTTCTAAAAAAGAAATCGAGAAAAACATATTTGCCGGTAGCGGTAATCGAATAGAGATTATGCTCTACACCATGCGTGTCCACAATGGTAAAATCTTCAACAGTATCGCCTACATTGTAGGTCGTTACCTGTGCTGACGCGAATGTTGTAAGGCACGTCAGTAAAAAAATGTAAATGTGTTTCATAAGAAATGAATTTTTTAAGATGAAATGTTAATTATTTAATTACGGCTAAATTATAAAAAAATGTTAACAATCCATAAAATTAATTTTCAAATCTCTTAAATGCTAAGCTTTTACAGTTTTTCTTTTTTGAAGAATTTTTAAAGAAAAGGTGTAGCCCAATAAAATCCCGTTTAAGAGCAACCCGATTTTTGCCAGGTAATCGCCGTGTTTTGTATAAAAGGTCAATTCATTATTGAGCCTTGCTTTTCCTTTTAACGCGCCTTGTTTTTCATATCCGAGAGAAGCGACAATATCGCCGCGTTGATTCACAAAAGCCGAAACGCCTGAATTGGCGGAACGCACGATGTCGCGGCGGTTTTCAATTGCTCTCAGATTCCCGAACTGCAATAATTCCCTGTGTCCATCTGTATTTCCCCACCAGGAATCATTGGTCATGATGAACAGGACATTGGCGCCGTTTTTCACATAACCCGTTGTGAATTCTCCATAAATGGATTCATAGCAAATCATCGGTCCGATGACGGCCGGATTAAATGAATTCCTGAAAACAGACCGGTATCTCTGGGTCAGGTGTGTCCTGACCGTTCCGCCGAAATTCAGCATGATATTGCCCAAAACGGGCTTCAGGTATTTCATGTAGGGAAAATGTTCCACGCCGACGACCAGCTTGGATTTGTGGTAATACTGGATCGAATCTTTCTGGTTCAACTGAATCGCGGAATTCGTCACATCAACCCATATATCGGAATTCCCGAATTTGGAAGCGGTTTCCGAAGCGAGCTTCTGGTACGGATAATAACGCATCATTTCCGTTCCGGAAACAAAGCTCATTTCAGGATATTTTTTGAAATTATTTTTAAAGGTCTGAACCAGAAAGTCAGCATCCAGCTTGTCGATGTTCAGGCCGGGTGCATTTCCGGGAAATGCCGTTTCGGGCGCGACGACAAAATCCACTTCCGGCGTCATATTCTGATTAGTCAGCTGGATTAATTCTTCCACAATCCGGAAAGAATCTTTGGTGTACTTTTCCGTATAAGGGTCTAATTCCGGCTGTAAAATCAGCGCGGTGATTTCCTCGCCTTTTTCCTGGTATGAATTGTAAATCCAATAAGAAATCCCGATCGGAATCCCAATCCACAACAAGGTGTAAATGATTAATTTGTTTAAATATTTTTTCTCTTTTAAGTTCAGATAAGCATAAAGAAAATAAAAGACGATGATGTTCCCGATGATGATCCACAGTGTTCCGCCAAAGGTTCCGGTAAATTCATACCACTGGATCCACTGATGGTAATTGGCGAATCCGTTTCCAAGGTTGAACCACGGCCAGGTCATTTCCCAGTTGAGGTGGAATTTCTCAAAGCTCATCCAGATGGCCGGAAGAAAAACCAGGCCGTACCCGTTTCCCGCTTTTGATTTTACCCAGTGGTAAACCTGAAAAACAAGACTCATCAATAAAGCATTTGCCAGAACCGGGAACAGATAAGAAATCCAGGAATTTTGCAAGCCGCCGTCAGCGGTATATTCCTGCGCGTAATGCAGCCACCAGATGCCGATGGCGTTCCAGATAAAAAATGCCAGGTATGCCAGTCCGAAAATTTTTAACCCTTTTCGTTTGATGCCGGTCATTTGGGAAATCTTGTTTTCCGCAAACATCAAAGGCACAAAACCGAAAAACAATAAAATGGGGAAACCTTGTGTGGGCCAGCCAAAAGCGAGCAGCAATCCCGAAAGGATGGCATAAATAACGTATCTCAACATAAGCGCAAAGTTAATGGAAATCAGAATGAAAAGATATGATTTTTACCGCAGCTGACATTTTTCATAAAGCCAAATTCCTGCAAAATTTTGGAAAGTATAAAAATGTTGTACCTTTGCGCCGGGCAAGTCCTACACAACCAGCTCCTGGTCAATCCCCCAGGGTGGGAACACAGCAAGGGTATCCGGTCGTAGCGGTGTGATGTAGTCAGCTTGCCTTTTTTATTTCCTTATTATTTTCTGCGAATAATTCCCTTTTGAAGTTTCAATTTTCACCATGTAAGTGCCAGCCGGCAAACCGCTTAAATCCGCTTTTTTACCGACTAATTTTCCCTGCATATCATAAACCCTGACTTTTTTAAGCGTTTCGCCCGGCTTTAATTGAATGGTAAATTTTCCGTTTGTCGGATTGGGGACAATCAAAAGTTTATTCGTGGCAACATCATGGGTAGCCAGTCCTTCAAAATAAAGATAAGTCGCCGTAGCGGGAACGAATACTCCGTCTCCTTCTATACCGCTCACCGTCAGCACGGGAATTCCATAATCTTTGTCAAACCAGTAGTAAGTAGTAGACGAAACCGGGACATCGCTTTGCTGGCCTTCGTAATTAATGCTGAACTCCTGGTTCAAAACCGATTTTACTTTGAGGACATTTCCGAAAGCATGGTTGGGAATGCTTAGTTGCCCCCAGCCTTCCACCGTATTGGTTCTTGTGCCGGTAGAAGTCACCGTAAGGTCAACGCCTACCGCACCAAAATCCATATCGATGCCATTGGTGTCATTGTAAGCATCACCATATTGAATCGGGAATTTCATCAAAACATCGGGGTCATTGTATTCAAGGATTGCCGGGAGCGTACTGCCGCCCAGGTCTATGCTTGCGCCGTACATTTTCATCTGCAGATCGGAACTGCTTTTAAAAAGGTGCTGATAAGGATCGCTCAGGACATATTCCCCGATCGTGATGTCGCCTGCGGGCATTAACCCCAGGTTAAAATTGCTGTCAAACATGGAATCACAGTTGACGAAATAAAAATGATAAAGGCACCAGGTATTTTTATAAGGAGAATCACTTGGGTCTATATAACCGTAACTTTCGGGAGAACCGGTGGCAAGCCCGGAAAAATCCCATGAGAAATTTTCCCCGGTTTGAGCGAAACCGGCATCTTCCATACCGGTAATGTTCACCACGTCAAAACTGGCTCCGGCCTCTGTGAAATCAGACGATTGGTATGTGATTTGCCCTAACGAGAAACTTGTCAGGAAGATTAAAACGAAAGAGGAAAAAGATTTTTTCATAATTATTTTGATTCAAATGTCACTCAAAAATAATCAAATAATTGAAATAAAAGAAACTATGAACAGTTTGATTAAAGTTCGATTTATAAAAGCGATACTCAATAATTTGTTGTAATTTTGCACCCATTGAATTTTATACTCAATGGAACCGAATTCACCCAAATACATTTTTGTTACCGGAGGCGTAACTTCATCACTCGGAAAAGGGATTGTCGCTTCATCGCTCGGCATGCTTCTGCAGGCGAGAGGTTATTCCGTAACCATCCAGAAACTGGATCCTTACCTGAATGTTGACCCGGGAACTTTGAATCCTTATGAACACGGCGAATGTTATGTGACCGAAGACGGCGCCGAAACCGATTTGGACCTGGGGCATTATGAAAGATTCCTGAACCGCGCGACCTCACAGGCCAATAATGTGACGACGGGAAGAATTTATCAGACCGTTATAGAAAAAGAAAGGAGGGGTGATTACCTGGGAAAAACGGTTCAGATCATTCCGCATATCACGAATGAAATTAAACGAAGGATAAAATTGCTGGGCAGTAGCGGGAAATACGACATCATCATTACGGAAATCGGCGGAACGGTGGGCGATATAGAATCTTTGCCTTACATAGAAAGTGTTCGCCAGCTGACATGGGAACTGGACGAAAAAGATTCCATGGTCATTCACCTGACATTGATTCCCTATCTGGCAGCCAGCGGCGAATTGAAAACCAAACCTACGCAACACTCTGTCCGTCAATTAATGGAAAGCGGAATCCGCGCCGATGTCCTGGTGACGAGAACCGAACACCATCTGCCAAAAGACGTTCGGGAAAAGCTGGCGTTGTTCTGCAATGTTAAAAAAGGGAATGTAATCGAGAGCGTTGATGCTAAATCGATTTATGATGTCCCGTTGATGCTTCATGACCAGAAATTTGACGAAGTCGTTCTTCAGACATTGAATTTATCAACCGAGAAAGAGCCGGAACTCGAAGGCTGGAAAAATTTCCTTGACAAACATAAAAATCCGTCCAACAAAGTGGAAATCGCTTTGATCGGAAAATATACATCGCTTCAGGATTCTTACAAATCTATTGCTGAGGCGCTGACCCATGCCGGTGCGGCGACCGATACCGGTGTGAAGATCAGGTGGATTTATTCCGGTGACCTGACCGAAGAAAACATTGGCGATAAATTAAAAGGAATCGACGGGATTTTGATCGCGCCCGGATTCGGCGACCGTGGGATTGAAGGAAAAGTTATCGCGGCGAATTATGCAAGAAGAAACAAGATTCCGACTTTCGGGATTTGCCTCGGGATGCAGATCATGGTGATTGAATTCGCAAGGAATATTTTGGGCTACAAAGAAGCCGATACGACCGAGATCAACAGCCAGACTACCTATCCGGTCATTAATCTGATGGAAGGACAAAAAAATGTAACCCACAAAGGCGGAACCATGCGTTTGGGAAACTGGAAATGCAAGATTGAAAAGAATTCCAAAGTGTATGAGATTTACGGCGAGGAATCAATCCAGGAACGCCACCGTCACCGTTATGAATTTAACAACGAATACCTTGAAGATTTCGAAAACGCACATTTCCTTCCGGTTGGGAAAAACCCCGACACAGGACTTGTCGAAATCATGGAATATGAAAACTTACCTTTTTATATAGGCGTGCAGTTTCATCCGGAATACCGCAGCACGGTTGCCAACCCGCACCCGTTGTTTGTGAAATTCATCGAAGCCGCTTATATGCAAAAACAAAACGAACTGATTCATGCAACAGGAAAGAAAATTTGACAAAAACACCGTTATCGGGTTTGTGCTGATGGCAATTTTATTCATTGCCTATTTTTATATCAACCGGCCTTCTGAAGAACAGCTGAAAGAGATTGAAAAACAGGAGCAGTTAGCGCAGCAAAAATTAGAAAGGCAAAAAGACAGCCTGGCGCTGGTTCAGAAAGAGGAATTGGCACAGCCGCAAAATGATTCCATTTCCAAAACGATTGAAGCCAAAGACGTTTCTGCCGAAAATTCAAAATTCAAAGTAACATTCTCAGGAAAAGGAGGTTATGTTTCCGAACTGTTGCTGAAAAATTATTCCGCATTTGATTCCGCAGCCAAAAACCATAAACGGGAATTGTATCTGATCAAAGACGGAAACAATAAATTCAATCTGAAATTCAAAGACAAATCGGGAAAGGAAATCAATACTTCCGAGCTTGCATTTGCACCGACTGTCCAGAAAGCGGATTCCGTAACGGTCATCACGATGAAAGCGCCGCTTCAGCAGGGAAGTTTGCAATATGTTTATACGATCGGGACAAATTATAGCATCGGGTTTGAAGTGAAATCGGAAGGAATTCACCAAATCACGTCCGACAAGGATCTGAATGTTGAGTGGAATCTCGACGCGTTTTCGATTGAAAAAGGAAGACAGCAGGAAACGTACTGGGCACAGACTTATTACCGCTTCAAGGGAACCGATGATGTCGAGTATGAATTATTTGGTTCGGATGAATGGGAAGAAAAAGAAAGCATCGACTGGATTGCGTTCAAGCAGCAGTTTTTCTCATCGGTTCTATCGTTTGGCGAAGGTTTTCAGAAACCGGCCGGAGGTTCTCTTCCTGTTGATAAGACCGACCAGACTTATAGTAAAAAATATCATTTTGCGGCTTTGATGCCGGTTTCGGGAAGTGAACTGAATTATAAGATGCAATGGGATTTTGTGCCGCTGGATTACAAAGTTCTGGCGCATGGCCAATATGAAGGATTGGATTTTGACGAAATCATCCCGTTCGGCTGGACGATTCTGGGCTGGATCAACCGTCATTTCTTCCTCAATATTTTCAGCTGGCTTGCCACAACCGGAATGCAGTATGGCTGGGTGATTTTCCTGATGACGATTGTTGTAAAACTGGTTTTGTCGCCTGTGATGTACAAACAATACCGCCAAAGCGCCATGATGCGTGTTTTGCGCCCGGAGCTGAATGAAATCAATGAAAAAAATCAGGGAAAAGACAATGCGATGAAACGCCAGCAGGCAACGATGGAACTTTACCGAAAGGCCGGCGTGAACCCGCTTTCGGGCTGTTTGCCGGCATTGATTCAAATCCCGATTTTTTATGCCTTGTTCAGGTTTTTCCCGAATATCATTGATCTGCGCGGACAATCATTTCTCTGGGCAGAAGATCTGACGGCTTACGACTCACCGATTTCCCTGCCTTCCTGGGTTCCGTTTATGGACGGCCACCTGAGTATCTTGGCATTGACGTACATCATCGCGATGGTGGTTTACTTCAAGGTTTCGGGTTCCATGGACAATTTCAACCAGCCGGCGCAGGAAGGAATGCCCGATATGCGGATCATGAAATACATGATGTATGTAATGCCGCTTTTCTTCTTTGTGTTCTTGAATAACTATGCATCAGGTCTTTCCTGGTATTACCTGGTTTCCAATGTCATCAACATCGGGATTGTGATATTCATCAAAAATGTGATGATCAACGATAAGAAAATCCATGCGAAAATCCAGGAAAACAAAGCGAAACCCAAAAAGCAAAGCAAATGGGGCGCGAAAATGCAACAATTGATGGAACAGGCGCAGGAAACCCAGAAACAGCAGGAACAAAAGAAAAAGAACAGGAGGAGGTAAGGTTTTCTTATTATTTATCGCTATCTGTGTTGGGATTATAAAATTTTGTCCAGGTTAAATCAATCAGGAATCCCAGTAAGATAAATGCCAGGCTTGAATATGGAAAACTGGTTACAGCGCTAAAGATTAATTGTCCATCTCTGACAAAATGCAAAAAGATTCCCCAATAAATATAAAAACCTAATGGGTGAATTATAAAGTAAAAAATGAACATTGCTAAAATCACTTCGAATTTTCTGAGTTTCAATTTTTTTTCTGCCAGAATTTTAGTTGCAAATATTATTGCAACGATAAAGGTGAGTAGAATTACCACAAAAATTAATATAGTAAGTTTTCCAACATTACTATAAGGCGTATTATTTACCAATTTTGATGCAATAAGTTCAACCAAACATCCGGGAAGCACAGAAAGAATCGGGATTATAAAAGTAAATGTTAACAGAAAAGAGATTATGCTAAAAACAGCTCCGATTTTTAGCCCTAAAGTTCTATTTTTTATTGTGGCTGACATTATATTGCTAGTAATTTTGGGAAGTTTCATTTTTTAGATTTATCAGAGTTTTTCGGCAAAGGCAATGATGTGCCCGTCGGGGTCTGCAAAATAACAAGCCCTATCGCCCCAATCCCTTTCTGCAAACGGGCTGATGAGTTTTGCCCCGGCTTTTATTGCATTGCCAAATTCAAGTTCGATGTTGTCAACATAAAAATAGAGTTCACATCTCGGAATACCGTTTCCCTGGTCCGGATGCGGTGTTTTGTCCAAAAGGATTTTTGCAATTCCCCGGTTGGGCATCAGTCCTAATTTGCAGTTTTCGGAAAGTTTAAATTCGGTCATGCCCGGAACATTCAGATCGGGATTTTGCCGGAACAGTTTTGTATAAAATTCCGCACTTGCCTGCTGGTCGCTCACGTAAAGTATGGTTTCTGTGAGTTGAATGTGTTTCATGGGTTTTTTAGTTAATTTTTTCAAAATAAATGCTCTTGCCACTATCGGGATCACCAATTATAAATTCGATTGAGTAACCTCCAATTTTCCCATCGATATGTGCAGTTGTAACAACATTTCCACAGTAAAAGGATAGCTCATTGTATTCTAAATCATAATCAAGTTCGTAATTCCCTTTTTCACAAGTTTCAATACCAGAAATAGGAGTCATCTGGAATTCACCATTTTTAAATAACCGGAGTTTATATTTATCCAGGTTTTTTGAGGCAATATTTGAAGTAGTTATCTTGGATATTTTGTATGTTCCGATTAATTCTTTTTGATTTGGTTTTTCAAAAAACGATTCATTTAGAAAATTTAATAAGAAAATTAAGGCTGGAATTCCGCAAAATGCGATTCCGGTGTAAAGCACAATTTTGTTTTTTGATTTTTTAATCAGTGAAATTATTATAAGGATTACGCCGGTGATAATCAGGATTATTAAGAAAAGAAAACCGATGAAGTATAATAAGTTCAGAATCATTGTTTTAGTTTTTTGTTAGTGAGAAATCTTTAGCAAAATAATCCGTTAATAGATTAATGTTGAGTTATTTATGCAAAATCAACATTCCATCTATCCAAATGTAGCAATAATAAACAGAAAAATAAGAGTTGATTACTTCCGTTATTGTTTAATCTTGATATACGTTATCGTTGGTTCATTTATTTGAGCTGACAGGGAAGATTTATATTTCACTCAGAATGATTCTTCTTCCGGCAGGTCTGAAATACCAGGATAAGACAGTCACAACCAATAATATCAGTGACGGCAATGCTTCTGAAAATGCTTGCCCGACAGCTAAATGAGAAATGAGCGCACCTGACATGGCGAAGAAAAATCCTGCGTAAGCCCATTCTTTCAGGATTGGAAATTTTGGAATAAGAATGGCAATCACACCCAATATTTTCCACACGCCGAGAATGCTTAAAAGGTATAACGGATAACCCAATGAACTTACTATTTCATTGTAGCCGCCTATCTGAAACATTTGTTGTATGCCGCCTGCCGTCATTCCTATTGACAGGAATATTGTCGTAATCCAATAAATGATTTTGTTTCTCTTTTCCATATTTCTTTATTTTAGTTTGCTAATGATTTCCTGTAACCTGTTATGTGCCATATTGATACCTTGTGCAAATGGCATTTGCAGCAATTGATTTCTGAACGCAACAGACTTGAATACAATCTGCATGGTGAGCTTGCTGGTTTTGTCCGTTAGCTTTTCAAATTCCAGGAATTCGAGCTGTATGGGAAACGGTGTGTTTTCCATTTCAAAAGTCCGTGTAATTTTTTGATTAGGAACAAATTCGTGTATAGTTCCGTTTGCCCGAAAGACCACGTTTCCGTTTCTTGATGTTTCAAAAGCGTAAGAACCGTGTTTTTTGTTTTCCATTTTCAGGACTTTTGTTTCCATCCATTGCTCAAAAAGTTCGGGTTCTTCGTATGCTTTAAACAACAACTCCAAAGGCAGGTCAAATTCCCTTGTGATGACGATTTCCTGTTTGCCGTCTTCGGCATTTACTTTGGTTTTTTGCTCCATTTTATTTGTTTTTATATTTTCTGTTCACCCATTATTTTTTTGCCCGTGAATCTTCGATTTCATTATGGCCTCCAATTTATTAAATCGGTCGTCCCACATTTTGCGGAACGGTTCAATAAAATCGGCTACTTCTTTCATTTTTTTTGCGTTGATATGATAATAAATTTCCCGGCCGTTTTGCTCTTGTTTCAGCAGTTCGCATTTGGTGAGAATTTGTAAATGTTTGGAAACGGTTGGCCGCGCCGTGTCAAAGTTAGCGGCAATGGCGCCGGCCGTCATAGATTGTGAAGCGACCAACAGAAGTATTGTCCTTCTTGTCGGATCTGCAATGGCCTGGAAAACATCTCGTCTTAAATTCATCAGTTGATCTTTATTATTTTTTAAGATATAACGGAATTTTGGTTCATTTATGAAGTCATTTGGCTACAAATATAAACGTAGTTATTTAACTACGCAAATTTTTTCCGACCGATTATTGAGTTGAATGCACAAAACCCAAATCCATTCCGTCCGATTATTTAAAATCGCTTAAATTTCCTCTGTAAAAATTATTTTATTAATATGGACAGAGGGAAACTCCGTATATCCGCCGTGGCGGATTCATTGTGTTTATGTATATTTACAACGAAAAAATTTATGTCGTTTTGAAAATTCAAAAGCAAAACAAATGGAACATTTAGCCGAAATTGTTATTTTAGGAATGCTCGCAATCGTGTTTCTACAATCCGGAATTGATAAAGCCGTCGACTGGAAAGGAAACCTCGGTTGGCTCAAAGGCCATTTTGAAAATTCATTATTAAAAAACATGGTTCCGTTTTCCCTGTTCCTGGTCATGGTTTTGGAACTGGCTTCCGGTTTCACAGCGGTTATCGGGGCGATTTTATTGCTGGTTCAGGGTCATTCCTGTATCGCTTTATTGAGTGGAACTTTGTCTGCCGTTACTTTCCTGATGCTGTTCCTGGGACAACGTTTGGCAAAGGATTATCCGGGTGCGCAAACCATAGTAGTGTATTTAATTCCAACGATATTTTTGCTTTATCTTTTGCAGAATTAAAATAGAATCCGAATTTCATAATCCGAATTTCGAAAATTGTATTTTTACCGGATGATTTTACGCCAGACCATAGACACTATTTTTTCTGCCGCTCGGGTAGAGGAGGTAATCGGTGATTTTGTCAGCTTGAAACGGTCGGGAAGCAACCTGAAAGGGCTTTCGCCGTTTGCCGATGAAAAAACGCCCTCGTTTATGGTTTCGCCTGCCAAACAGATATGGAAAGATTTTTCTTCCGGAAAAGGCGGGAACGTCGTGACGTTTCTGATGGAACACGAACAATTCACTTATCCCGAAGCGCTTCGCTGGCTGGCGAAAAAATACAACATTGAAATCGAGGAAGACCGGGAGCAGACCGATGAGCAAAAGGAGGAATTAAAGCTCAGGGAAAGTTTGTACATCGTTTCTGAATTCGCCAAAAAATATTTTGTGGAACAATTGCACGAAACCGAAGAAGGGCACAATGTCGGGCTGAGTTATTTCAGGGAAAGAGAGTTTACCAAAGAAACGATTCAAAAATTTGAGCTCGGTTATTCGCCTTCGCAGCGCAATGCTTTTACAGAATATGCCGAACAAAAAGGTTATGGGAAAAACATTCTCGAAGCTTCCGGATTGTCAATGTACAAAGATGACCTGCCGGGAATCGATCGTTTCCGTGAACGGGTGATGTTTCCGATCCACAGCTTTTCGGGGCGTGTCCTGGGTTTTGGCGGACGGATTCTGCGAAACGATGTCAAAGCGGCGAAATACCTGAATTCGCCCGAATCCGAAATCTACCACAAAAGCAAAATCCTTTACGGTATTTTTCAGTCGAAACAGGCGATTCTGAAAGAAAATGAATGTTTGCTGGTCGAAGGTTATACCGATGTGATTTCGCTTCACCAGGCTGGGATTGAAAATGTGGTGGCAAGTTCCGGAACAGCGCTGACGCCCGACCAAATCCGCCTGATAAAAAGGTTAACGCCCAATGTGACGATTCTGTACGACGGTGATCCGGCGGGAATCAAAGCATCTTTCCGCGGAATTGACCTGATCCTGGAACAGGAACTGAACGTAAAAGTTTTGTTGTTTTCCGAAGGTGAAGACCCGGATTCTTTTGCACGGAAACATTCGTCCGAAGAAATTCAAAATTATATTTCCACAAACGCTACGGATTTTATCCGGTTCAAAGCGGGTATTTTGCTGGAAGACGCTAAGGATAATCCGGTTAAAAAAGCGGAGCTCATCCGTGACATTATTCAGAGCATTTCATTGATTCCCAATGTGATTCAGCGGGAATTGTACATTCAGGAAACTTCCAAGATCATGGATGTGCGCGAAGAAGTTCTGTTCAAAGAATTGAGCCAGTCGCTCCAAAGAAAACAAAAGGAAAACCAGGCAAAAAGAGAAACCGAAGCCAAACCGCTGGAAGTCGTTAAGGAGGAAATCATCGCCATTAATCCGAAAGAAATTGTAGAAGAAGAAATCATTAAGCTGATCATGCAATACGGCAACCTGGTGATTGAGCTGAAAGACGAAAACGGCGAAAGCTATGAAACAACGGTGGTGGAAGAGATCATCCACCAGTTTGATGTAAATGAATTATCGCTCGAAAACGAAACTTACCAGTCCATTCTGGAAGACGTCAGGCTGGGTTTTGAACAGCAGGAAATCAGGACGGGTGATTTTTTTGTCAAAATGTTCGACGAAAAGAAAACCGAAATCGCTTCGGAAGCGATGATGGAAAAATACGCGCTCAGCCCGAACTGGAAAGAAAAGCTGAACATCTACATCAGACCCAAAGAGGACAATGTTTTCAAAGATGTGAACGATACGATCCTGCGTTACAAATCTTTTTATATTGAGGAAAAAATCAAAGAGTTTACGCAATTGCTTTCCGGCGAAGAAATTTCGGGTGAGATCAGGGAAGAACAATTGGAAAAAATCATGCTCCTGACTCAGATGCGCGCAAAAATCTACAAAGCCCTGAACCGGATTATTTAGTAAGTGATCTTAATTACCTTAATTTCTTCATGGTTTAAAATACATCAGATTCAGGCTGCCTAATTTTCCAGCAAACTGCAACGCACTGTTTCTTCAAATATAAAGGAAGCCGGGAAATCTCGCCTGGCTTTTCTCAAGGTGCTTTCAGCCGCTTCACGCGATTCAAAATACCCGACCTGCACTTTGTAATCGGGCGAATTATAAATCAGGTTGGCATATAAATTTGGAAAAAGGGTTTTGGCTTCACTTAATTTCTGTTCGGCTTCGCTTCTGCTTTTACTGTAAAAAACCTGGATTCTGGCACCGGGACAAAATTCTGGCGCACGTGGTGGTGGTGGTGGTGGCGTACAACTTTCCTTTTCGGCCATCAGCTTTTGAAGCGATTCGCTCCATTCAATGGTCAGATTGCCTGATTGAGTGGTAACTACACTGGTTTGTGCAAAAAGAATTCCTGAGATAAATAAAGCGAACGCTGCTAATTTAAATTGCATAATTTTTTGATTCATCAATTAACAAACGGAAAAAAATATGCTGAAGTATTTGAGGCGAAAGAAAAAGCTGATTTCGAAGCTCGAACTTCATATATCGAAAATTAAATTGCCTTTCTGCACCATACCCGCCATTGAACAGGGAATGCGGCAGGGTAGATCCGCTGGATTTTTCTTAAATCGGAAGAAGCGGACTGGCGCGTAAAATAATCGCCAACCAGGATCCGGTAATCCGGGGCGGCATAGATCAGTTCCGGGGTCAGGCTGGGAAACTGCCGGATGAAGTCATTCTTAACCGTATTGGCGGCGTCACGGTCTTTGGTGTAAAAAATCTGGATTTTGTAGCCCATGATCTTTTGTTGCGTAGCGCATTTGTCGGCCGCCGTAAGCTTTTTGGGTGGATTATAAAGCGTTTTATTACAGACGTTCTTTTGTTTTTCTTTCAGGATCTGCGCAATCTTTGTATCCATTTTCATCGAAAATTCACCACCTCTTATGCCGTCATGGGTAATCCAAAGTGTTGTGTCATTTTTTGATTGGGCAAATGAAAAGCCCGTCAACAATACACATAGAAAGAACAGAACGTTACGCATAGGAGGGATTTATTTCAAATTTTTACTACAAAACGACATAAATTTTTCGTTGTAAATATACATAAAACACAATGAATCCGCCGCGGCGGATATAAGAAATTTACTTCTGATGAAATTATCAAAATATTGTTTACAGAAGAAATATAATCCGGAAATCACACTTTGGGGAAAAACTTATTCAAAAAAGAAAAAATTACCGCTGGTTTGAAATAATGAAATTAAAGGTTGATTCTCTGAACGTTTGCACCCGGATTTATTTAGAAACGTTTTAAATTAAAAGAAATGATAAACTTCATCATCAAAACCTTATGATTTTATTAAGGTTTGAGGTTATTTTTGTCCGGTTAAAAAGCATGTTTTAACATTTGTAGCAGAACTCAATGTTTAGTTAATGAAGGCACGACCACTTTACAGATTGCGATTCCTGAGTATGGCTTTGTTTCTGGCCATTTTCTCATTTTCCTATTCACAAGACGAAATTTCCGGCGACGGCGGAAAAGGGTATAAATTATTTACAGATAATTGTACCGCCTGCCACCAGATAGACGGCCAGCTGGTCGGCCCTGAGCTGCGGAATGTTGTCGCCCGCGCAAAAGAAGAAGGCGGCGTAGGAAAAGAATGGCTTCATTCCTGGATCAAGAACAACAAGGAGCTTCGGGAATCCGGCGATAAATACGCCAATGAGATTTTTGAGAAATTCGGTAAACAGGAAATGTTGCCGTTCCCGCAGTTGAGCGACCAGGATATTGACGATATCTTAACTTATACTTCCAATCCGGAAGCTGGTGAAGAAAAATATAAGACCGATCATACTCCTCCCCCGGCACCTCCTAAAAGTGAACCAAGCGGCGTTTCGACCGGAATTGTCATTGTTGGTTTCTTTATCCTTTCGGTGCTTCTTATCTGGATTTTAGCGCGTCTGAACGCGTTGGTAAAGCTGACCAAAGCGGAAGAACTATCCCGCGAAGATGAAGAATCAGCCGTTTCATTTGCAGAGTTAATCCAGAAATACGACAAAGTATTCAAAGGTTCGCTGGTGTTTCTTTTATTGCTGACATTGTTCGGCCTTTGGAAATTCCTGTTATACATTGGTGTGGACAAAGGTTATGAGCCGGTTCAGCCGATTTATTTCTCTCACCAGGTTCACGCCGGCGTTCAGGGAATCGATTGCCAGTACTGCCACTCAAGCGCGAAATATGGTAAAGTTTCGGGAATTCCTTCGCCAAACGTTTGTATGAACTGCCATAAAATGATCAAAGAATACAAAGGAGATTACTACGAAGAACACTTGGTGGAAAGCGGAAAATTTGCCAGCGCCGATGATGTGAAAAAATTCTATACGGGCGAAATCCAGAAAATGTATAAATCAATCGGTTGGGACCCTGCGACCAATAGTTTCACGGGCGAACAGAAACCAATCGAATGGGTGAGAATCCACAATATGCCTGACTTTGTTTTCTTCAGCCACCAGCAACACGTGGTTGCGGGCGAGAAAGCGATTCTGAAAGCGATCGCGGACGGAACCATTCCGAATGCAAAAGAACTGAATCTGCCAGAAAACAGCCAGGTCTGCTTTGCCTGCCATGGTGATGTGACCAAAATGGATGAAGTGAAAATGGCCAACCAGTTCATCATGGGTTGGTGTATAGAATGCCACCGGACTACGGAAGTGGATATGTCAAACGAATACAACAGCCAGTACTACGCCGAGCTTCACGAAAAACTGAAAAAACAATACGGTGAAGGAACCAAAATCACGGTTGACGCCATCGGCGGTATGGAGTGTGGTAAATGTCATTATTAAAAATTAAAGAAAGAGGTATAAATGGCTTCTAAAAAGAAATATTGGAGAAGTATCGAAGAGTTGGACAACCAAAGTTTAACGGAACAGTTGGCTTCCAATGAATTTGCCGAAGATATTCCCGTAGAAGAATTTCTGGGGAATGACAAGGCGATGGAAGGGACTCAGACTTCGCGACGGGACTTTTTGAAATTATTGGGATTCAGCACAGCTGCCGTTACACTGGCCGCCTGTGAAGCGCCTGTGATCAAATCCATTCCTTATGTGGTGAAACCGGAAAGCATTACACCCGGCGTACCCACCTGGTATGCGTCCACCATTTTTGACGGATATGACTATGCCAACGTTTTGGTGAAAACCAGGGAAGGCCGCCCCATCCGGATCAATGCAAACAAGTCTGCAAAATATTTTGGTACAACCAACGCAAGGGTTCAGGCCACTGTTTTGTCACTTTACGATTCAGACAAAGTAAGAGGCCCGATGCTGAAAAGCGGTAACGGCTTCAAACCCAATTCCTGGGCAAAACTGGATGAAGAGGTAATGTCCGGATTGAATGCGGTTGGAGGGAAAAAAGTGGTCATCCTGACTTCTTCCATTCCAAGCCCGACGACCAAAAAAGTAATTGCAGATTTCAAAGCGAAATATCCATCCGCTGAGCATGTGGTTTATGATGCCGTGAATTATTCGCCGGCACTGGACGCGGCCGAAGAAATCTACGGGCAACGTGCTTTGCCTTATTATGATTTATCTTCTTCAGAGCTGGTTGTTTCATTCAACGCCGATTTTCTTGGGGATTATAACGGAGGCGGAATGGAGAATGACTATGCAGCCGCCCGCAAGCCCGGTAAAAATATGCTTCGCCACATTCAGGTAGAAAGTAACCTTTCCATGACCGGGGCGAATGCCGATACCCGTTATCCGATGAAACAATCCGAAGTCCTGAAAACTTTGGCGGAAGTTTACAGAGGACTGACTTCCGGGACAACCCATAAAGTTGCTTCCGCAATCGTAAAAGAAATTCAGGCCAAAGGAAGTAAAGCTGTTGTATTTGCCGATGGTAACAAGGAAGCGTTCGCCGTTTGCTACGCGATTAACCAGATCATTAATTCCGAAGCTGTTTCAAAAACAAAAACAGTTCTTTTAAAAGAATCAAACGATAAAGCATTCAACCAGTTTTTAACTGAAGCGAAATCAGGGAATGTCGGAGCGTTATTTATGTTCCAGGTAAATCCGGTTTACAACCATCCGAAATCAAAAGAAATCGTGTATGCGCTCAGCAGGATCGGACTGAAGGTCGCCATGTCTGAAAAATTGGACGAGACTGCCTGGTATGCCGATGTGATTGCGCCGGTTCCGCATATTCTGGAATCATGGAATGACATCAACGCGATCACAGGAGTTTATTCCTTACAGCAACCTACCATCCAGCGGATTTTTGACACAAGGCAGTTCCAGGATTCATTGCTGACATGGATGAAAGATACCGTGAACACCGATGTAGCGCCTGCAGATACTTTGGTTACAAACCAGGATCCGAACAAGATAGAACTGGTAATGCCGAAATCGTCTTATGTTCAGCCCGCTACGGAATATTACAAATATCTAAAAGCAAACTGGGAAAGTTCAATTCTTCCACAATTCGGATATAGTTTCAACCAGGCATTGTACAATGGCTACAATGAATCTGCCGAAACAGCATCGCTTACCGCTTCGGGAAGTGCGATGATGGCGGCTGATAAGCTGGCTTCGCTGAAAACAAATGATTGGGAACTTCAACTATATACGAAATGCAGTATGGGCGACGGTTCTCAGTCCAATAACCCATGGTTGCAGGAATTACCTGACCCTGTTACAAGGGCATCCTGGGACAATTACCTGACTTTAAATCCGAACGACGCTTCAAAATTCAATATAGAAATTTCTGAAAACGCGAACGTTAAAAACGGACGCATGCAGTTTGACGGAGATTATGTCAATGTAACCGCCAATGGCGTTTTAATTGAAAATGTACCGGTATTCATCCAACCCGGGCAAGCCATAGGAACTGTTGGTTTGGCTTTGGGTTACGGACGTACCAAAGGGGGCAAAGTAAGCAATGACGTTGGGATAAATGCTTATCCGGCATATATAGACGGAAGCATAAGTGTTATTGACGTTAAAATCCAAAGGTCGAACGAAGGCAAAAAACACGAGTTCGCCTGTATGCAGATGCAGAACACTTTGATGGGGCGTTATGAAATCGCACGCCAGGCAACGTTGGCAGATTTCTTAAACAAACCTGTTGAAGAATGGAACGAACCAGCTGTGATGCCGACCTGGAGAGGAACTTCACCTGTCGGGGAAGTGGATATCTGGCGTTCTCACGACCGTTCTTTCGGGCCACACTTCAACCTGTCGGTTGACCTGAATGCCTGTACCGGTTGTGGCGCGTGTATCATTGCCTGCCAGGCGGAAAATAACACGGCTGTCGTAGGAAAAGACGAAATGAGAAGGTCGCGTGATATGTACTGGCTGAGGATTGACCGTTACTATTCGGATGTTACTGATAATACCCTGACGCAAAAAGTGGCTTTGGAAGAAGATGACTTGATGGAAGCGGGACAGTATAAATTGCTGATCAAACCGGAAGCTGAAAACCCGGATGTGATCTTCCAGCCGATGATGTGCCAGCATTGTAACCATGCGCCCTGTGAAACGGTTTGTCCGGTTGCGGCGACTTCACACGGCCGTCAGGGACAAAACATGATGGCTTACAACCGTTGCGTGGGAACCCGTTACTGTGCCAACAACTGTCCGTATAAAGTAAGACGTTTCAACTGGTTCAATTATGCCTTGAATGACAAATTCGATTTCAACATGAACGATGATCTGGGCAGGATGGTATTGAATCCTGACGTGGTCGTGCGTTCGAGAGGGGTAATGGAAAAATGTTCTTTCTGTATCCAGGATACGCAGGCGGCAATTCTGAAAGCGAAAAAAGAAGGCAGACGTGTAACCGATGAGGAATTCAAAGATGCCTGCGCATGTGCTTCAGCCTGTGGAACCGGGGCAATGGTGTTTGGTGATGTGAATGATGACAGCAGCGAGGTGAAAAAACTCGGCGAAGACAACAGGGTTTACCATGTCCTGGAAGACATCGGTACCAAACCCAATGTATTCTACCACGTGAAAATCAAAAACAGAGAGGAAGCAAAAGCTTAAGTATAATTAAGAAATAGTTAGAAAGAAATATGTCACATTACGAATCACCGGCGAGAGAGCCCTTAATTATAGGACATAAGACTTACCACGATATTTCGGTGGACATTGCAAGGCCGATCGAACAGAAATCAGGTAAATTGTGGTGGCTTGCATTCAGCATTGCCCTGGTCACCTTTTTATACGGTTTGGGCTGTATCACATATACCATCGGAACCGGAATCGGGGTTTGGGGTTTAAACAGGACCATCGGTTGGGCCTGGGACATCACCAACTTCGTATGGTGGATTGGTATCGGTCACGCGGGGACTTTGATTTCTGCGGTACTTTTATTGTTCCGCCAAAAGTGGAGAATGTCCATCAACCGTTCCGCGGAAGCGATGACTATTTTCGCTGTTGTTCAGGCAGCATTGTTCCCGGTAATCCACATGGGGCGTCCATGGGTGGGATACTGGGTATTCCCGGTTCCGAATAATTTCGGTTCTTTCTGGGTGAACTTTAACTCGCCTTTGTTGTGGGACGTATTTGCGGTTTCGACTTATTTCTCGGTATCGGTAGTATTCTGGTACATGGGATTGATTCCGGATTTCGCAATGATTCGCGACCGCGCAGCAAAACCATTCTCAAAAAAAATATACGGAATTCTTAGTATGGGCTGGGGCGGAAAAGCCAAACACTGGCAAAGGCATGAAGAACTTTCCTTGGTATTGGCCGGGTTGGCAACACCTCTGGTATTTTCCGTACACACCATCGTATCCTTTGACTTCGCCACTTCGGTGATCAAAGGATGGCACTCAACGGTTTATCCACCGTACTTCGTTGCGGGTGCGATTTTCTCCGGATTTGCAATGGTACAGACATTATTGAGCGTGATGCGGAAAGTCATGCACCTGGAAGATTATATCACAAGACAGCATATTGAATTAATGAATATCGTTATCATCGTTACCGGAGGTATGGTAGCGGTGGCCTATATGACCGAATTCTTTGTGGGCTGGTATTCAGGAAGCCGTTATGAAGATTTTACCTATTTCTCTCCGGGAGCCGCGGTAGGGCCTTACTGGTGGGCATTTTGGGCGCTGATCGGATGTAACGTACTGATTCCGGCATTGTTCTGGATCAGGAGGATCAGAAGAAGTTTCTTCTGGACATTCGTGATTTCCATCGTGGTGAATACAGGTATGTGGTTCGAGCGTTTTGACATCATCGTGATCAACCTGTCGCGCGACTACCTCCCATCCGGCTGGACGATGTTTATGCCGACATTTGTTGACGTAGGTATTTTCATCGGAACAAACGGGTTCTTCTTTGTGTTATTCTTATTGTACGCACGTACATTCCCCGGAATTGCACAGGCTGAATTGAAAACAATTTTGAAATCATCTGGCGAAAGCTATAAAAAACATCATACAGAAGACGACCATCATCATGAGCACTAAAACTATATATGGCCTTTACGGTGACGATGACGATTTGTTGAAAGCGATTAAGGTATTCAACAAAGAAGGGATTGCGATCAAAGAAGTCTATACGCCTTTTCCGGTTCACGGGCTGGACAAAGCATTGGGACTGAAAAAAACAAGAATTTCCGATGCCGCTTTTTTCTACGGTTTGTATGGAACCACTTTAGCGTCGGTTATGACCTGGTACATGATGAACCATGACTGGCCGCAGGACATCGGGGGGAAACCTTCCTTCAGATGGATTGAAAACATGCCGGCTTTTGTAACGATTATGTTCGAATTAACTGTATTTTGTTCGGCCCACCTCATGTCGTTGACTTTTTTGGTCAGAAACAGGCTGTATCCCGGAGCCAAAGCGCAAAACCCCGACCCGAGGACAACGGATGATAAATTCTTAATGGAAATTGAATCTTCAGACGTTGACCGGATCAAAGAAGCATTCATCAATACAGGCGCGGAAGAAGTGACAGTAAGAGATTTAAACCCGGTAGAACAGGATTAATATGAAAAGAGGATTAGTATATTTATTGTTGATTGGCGTAGCGGTATCGCTGATTTCTTGTTCAGGAAAGAAAAGGAGCCCGACTCTTGTTTATATGCCCGATATGTATTATCCGGTAGCGTATGACCCCTATATGGAAGCCGATTTTGAATATTGGCCCGAAAGAAACGGTGAGAAATCAAACGTTCCTTTGTTTGCCGACCATAAAAATATGACGGCATTATGGCCTGCCGAAGGTTCCGTGCCGCGTACAGACGAACAAATGATTTTGCCCTGGGAGCTGAAAAACACCCTGGAAGATTATAACAAATCCAAAGAAATAACCACTTCACCGCTTGATCCGGCAAACCTTAAAAAGGATTTGGAAAGGGGTGAAAAATTATACGGGCAGACTTGTGCGGTTTGTCATGGCGAAGCCGGCGACGGGCAAGGTTCGATCGTTCAGACAAAGGCTTATTCGGGCGTTCCGAATTACAAAGACAGGGAAGTTACGGTCGGTTCCGTTTACCATGTTATCATGTACGGAAAAAACGCGATGGGGTCTTATGCCTCCCAGTTTACACCTGTTGACAGATGGAGAGTGGCGGAATATGTAATCAACCTACGGGCAAAAAGCTTACAGGCCGGCGCGACAGCTACCGCTGATCCTGCCGCAGCCGAACAGGCAACTGCTGAAGAACAAAGTAAATAATTAAGGAAAGAAAAGAGAATCATGCAATATAGTTTTTCACCTAAATTAAAAATGGCTTCATTGATCCTGGTTGCAGTGGGAGCTGTAATTTACGGGATAGGATTGTTCCTGAATATCCAGGACCAGAATGACCCTCATTTTATTGAAAACAAGGTCAGTGAAAATCCGCAGGCTTTTTATGGCGAATTCCAGACTGCTGAATACCAGGAGATCAACCATACACCCGAAGCCCATGCCGCTCACATGCACCATTGGGAAAACCAATTGG
>Ga0206107_1000299_pt1 | contig 25238 bp, 26 predicted proteins | sample 2B0metagenome_FD_148652 | JGI IMG/M metagenome (GOLD analysis project Ga0206107, IMG submission 148652) | Enriched microbial communities from leaf-cutter ant dump, University of Wisconsin, Madison, United States - 2B0 | ecosystem: Environmental > Terrestrial > Nest > Insects nest > Nest dump...
GTCATCGCTACCTGCGCAGCCGGCCGAGCAGGCTGGACAGGGCATCCTTGGCCGCCTCTGCCTGCGGAAGGCGCGGCACGGCGCGGTCTTGAGCCGGGGGAGTGATGAGCCCGTCCTCGATGAGCGACCCAATGAGGTCGCCGCCCTCGACGGAGGTGAGCCGTGCCACGGGCACGCCCTTGTGGGTGATGATGACGTCGCTGCCGTCCTTCACGGAGTTGACGTGATCCATGAGTGACGCCTTGAACTCGGTGACGGTGACTTCCATAGGCACACCGTACCGCGCGGCCGCGCCGTCAGTCGGGAAGGTCGCCACCATCGGCTGCACAGCCGCGCCCCATGAGCAGGCCCTTCATGGTGGGCCCAGGGGGCGGTGGGCGGTCCACAGAGAAGCCAGACGGGTCAACGATGGGCTCTTGGGTGGCCGCGATGGGGCCGGCGTCCGACGCCGCCAAGAGCGTTGCGCTCGGGTCCACCGCGCGTTTGATCACGGCGAGCGCAATGGGGCCGTCTTCGCGGTCGCGAGCAACCGACGTGATGTGGCCTGCCGTGGTTCCCGTGTCCGCGATCGTGAGTTCCGCACCCGCCTCCGGCAGCACGTGCGCGGAGCCGTCGAGGTACAGGAACGTCAGCCGACGCGGTGGGCGCCCCACGTTGTGAACCTTCGCCACGGTCTCTTGGCCGCGGTAGCAGCCCTTGTGCAGATGCACCGCGGTGCGCAGCCAGTCGTACTCGTGGGGCAGCGAGTGATCGTCTACCTCTGTTGCCGCTCGCGGACGGTGCGCGGCCACGCGTTCGGCCTCCGCCGCCCACGTGCCCGCGAGAGTCCAACCCGCGTCGAGGCGAGCGTCCGCCTCGGCATCAAGCTGTTCGCGAGGAACCAGCACTAGTCGCCACGGCCGCAATCGGCCCGCGTCCCCAACGCTGTAGGTGGTTCCGCCCGCCGTCACGCCGGGCCACGGGTCCACCCACGTGACGGGCTCCGAGTCGCTGGCAGGCCGCGACACGGCCTCGCCTAGCGCCGCCCACTCGGAGGAGACGTTGGCGACCTCCACGCGCAGCATGAAGCGCATGCGATCCAGGAACTCGGCAAGCCCCTCGGGGGTTTCCGTGATGAGCCAGGCCGTGTCGCCGTCGTCCACGAGCGCGGCAACGTGCTCAATGCGGCCCTTGGGGGACAGGATCATGAACTCGGTGCTCTCGCCAGGCGCCAGCGAGGCCACCTCTTGCGTGGACAGCGAGTTGAGCCAGGAGAGTCGATCGGGGCCGGTCACCGTCACCACCCCAAGGTGCGACTGGTCAACGAAGCCGCGGCCCTCCGCCAACGCCCGCTGCTCGGCAACCGGATCGCCGTAATGCCAGGCGACCCCAGCGTCGGGCCCCGAAGCCTCCACGGCGCCAGGGCGAGACAACAGGGGTGAGGTCATGAGGCGGGAACGCTCGGCGTTCATGAGTGATTCCTAACCCTCGGCGTCGATGCGGGACAAGCGGCCTGAGGCGTATGACTGCAGCTCGTGGCCGAACGCCGCGAGGTCTTGAGCCCACATGAGCTCGCCGTTCACGAGTCCATACAGTCGCGTGGCTCCGCCCACCTCTGGCGCCGAGGCCGTGCGGGCCATGAGATCGCTGCCGAGGTCGATGCGGCCATTGCCCACGGCGCCCACGTACACGGTGACAAAGCCTGCGGCGTCGGTGAGCACCACCTCGAGCGGATGCTGGAAGTCCTTGAGCTCGTAGCCCTCTGGCACGGAGGGCGCGACTCTCCAGAAGCCGGACTCGACGGACCACACCTGGCCGTCCTCACCGTCGGGGCCCATGAGGGTGATGGCCGAGCGGTACTCGAGGTAGGGGCCGCCGTCGTGGCTGAAGTCGATGCGTTGCCGAAAGTCTGCGGTGGGAACGTCTGGATAGTCGATGACGCCGTGCCCCTCCCAGGCGCCAACGAGCCACGCGAGTGGGTAGACCTCGGGCGCGAGCCCGTCAGGGATGACGAACGTCACCGCTTAGAAACCCGGATGAGGCGCCACACCACGAGGCCGCACACCCACGCGGTGGCGAGGAACGCGACGATCGCGAGGATCGTGAAGGTCATTTCGACGGCAGTCATGATGCCTCGATTGTAGGCGCGTGCCTCAGTAGACGAGTGCGGTGGCGCTCGGGTTGAGCGACTCCTCAACAAACGCGGCAGCGCCGGCGATGCGTGCGCCGGGGACCAGATCGGCCTGCGTCACGCCACGGCGCACCGCGCATTGCGCGCACACCGTCACGGTGCCCGACGCCATGATGGCCTCGCGCAGCACGGCCAGGTTGGGAGAGTGGGCGAGTTCGGCGTCGGGAGTGGCGGCCACGGCGTGCCACACGGCGTCCCCCGTGAGCCACAGGCTGACGTCGTGCCCGGAGGAGGCGGCGGTGGCGGCAACCGTGAACGCCTGGAACAGGGTCTCGGGACGCTCAAGGCCCCACGTGCACTTGACGACGAGGGTGGCCATGGCTCACGCCGCGCGCGTGGTGGCGCGCTTGGCGAGAAGGTAGATCTCGCAGCCCAGGCAGAACCCGAACACCGAGTTCAGGAAGCTCGCCACCACAACGAAGCCCGTGAAGATGTAGAAGCCCACCGCAACGTCGAGCACTCCGAACAGTACGGCGAGCACTGAGAAGCCCAGCCCCATCTGCTGCGCAAAGCGTGGGGGGCGGAAGGACTCGGTCTCCGTTGGCGCGCCTATGCGCGGCCGGATGAGGCGGCGGAACAGCCAACTCTGCACGGTGGCCTGCGGCCCAATGGTGGCACCGGGGAGGAATAGCAGCGCGAGGATCGCCATGGTGATCCAGCCCGCCGTGGTGGCGCCAAGGATGATGGCGATGATCGAGACCACGAGCGTCACGGCTGCGCCAAAGCGGTAGCCACGCGGATCGATGCGGATGTCGTCAGTCATAGTGCCTCCATAGGAATTCACTAGATAGCGTACTCGGGCGGCAACGGTGCCGCCTCGAGCGCCTGCCGTGCGTGCGCCTCACTTGGGGCGCCATCCATGCGAGCCACCACCACGCCGTCGGAATCGAGCACCAAGGTGGTGGGGGTGCGCATGATGCCAAGCTCACGAGCGAGGTCGAGCCGCTCGGCGGCGTCGATCTCGATGTGTGCCACGTAGGGCTGCTCGGCCGCCACGCGCTTGAGGAGCACCGCGGTGGGCGGGCACTTGGCGCACATGGGGGTGGAGAACTGCACAAAGGTGGCCCGCTCTCCCCGAGGTGCGCCAAGCGTGGCCGGGCTCAACGTGCCGGGCCGCTCCACGCGTCGGACCGCGCCTTGGCGACGCTGCCACCACACGGCAAAGAGCGCCGCCGCACCAAGCAGCACAGCGATCGCGACGATCCGCAGCAGCACCTCAGCCCCGTTCAGCCGATGAGAACGCGCCCGGCGATGTACACGAGCGCTCCGGCCACCAGAACAGGAGTGACTCCCGCGGCTATTCCCGGCCACCAGCCTCGCGGGCGCGGCTCGCGGCGATACAGCTCCTGAACGAGCACGGCGGCCACCGCGCACACCAGCCCGATGAGCAGCCCTGAGTACCACGGCAGATCGGGGAAGAACCAGCCCATGGCGCCGCCCACGATCGTGCCAAGGGCAAGCGCGCCAATCGTGTTGACCGTGGGGCGGGTGGTCAGGACCGACGCGATGGCGGCCACGGCAAGCGCGGCACCTCCGCACACCACCAGGTCCTCGGCGCCGTTGGTGCGTGCCACCGCCACCCACGCGGCACCAGAGGCAACGATCGCCCCGCCCGACGCCGTGGCAGCCACGTAGGTCACGGCACGTCCGCGCCCGGTGGGGAAGAATACCTCTGCCGCGAGCGCGGCAACGGTCACCGCGGCAACGGCAACGGTCATGTAGCGCAGATAGGGAGCGGTGCGGCCCAAGACCACCGCGACAAGGGCAAGCAGGCCGCCCCCGATGATGATGGTGGTGGTGACGCGCGGGCGCACCACGCGCATGAGGTTGGGGTAGCCGACGGCGACCGCGACGATGCACGCGAGCACTCCTGCGGCGAGATAGCGAGTGCCGAGGTAGCCGGTTACGGCGACAACCGCGGCGGCGACGGCGGTGATCGTCGCGCGGGTCGACGGAATCATGGGGGTTAGTCTCGCACGGGTCGCGCCGGTACAGTAATGGCCATCCGGAGGTGCCGATGGCAGATCTGCTCGTGCTGACTCCCGCCAACGCTGGGGCAGCTGATGTGTTGCCCGCGCTCGCCCTCCTCACCCATCGTGCTCGCGTGGTCGCTCCCGTGCCGTCGGCCATGCTCGACGCCATGGATGCCGACGTCCTCATCGTCGATGGCCGCATGGACCTCGCGGAGGCCCGCAACAACTGCCGCCTGGTGCAGGTGACCGGAGTGGCCGTGCCGCTGCTGCTCGTGTTGCGCGAGGGCGGCATGTCGGTGGTCAATGCGGATTGGGGCGCGGACGACGTGGTGGTCGCCGATGCCTCACCCGCGGAGGTGGAGGCGCGCATTCGCCTGCTCATCGCCAGGGCGCACGCCGAGGATCCGCTCGACAAGCTCGCGGAGTTCTCGTCGGGCGACCTCACCGTGGATGTTGGCGGCTATACGGCCCGCCTCAAGGGAGTGCCGCTTGACCTCACCTATAAGGAGTTCGAGCTGCTCAAGTACCTCATGCAGCATCCCGGACGGGTGTACACGCGTGACCAGCTTCTTCAAGAGGTGTGGGGCTTCGACTACTACGGCGGTACGCGCACCGTAGACGTGCATGTGCGGCGGCTGCGAGCCAAACTGGGCGCCGAGTACGAGCAGCTCATCGGAACGGTGCGCAACGTGGGCTATCGCTTTGACCCGCCAACGCAGCGTTCGGCGGCTCCTCAAGCCGTCGACGCCTAGTCGCGCATGGCCCGCCGGCTCCTCTTCGGATCGCCGAGCTCCTCCGCGGAGAGCACGCTTGCGGACGTGTTGCGCACCGAGCGCGCGGGCGGTGTGACCCTTCTCGCTGGTGCGGTGGTGGCGCTCGTGTGGGCCAACTCGCGGTGGGCGGCGGCCTATGAGTCCGTGAGCTCTTTTGAGGTAGGCCCGCAGGCACTGCATCTGCACCTGTCCCTTGCCACATGGGCTCAAGACGGGCTGCTGGCGATCTTCTTCTTCGTCATCGGGCTCGAGCTCAAGCGAGAGCTCACCGTGGGCGAACTCAGCAAGCCGGCAACCGCGGTGGTGCCTGCCGTGGCCGCCGTTGGCGGCATGGTGGTGCCCGCGTTGCTGTATGTGGTCGTCAACATGGCGCGCTCCGGCGGTTCCCTCGCGGGCTGGGCCGTACCCACCGCCACGGATATTGCGTTCGCCGTGGCGGTGCTCGCCCTGGTGGGCCGGGGGCTGCCCACCGCACTGCGTGCTTTCTTGCTGACGCTCGCCGTGGTGGATGATCTCTTGGCAATCCTGGTGATCGCCATCTTCTTCACCGACCATGTGTCCCTTGTGTGGCTTGCGGTAGCCGCGGTCGCGGTGCTCGTGTTCGGCTACTTGGCCCGCACGCGACCCACGCTGTGGTGGCTGCTGATGCCGCTCGCCCTTGGCGCGTGGGTGGCGATGCACGCCTCTGGGGTACACGCCACCATCGCCGGCGTGGCGCTGGGGCTCTCGGTGCCGGCCGTGGCCAAGGGGAGCGAGCGTCGGTCGCTTGCGGAGGAGTGGGAGCACCGCTGGCGTCCCGTGTCCGCTGGCCTGGCCGTGCCGGTGTTTGCGCTGTTTGCCGCGGGCATCCCCGTCTCCGCGGCGGCGATCAGCGAGGCGATTCATGATCCGGTGAGCCAGGGCGTGGCGGTGGGCCTCGTTGTTGGCAAGCCCGTGGGCATCGTGCTCGCGACCTTTGGTGTGGCGACCTTCACGCGCGCGCGGCTCGATCCCGGGTTGTCCTGGTGGGACGTGGTGTGCGTGGGTGCGCTGGCGGGGATCGGCTTTACCGTCTCCCTGCTCATCGCTGGGCTGGCGTTTGCAGGTCACGACACCGATGTGGTGACGATGGGCGTGCTCCTCGCCTCGCTCGTCGCCGCGCTGCTTGGCGGAGCCTTGCTTGCCTGGCGGGCCCGCACCTACCGCCGCCGCGCGCACATCTAGCGCGCGCTGTGAGTACATGAGGCCTGGACTGGGACCTCAGAACGGCCTGATGTACTCAAGGAACGCGCGGCTCAGTCGACTCCTATGCGCGGGCACAGCGCGGCGATCTCACAGTTGGCGCAGTCCGGTTTGCGCGCCGTGCAACGCCGCCTGCCGTGGAAGATCACGCGATGCGACCACAACGTCCACTCGCGGCGCTCAATGAGCGCCATGAGGTCCCGCTCCACCACCACCGGATCGTCGTTGACCGTCAGCCCCAGCCGCCGTGCCAGACGCCCCATGTGCGTATCCACGGTGATCCCGGGCACACCGAACGCGTTCCCGAGCACCACGTTCGCGGTCTTGCGCCCCACGCCCCGCAGCTTCACCAGGTCCTCGAGCCGGCCAGGAACCTCGCCGCCGTGATTGAGCACCAGATCCGCACTCAGCTCCAGAATTGACCTCGCCTTTGCGCGAAAGAAGCCCGTGGACTTGATGACCTCCTCCAGAGCCGCCGGGTCCGCGCCGGCCATGGCAACGGCGTCGGGCCAGCGGGCAAAGAGCCCCGGGGTCACCTGGTTGACTCGCACATCGGTGCACTGCGCGCTGAGCACCGTTGCCACGAGCAACTGGTACGGCGTGGCAAAGTCCAGTTCGCAATGGGCGTCTGGGTAGGCCCCTGCGAGGCGTCGGTTGACGGCCCGCGCCCTGCGCACCAGCCCGACGCCGGGGTCACCGCGCCCGGTAGCGACACTCAGCCTTCGCATAGTCAGAGGCTACAGAACGCCCGCACGCAGGCCGATACATCCCATAGCGGCGAGCGCCGCCCCGAAAGGAGAGCGTGTGAACGCGACGGCAGCGGCGGACGAGGTAGCCGACCTCCGCCACCAGCGTCGTGACCTGCGGCGCGAGCTCGCACGCGTCAAGTGGTGGCGCCGGCTCATCAGCGCACGACGCGACCTCACGCTTGCCTCGCTCACCGTGCCAGACACCGTGGCGCAGGATCACTCGGAGGCGGCCTGGCTGGCGCTCGCGGCCGATGCACCCACCGCGCTGGAGCTCACGGGTGCCGTGTGGCCGGACGTCCACGACGTGAGCCTCGCCGATCTTGACGCGCTTGACGCGCTCGATGCGCGCCTAAACCGGTATGAGAGGCGTCTCAGTGCCACTCTTGATACCGTGACGGCGCACATGGTGGAAGCCATGGGCCGGGTTCACCACGTCCAGTGAGGGAGGCGAGATGGCGGAAATGACACGTGACGCGGCACGCGATGTCACGCGCGAGGAGCAGCTGCTGCGCTCCGCCCCGCTCTTTGGCGGCATGGACATTGCGAGTGCTCGCTCGCTCATGGAGAAGATGACGCGCCACGACATCGGCAAGGGCGACACGATCTTCAACGAGGGTGACGACGGCCGCGCGCTGTACATCGTGGTGCGCGGCAAGGTGAAGCTCGCCCGCACCGCGCGTGATGGCCGCGAGAACCTCCTGGGCCTGCTTGGGGTGGGCGACATGCTCGGCGAGTTGTCGGTGTTTGACCCCGGACCGCGGCTTGCGCGCGCCCACGCCGTGGAGGACTCCACCGTCTACGAGCTGCCCAAAGAGGTGCTCGACGAGTGGCTCGACACCCACCTGGAGATGTCTCGACCCATCATGCGTGCGCTTGCGCAGCGGATTCGGCGTACCTCCAACACCATGGCGGACCTCGTGTTCAGCGACGTGCCCGGTCGCGTGGCCAAGGCCATCCTCGATCTTGGTCACCGCTTTGGGCGCATGGAGCGCGGGCACATCGTGGTGCGCCACGGGCTCACGCAAGAGGAGCTCGCACAACTGGTGGGCGCATCACGAGAGACCGTCAACAAGGCGCTCGCGGACTTTGGGTCACGCGGGTGGATCGACGTCCACATCGGCTCTGTTGAGGTGTACGAGCCGGAGCGTCTGCGGGCTCGCTCGCGCTAGCTGCGCACGATCGCGACGATCTCGATCTCCACGGGCGCACCGAGCGGCAGGCTCGCGACCCCCACCGCCGCGCGCGCGTGGCGACCCTCCTCGCCAAACACGTCGGCAAGGAGCCCGGATGCCCCGTTGACCACCGCGGGCTGCGCCGTGAAGCCCGGAGCCGACGCCACGTAACCCGTGACGCGGAGCACACCCTCGATGGCGTCGAGCCCGCCAGCGGCCTGTGCCGCCGCCGCGATCGCGTTGAGCGCCGCCACCCGCGCGCACTCGAGTGCCCGCTCTGGCGTCACGTCACCCTCTCGCTGCCCGACGCTGCCTTGAGCGAGCAGGGCGCCCTCCACGAGCGGCAGTTGGCCCGACGTGTAGATGAGGTCGCCATGGCGCTTGGCCGGCACATAGGTGCCTACCGGGCTCGAGACCTCAGGGAGCGTCAGCCCGAGCGCCGCCAGGCGCTCGCTCGCGCTCATGAGGCGTCCTTAGGCCGCTTCAAGTACGCAACCAGCCCACCCGTCGGGCCGGTGACAACCTGCACAAGCTCCCAGCCGTCGTCACCCCACTGGTCCAAAATCTGCTTGGTAACATGGTCGATGAGCGGTACGGTCGCGTATTCCCACGTGGTTCTCATATCCAGAGCGTATCTCCCGTGCCGGGCAACACTCCAAGGGTGTCGCGCGTTGATATAGCCGATGCTCGCAATCGGCAGGTGAGGATAGGCAGATGGCACGAGAACCCAGGCCGCGCACGCGCGTGACCGTGGTGCAGTTCGCGACCGCCTTTTTGATGTTCGGAGTGCTGTCCGTGCTGGGTGGCGTGCTCGTTGCCGGACTCTTCCTCCCCGCCGCCTCGGTGGCCACCGACGCCGCCAAGGAGACCTCGGACCTGTTCGAGGAGCTGCCCACATCCATCGGGCTGCAGACGAGCCTGCCGCAACAGTCGAACATTTACGACAGGACCGGCAAGCACCTGCTTGCGACGTTCTACTCGCAGAACCGCGTAGTGGTGCCGCTCGAGAAGATCTCGCCGTGGATCCAGAAGGCCGTGGTGGCCGTCGAAGACAAGCGGTTCTGGCAGCACAACGGTGTTGATGGGCAAGGCATCGTGCGTGCGGTGTACGTGAACCTCACGTCCCCGAACAGCCCCGGCGGATCCACGCTGACGCAGCAACTCATCAAGAACATCCTGTTGCAAAACGCCATTGCCGACGACGACAGGGCAGCACAGAAGGCCGCGACCGAGGTCTCGATGACCCGCAAGATCCGCGAATGGCGGCTGGCGCTGGGGTACGAGGACAAGGTCAACAGCCAGTACGGCACCACGTGCACGGATGCGCCAGAGGTGGACTGCGGCAAGGACCAGGTGCTCGAGTCCTACCTCAATATTGCGCAGTTCGGTTCCAACATCTATGGCGTGGAGGCCGCGGCGGAGGTGTACTTCGGCAAGCACGCCTCGGAGCTCAACGCGATGGAGGCCGCGACCATCGCCGGCATCACGCAGAACCCCTCCAAGTGGGATCCCATGCGTCACCCCCTTGCCGCGCAGCAGCGTCGCAACGTGGTGCTCTTCACGATGTTCGAGCAGGGCATGCTGACCAAGGCGGAGTATCACCTGTACCGCGCCACCCCCATCGAGAAGACGCTGGACCCGCACGAGCCCAAGTTCTCGTGTGCGGCCGCCGCCGTGGCACCGTTCTTCTGCGACTACGTCACCAAGGTCATCAGCAAGGACCCCGCGTTCAACTCCAACGGCATCAATGGTGCGCAGTTGCTTAAGAACGGCGGCCTGCGGATCATCACCACGCTCGACTACAACAAGCAGAAGATCGCCAACAAGGAACTGCTCAAGTCGATGAAGTCCACGGACAAGAGCGGGTGGGCGATGGCGCTCGTGGCGCTTGATCCGGCGAACGGCGAGATCCTCGCGATGTCGCAGAACCGCACCTACGACCCAACGGGCAAGGAGAAGGGATCCACCGCGATCAACTACTCCGTTGACCGTGACATGGGAGGCTCGCGCGGGTTCTCACCCGGCTCGACCTTCAAGCCTGTTGTGCTTGCCGCGTGGCTCGACTCGGGCCGCTCGCTCATGCAGGTCATCAACGGCTCCCGGCGAGAGTGGAAGCCCGAGTCCTGGACGGCGTCGTGCCAGGGGAACCATCCGTACACCGGCAAGCCCTGGAACCCCAACAACTCTGAGGGCGAGGCCGGCGGCCAAATGAGCGTGCTCAGGGCCACCTCGCACTCGATCAACACGGCGTACGTGGCCATGGCCAACGAGCTTGACCTGTGCGACATCCGTGACATGGCGCAGTCCATGGGCTTCCACCGCGCCGATAACGCCGACTACGAGGTGGTGCCGTCTACGACGCTCGGCACCCAGAATGCCTCGCCACTGACCATGGCGTCGATCGCGCAGACGATCGCGAACGGTGGCCTGCACTGCCCGCCCACCGCGATTCTGTCCGTGACGGGCGAGGACGGCACCTCCTACGACGTTCCCAAGCCGGAGTGCACTCGCGCCTTCTCCAAGGACATTGCCGCGGGCATCACGTACGCGCTCGAAGACGTCATCACGGAGGGCACCGGCACCACGGCCCGCCTCGCCGACGGCCGCCCCGCTGCAGGCAAGACGGGTACCGCGCAGCTCAGCCGCCACTTGTGGTTCATGGGCTACACCCCGCAGCTTGTGGCGACCGTGTGGATGGGCAACCCCACCCATGACCAAGACGGTGAGCGCATCCGCATCAACGGCAAGTACTACCCCATCCTCTTTGGTGCCACCCTCACGGCGCCCACATGGAAGAACTTCATGGACAAGGCGCTCAAGGGTGAGGATGTGCTGCAATTCCCCAAGGTGTCCAACGACATCCTGTACGGCGTGCCGCGCGAGGTGCCCAACATCGTCGGCATGACCGAGGCGGAGGCCAAGGATGCGCTCAACACGGCCGGCTTCCGGTACGCCAAGGCCGAGAAGCGCGTCTACGACCCCAACTATGTCAAGGGCACGGTTGTGGCTCAGGATCCGCCTGCTCTTGGCCGTGCCTTGCCGGGTGCGGTGATTACGTACTACATCGGTACCGACAAGCTTCCCGACTGGTGGACGCACTGGCCCCACAACTGGGATCCGTCCACGCCTCCCGCCGACTACTGGGGCAGCGTGTGGCCGCCGCCCGAGTTCGCCACCAACCCGCCGGAAGGGTGGCCGTCTGGTGATCCAGGTAACGGCCCTGACAACCCCGACGATCCAGGCCACGGCCCCGGGAACGGCAATGGCAACGGGAACGGGAACGGTAACCACTGATGCTTCGCCGCGCCGTGGGCGCGCTGGTGGTCGCCGGTGCTGCCACGTTGGCGTGGTCGCTCGTGGAGGCGCATGCCTTCACGTTGCGACGAGTCAGCGTGCCGGTGCTCCCTCGCGGCGCGGGTCCGTTGCGGATTCTGCACATCAGTGATCTGCACCTGACCCCCACGCAGCGCGACAAGATTGCGTGGGTGCGGGCCCTCGGTGAGGAGCAGGTAGACCTCGTGGTGACCACGGGTGACAACCTTGCCCACCCGTTGGCGGTGCCCGCACTGCTCGAGGCGTACGCGCCGCTCATGCGTCACCCTGGGGCCTTTGTTTTTGGTTCCAACGACTACTTTGGGCCCACCGCCAAGAACCCGCTGAAGTACTTTACGCGGCCATCTGCGGTGCGCAGCAGCGCCTTCGAGCTGCCCGTAGAGGATCTGCGGGCCGGCCTTGCGGCGGGCGGCTGGACGGACCTCAACAACGCACGCTCCGTGCTGGAGGTCAACGGGCTACGGGTGAGATTCACGGGGCTTGACGACCCGCACATTCGTCGCGATGCGATGCCGGGCGGCGCGCGCCCTACTGCCGACCTCAGCATCGGGGTGGTGCATGCCCCGTACCAGCGGGCACTCGGCGCACTCGTCGACGATGGCGCGCAGGTGATCCTTGCTGGGCACACCCATGGCGGCCAGGTCTGTGTGCCGGGGTATGGCGCGCTTGTCACCAATTGCGATCTCGACACCGCACGCGCCAAGGGGCTCAGCATGTGGCCAGACGCTGGCGGCGCGTGGCTGCATGTGTCAGCGGGACTGGGGACCAACCCCTATACGCCCGTGCGGCTGGCGTGTAGGCCCGAGGCCACCATCGTGACGTTGGTGGAGGCCTGAGGCGATTTCATTCGCGGGCCCGCGAGCGGGTATCCTAGGCAGGCTTTATCCGGGGTGTGGCGCAGTTTGGTAGCGCGCGTCGTTCGGGACGACGAGGTCGCAGGTTCAAATCCTGTCACCCCGACCAATGTGATGTGTCTGGACACGTCTGACAGTGAGGGCCTCTCCTTCGGGAGGGGCCCTTCGCTTGTTCTGGAGGGGCTCGCGCACCGTGGGAACCGGCGCCAACTTCAGTAATCCGCGCAATATTTCCGGGCGCCCAATCAGTACCAGGCATGATGCTGAGCTGGCGGCAGATTTTGCGCGGGTTGCTGACGGCAGCGGCGGAGGCCGGGCCCTTGCGGGGCAGTGGTGCGGCAGCGGTGTGGCAGCGGTGTGGCAGCAGCGGGGGCCGGGCGCTGGCGCGCCCACCCCCGACCCGCGAAAAGGTAGCTGAGTCCGGCGAAATCGAGATTTCGCCGGACTAGTCCACCATTTCAGGGGGTGGCGCGCGCGGCGCTGGGGTGCTCCTCGCAGCACGCACACAGCGCCCTAGACGCACGTGGGGCCCGTCCGCATTGCGGACGGGCCCCACGTGGACTTGGGACTGCTAGGCGCCCGCTCGCTTGCGAGACAAGGCGTCCACGGTGGCGGCGACAATGAGCACCGCGCCGCTGGCGGCGAGCGTGGCACCGGCCGGCATGTGGATCAGCAGCAGGCCGTTGTTGATCACCGCGATGACAAACGCACCGACCACGGCGTGGATGAGTCGGCCGCGCCCGCCAAAGAGGCTGACGCCACCGACCACTGCGGCCGCGACACCGCTCAGCACGATGTCTCGGCCGAGTGTTGCGTCCGCCAGGCCGGAACGCGAGACCGTGAAGAGTCCCGCGATCACCGCGAGCACCGAGCAGGTGCAGAATGCGGCCCACTTGACGAGGGTCACGTTCACACCGGAGCGGCGTGCCGCCTCGGCGTTGCCACCGACCGCGTACAGGTACCGCCCATAGCGCGTGCGGTCGAGCACGAACGTTCCCACCAAGAAGATCAGCAGGATGAACGGGATGACGATCGGCACGCCCTGCAGCGACTTGAACTTGGTGCCTCGGTCCGCGTTGAGGACCACGACCATGATGATGCCCATGATCGCGATGCCACCCAGCTTGAGCCACATGACGATCGCCGGCGGGTTGGGGGCACCCGACGCGGCACGGCGCGACCTATCCCACAGGGCCACGCCCAGCAGGAGGAGCAACACCACAACGAGAAGGGTCCAGCCGGCCCACGGGGGCAGGTTGGAGTTCTGAATTGCGAGGATCTCCTCGGGGATCACGCGGTAGGAGCCACCCGCACCGATGATGATGAGGATGACTCCCTGGAGACCCAGGAACAGGCCCAATGTGACCACGAACGATGGAACACCGATCTTGGCCACAAAGAACCCGATGGCGAAGCCGATCACGAAGCCGATGGCGAGCGCGATGAGCAACGCCACGGGCCACGAGAAGCCATCCGGCTGGGTGAGGCGCACAAACACCGACATCGCCACGCCGAAGGTCACACCGGCCGACAGGTCGATCTCGCCGAGCAGCAACACGAACACGAGTGCCATGCCCAGCGTGACGAGCTCGGCCGCCTGCGTGAACAGGTTGGCAATGTTGCGCTCGGTGAGGAAGTGGCTGTCGGCAAAGCTGAAGATCACCATCAACACCACGAGGCCGGCGACGGCAGGCAGTGCGCCCATCTCGCCACCACGAATGCGCTGAATGTAGGCGGAGAAGTACTCGCCCAGCGACGTGGCCATGCCCTTACCAAGGAGGTTAGGGGTGTCGGGATCGGGCGTGACTCCTGCGGGGGCGTCGACGACGGCCGCCGCCTGGGCGCTCGTGAGCTCGGACTTTGCGGACTTCGAGGCCGTTGTGGACTTCGACGACTTCGGGGACTTGCTCTCGTTGCTCACGACGCCATCTCCATCTTCTTGGTGCCGGTGATGTAGCCGACGACGTCATCCGGGGTGGTGTCCTTGACGGCCACGTTGGCGGTCATGGAGCCCAGGTACAGGACCCAGACGTCGTCGGCCACCTGGAACACGTCTTGGAGGTTGTGCGAAATGATGATGACGGCAACGCCCGAATCAGCGAGCCGACGCACCAGGTTGAGCACCTGCTCCGTCTGCGCAACGCCGAGCGCGGCGGTGGGCTCGTCGAGAATGACGACCTTTGCCTGCTTGACGACGGAACGCGCAATGGCGACCGTCTGACGCTGACCACCGGAAAGGCTCGAGACCTTCTGGCGCAGTGACTTGACCGTCTTGACGGACAGGGACATCAGGGCACGTGCGGCCTCGACCTCCATCTGTCCCTCGTCGAAGGTCGCAGTCTTGGTCTCTTCGCGACCGAGGAACATGTTCTGGACGATGTCCAGGTTGTCGCACAGGGCCAGGTCTTGGTACACAACCTCGATGCCGTGGCGAGCCGACTCGCGCGGGTGGTGGAGATCTACTTCCTCTCCATTGAAAAGGACCTCGCCGCCGTCATACGGCTGTACACCAGCGAGGCCCTTGATGAGAGTGGACTTTCCGGCACCGTTGTCACCGACGAGCGCGGTGACGCGGCCGGCGTATGCCTTGAAGTCGACTCCCCTCAGCACGTTGACGGGGCCGAAGCTCTTCGTCACCTGCTTCAGTTCGATGATGGGTTGATCCATCGTGTCCGTCTCCTTTGACTGGTTCGTAGTGTCATGGTTGCGCACACGGGGAGGGTTCCGCACCATATGCGGCGCGGAACCCTCCCGTTGTGCGGTTAACCGTGCTTACGAAGCAGGCGTGAGACCAGCTGCGTCGCAGGCGGCCTTGACGTCGCCCGTGCAGACCTCGTCGTAGTTGGCGCCGCCACCGTCGAAGACCTGCTGAACGCCATTGGCGCGCACGTCAACGGGGGTCACAGCCACGAACGGCGTGCCGTCCTCGAGCTGCTTGTCAACGGACGGGGTCTCGCCGCTCAGCAGCTTGATGGCCAGGTCGGCACCGGCCGCGGCCTCGAGCTGGTAGGGCTTGTAGACCGTGCCCGTCTGGTAGCCGAGCAGCACGTTCTGCAGACCGGCAACGGACGCGTCCTGACCGGACACCGGGACCTTGCCCGCGAGGCCGTTCTTCTGCAGGACGGTGATCACACCGGCAGCGTTGGTGTCGTTCGCGGCCCACACGCCGTCAACGTGACCGTCGAGCGAGGTCAGCGCCTGCTCGAAGTTCGACGCGGACTTGTCGCCGTCCCACACACCGGTGGGCTCAGCAGCGGGCTTGATGCCAGCGGCCTCCATGACGGACACAGCGCCGTCGTGGAACATCTTGGCGTTGCCATCGGTGGGGTCTCCACCCATGTACACGACCACGGCCGACGCCGGGTCAACACCATTGGCGTTGAGGCCGTCGACGATCATCTGGCCCTGCAGCGCACCGACCTGCTCGTTGTCGAACGAGACGTAGTAGTCGGCACCGGCAATGGGACGGTCGTAGGCGATGACGGGGATGCCCTGGGCCTTGGCCTTCTCGGCAACGGTCACGCCAGCACCCTGGTAGTCAACGAGAAGCATGACGTCGCAGCCCTTGGTGAGCATCTGGTCCGCGATGGTCGCGTACTTGGCGGTGTCACCCTGAGCGTTGTCGATCTGGATCTCGAAGCCCGCGCCCGTGATGGCGTCGTTGAGGGCCGGACGGTCACCGTTCTCCCAGCGAGGCGACGAGGCCGCGTCGGGGAGGATCACACACGCCGTACCGGACGCCGTGGTGGTGCCGCCGCCGTTCGTGGCGTCGGGGCTCGAGGTGGGCTCCGAGTCCGACGAGCAGGCAGACAGCGCAAGTGCCGACGCCGACGCAATGGCGGCGAACGACAGGATCATGGATTTCTTCACTACATATCCCTTCCGTTGGGAGGGGTTCCGGGAACCCCGCAGTCGGTCTCCAGTGACCGGACCGCCCTCCACCATATGCACGCGAAAGGTTTCGGTAGGTAGCGATAATCTCGGCAAAACGGGCGCTGGGGTCACGATTGAGTAACGCGGGGATGGAGCACACGTAACGATTTACCTGGACCCCATTCTGTGAGCGGTCACAGGCTTCTCAGGCCGACGCTCGAATCGTGCGTCGGGATAGAACTAGACGAGCAACTCGGCGATCTGAACGGCGTTCAACGCGGCGCCCTTGCGCAGGTTGTCGCCCACGACGAACAGCGCAAGACCGCGCCCGCCGTCCACCGACTCGTCCTGGCGAATGCGGCCAACATAGGTGGGGTCGGTGCCGGCAGCCTTAAGCGGGGAAGGCACTTCGTCGACCACCACGCCCTGCGTCTCGCGCAGGATCTCGTACGCGCGCTCGGGGGTGATGGGCCGCTCGAACTCGGCATTGATCGACAACGAGTGCCCGCTGAAGACCGGCACCCGCACACAGGTGCCGCTGACCCGCAAGTCGGGCAGGTTCAGAATCTTGCGCGACTCGTCCCGCAGCTTGCGCTCCTCGACGGTCTCATTCGAGGCGTCATCCACGAGCGAGCCCGCCAGCGGGAGCACATTGAACGCGATGTCCTGGACGTAGACCTCAGGCTCCGGCAACTCCACGGCGGTGCCGTCGTAGGCGAGCTTCTCGGCGCCATCGACGCCGGCGCGCAGCTGAGTCGCAAGCTCACGGACCCCGGCGAGCCCGGACCCAGAGACCGCCTGATAGGTCGACACCACGATGCGGGTCAATCCCGCCTCATCGTGAAGCGCCTTGAGGGCCGGCATCGCGGCCATGGTGGTGCAGTTGGGGTTGGCGATGATGCCCTTTGTTGCCTGCGCGGTGGCCTGGGGATTCACCTCGGAGACCACGAGCGGCACGTCCGGATCCATGCGCCATGCCGACGAGTTGTCCACCACCACAGCACCCGCGGCGGCAAACCGGGGCGCGTACTCCTTGGAGGCACCTCCGCCAGCGCTGAACAGCGCCACGTCGATGCCCGCATAATCCGCGGTCTCCACGTCCTCAACCACAACGTCGGCGCCGAGGTGAGGCAGCGTCGTCCCGGCGGAGCGAGCGGACGCGAAGAAGCGCACCGCGGCCTGGGGGAAGCGCTCGGCAACGAGCTCTCGCATGACGGCACCCACCTGGCCGGTGGCGCCAACGACGGCAATGGTGGTCATCGTCCGGTCCCTCCATAGACAACGGCCTCGCCCTCCACGGAGTCGAGGTTGAACGCGGTGTGCACCGCCCGCACGGCCTCGTCGACCACGTCGGAGCGCGTGACCACGGAGATGCGGATGTCGGACGTGGAGATCATCTCGATGTTGACCCCCGCGTCCCGCAGCGCGGCAAAGAACGTGGCGGAGACACCCGCATTGGAGCGCATTCCCGCGCCCACAAGCGACACCTTGCCGATGGATTCGTCGGTCACGACGTCTTGGTAGCCGATGCCCGCGGCGTCTGCCTCGATGGCGGCGATCGCGTCCCCAAGGCGCGCAGACGGCAGCGTGAAGGAGATGTCCGTGAGGCCCGTCTTCACCGCAGACACGTTCTGCACGATCATGTCGATGTTGACGTCCGCCTTGGCCACGGCCTCGAAGAGGCGGGCGGCCGTGCCGGGGACGTCGGGCAGCCCGATGACCGTGATCTTGGCCTCCGAGCGGTCATGCGCAACGCCGGCGATGATCGGGTCTTCCATGATGTCTCCTTCGTCAGTGTCGTCCCTCACCCACGTGCCCTCGTGTCCGGAGAAGGACGAGCGGACGTGAATGGGAACGCTGAAGCGGCGCGCGTACTCCACGCAACGCGGCATCAGCACCTTGGCGCCCGACGCCGCGAGGTCCAGCATTTCGTCATACGTGATGTGGTCCAGTTTGCGCGCGGTAGGCACGATGCGGGGGTCCGCGGTGAACACCCCGTCAACATCCGTGTAGATCTCGCATACGTCCGCCTTGAGCGCCGCTGCAAGCGCCACGGCCGTGGTGTCGGAGCCGCCGCGGCCCAATGTGGTGACGTCCTCGGACAGCGGATTGATGCCCTGGAATCCCGCGACGATCGCCACCTTGCCGTCATCGATGGCGCGCTGGAGCCGAGCCGGCGCCACATCGATGATGCGCGCGCGCCCGTGATGCTCCGTGGTGATGACCCCCGCCTGCGGCCCCGTGAAGGCCTGCGCAGGCACGCCCTCGGCGTGGATGGCCATGGCGAGCAGGGCCATCGAGATGCGCTCGCCGGCCGTCAGCAGGATGTCCATCTCGCGTGCCTGCGGGGTGGTGGTCACCGCATGCGCCAGGTCGATGAGCTCGTCCGTGGTGTCACCCATGGCGGACACGGTGACGACCACCTGGTGGCCGTCGCGAACCGTGGCGGCCACACGCCGCGCCACCCGACGCAGGGCGTCGGCGTCGGCAACGGACGAGCCGCCGTACTTCTGAACCACGAGGGACATGACTGTCTATTCCGCCTCACCGGTGACAAAGGGGGATCGCGCGCGCGAGCGCACGAGAGACCATTCTAGGGCCAGGGAACGGGATGCCCCACTTCGCCCGTTAAGGTCAAGACATGGCGAGAACAGCGCCGGTGGTGAGCACCGCGTCGGGCAGGGTGGAGGGCCTGTGGCGCACCCGGCAATGGCCCGACGCTGCGGTCACCGAGTACGCGACGTTCCGTGGCATTCCCTACGCCGCCGCGCCCGTGGGGGACGCGCGTTTTGACGCCCCGCGGCCCGTGGAGCCATGGGACGGCGTGCGCCGCGCGCACGACTTTGGCCCCACGCCGCAGCTGTACTCGCCATACGACCCCGCCCGTATTCCTGAGCCGTCCATTCCCGGCGAGGAGGTCTTGAGTGTCAACGTGACCACCCCGGATCCCTCCGCGGGCGCGGACTTGCCGGTGCTTGTGTGGATTCATGGCGGCGGGTTCGAGGCCGGATCAGCGGCGAGCCCCTGGTACGTGGGAGAGGCGTTCGCACGTGACGGCGTGGTGACCGTGACGGCCTCGTATCGACTGGGCTTTGAGGGGTTTGGGTGGGTCGAGGGCGCCGTGAACAATCGCGGCGTGCGGGACTGGCTCGCGGCGCTGGCGTGGGTGCGAGACAACATCGCGGCCTTTGGCGGCGACCCTCGGCGGGTGACGATCGCGGGCCAGAGCGCCGGTGGGTCCGCGGTCATGCGGCTCTTGACGATGGAGGCGGCGCAGCCGCTGTTCCGCGCCGTCATCTCCGTGTCCCCTGGGGAGATGTCGCTGCCGCTCGCGCGCGCCCGCCGCGGCGCGGCGCGGGTCTGCGCGGCCGTTGGTGCCACGCCCTACGTGGAGAGCCTGCGGCGCGTGTCTCCGCTGCAATTGTTCGACGCTCGGGAGGCCTTCCGCCCTCCCGCCCCTGATCGCCTCACGCGCTTGGCGATTCGCGCCTACCGGCCGATGCTTCCCGGCCCGGTGGTTGACGGCGACCTCATTCCGCAGACGGTGGATGCCGCGCTCGTTGCCGGGGTTGGCGGCGACAAGGAGCTGCTTGTGGGCGCCACCGCGCACGAGGTCAACGAGGCGATGCTGCCGTTTGCGCCGCTCTTGCTTGCCACACCCGCCGTTGGGGCGCTCGAGCGCGCCGGGCTGTCGCGTCGCCTTGCGGACGTTTGGGCCGAGCGGGCCTGCGGTGATACCGCGTGGGCACTGGGCCAGGCGCTCACCGACGCCACCTTTCGGTGCCACGTTGCCCGGTGGTCCTTGCTGCGCGCCGGTGCCGAGCGCCCCACCCACGTCTACGACTTTCGCTGGCCTTCAGGGGCGCCGGGAGTGCACGGCGCGGCGCATTGCGTTGATGTCCCGTTCGGCTTTGACGTGCTCGACGCTGAGGGTGCGCAGGCCGCCATCGGTGCGTCACCGCCGCAAGAGCTCGCGGACGCGGTGCACGGTGATTGGCTTGCCGTGGTGACCGGGACAGGCGTGGACGGTGCCGATCACCGCGACCGGTTCTCCACGATCGTCTACGGCGAGGACGCCTCCCGCACCGAGGAGTTGGGCGGCTACGCGCTTGAGCGAGAGTTGGCGACCCACCTCGATAGGTGAGCCGCCTCGCGCTCTATCGGAGTGGGGTCCGCGAGCGCGTGCGCCAGCTGACCTGCCCCCTCGATGCCCGTCACCAGGTGGAGAGCTCGGGCCGATGCCGCGGCGGGTGCGAACCCCATGTCCACGAATTGCGCCGCGGCCCAATCGACGATGTCGGTGACGATGGCGGCGGCGCGGGCTGCCGCCTGCGGGGCGGCGGTGCGCAGGTGCGCGGCGAGGGTAGCGGCGTTCCCGCCGCTCGCCGTCTGCGGTGCCTGGTCGGCGGCCCACGCGAGGTAGGCGGCAAGGCGTTCCCTGGGGTCCGCCAGTGCGGACCATTCGGTGCGCAGCGCCACCGCGCGCGCCTCGGTGGCCGCTACCGCAGCATGTGCCACCTCATCCTTGGATCGCATGTAGTAGTAGACGGAACCGGCGGGCACCCCGGCACGCTCGGCGATGGCGGCGATCGTGGCGCCGTCGAGTCCCCGCGCGGCGACGAGTTCTGCTGCGGCGGTGGCCAGGCGCTCGCGCTTGTCTGAACGAGGACGTGGCATGCGCATCTCCCTGATAGTGAGTAATCTCACTATACGGCATCTGTCAGGGATGTCCCTGAACTTTTGGCGTGCCACCCGGACATTTGCGCGCCACGCTGCGTGAAGCGTCGGACGGCGCCTATGGTCAGGGCATGACAACCGCAACTCTTGCGCCACCGGCGATCACCGCCACGGGCGTCACCCGCAGCTTTGGCGAGGTCAAGGCCGTCGTCGATGCCACGCTGTCCGTTCCCGCCGGGTCCGTGACGGCGCTCATCGGCCCCAATGGGTGTGGCAAGACCACGCTCATGCTCATGCTCGCGGGGCTGCTCCGGCCCGACGGCGGCAGCATCTCGGTGGCGGGCCTGAGCCCACAGACCGACGCCGCCGGCGTGCGCAACGCGATCGGCTGGATGCCCGACCAACTGGGCTCGTGGGACAACCTGACGTGCCTCCAGACGCTCACCCTCATGGGACGCGCCTACCGGGAGAGCAAGGAGTTTGCGCGGCAGCGCGGGCTTGGGTTGCTGCAATTGGTCCACCTCAGCGAGTTTGCCGACCGGCCCACGCGGGTGCTCTCGCGCGGCCAGAAGCAGCGATTGTCGCTGGCCAGGGCGCTCGTGCACGACCCCCAAGTGCTGCTGCTCGATGAGCCGGCCAACGGCCTCGACCCGCGCTCGCGCGTGGAGCTGCGCCAGCTGGTGCGCGAGCTCGCGGCCGGAGGCAAGACCATCCTGGTGTCGTCTCACGTGCTGAGCGAGCTCGACGAGATGGTCGACGGCGCGGTCTTCATGTCCAAGGGCGCCACTCTGGGGGCCGATGCCGACGCGATGGTTGCCGAGGCAAAGACCCGCTACCGCATCAACGCCCTCGATCCCGCCGCGCTCGCGGCCGTGCTGGCGGGCCTTGGGGTGGTGGCGGAGGCCGGCGCAGACGGCACCGTGGTGCGTGTGGAGAACGAGACGCAGGCGGCCGCGCTGCTGACGCAACTCGTCTCGGCCGGCGTGCCCGTGCACCGCTTTGGCCCCGCGGGTTCCGCGCTTGAACAGACCTACATGCAAATGAATGAGGAGCGGCGATGACCACCGAGACTGCAACGCCCGTGGCGACCCCGGCGTCGCCCACCGTGCACGGCAACCCGTGGCACCCCACGTTCCGCGGCGTGATGCTCTCCACCTGGATAGAGCTGCTGCGCCGCCGCCCCTCGCGCAAGGGCTACTTCTTCTACGTGCTCACCGTGGCAGCGATCCTGACGCTGGGAATCATCGTGGCCGTCTATTCCGGTGCCGAGAAAAACTCGGTGCCGCTCGAGCTGGTGCTGGTGCTGATCCTTGGCGCGGGCCTGCTCATTGGGCCCTCGCTGTCGGCGACCTCGATCAACGGCGATTCCTCTGAAGGCGTGCTCGCGCCGCTGCAGATGACGCGGTTGAGCGCCGGTGACCTCGTGGTCGGCAAGCTGCTGGCCTCGTGGGCCGTGTGCTTTGCCGCGCTGCTCACCACTACGCCCTTCCTCGTCTACGCGTTCGTGCGATCCGGATGGACGATCGTGGAGCTGCTGGTGGTGCTAGGCGTCAGCCTGTTCATCGTGTTGGCATTCACCGCGGTGGGGCTTGCGTGGTCCTCGATCGCCGCGCGGGCGGTGGCATCCGTGTCGCTCACGCATCTCACCACGGGACTCATGCTGCTGGGGACCCTGCTCATGTTCGCCTTCACGCTTCCCCTGGTCAGCGAAGAGGTCACGGTCATGAACCGCGATCGCGACTACTCGCAGATGACTGAGGAGCAGCAGAACGATCCCACCTTCGACTGGACCACCCTGCCGTGTGTCGACATGCCCACCCTGTACACGATCAGCCACACAGAGAAGACCGCGTGGCTGATACTCATCAACCCGGCGGTGGTGATCTCGGAGAGCGCCCCCATCGTCAACCCCGAGACCTATGAGAAGGATGGTCGCGCCGCACCCGGCATCTTCGCCATGATTCACCAGGCCGTCAGCGACGCCCGCATGGGCCCGGCGGCACCCACGCCCTATGACGGCTGCAGCGACTACTACGGCGACGACTCGTGGCAAGAGCGCCAGACCGCCCAGGCCTTACTACCCCGCGCGCCGTGGCTGGGGCTCGGCACCTCTGCCGTGCTGCTCGTGGGCTCGATGTGGATAGCACTGCGCCGCCTGCGCGTGCCCTACAAGAAGCTCCGTTCCGGGACGCGCGTGGCGTAGGGCTACTGGCGAGATCTAGGAGACGGTGCGCCGGCCCTCGAAGGCGCGGCCGAGCGTCACCTCATCCGCATACTCCAGATCCCCGCCCACCGGCAGGCCAGAGGCCAGCCGCGAGACGGTCACGCCCACGGGGATGAGCATGCGGGTGAGGTACGTTGCGGTGGCTTCACCCTCGATGTTGGGGTCGGTGGCGATGATGACCTCGGTCACCGTGCCGTCGCCCAGGCGCGTCAGCAGCTCGCGGATCCGCAGGTCACCGGGGCCCACGCCATTCATGGGATCGATGGCTCCGCCGAGCACGTGGTAGCGGCCGCGGAACTCGCGGGTGCGCTCGATAGCGACCACGTCTTTGGGTTCCTCGACCACGCACAGCACCGTCTGGTCGCGGCGAGGGTCCGCACAGATGCGGCACTGCTCGGACTCCGCGACGTTGCCACATGTGTCACAGAAGCGCACCTTCTCCTTGACCGTGGTGATGGCATCGGCGAGGCGCTGAACGTCGGCCGGATCCGTGCCCAAGAGATGGAAGGCAATGCGCTGGGCGCTCTTGGGGCCCACGCCGGGAAGCCGCCCCAACTCGTCGATGAGGTCCTGAACGGCGCCGTCGTACATGGGAGACAGCCTAGGTTGCCTGGCGTCAGTTCTCGATGACCGTGCCGCCGAGCAGCTTGGCCACCGCCTCGGCGCCAGTCATGTGGCCTGCGGTGTCCGGGATGTCGTCCTCGCTGATCTCCTCGTCGTGCGGCTCAGGCTCCACGGGCTCCGGCTGGGATTGCGCGACCTTGGCGGCAGACTGGCGCGCGGTCGTCACCACGGGAGTCATCCCAGTGGCCGCGGCAATGCCCGCCGACACCGACGGCGCCGCGGCGGCGGCCGGTGCACCGCCAACGCCCTCGACGCGCACCTGCAGCCCAAGCGTCTCGCGCACCGCGAGCGCCACGTTCTCCGCGTGGTCACCGGTGGCGAAACGGGCGGCGAGGGCGGGCGAATCGAAGGCCAGGCGCAGCACGCCGCCCTCCACCGTGGCCACCGTTGCGCTCTGGCTCACCATGGCCCACGTGACGCGGCGTCGCTCCAACGCACCGAGCACCTCGGGCCAGCGCCGCCGCACCAGCTCGGAATCCTCGGCACCGCCGACGCTGGCCGCCGGGGTCTCAGGGGCCGTCACGGTGGCCGCAGGTTCAGAAGCTGGCACTGCCGCCTGCGGTTGCACCGGAATCGCTTCGGTGGGGTTGGAACGTGTGGGGGTGGAAGGCGCAGGGTGGGACTGCGAGGCCCGCGCCGGCGCCTGTTCCGTGGGCGCCGGGCGTCCCTCGGCCGCGATAAGCCGGGCACACAGAAGCTCGAGGTGGAGCCGCGGCGCGGCGGCGCCCACCATGGCGGTGAGGGCATCGTTGACAAGGTCTGCCGCGCGAGAGGCCCGTGCCAAGCCCAAAGAGCGTGCCTGCTCCTTCATCCGCGCCAGTTGGTCTTGGGGAAGTGCACCGAGCGCCTTGGCGCCCGCCTCGCCGGAGGCGGCGATCACGAGCAGATCCCGCAGCCGCTCGAGGAGGTCTTCCACGAAGCGCCGCGGCTCGTGCCCCGTGCCGATCACTCGCGACACCACACCAAACAGCGAGGCGCCGTCGCCCGCCGCAATGGCGTCAACGGCGTCGTCCAGGAGGGTGGCATCCGTGAAGCCGAGCAACGCGATGGCACCGTCATAGGTGACGCCCTCCGCGCCGGACCCGGCCATGAGCTGATCCAGCACGGACAGGGAATCCCTCACTGAGCCGCCGCCGGCGCGCACCACAAGCGGCAGCACCCCGCTGGCAACCTTCACGCCCTCGGCATCGCACAGGTGCTGCAGATAGTCGGTGAGCACGGGTGGCGGCACAAGCCGGAAGGGGTAGTGGTGCGTGCGCGAACGAATGGTGCCGATGACCTTCTCAGGCTCTGTGGTGGCGAAGATGAACCGCACGTGCGGCGGCGGCTCCTCGACAAGCTTGAGCAAGGCGTTGAATCCCTGCGTGGTCACCATGTGCGCCTCGTCAAGGATGAAGATCTTGAAGCGATCCCGCGCGGGCGCAAACGCGGCCCGCTCCCGAAGCTCGCGGGCATCGTCAACGCCGTTGTGCGATGCGGCGTCGATCTCCACCACATCCACCGAGCCCGCACCCCCACGGGCCAGCTCCCTGCACGAGTCGCACTCACCGCACGGAGAGTCCGTTGGGCCTTGGGCGCAATTGAGGCAGCGCGCG
>Ga0206107_1000301_pt1 | contig 25084 bp, 18 predicted proteins | sample 2B0metagenome_FD_148652 | JGI IMG/M metagenome (GOLD analysis project Ga0206107, IMG submission 148652) | Enriched microbial communities from leaf-cutter ant dump, University of Wisconsin, Madison, United States - 2B0 | ecosystem: Environmental > Terrestrial > Nest > Insects nest > Nest dump...
GAATCCATCCCCGGCAAGCAGCTGTGGGTCAACCCGGACTGCGGACTCAAGACCCGCGCCTACCCGGAGACCAAGGCGACTCTCGAGAACCTCATCGCGGCAACGCAGGCGGTGCGAGGGGCGTAGCCCCTGGAGGTCGGGGCATCTCGTCAGTGCGGCGAGAGCACCCCAATGATGTTGCCTTCCGTGTCGCGGAAGCGTCCCCAGTAGCCTTGGGTCGCCTCCACGGGCTGCTTGGGCTCCACCACCTCGCCGCCGTGCGCCACCACGCGGTCGAGGATCACTTGGAGGTCATCGCCGCCGTCGAGGTACGTCACGATGCCCTCGGAAGACGGGTGCCAGTCGCGTCCGCACGCGATGGAGCCCACGCCGCCCGGCAGGAGAGATTTGGGCTCGCCGTCGCCGATGTCTTCGAGGGTTGTCTTCATGTCAAACACGGCCTCAAAAAACGCCGTGGCCCGCTGCAGATTGCGCGCGGGAATCTCGAACCACACCAACATGGCGCCTCCTTTGGTGGACGCTACACCCGCACACATGCGCTCCTCCACACAATTGTGGGTGCGAGATTGTGGCGCAGCGAAATACCAGGCATGTTGATAGTGCGGGGTCGCTGTGCCGCGCGGCGCTAGCCCTGCGGCAGTGTGTATTGCCAGTACCCCACGTCTATCCAGCGCCCAAACTTCTGGCCCACCGCCTCCAGATGACCGCTCTTCACAAACCCGAGGGACTCGTGCAGTGCCACCGATGCGTCATTGGGCAGCGCAATGAGGGCCACCACCGCCCGCACGGGAGCGTGGGGGCCCTCGTGCACGGCGGCGATGCGCCGGAGCAGTTCCGTGTAGAGCGCCGTGCCCACCCCCGTGCCGTGCGCGGCACGATCCACGTAGACGGAGCACGTGAGGGTGTGCCGGTAGGCGGCGCGCTCGTGGAAGGCAGCCGCGTAGGCGAACCCCACCACGCCGAGCGCATCGGTGGCCACGAGGTACGGCAGGCCAGCATCCCGCACGGACCCGGCCCGCGCCGCCATCGTCGCGGACTCCACGGGATCCACCTCAAAGGTGGCGGTGTCTGTGGCGATGTAATGGTTGTAGATCTCCGCAAGCCGAGCCGCATCACGTTCCGGGTCCACCTCGCGCACCATGGAAGCCATTGTGGCGCGCCGTTGACACAACTCGCGAATATCTTGTGCGCAATGTGGCCGGTGATGCCAGGATGAGTCTGCACACGGTGTGCGCTGATAGGGGAGTGGAAATGAATGTGCGGTTCTTGGGCGTGATCGCAGCGGGGGCACTGGTGCTCAGCGGATGCGGAAGTGACAATCCGGCTCCAACCAACGATGACGGCGGCGGAACTGTAACTACCCAACCCACCACCCAACCCACAGCGCAGCCGCCGGCGGACAACGACGCCCAGGCGGGCGCGGTGGACTGCTCATCCCTGACGAGCGAAGACGCGGCCACGTTCATCATGTATGGCCAGCTGCTCGGCCAGATTCGCTCCGTCAGTGACCTTCAGTCCATGGCCATCACGGGCTACACCCCTGAGGCGATGGGCGCGGTGCTCGACAAGCTTGAGGGACTCAAGGGCGTTGAGGGCGAGGCAACCGGCACCCCGGATGAGGCGCTCGTGGCCTTCCGGACCGCGAACGACACCTTCGCGGCAATCATCGCCAAGGGTGCTGGCGCTACTGACGCCGACTTTGCACCGGTCACCGAGCTGTGGCCCAGCAACGATGCCTGGATCACGGATCAGGCAGCGATTTCGGGAGCAATCAACGCCGCTTGCCCGGACCTGTAGCAGGGAAGAAGGCGGTTGGCGCGGGAAGCTTGTCCGCATACCGCATCAGCAGGGAGCCCACCACGGCAAGCACCAGCACGTAGCCTGCGGCGAGGGGTCCCAATTGGTGGTGTGCGCCCGCGGCAACTCCCAGCCCCGCGATGACAATCGAGAACTCGCCCCTGGGTACCAGGGATAGTCCGGCGCGCCATTGGCCCTTTGGCCCGACGCCGGCTCGCCTGGCCGCCCACGCTCCCGTTCCCACTTTGGTCACCGAGGTGATGACGGCAAGGATCAGCGCGGGCACGGCAACGGGGATGAGGTCCCTGGGGTCGATGGCGATGCCAAAGAACACAAAGAAGATGCCGCCAAAGACGTCGCGCAGTGGCGGCAAGAGCGCGCGCACTTGGTCCGCCACTTGGCCGGAGATCGTCAGTCCCAGCAAGAACGCGCCAACGGCCGCGGACACCTGAACGGCCTCCGCGAGCCCTGCCACCAAGAAGGCGAGGCCCAGCACGCCCAACAGCAGCAGCTCGCGGGAGTGGGACTGCACCAGTCGAGACACATGCCGCGAGAACCGGAATGACACGAACAGCGCGATGGACACCACCGCCACCGCGATGGCGGCGGCGATGGCGCCTTGCGCGAGCCCGGCGCCCACCAACAGCACCGCCATGATCGGCAAGTACAGCGCCATCACGATGTCTTCCATGACAAGGAGGCTGAGGATGGTGGGCGTCTCGCGGTTGGCGAGGCGGTCAAAGTCGTCGAGCAGCCGCGCCACGATTCCCGAGGACGAGATGTAGGTGACGCCACCGAGCAGCAGCGAGGCGGTGACGGACCACCCGATGATGAGCCCCATCGCAAACCCGGGCACACCGTTGAGGATCGCGTCCACGAGGCCCGCCTTCCAGGTGGTGCGCAGGCCCACCTTGAGGTCCTCGGGGGTGTACTCGAGACCCAGCAGCAGCAAGAGCAGCACCACCCCGATCTCGGCTCCCACGGCAAGAAAGTCCTCGCCGGCGTTGACCGGGATGAAGCCGCCTTCGCCCATGAGTACCCCTACCAGCAGGTACAGCGGCACCGAGGGGATGCCAACGCGGGCGGCAATGCGCCCCACAACGGCGAGCACCAAGAAGACGATGCCCAACTCGATGAGTACCGTGGCGGTGCCTGAATGGCCCACCTCAACCGCAGCGTCGGGCGCCACGAAGGACAGGGACGTCCCAAGAGACGGCATGCCCCAGCCCGTCATCACTCAGCCGGTCAGGATCGCCCGGGCACGGTCAACGGCGTCATCGCTGCCCATGACGAGCACGGTGTCGCCCGCCGCGAAGGTGAAGTCGGGTTCGGGTCCGGGGATGGCGCGGTCGTCGCGGATGACGGCGACCACAGAGGCGGAGGTGTGGGTGCGGATCTGACCGTCGGCGATGCGCCGGCCCGTGAGCCCACCGGAGATCGGCATGGTGATCCACTCGATCGCCAGACCCTCCACGGTGTGCTTGAGTTCGTCGAGGCGGGCGGTGATTTGGGTGCCACCCAAGAGCTCGGCGACTTTGCCGGCATCGGACTCGCTCAGTTCGAGGGTGCCGGTGCAGCGGTCGGGGTCCTCCCGGTCATACAGCGCGATGTCGCGCTTGCCGTCGCGGCGCACGATGACGCCAACGTGGTCCCCCGCCTCCGCGGTGAACTCGTAGCGCACGCCCACGCCGGGCAGCGGAGTCTCGAAGATCTCCATGGGCCTACTGTGCCACGTCCGTCATGCCTCGGACACGATGTCGAACTCGATGAGTCGCTCCCACGCGATGCGCACCAGGAACGGATCGCCCAATTCGATGAGCCGCAACGCGCCCAGAAGTTGCCATCCGCGTGCCCGAGCAGCGGTGTTGGCGTCGATGGCGCCGTAGGCGGTGAGGAGCCGCGCGCGCTGCGTGTAGGACACGAGGTTGCTCGCGTAGCCGAGGTCGGCCGCGCGGTCGCCGGCTCCAAAGCGGTGCCAAATGAGGATTCCCGCGAACATCCCACGGTCGCTGAGCACGGCGCGCGGTTCGAGTGTTCCGTGGGTCCAGGTGAACGTGTCAATGGGGGTGTCGGCGGCGCTTTGCCACAACGCGTCGGCTCGCGCGGCATCGAGCACCCGGTTCTCGGGGGCAGCCGATTCGGCGGTGGCCGCGAGGAGGCGGCGCCACTCGTCCTCGAGCGCGCGCAAGGGGACGGACGTGACCGGGTTCGTGGGAGCGTCGGGCGGGCACGGCGCGTGAAGCTGCCGGATGGCTTCGCCGAGGCTCCCCGCGGATTCGTCGTGGAGGGGCACGAACGCGGCGGTGGATCCCGAAAGCCAGTGCACAAGCGTCCAGTGATACGGCCAGTCGCCGTGTGGCTGCCCCGTGGCGATGGGCGCGGAATTGGGGAAGGTCCAGGTGGGAAGCAACGGGGCGAGCAGCCCCGAGACGCGCTCGTAGAGGTAGTCCTGCCCCTCAACGGTGGGCATGAGCACGCCGTAGTCGTCACCGATGCGAACGGTGACGTGGTCGTGCATCGTGTACCGGCGCCCGATCTCACGCCCGTCGAGCGCGGGCATCTGTGCGAACACCATGCCGGCGACTTCGTCGTCCGTGGGGATGAGTCGGCCGTCGCTCGTTGTCGAGGGGGACATGTCATCACAGTAGCGCCCCGTGCCGGAATGCGAAAAGGTCCTTACATATGGCGTGGCGTGCCGTCACGAAACGATTCGAGGCAAGCCTAGGATGAAGACATCCGCCATGGGGGCGGAGCGGGCAGGTAAGGGTGTGATCGCAATGAGGCGACCCAATCTCAAGGTCGAGGTAGGCGGCGAGGCGCAAGCGTGGATGGGGGTGAACTTCTGGTCGCGCACGGGCGGTCCGCTCATGTGGCGGCACTACGACGGCTCGGTGGTCAGCGAGGAGCTCGACCAGATGCGCGCCCATGGCATGACCGTGACGCGGTCCTTCCTGTATTGGCCGGACTTCCATCCTGAACCGGACCGCCTCGACGAGGAGATGCTTGAGCGCTACCGCGACTTCCTGGACCGCCATCAGGCGCTGGGCATGCAGACCATCCCCACCTTCCTCGTGGGTCACATGTCGGGACAAAACTGGGATCCGGTGTGGCGCGACGGCCGCGATCTGTTTGATGACGTCTGGTTTGTGGCGCGCCAGGCCTGGTACGTGCGTGAGGTCACCGCTCGCTTCCACGATCACCCCGCCATTGCCGGATGGCTGCTCACCAATGAGGTTCCCATCTATGGCGATTGGCGATCACGTGGCAACAACAGCCTGGATCCCGACGTCGTCATCAGTTGGGCGCAGATCCTCCTTGATGCCGTGCGCGTCGGCGGTGGCACGCAGCCGGTGAGCATCGGCGAGGGCGCATGGGGCGTGGAGATCACGGGACGCGACAACGGCTTCCGGGTGCGCGACATCGCCGCGATCGTGGACTTCCTTGGCCCTCACGTCTATCGCATGGAGACCGACCAGTCTCGGCAGTTCCTCGGTGCCGCGTTCATCTGCGAGATGCTGCAGCGTTCCGGCAAGCCCGTGGTCATGGAGGAGTTTGGGCTCACCTCCGACTACACGTCCGATGCCAACGCGGCCCACTACTACCGCCAACTGCTGCATCACACGCTGTTGGCGGGCTCCACGGGGTGGCTCGCGTGGAACAACACCGATTACGACGACCTCTACGCGCAAGCTCCGTACACGCATCGTCCCTTTGAGCAGCACTTTGGCCTCATCGATCGCCATGGGCGGCCCAAGCCCCAGGCGATCGAGATGCGCGATTTCCGCGAGCTCCTTGATCGCATCGACGGCCGTAACCTCACTCGACCTGACACGCAGATCGCCTTGGTGGCCACCGCGTACCTGGACAACCAGTACCCCTTCACCGACGCGAGCGATGGCCCCACCGCCGCGGCAACGCTGATGCAGGCATACGTCTCCGCCCGGCATGCCGGCCTTCCAGTGGGGGTGCTCCGTGAGGCCGACGCCGTGTCCTGGAAGCCCGGAACGGTCCGTGATCTTGACGCCGGGGTGCAGCATCGCTACGCCGCCGCGAGCGAGCCGATGGACGTGGGCCCCGGCCTGCCGGACGATGCCACTCTGTACCTGATCCCCTCGACGAAGCATCTCACCTCGCCCACCTGGGTGCGCTTGGGTGAACTCGTGGAGGCAGGCAAGACGGTCTATGCCTCGTACTTCCTTGGCACTCATTCCAACCAGCGCGGCCCATGGTGGCCCACGATGCACGAGCTGTTCGGCGTGCACAAGCTCACGCGATATGGACTCGTGGACGCCATCGAGGACGAGCAGGTGGAACTCACCTTCACCGCAGACTTTGGTGGCATCGCCGCCGGCACCACGCTCACGTGGCGTGCCGCCGGCACCGAAAACTCGCGCGCATACCTTCCGGTGGAGCCGCACGGGGCGGACGTGCTCGCAGTGGATCAGCACGGGCGCCCGGCGCTGCTGCGTCATCGCGTGGGTCAGGGCCAGGCGATCCTGTGCACCTATCCGCTTGAGCACATGGCCGCAGTGTCCGCGGCAGTCAACCCCGATGCCACCGCCGTGCTGTATCGCGCCCTTGCCGCGGAGGCCGACGTTCTTCCCGAGGTCGGTGTGGACGGCACCGCCGTGGTGGTGGACCAGATGGTCCACCCGGACGGGACGGAGTACGTGTGGCTCATCAACATGACCGACGCTCCCGTTGAGGTCACACCGCGCGGCCCCGCGCTGCGCACCTTGAGTGGTGAGCCGGTTGGCGCCGTCACGCTCGAAGTTTTCGGTGTGGAGGTGCTCGTCAAGGCCCGCTGACGGTGGCTTTGGTCACATTGACGGCTTTTTACCAGCGGTAATATCGAAATCTCCGATAGGGTGCATGCGGGACCACGATCTATCTGAGGAGACCGTTCCGGTGCTCACCTTCACAACGCCGCTGACTTCCGCGCGCCTGCGCACTGTTGCCACCACGTTGATCGTGGCAATCATCGCGAGCACGCTTGCCGCCGTGGCTCTTGCGCCCGCCGCGCAGGCCGCGCCCACCGCACTCACCGTCGATGTCTCTGGGGGTGACATCCTGGCGGGCGAGGACGCGACCTTCAACGTGAGCGTGAAGAACAGCGGTGTCAACGGCGGCTACAACGCGGCGATCATCCTCGATCTGCCGGTGGGGGTGGATTTTGAGTCCTCCACCTGGGGCGCCCCCATCATCTACGACGCCACCAACCCGCCCTCCACGCCGCTCGCGGCAGGGATGCAGCGCTGGGTGTGGGAAGACGTCTCCGATCTCCCCGTTGGCGGCGTGCTGTCCGGAACCGTGACCGTGACCCCGCGGCAACCGGCGATGGGCACGGGCACCACGGCAGACACGGCGGTGTTCCCCGTTGGCTCCACCCTCACCGTGACGGGCTCCGCCGCAGTGAGCGGCGATGCTGGCCTGCTGCCGGTGTTCAACGGCGCTACCGGAGTTGGCGGCCCCACCGCCATCGCGGAGACGACGGCGGCGACGGCCGCACCCGCCACCGCAACAATGCTGGCACTGCGGGTTACCAAGTCGGAGCCCAGCCCTGAGCACGAGCTGGTTCGCGGTGTTCACAACCACATCACGCGGTACAGGATCCTGGTGGAGAACACGAAGGAGGGCCAGACGGGCGGCACCACGCTCGTGGACTTTGTGCCAGCCGGCCTCGAGTTCTTGGGGTGCGCCAATGGTGACAACTCGCCTGCCGGCGAGGAGTACCAAGGCTCCGGGCGAATCCCCACTGTCAACCCCGGCCCTGTGGTGCCACCGGTGTATTGCCCCACGCCCAGTACCGTGACGACCGTCGTTGCCTCGGCCCAGGATGCAGCCATCTACGGCGTCACCCAAGGCGACGTGTACACGCGAGTGGAGTGGTCCATCGGCAACCTGGCCGCGGGGCAGCAGCTGTACTTCGACTACTTCGCTGCCATCCCCCTGCGCGCCAACCAGTCAGTGTTCCCGCAGTCTGGCACCCCGAGCCCGGAGTCAGGCGAGCAGGCTGCGAACCTCGAAAACAACTGGCGAGACTCGACTCGGCAGGGCAGCCCCACGGATGCGCTTGATGGACAGTCCCTGACGAACATCGCCTACGCCTCTGGAACCTACAACGGCGTGATGCGCACGGGTGCGGATCGCGCCACAGCGGCCGACGACAGCGTCACGGTGACCGCGATGGACCTCTCGGTGCAAAAGCGTGTCACCGGCACGTCCACCTTCAGCGTGGGCCACATCACCGGATTCGACCTCACGGTCAACACGAGCGAGTACGTCACGGCGAGCGAAGTTGAGCTCACTGACGAACTGCCCAACGGCCTATGCCCGCTGCTTCCCGCGGGAGTGACCTACACGCTGGACTCCGGCGTCACCGCGCCTGCGGACTGCTCCGCAACGGGCACCATCACCGGTGCGGAGGTCGTGTCTGCAACCGCGCATGCCGACGGCACCTTCACTCTTGTGTTGCGCGTCAAGGCGGGCACGCTGGCCGCCGGAGAACTCCCCGCGGATGCCGTGCACCACGTGACCTACCAGGCACTTAACCGCGATACCTACGTGACGTCCCACGCATACGGAACCACAACGTCGGGCGACAGCTTTGGCAATACCGTTGAGGTGACGGGCCTGACCACGTCCATTGACGCGCTGCAGACGACCTACCCCGCGCAGCACCGCGTGTGGGACGACTCTGGCGCGTCACTGTCGACCGACCTCACGGAGATCTCCAAGGAGGTCATGCCGCGAACGCAGGTAGCGTCCGGCCTTGGCGCGGGCGTTGATCCGTGCACCGTGGGCAGCTTCTCGGACGCCCTCGAGACCGGCTTCCGCATGGGTGACACCGTGTGCTTCGAGCTCACCGTGGACTACCCATCAGCGGTGGAGACTCGCGGTTCCGCCGTCACCGACTTCTTGCCGAGCGGACTGAAGTACGCAGGCTCCGCCGTGGCCAGCAGCTCAACGGTGCCCACGGGCCAGGTCACGTTCGACTCCAGCAAGGCCGCGTCGGGGCGCCTCGACTGGGTGGTAGGCGTACCGGGAGAGGGCGGCGCCCGCTACGTGGCGCGCGGGGCAAAGCTCGTGCTGCACGTGTGGGCAACCGTGGTGGCGCCCTCCAATGGAGAGGTCCTCGACAAGCCCCAGAACCTCATGAAGTACCGCCAAGAGAACGTCGAAGGCGCGCTGTACTTCTTGCGTGACTCCGCGCAGATCGTTGTGGACCCCGAACTCCAACTGGTGAAGGGCGTGCGGGACGTCAACGGCGAGGCGGACCGCCCCGCCTCCCACTCTGCGGACGCCAACGGCACCGTGGTCGGCTCCGACCGCGACGGCATCAGCGTCGTGGAGACCGAGGCCGTCACCTATCGCATCGACCTCGGGGGCATGGGGTATCCCGCAGTCAACGCGGTGGTGTGGGACAGGCTGCCTGCCGGCATCACCAAGGCCAACGTCTCGGCGATCTCCGACGGCGGCATCGCCCTCAACCCCGGTGACGCCGGCTACCCCTCCATGCTGCCCTCCGGCAGCGGATCCGTGGTGGTGTGGTCCGGGCTCAACGTTCCTGGAACCGGCCACACGTTGACGTACACGGTGACGATTCCCGTGGGCACGGGCATCGGCACGTCGCTGACCAACACCGCGTCCATCGTCAGCTATGCGGCGGGCACCAACACCTCGAATAACCCTGCCGCGCAGGTCTACGTGCCGCTGGGCTCCCCCAACACCACGTTGACGCCCAACACCCCGGGTGCAGGAACGTCGGACACCTCCAACGTGTTGCTGGAGACCGCAACGATCGCCAAGTCGGTGACGTCGCCTACCGACACCAACAACAGCGCGAGCCAGGTGGTGCCGGGCGAGACCGCCACGTACACCATCGACGTCACGATCCCCGCGCACTCGACCATCAAGAATGGCGGCGTCACGGACGCGTTCGCGAACTCCGCCGACTGGACGGTGGATGCGGGCTCCACGCTCGTCATCGATCCCAGCGGTGTGACGCACACGGCATCGTTCGCCTACGGGGGCGGCACCTTCACCCTCACGCCTGCCACCGGAGCGCTGGCATTCCCCGCCACCTACTCCAACACCACCGGCACCGACCAGGTGTTCACGATCGTGCTCAAGGCGCACATCAACCCCACCGTGACCGCCCACAATTCGTCGCGCGCGAACACCGCCACGCTGCGTTCGGGTGCCACCACCATCGACACGGACAACGCCTCGGTCACCGTCATTCAGCCCAACCCGAGCGTGACCAAGACCGGGCCCGCGGATCCCGCCACGGCAGGTCAGACGGTGTCCTTTGGGCTGCGCGCCTCCAACGCCGCCGGCAGGCCCACCTCGTATGACACGTCGGTCACCGACTGCGTACCGGCCGGCCTCACCGTTGTGACGCCGCTGCCAGCGGGCCTGTCCATGGGCACCGCCACGCCTGGTTGCCCCACCGTTCTCGTATGGAACGTTGGCGCGCTCGCGGGCGGTAGCCAGGTGTCGACGTCTTACCAGGTGACCATCGACCCCGGGGCGGCCGGCGGTGCCATCTACACCAACACCGCGAGCCTCGTGGGCTACACGCTTGATGAGCCCACGGCGCCGCGCCGCGAGATCACGCCAACCCCAGCGTCGGCCAACGTCGAGGTGATTGGCACGACCCTCACCAAGACGGTCGACGCCACCACGGCCGTGGTAGGCCAAGAGCGCTCCTACACGCTCTCCACGACCCTTCCCGCAAACGTGAACTTCTACGACGCGATGATCGTGGACAACGGGCCGGCAAGCCTGGGCATCTCCAACGTTTCCGTCACGTGTGTGGACGCGAATTCGGATCCCTGCGCCGTTGGCAATGCGACGCTGACCGCTACCGGCAGCGCACACGCGTGGTTCCTCGGCGACATGCTCTCCAGCACGCTCGCGCGCACCATCACCATCACCTACACCGGCACGGTGCTGAACCCGGCAACCGGTCCGGTGCCCGCCACGGTGGTGAACAATGCGACGCTCAGCTGGAACACCACCGATAAGGTGACCACCCCGCCCACGAGCGTCTCCGACGTACCCACCGACCACAGCAAGCCCTCCGGTCCCGTGACCGTGACGGTGCAGCAGCCGGTGGTGGGCATCACCAAGCAGGTCAACGCCAAGGCAAGCGACACCGTGGATCCCGGCGAGACCTTCACCTACGCGGTGAAGGTGAGCAACACGGGCACGTCCACCGGCTACAACGTCGAGGTCGTTGACCACGTCCCCGCCGAGGTCGCGGTGGCCACCGGCACCATCAGCGGCGGCGGTGTGTACGACGCCACGGCGCGCACCATCACGTGGACCCTCGCCGCGCTGCCGGTGGGGACCGCGGCCGCGGTGACGTTCACGTACGACGCCACCCTTATTGCCTCGCCGGGGCTGACCGGCTCCGACACCGGCGTCAACACGGTCAACGTCACCGAGTACTTCTCGCACGGCGGCGGTACGGGCTATGACGATGACGAGGTCCGACGCTACACAGGGCCGAGCGCCTCGGCGACGGTGACGCCGCAGTTCCCCGCGCCGCGCATCGCCAAGGCTGTGGTGGGCTCTGGGCCGGTCTACGTCGGCTCGCCCGTGACGTACTCGCTGACGATCACCAATGCGGGCACCTCGGTGGCCGATGACGTGACCGTCACCGATACCTTGCCGGCAGGATTCACCTTCCAGCCGGGCAGCGCGAGCTACAAGCTCAACGGTGGGGCCGCCGTGGCGCTCACCGCCTCCGCCACGGCGGGAGTGGTGACGTTTGGCGCCTTGCCCGACGTGTCGCCTACAGACACGATCGTCATCACGTACCAGTCCACGCCGTCCTCAAGCTTTGTGTGGTCGGCAGCGACCACCGGCTCGGGCGTGCTGCACACCAATTCCGCACACGTGGCGGCCGTGGACAGCTCGGGTGCCGACCACAACGGTGACGGCACCTACGAGGACGACGATACGGCGTCGGTCGCCATCAACCGCGCCGACCTGTCCATCGCCAAGTCCCACACTGGTGCCATCGTGGCCGGCCAGAACGTGACGTGGTCGCTGCAGGTGACCAACAACGGTCCGGACTCCGCTGTTGGCCCCATCGTGATCACCGACACGCTGCCCGGCATGGCCTCATACGTCGGCATCTCTGGGGCCGGCTGGAGCGCCGTATCAGCTCCGGGCGTCGTGACGCTCACCCACGCGGGTCCGCTCGCGAGCGGCGCGTCACTCACGGTGACGCTGACGGCATCGATCCCGGCCACGGCGGCCGCTGGTGGCGCTGTCTCCAACACCGCGTGTGTGGCCGGCGCCACCTTGGATCTGGTGACGGCGAATGACTGCGCAACCGACCCCGGAACCGTGACCACGCTTGCCGACCTCGGCATCACCAAGGAGACCACGGCGTCGACCTACGTGGCGGGCAACCCCATCACATGGACCCTGAAGGTCCACAATGAGGGCCCTTCCGTGTCACGCGCACCGTTCACGGTGACGGACACCCTGCCGAGCCAGGTTGACCCCACCAGCGTGGTGACGAGCGGCACAGGCTGGGTATGTGGCAACCCCACCGCCGCGGGTGTGATGACGTGCACCTACTCGGGTGCGGACCTCGGCGTTGGTTCCGACCTTCCCACGATGATGGTGACGGGGCAGGTCAAGCCCTCCGCCACCGGAGTGGTGACCAACACCGCCACGGTGGCGGGCGTGACGCCGGAACCGACCGGCCCGGGTACCTTGCCAAACACCGACACGGCAACGACCTCGGCGCTCGGGACCCTCGCGGACCTGGTGCTCACTAAGTCCCTCGAGTCCGATGGGCTCGCTGCGGGTGAGACGGGCCGCTACCGGCTTGCGGTCTCGAACGACGGACCGTCCGATTCCGTCAACGTGGTCATCGAGGACACCTTGCCGTCCACGCTGAGCTTTGCGGGCGACGTGACCTCCGGCGGCGATGGCACGTGGACCTGCGCGGTGGACGATGACGACGACCAGCTGGTCGTGTGCACGCTTACCAGCAACAGCGGTGTGCTCGAGCCCGGCGACGTGACGTGGGTCGAGTTCGACGTGGACGTGGACTCCGCCGCGGTGGGCACCATCACGAACACCGCGATCGTTGACTCCGACACCACGGATCCCTTCCCCGATAACAACGAGGACTCGGATTCCACGCCGGTCACGGTGCAGACGGATATCGCCATCACCAAGGAGCACGACGCCACGGTGGTCTACCGTGCGGGCGATCAGGTGACCTTCACGCTCACCGTGTCCAACAACGGGCCGGCCGATGCCCTTGGCGTGAGCGTCACGGACACCCTGCCTGTTGGCATGGAGTACGTGGACGTCGTGGATGACGACGGCTGGACCATCACGGGCGATCCCGGCGACAGCGAGATCACCTTCGACTACGGGTCGGCACTCAAGCCCGGGACGTCGGCACAGATCCAGGTCATCGTGGCTCTCGACGGCGATGCGCTGCCCAGCGCCACCAACGCGGTGGCGGTGACAACCACCACCACCGACACCGACCCCACCAACAACTCGGACACCGACGAGGTGGATGTCGATACGCCGGACCTGCAGATCGTGAAGACGGCAAGCTCGGCCATCGTTGAGGGTGGCGACGCGTTCAGCTACAGCCTCGTCGTGACCAACGTCGACACCAGGGCCTTCGCCGACGACGTCACGGTGACCGACACCATCCCGGCGGATCTCAAGGTCACGGATGACCTCACCACGGTGGGTGGCACGGACTGGACCTGCACGCTGACGGGCACCGATGCCGATGGCTATGGAGGCAACCTCAGCTGCGCGCTGGCGAGCCTCGACGCCGACACCACGGCTCCCGTCATCACCGTGCACGTCACCGTGCGGCCCGAGGTGGCGCGAGACAGCATCCCCAACACCGCTGCGGTGGCAAGCCCCGACGAGCACCCGGATGCGGTGGATGAGCACAACAGCTCCACGACCACCGTGACCGTCAAGTGGATCGACGCGACGATAGTGTCCTCGTGTGTGGCCGATGCCGGCTATCTCGACTACAGCATCGACCCCCACAATGTGGACACCGATCTGCCCATCACCCTCACCTGGTACGCCGACGCGGACCACGATGGCGTGCCGGACGGCCCTGCCGTGGCCACCCAGGTGCTTGATCAGATCACCGGGGCCGACCCCGTGACGGGCAGCGTGCTGTGGCCGGGTGCCGCCGTGGATTCCCATGGTGTGGGCATTGCCTGGCCCGGCTGGCGAGTGGTGGAGCCCGGCGAGACTCCCGAGTGGGAGAACATGATCTCCGACCCCAGCCTGCCGGAGTACGCCTTGCGTGCCGGTGCGCTCGTGACGGTTTCGATCAACCCCACCACCACGCTGAGCACCGCCTATCCATCCGCGACCAACGCGTGTGGTGAGGAGCGCGTCCCGGACATCAAGCTTGAGAAGGTGTCGAGCTCCCCCATCGTGATGTCGGGCGGCACCATTGATTACGTGCTGTCCGTAGCCAACGCGGGCTATGGCGCGACCAACGAGCTCACCCTGACGGACCCGATTCCGGCGCAGATGGTGGTGACGGCCGTGCACGCGGACAAGCCGGCCACCTCCACCGATCCCGCGTGGGATTCCTGCACCCTGACCGGGGCACCCGGTTCGCAGGTGGTCACCTGCACGCTCGATGGCTGGCTTGGGTATGGGCAGTCCATGCCCACCGTGGTGCTCACGGCTCGCCTCGCCGACGATGCGGGTGCGGGCATGGTGGTGAACACCGCCTCCGTGGTGTCCGCCGACCCTGACCACCCTGAGCTGGATCCGGTGACCACCACCGATAGTCAGGCCGTGCTTGCCACGCTGGCGATGACGGGCTTTGCCGGCATCCTCGCCGCGTGGTTCGGGGCCGTGCTGCTCGCGGGTGGCTCGCTGCTGGTGTGGGCGAGCCGACGCCGCCGGCTCGGGTAGGGAGGGCGCGACCCTGGCGCCGCTCGCCGTCCGTCGGCTAGCGGCGCCAGTCGCGCGCGAGCACTCCCCAGTACGCGGAGTCGCTCACGGTGTCGCCGCGCCAATAGTTCTCGCGGCGCACGCCCTCCGGTGCCAGCCCTAGCCGCTCGAGCACCCGGGCCGACGCCGTGTTGCGCGGATCCGTCTCGGCCTCGATGCGGTGCACGCCAAGGGTGTCGATGAGGTGGGCGATCATGAGCCTGCCGGCCTCCGTTGCGTACCCGTGGCCGCGCGCGTCGGGGTCGAGCGTGAAGCCCAACTCCGCCGTGTGACCATCGTCGCTGAGGTGCACCGCGAGGTCGCCAACGCTCACACCCGTGGCGGTGACGTCAATCGCCGCCTGGAACCAGTGGCCCGGCGTGGGACCGCCCAGCTGTGCGACCTCGGCTATGAGGCTCCGCGCTTTGTCCACGGGGTACGGCACGTCCCACGACTGGTACTGGGCGGTGGCGGGGTCGGAGCGGCGGGCGGCCAGGGCGTCGGCGTCGTGAGGCGTCATGGCGCGCACGGTGAGCCGCGGGCCGGTGAGAGCAGAGAAGGCCATGTGCCAACCGTACGGCCCCGCCGGATCGCCGTTGATCCAGCGGGGCCAGTCATGGTTCGCCGTTACCCTGCCAGGCTGTCTCGGCGATCCCCCTGGTAGACCAGTCTTCCGGACCGCTGGCGAGAGGGCAACGGGCTGCGGTTACGGTTTGGACACGGTTGCGCATCGGCATGGATGCCCCACCGACAATTTACGCAAGCGCTACGTTGCGAAACTCCGCTACACTGGTCAGGTTAGGTAAGCCTTACCCCGCCCACCACGGAGCCCCATGACCACGCTTGAGCGAGAGCCTGTGCGGCTCGGCGCCACCGCGCGGCGCGGCGCGCGCTCGATGACGCCGTGGCTTGTGGCCGCGCTCGCGCTGCTCGTGGTTGCCGTGATCCTCTCGCTGTGCCTTGGCGCGCGTGCGATCCCGCTGGGCACCGTCTGGGACGCGCTCGTGCACTACGACCCCAGCAACGCCGAGCAGGGCGTGGTTCGCGAAAGCCGCGTGGTGCGCACCATCATCGGCATCGTCGCGGGTGCCGCGCTCGCGCTCGCAGGCGCGCTCACCCAGACCGTGACGCGCAATCCGCTCGCGGACCCCGGCCTGCTTGGCATCAATGCGGGCTCCGCGCTGGCGATCGTGGTGGGCATCACGGCCTTCGGCATCCGCGGCTTTGGTGGCCAGTTGTGGCTGGCGTTCCTGGGGGCGGCGCTCGCGGGGGTTGCGGTCTTCGCCATCGGCGGCCGCGGCGCGGGGATGTCGTCGCCCGTGCGGCTCGCGCTCGGTGGCGCTGCGCTCACCGCCGTGCTCGGCTCCGCCACCACCGCTCTGCTGCTGCTCAACCCCGACGCTCTCAGCGCCTTCCGCCACTGGCTCGCCGGATCCCTCATCGCCCGCGCGCAGGCACCTCTGGGCACGCTGGCCGCGGTGGGGCTCGTGGCCGTGGTGCTCACCGCACTCATCACCCGCTCGCTCAGCGCGCTTGCGCTCGGCGACGATTCCGCCGCTGCGCTCGGCACCCACCCCGGCGTCACGCGAGCCGCCGTGTTGGTTGCCGTCACGCTCCTCGCGGGCCTCGCCACCGCGCTCGCGGGCCCCATCGCGTTCATCGGCCTCGCGGTGCCGCACCTGGTGCGGGGAATCGCGGGGGCCAGGCTTGGCTGGCTCTTTGCGCTGAGCCTTCCCGTTGGCGCCGCCGTCATCTTGCTGTGCGACGTTGCCGGACGCCTGGTTGCCCGCCCCGGCGAGGTGGCGGTAGGCGTCACCACCGCACTGCTCGGTGGCGCCGTGCTCGCGCTCATGGCGCGCCGGCTCACGGTGGTGACGCTGTGACCACCGCCCTTCCCGACGCTCCCCCCAGCACGCCCGCGCCCCTCACCCGGCCACGGCGTCGGCTGGGACGACGCACCGCGGTGACGCTCGTCATTGGCGCCGCCACGCTCGTGCTCGTGGTGTTCTCGCTGTGGACCGGAACCGTGTCGGTGACGCTGCCGGACACCCTGCGCGCCGCGGTGGGCCTCCACACCGGCACGGCGGCCGACTTCATCGTGGGGCAACTGCGGGCGCCGCGCGTGTACACCGCCGCACTCGTGGGCGCGCTGCTGGCAGCGTCGGGCGCGCTGATGCAGTCGATCGCCCGCAACCCGCTCGCATCTCCTGACCTGTTAGGAATCTCGGCAGGTGCCACCGCGGGAGCCGTTGGCTGCATCTTCGTCACGCAGAACACGTCCTCGCTGGCCCTGGCACCGTGGGCCATCCTTGGCGCGCTCGTGGCCGCCGTGCTCGTCATCGTGCTGGGGTCGCGCGGCCGCCTGGAACCGTTCCGCATGATCATCGCGGGCATCGGCGTGAACTTCGTTGGCACGGCCGTGGTGACCCTCATCCTCACCAAGATTCCCGACAACATCGTTCCCCAGGCCTACGCGTGGATTGTCGGCTCCACCAATTCGCGCACGTGGGAACACGTGCGCATCGGCGCGATCGCATGCCTGGTCATCGTGCCCATCGCGCTGATGTTGGCGCGGGGGCTGCGCGTGCTGGAAATGGGAGACGACCTCGCCGCGGGGCTGGGACTGCGCCCCGGCCGGCTGCGATTCGTGGCCCTGACCGTCTCTGCCGTTGCCGCCGGCCTTGCCGCCGCCCTCGTGGGCCCCATCGCGTTCATCGCGCTCGTGGCGCCCGCCATCGCCAGGCGAGTCACGCGCAGCCCCGGCATCTCCGTTGCCGCCTCCGTGCTCATGGGCGCCGCCCTCACGGTGTTCGCGGATCTTGCGGCGCGCGAGCTGCTCGGCTCCGCGCAGCTGCCCGTAGGGCTGTACACCTCGCTCATTGGCGGGCCGTACCTCATCTACCTCATCGTGCGTTCCAAAGGAGCCTTCGAGTGACGGACGAATCACGCCTCACAGCACAGAACCTCACGCTGTCGTACGGCGACGCGCGCGTGGTCCACGGCGTCAGCCTGGAGATCCCGCCCGCATCGGTGACGGCCATCGTGGGCCCCAACGGCTGCGGAAAGTCCACCCTGCTCAGGGGACTGGCACGCCTGCATGCCCCAGCGTCGGGCACCGTGCTGTTGGATGGGCGCGATATCCACGAACGTTCCACCAAGGATGTGGCGCGCGAGCTGGGGATCTTGCCGCAGTCGCCGCTGGCCCCCGGCGGCATCACCGTGCGGGACCTCGTGGGGCGCGGACGCACGCCGCACCTCAAGGCGCTGCGTCCGTGGCAAGACGCGGACACCCGCGCCGTGACCGACGCCTTGCGCGCCACCGGGCTCACGGGCCTTGCCGAGCGGCCCGTCGACTCGCTCAGCGGTGGCCAGCGTCAGCGCGCGTGGATAGCGCTCGCGCTGGCGCAGCAGACGGAGCTGCTGCTGCTCGACGAGCCCACCACCTTCCTCGACATCGCCCACCAGTACGAGGTGTTGGACCTCGTCCACGGACTCGCCGCCAACGGCCGGACCGTGGTGGTGGTGCTGCATGATCTTGCGCAGGCCGCGCGCTACGCGGATCACCTGGTGCTCATGAGCGCGGGCCTGATCCTCGCTCGCGGCAACCCCAGCGAGGTGCTCACCGCCGATCGCGTTGGTGCCGCCTTTGGGCTGCCCGTCACCGTGGTCACCGATCCCGTGACGGGAACGCCACTCATCGTCCCCACCGGGGTGCCAGCCGGGCGCCCACAAGCTAAGGAGAAGACAGCATGACACCCACGAGGACCAAGCGCGGCCGCACCGCGGCCCTCGCCACCATTCTTGCGGCCGCGGCGGCGCTCGCGCTCGCGGCCTGCTCGTCGTCAGCGCCCGAGCCCACCCACGGCGCCACGAGCGCCCCCTCCGCGCAGGCGCAATTCCCGGTGAGCATCCCCAACAAGTTCGGCACCACCGACATCCCAGCGCAGCCGCAGCGCATCGTGACCGTTGGCTTCCACGAACAGGACTGGCTCTACGCCATGGGCATCGCGCCGGTTGCCGTGCGCGAGTGGTACGGCGGCTATGACTACGCCACCTGGCCATGGGCCGACGCCGCGCGCACCGCCGTTGGCGCCCAACCGGAGGTCTTGGGTTCCGGCGAGCTCGACTACGAGGCCATCGCTGCACTGTCGCCGGACCTCATCATCGCCACGTGGTCCGGCATCACGCCCGAGCAGTATGGACTGCTGAGCCAGATTGCGCCCACGCTCGCCCAGAGCGGCGACTACGCCGACTACGGCATGCCGTTCGACGTCGAGACGCGCATGATTGCGCAGGCCGTTGGCAAGGTGGACGCGGGGGAGCAACTCATCGCCGACATCCACACCAAGGAGCAGGGCATCAAGGACGCGAACCCCGACTGGGCCAACTGGACCGCCGCGGTGACCTTTGTGTACGAGGGTCAGCCCGGTGCCTACTTCTCGTATGACCCGCGCCCCGCGCTGATCGGCACGCTCGGCATCAACGTGACGGACATCGACAAGGTGGGCGACCCCAGCACGGACTTCTACGCCACCGTGAGCCCTGAGAACCTCGACAAGCTGGACTCGGACGCCAACATCTGGCTGGGCGCCACCGAGCCCGGCACCCAGGAGACCGTGGAGGCCATGCCGCTGTTCCCGCAGATGAACGCCACCGTCAAGGGTGGCCAGATCTGGTCCACGGACGGCGTGTTCGAGGGCGCGTTCTCGTTCGCCTCGCCGCTGTCCATTCCGTACGTGCTCGACACCCTGGAGCCGCGACTTGCGGCTGCCTTCGATGGGGATCCGGCCACGCTGCCCCAGGCCATCACCCCGGAGGGCTGATCTCACCATGGATTCCATCTACCCCGCCACCGTCACGGCCCGCCAGCAGGTGACGCCATTGATGGTGCGCCTGACGCTCGCGCTCGCGCCCGGTTCGCCGTGGCGCAGCACGGGCGTGGGCGACGAGTTCATCCACATCGACCTTGGTGCGCAGACGCTGGACGTGGACGGTCACTCCGAACGTCACTACACCGTCAGTGGGCTGGTCCCTGGAGGGCTCGAGGTGGAGGTCTTTGAACACGGCCACGGTCCGGGCGCCACGTGGGGGCGCTCGGCCGAGGTCGGTTCAACGGTGATGATCTCGGATCCGTTCTGCTACTACAAGGCACCCGCGCAGTCCGCGCTGCGGGTGCTGGTTGGCGACCTCACGGCCCTGCCCGCCATTGTCCGCATCCTCGCGGATGGCGGGGCTGGGGAGCGCTTCCGCGTGGTCGTGGAGGTGCCGTCCCTTGATGAGGCGCGGGACCTGGTCAGCGCCGCCGACGTGGAGGTGCAGTGGCGTGTGGCCGGCAATGGCATCGGGCCGTCCGCGGTGTGTGATGTGCTGCGGGGCCTGGCTCGTGACGAGGTGATCTCGCCGGATGCCGACGTCTATGTGTGGATCGCGTGCGAATCCAAGGCGTCGCGAGCCGCGCGCACGCTGCTGCGCAAGGAGGTGGGACTGCCCATCACCAAGCAGCGCATCGTGGGCTACTGGCACGCGAATGCCGAGCAGGTCATGGCGGACTGGGGGGCACTGCCACAGCAGGTCAAGGACGACTACCTGGCGATCTGGCGCGAGGACCGCACCGATGAAGAGAACTGGCTCGAACTGGAGCCGTTCTTGCAGTCCATCAACGCGTAGCCACCCCTCACCCCCCACCCCTCACCCCGCACCCCGCACCCCGCACCCCCCACCCCTCACCCCGCGCGATTGTGCGCCTTAGGCACACTTTTGGGGGTCAGGGGACTCCTGTGTGTGCCTCAGGCACTCTTTGCGTGCCAGACCCGGTGGGCTGTTACGCCTCGCCGGTTCCCAAGACATGCGCCTGCAGCGCCAGCACCGAAGCTCCGCGGCACCATTCGACGTCGTCACCCGACGTCGTGAGCAGGGCAACAGGGGCCGCACGTGGGTCTCTGCGGTCGGCGAGGCCATCCTGGATTGACTCTGCTGCCACGGACACGAGCCGCACGCCTTCGCCACCCAAAATGACCAGCTCCGGCATTGTGAGGTTCGCCACCGCAGCGATGAGGTGGCCGAGGCCGCGCCCGGCGTTGTCAACAACGCTGCGCGCGGCCGCGTCTCGCGAATCCGCGAGGTCCAGAGCCTCGTCGTACGTGACGGGACGGTCGAGTGCACCGGAGACAGCGTCGGCTATGGCGGCCTGAGTCAACACGGTGCGTGCGCAGCCGCGGTGACCGGCCGAGCACAGCGGCCCGTACGGATCGATGGGCCAGTGGCCGATGAGGCCGAGCCCGGCGTCCTCGCTGAGCACAACGTCTCCGCCCGCAACGAGGCCGTAGCCGATGCCTGCACCGAGCGTGATGACCGCAAAGCGGTCCAGGTTGCGGCCACCGCCAAACCACCGCTCATATTCGGTGAATGCGGTGAGGTCGTTCGCGACCACGACCGGCAGCCCCGTGACCTGTTCGAGCGGCAACGCAAGCTCCACGTTGTCCCACTCGAGGAAGGGTGCGCTGAGCACCACGCCCGTGGGATCCACGAGGCCGCCTACCCCGAGCCCCACCGCGGTCACCGAGTCCACGTGGGTGCGAAGGGCCTCAATCAACCTTGCGATGGTGGCGACTACCGCGCCGGGTTCACGCGAATCGAGAGGCAGGGAGTCTTGGGCAACGACACGTGCACGCAGGTTTGTCACGACGCCAAGAACCCTGTCCCCCGTGACCTTTAAGCCGATGAAGTGTCGCGATTGCGGCAAGACGTCGAGGAGCCGGGAGGGCCTGCCCGCGTGGCCGCTTGCGTGCTCTCCCACCTCGACGAGCAGTCCCGATTCGATGAGCGGCTGTGACAGCCTGGTGAGGGAGCCCGCAGACAGGCTCAGCCGGCGCGCGATCTCGGCACGCGAGATGGGGCCATTGATGAGCACCTCGAGGGCAACATCGTGGGCTGCACCGCGGTGCGGCGTCCACGACGGCGTGGTGATGCGCATCTGCTGCCCTCCGGGTCGGCTGCGGGATTAGTTCCGCGTATCAATATGGTAACGGTAGTTCGGGAAGTTCTGTGCCCATCTTGACACCAGATTAGTTCTGCCGTAAAACTAATGCCAGCAGGACGGACGTGCGGGGGCGCGTCGAACAATGGAGTTCAACGAAAGGCCACACCATGAAGCACTGGAAGACGGGCATCGCCGCTGTAGCGGCCATCGCCTCGCTCTCCGTTGCGGGATGCTCCTCCAGCTCGGAGCAGTCCCCGAGCGCCAGCGGAACCGCAGGCGGCGACACCCTCACCGGCACGGTCACCTACTGGCACGCCTACAGCGCAGACTCTCCCGAAGTCTCCACGCTAGAGGACACGATCATTCCCGCATTCGAAAAGTTGCATCCAGGCGTCACGGTAGAGGACGTCCCCGTGCCGTATGACGAGCTGCACCAGAAGCTCGTCACCGCGGTTGCTGGCGAGCAGCTGCCAGATCTTGTCCGCGCCGACATCGGCTGGGTGCCTGAGCTCGCCAACCTGGGCGTGCTGGAACCGGTCAGCGACACGATGCCGGACTTCCAGGACCTTGCCGACAAGGTCTTCCCCGGCACGCTCGCTACCAACCTGTGGAAGGGCACCTACTACGGACTTCCGCTCGACACCAACACGCGCGTCATGCTGTACGACGCCTCGTTCTTCGAGAAGGCAGGCGTGGCCGTTCCCACCACAGTGGACCAGCTCAAGGCGGCGGCACCCGCGCTCAAGAGCGCCGGCGCCTACGCCTTCGCCGACAACGGCGCCAGCGGCTGGAACGTGCTTCCCTGGATCTGGAGCGCTGGCGGCGACATCACCGACGCCGACGTCACCAAGTCCACGGGCTACCTCAACAGCGCGGCATCGGTGAAGGGCGTCCAGACCCTCGTTGACCTGTTCAACAGCGGCTACATGCCCGACATCATCCTTGGCGGAGAGGGCGGCCTCGCCACGAGCGACGGGCTCGCCACCAACAAGTACGCCACGATCCTCGACGGGCCGTGGATGTACCCGATCTTCGCGGGCCAGTACCCCGACTTCACGGTGTCGGCCTCGCAGGTGCCCGCGGGCGACGGCGGCTCGATCTCAGTGGTCGGCGGTGAGGACATCGTGCTGACCAAGCAGTCTCAGAACAAGGAGGCGGCCATGGAATTCATGCGCTACCTGCTGTCCGAGGACGCACAGCTGGCGATGGCGAAGGTGGGTCAGATGCCCGTGCTGTCCGACCTCGGGGACCAGCTCAGCGCCATCAACGCCTACTACGCCCCGTTCGTGGAGCAGTTGCAGACGGCAAAGCCACGTCCTGTGACTCCTGCATGGACGCAGATCGACACCATTCTTCAGGACGAGATTCGCGCAGCCTTCCGTGGCGAGAAGACCGTCCAGGAGGCACTCGACTCGGCGGCCTCGCAGGCCGACGTCCTGCTGGCCGAATACAACTAGCGAGGACATCAACCGCCATGTCGATCTCCCAGATGCCCGCGGTCGCCCCCCAGACTGCTGGCAGGGGAACCCGGCGGTCGCGACCACGTGTCGCGGCCGCCGGGCCACGCCGGGCCACGCGAGCCGCGTACGCCTTTGTACTCCCAGGCTTTGCGCTCTATGCGCTGATCATGCTGTACCCGGCGGTCCAGACCCTGCTGCTGAGCTTCCGTGACTGGCAGATTGTGCCAGGTACGCCAAGCCCGTGGGTGGGGCTGGACAACTACATCCGGGCGTTCCACGATCCCGTCTTCCTTGACTCGCTCGTCAACTCCGCGGCGTACACCGCCTTCACGGTGCCCTTGCAGATCATCATTGGGCTGGGGCTCGCCGTGTTGCTCGACGCAAAGCTGCCGGGCCGTGTGGCCTTCCGGGTGCTGTTCTACTTGCCGGTGGTCACCAGCTGGGTGGTGGTGTCGCTCCTGTTCCAGTACATCTTTCAGTCGGGAGATGGCGTTGCCAACCACGTTGTCGTAGACATCCTCGGGCTCTCGGACAGCAACATCAACTGGTTCCAGAACCGCTGGACCGGAATGTTCGCCATCGGGGTGCTCGGCGTCTGGAAGGGCGTTGGCTGGGCCATGCTGATCTTCCTTGCCGCGCTCACCGCCGTTCCCAATGAGCTCAAGGAGGCGGCGTCCCTCGACGGCGCCAACGCCGGACAGCGCTTCCGCTACGTGTCGCTGCCCGCAATTCGCGGTGCCCTCTCGGTTGTCTTCATCCTGCTGTTCATCGGCGGCTTCAACGTCTTCATCTCGGTGCTGCTCATGACGGGAGGCGGACCAGGAAACGCCACCCAGGTACCGCTGACGTACATGTACCAGCAGGCCTTCAAGTTCCTCGACTTTGGCTACGGAAGCGCGATTTCCTTTGCGCTTACCGCCTTGGTGCTGGCAGCGTCGGCCCTTCAATACTGGTGGACCCGGCGACGGATGGCCGACTGACATGACGACCACCCGAAACCGCATCCTCACCCACGGGCTCCGCTACCTGCTGCTCGCCATGGCCGCCTTCGTCATGGTGTACCCGTTCCTGTACATGGTCTCGACGTCGTTCAAGACGCGGTCCCTGTCGCTCGGCGATCCCACCTCGCTGTGGCCCAGCGAGCCCACGTTGGCCAACTACGCGGACGTGCTCAGCACAGAGAACTTTGTGCGCTACTTCCTCAACTCGGCGGCCGTGGCCGTGGTCTCGACCACGCTCATCGTGTTGCTCGCGGCGATGATGGCCTACGCCTTCGCGAGGCTTGACTGGCCCGGCAAGCGGGTGTTCTTCTCCCTCATCATCGTGGGCCTCACGATCCCCACGATGATGCTGATCATCCCGCAGTTCCTGCTTGCCAGGGACCTCCACCTGCTGAATTCGCTACCAGGCCTGGTGCCGTTCTATGTGGGCACCGCGCTCGCGTTCAACACCTTCTTGCTCGCAGGATTCTTTGAGCAGATCCCCTATGAGCTCGACGAAGCAATGGCGATCGACGGCGCCGGTCCCTGGCGCCGGTTCTGGAACCTCGCCATGCCGCTGTCCAAGCCGGCGATCGGCACCTGCGTGATCTTCGCGTTCTTGGGAACGTGGGACGAGTTTGCCTGGGCCCTCACGGTCCTCAACGACGTCGACAACCGCACGCTGCCCATCGCCATCGCGCTGTTCCAAGGCCAGCACAGCACCAGTTGGGGCCTGGTGTTCGCCGCCTCTCTCATCGCCATCGTCCCTGTCCTCATCATCTACATCGTCTTCCAGCGCAACTTTGTTGCTGGGTTGACCACAGGAGCTCTGAAGAACTGATGTCCACGCCCTTGGCGTCCTCCACCCTGGCCGACGCTGCCGTTCAGGTCATCCTCGA
>Ga0206107_1000302_pt1 | contig 25060 bp, 27 predicted proteins | sample 2B0metagenome_FD_148652 | JGI IMG/M metagenome (GOLD analysis project Ga0206107, IMG submission 148652) | Enriched microbial communities from leaf-cutter ant dump, University of Wisconsin, Madison, United States - 2B0 | ecosystem: Environmental > Terrestrial > Nest > Insects nest > Nest dump...
CGAGGCGGTACCGTCTCCAGCATCGAAAGTCCGACACCCATGGGGTGCACGACGGTCGATGTCGGCAGCGCTGAAGACTGAACCGGCTTGGGTGCCTCAAGAGCACACCGAACCGGCGCAGCAGGAAGCGCCGACGGGGTTGTTACCTCCTCCGCGAATGGACATTGCGGATTACTGCACTCCATGAGTGCATGTCGGAGTCTGTGACCGAAATGTCGGTCACGCAAACTTTTGAAAAAACGCACCGTTCCTCCAGAACGCGTGTGGTGAGTATCCTACGGGACGCCTTAAATATTACACTAAAATGACGTGCTTGTCAAAATTTAAACAACAATATTGACAAGTTTGCCCCGAACGTAGATAACTTTTTTTGGCTCGCCGCCCGCGAGATTCTTTTGTACGTTATCGTCGGCAAGCGCCATTGCTCGAATTTCATCTTCGCTCGTTTCGTTGCCAACGCTTAGTTTTGCGCGCAATTTTCCATTCACCTGAACAACAATTACCTGTCGCGATTGCTGCAAATACGCGTCGTCCCATTTTGGCCATGTGTCGATGTGAATTGTCTCGTCGTGCCCTAACTGACTCCATAGTTCTTCGGTAATATGCGGTGCAAACGGTGCGAGAACTGTCAAAAGGCTCTCAATAGCAAATTTCCACGCCTCCGACTGACATATCCCTTCGCTATCTTTATGCTTATAGAGCGCGTTAACCATCTCCATCATCGACGAGACGGCAGTATTAAACTTATCACGTTCAATATCTTCGGTGACTTTTTTAATAACCTTATTTCCCTCGACAAGAAGATTGCGATCCATCTCACCCTTCTGACCGCTAGGAGATTCGAGATATTCTTGTACAAGATTCCAGATACGATTAAGGAAGCGGTACGTACCAGGGACGCCTCGCGTGTCCCAAGGCGCCTCAACATCGTATGGCGCAATAAACATCTCGTAAACACGTAGCGAATCTGCCCCATACCCACTATCCATAATTTCAAGCGGATCAATCGTATTCCCCTTTGACTTGCTCATTTTAGAACCGTCCGTCGCCATAATGTACGCGTTATACATCATGCGCTTAAACGGCTCAGGAGTCTGGACGAGCCCTAACTTATAGAAAAATCGCATCCAGAAGCGAGAATACAGCAGGTGCGCCACTGCATGATCGGCACCATTGTAAAAGTCGACCGGTCCCCAGTGGTTAATAACCTCAGGATCCCACGCCTGCTTATCGTTAAACGGATCGAGGTATCGTAGGAAATACCAACTGCTACACGCATAGCCGTCCATAGTGTCGGTTTCACGCTTGGCCGGGCCGCCACATTTCGGGCAGGTAGTATTTACCCAATCATCCACCGTTGCCAATACTGAGGTTGTGCCACCTTTTGGCTTATAATCTTTTACTTCGGGAAGGACGACTGGTAATTGGTCATCTGGAACAGCAACAGCACCATCAACGTCACAATGAACAATAGGAATAGGTGCACCCCAATAGCGTTGACGGCTAATAAGCCAGTCACGAATTTTGTACATTGTTTTAGGCGTTCCTGCGCCACGCTCTTCAAGCCACGTTACAATCTCTTCACGCACGTCCGACGATTGCATGCCGTCAAATACACCAGAGTTAATCATCGTACCCTCGCCAACATGAAGCGCTTCGTCATTCGATGAAATAACCTGCACAATTGGCAATTTGAATGCTTCGGCAAAGGCAAAGTCACGTTCGTCATGCGCCGGAACACCCATAACCGCGCCCGTACCGTATCCGCCAAGTACATAGTCGGCAACCCAAATTGGCATTTTTTCACCATTTGCCGGATTGATGGCATACGACCCAGTAAAGACACCGGTTTTTTCACGCGATTCGTTCATGCGTTCAATTTCCGACTTACGAGCGGCATCGGCAAGATATGCACTCACCGTCTCACGCGCATCGTCGGTAGTTAACCTGTCGACGAGTTTGTGCTCTGGAGCAAGCACAATAAATGTTGCACCAAAAAGTGTATCGGGCCGCGTTGAAAAAACGGTAATTTTTTTATCTATTTCTGTTTCAAATGTAATTTCAGCACCCTGCGACTTACCGATCCAGTTTTTCTGCATGGTTTTTACCATTTCTGTCCAATCGAGATCGTCGGTCGCCTCAAGCATTTCGTCAGCGTATTCGGTAATTTTAAAGAACCACTGCTTTAAATTACGCTTTGCTACCAGGTTGCCACATCGCCAGCACTTACCGCCTTCCACCTGTTCGTTAGCAAGAACGGTTTGGTCGGTTTCACACCACCACTGGGCGCTTTCTTTTTGATACGCTAATCCATGCTCAAATAAGCGGTTAAAAATCCACTGTGTCCACTTGTAATACTCGGGATCGGCGGTGCTTATTTCTTTCGTCCAGTCGTAACTGTATCCAAGCCGCTTTAGCTGTTTTTTAAAGTGAACCTTAGCCTCGTCGTGCGCTTCGCGAGGTGTTTTGCCAACTTTAATAGCATAGTTTTCTACGGGCAATCCAAAAGAGTCCCAGCCGATGGGGTTATAGGCATTATACCCCTGTTGGCGCTTCGCTCTCACTTTAATATCGCTAAACTGAAATGTGCGACCATGACCAATATGAATGCCAGCACCAGTTATACCAGGCAGCATGCTCATACCGTAGTATTTTGGTTTTGTATGGTCTGAGAGATTGACCGTATAGGTCCCCTTCTCGTCCCATGTTTGCTGCCACTTTTTCTCGATTTCAATAGGGTTATAGCGCTTCATATACACCTATTGTACCACCTTTTTACCCCTGTTACAAAGCCTGGAAGCGAGAAGTATCCATTGACGACTGGTTTTTTGCACCATTCATACTTGATTCCATATACCACGCCATCATTAAGCGCTCGAACGCCTGACTTACATCGTCAACACTAAGCGACTGGTCTGGTGTCGTTATGGTTACCTCTTTATTGAAATCGAATTGCGATGTCACTGTTACTTTTTGAGTCGTATCATTCTTCTCTTCGCTTGTAACATTCAAACCTGTCATCTGGTGTGTCCAGCGATCAACCCATAATTCGATACGATCGTTAGTTGTAGACTCTTGCTGCTTCCAGTCGTCGGGGTTGAAGTCGATAGAGTTATCACAATCATGCAGCTGCTTAAAAATTCGAGACTCTTTTACTGCACGTCCAAAATCTTTCAAGGTTTCAAAATCTGATGTCACGACGTAACCCATGCTGCCATTTTTTGTGCCGAGCTCTTCGGTAATTTTTATAAACCGATGATCCTCGTAGGCGTTATAGATATCCATAATGTAGGAATTGTCATTTTTAATAGTGTCGTTAGCCTTTTGCATACATGATTGCACGGCACTCGCCTCTTCTGGGACCGTCTTGTTATCTGGTGTAAAACGAATCCAGTTATTGTCAATTTTGGTAACAAACTCGCTCACCGCATCTTGAAGCGTTTTTGTCTCTTGCGGTACTTTTTCTGCTATTTCGGCAAGATTTCGCGCTTTCACATAAATATCACCCTTTTCGTCGTATAGCAACGAACCTTTTACTGAAAAATCATTTTCTTCAACTTTTCCCGACACATCGACATCCGTCGTCACGGCAGTACGTGTTCCCGCGCCATTTACAGACATCTGAAAAGGTGTGTCTCCCTCAACATTTAATTGACTGCTAAACGTTGCTTTATCGGCTCGGATTGTATTAACAATCGCATCAGTAACTACCTTATCGGGATTTTGATACCAAAACTTATACGTAACGGCAGCGGCAATAACAGCAAGGAGTAAAATAACACCAACTATAATAAAAACAAGCTTTTTCTTACTCTTTTTTGGAGGCTGCTGCCCTAAAGAAGGCTCTACAAACGGCGCTGACGGCGGAACGAAAGGCGGCTCCTGACCGTTTGTTGTAGGTGGCTGAGGGGTAGTTTGGCTTGGATACATAGTTGAAATCCTTTATATTTTGTGTCGCGTCTTGCTTTAGCTTAACATGAAACACCGAAAAGCAATATGGTTATTTATGCAAATTTTGAAAAATGCTCATTTTTTATATTCTGCCAGTAAAGCGATTGGCGTACAAGTTGATTTTGATCTTCCTCTAGGCACAATACTTTCACGGCTTCTTCAGCATAAATACCCCCCTGTGACCCTTTTATTAGCACTGTGGCATTCTCATCAAGTACGCTATGGACAAAGCTACCCGCATCGATGGCATTTTTAAATGATCGTACCTGACACCCCCTCTCACGGGCGGCCGTTGCAAGGTACGCGCCCGCCTCATCACCAATTGTCACCACCCAATCAAGAAGCGACGGATCACACATAAGGCCAATTTTACGATGTTCTTCGGCAGATGTTGTACCAAGCTCGTTCATGCTCCCTAAAATAGCAATACGCTGTGGCGCCTGCAAACTATAGAGGGCCTGAATGGCCGAGCTCGCTGCGATAGGGCTAGAATTATATGTGTCATCAATGAGAACTGACTTATTAACACCATGAAGAATATTCATACGGCCTGGGACAGGCTTAATAAGTGCCAATCCTCGCGCAATCTCTTCTTTGGTGAGCCCCATCTTTATAGCAACGGCAACCCCACCCATCACTGGTCGCAAGCTATGCTCGCCAACAACTTTGATGGAAGCATCGAGCGGCGCGTCAAACTCAGGTGCAATAACCGACCCCCTGTATCCCTCTTCGATAGTAAAATCTTGCTCTTCAAATCGATATTCGGCCACCCCTGTTGTGCCATATGTATCGACATTGCTATTCGTCATAAATTCGGCAAAACGACCCTCAATGTCATCACGGTTAATCATTGCAATCGTCGAAAAATTAGCAACCGACAGCTCCTCTTTTGCGACAGCCTCAATGGTGTTAAAAAACTCCATATGTTCGGGTGTAACTGCGGTGACAATACCGATATATGGCTTTAGATAAGCGGCAAAACGCTCAAGATCACCAGGATGATCGGCACCAAGCTCGGCAATAATAATGTCGGCGTCGGTCGGCTCTTTAATACGCGTCCTTGCTGCTTTAAATACAGCCAACCAGGCACCGATGCTGCGAATATTTTCAGGATATTCGATACCAAGAATAGCGCACGGAGCACTCATATGGGTATTATAATTCCCCTCATGCATTCGAACGCGATACCTCTGTGAAAGCAGCGTCGCAATCGCACGTTTTGTGCTTGTCTTCCCTACGCTCCCAGCTACGGCAATAAGCTTTACTTCGGGATGCTTTTTAAAGTATTTAGCGACATACCGTTCTAGTTGGGATTGAATCAATTGCTTAAACATAATTATTATCATAATACCATAGCTTATCTATTACTTCATGCTATAATTTGTATAATGTATAAGCGGTTTACACAAATTGATCACTGGATTATTCAGACTGCGCAGCGTGCGTACGTACCCGTTGCCCGGTTAGCATTTTTTGTCATTTTCTTCTATTTTGGATTACTAAAGCTTATTGGTGCCAGCCCAGCTTCGCCGCTTGCCGCCGCACTCACCGAGCGAACAATTGGCATGCAGTACTTCGACGCGTCGTTTTATATTCTTGCTATTGTCGAGTGTCTTATAGGGATTCTTTTTCTCATTCCAAAAGCCACACGAATGGTTATTTTTCTTCTATTTATTCATCTTGTGGTTGTCTGCTCGCCGCTTATTTTAGCGCCCGACCACGTGTGGAGTGGCTGGTTTGTTCCCAACCTAGAAGGTCAGTATATTATTAAAAACATCGCATTAGTTGCAATTGCTGTTGGCATTGCAGCGCAGGTAACACCTCTTTCAAAAACTAAGAAAAACCGTACTTAGCGGCTCTTCTTAGTCTTCGTAGTGGGATGCTTTTCTATTTTTTGCTGCACCTTGCGCACTTGTTTTTCGAGAGTGCGATCACTCTTATCCTCTGCTTCTATGATATCCTTGTCGGTAATACCAAGCTTTTTCATAATAGCGTCCTGCTTGATACTCATAGCAATGTTGTCTCGGTTTTGCGTGTTTTGAATAATAAATACCATTAAAAAGGTAATTATTGTGGTACTGGTATTAACAATAAGCTGCCAGGTATCAGAAAAACCAAGCAGCGGCCCGCTCACACCCCATATAATGAGAAACACAAGAGCAAACGCGAACACCCACGGCCTCCCTAGTATCGACGATGCGTTTGAGGTAAATCGTGTAAATATATCGTTTTTCACCTTACTCATAATTGTTGCCCCTTCATTATAAGTAAGAGCGCCCAATATGACGCCCTTACCCTTTATCTTACGCTACCTGTCGCGCGCTAATCGCGCTCGCATAAGCGCCACGCCGCCCACCGCAAGCAGTGCAAGGCCTACGATGATTGGAACGATTGTCGAGACACCGGTATCAGCAAGCTCTCCATCAGCTTGGTTATCACCCGAGCCCGTGCCATTACCCGGATCGGTTGGGTTTGTTGGATCGACCGGAGGTGTCACTGTCGGGTCGCCATACCCAAAGTCTGCATACTGCACATCATTAACGGCGTTCGTCAGTGCCATACAATAGACAGGCGCCGTTTGTGAATTTTCGTTTGTATTGGGTGTTCCTGTCGTGTGCTCGTAATCTTCAAGGACGTTATTGTCATCGGTCACCACTACGGCGTAGCGCGCGCCAGCCCCATTGCCTGCATTGCCATCGTCTGTTGGCAATAATGTGAATTGGTAAGCACCGTCAACTCCTGTTGTCTGAGTAAGTAGCGGAGTATCGCCAGAATCGACACTACAGGTGTTATCGTCCTGTGCGAATATATCAAGCGTTACATTTTCAAAGCCAGTATCACCATCTGCCGGGTTATAGACACCATCTTTATTTTTATCGTAGAATACTCTATTCCCAAGCGTTCCTATACCATTAAGTTCGCTACCACAGGGCGTTAAGAAATTATCATCTACCTGATTGCCCCATGTAGTCTTCGTTGTGTTGTCTGCACCAGTCATGGCATTAGAATCGAGCCAAGGGCCAAACAGAAAGGCAGAACCTCCGGCTATTGTGCCGTCACATACGCTGTCATGAAGGTAGGTTGTCGCACCATCAGACCAGTTAGGATGTACCGAACTTGGATCGATACTGTAATTGCCAAACTCCGACTCCCACACGGCGTGATTATCTGTGCTCCAATCTTCACAACCGCCGTCGTTCGTGAGCCACTCGGCAGGGTCGAAACCAGCATCGGGATCGGTATATTCACGCGCATAATCGTGCTTCGTAAAGATAATTTGGTGTGTTCCGTTCATTCCGGCAGACGCGGCGTCATGCTGTTCGAGTGTCGTAAAGTCGGAATCGTCATAACAGTGCGCCCATACACGGGGGTCAATCAGCAAAATGCCCGTATAGCCATTATCGCGAAAATGGGTAATAGTGTCTTCCATGGCATTCACCCACTGCACGTCATTAACGTTACCAGTTGGCTCGTTAAATGGTTCGTACATTACCATAGGATCGTCAGGAAAGAGGTTCATGACGTCAGTCATCATAGGGAACGCCTGCGTGTACTGTGTCGGCCAGTTGGCGTCGCTGTACGGACCATCATGACCGTCCCACCATATCGGCATAAAGTACATACCGGCACCCACGATTAAATCGTGCCACTCTTGAATACGGTCGAGATACTGAGCCTTTGTCATAAATGTTTCGTTATTGTAGTCGGATGCCTGCAGACGAAAACGAACGTGGTTAGCACCCCACGATTTAACAGTATTAACAATATTTACTCGATCGGCATATTGGTCGTCGCCAAAGCCGTCCATGGTCACGGTTTCGATACCCCAAATATTGACACCCTGCATTTTGATATGGCCACCGTTAGGACCCATGTGGATTTCTCTTCCTACAAGTGTTGGTCTTGTATCGGCTGAAATTGCACTAGCACTCTTTTCGGTGAACGGCATTAAGGTTGATACCCCTACCGCTACGGCGTACATTGCCGCTACTACGAATATTTTTATTTTTCTTACCCTCATTTTATCCCCCATTGCCGTACCCGAAACTCAAAAACGGGTAGCTTTTGACTGTTAATCCTATTGTAGCATAAACAATATAAATGACAGGTTTTTAAATAAATTTTGCAATAAAAAATAGACGGGGAGCCATGGTGCGAAAAACTCGCAACCATGACTACCCGCCCCGCTGCAACTAAGCCGCAGCATACGACCGCAGTTGGTCAACCAGCGCACGGAGATCGGCGTCGATTTCCGTAATCTCATGGAATGTCGCGCTGACATGGCTCCTCGAGGGAGACCAGTCCAGGCCACCATTAGCCCCCACCGTGGGGGTTGGGCCGTAGTGGTCGTAGCCAGCTTTCAAGATCGTGCCGGGTGCGACCACGTACTCCGCGCCGGGGTCTGCGCCCTGTCCAAGCTGACGAATGTCAATCGCAGCAGACCTGACGAACGTGTCGTTCTCCCCTGGCATCATTACCACGATGTCCGAGAGGCGGAGCTTGTACAGCAGCTCCATCCACCTATTGTAGCCACCGCCGAGCACAATATCGCCCTCGTAGCGTACAACCGCGTCGACATACGCCTGCCTACGACCGTCAAACCACGTCCACGTCTTGCCCTCCTCTCCTTCGAGTTGGTCTCTGAGGTACTGGTACGTCAGATTGACCGCCTTCTTCTTGAGTTTCTCGAACAGCTTCGCAAGCTCGGCCGCGACCGTCTCGACAGTGTCGTTCGGTCGTGACGCAGCATTGCCGCTGGCATCATGGATGGTCACAGTTTTATTATAGCATATTTTTATAAAATAATCAATGTTGTTGGCATTTGCGTAACTACAAGAAGGCTTGCAAACAATTGCCATGACACTTAGCGGATAAACTCGATCTAGAATTGACATACGTTGAAATTTTTCCAACTGCCAAATTGAAGTCACGGAAGCCCGTCTCTAAGTACTTGTCCGTGCTGCCGCTCCGGTGCCATTGTCATCTATATACATGCTCCATATAACTATTACCGCAATGACGTCTTGTTAGCCGAAAAGTCAATAATCTTATAGGTTATCAGCACTTATTGTGACTATTTATTGGCATTGCAATATTTTGCTACAAGTTATTTACGATTCATTAAAAATCTGTAAAAATATATACGGACACGGTAGAGTTCCACGTCTATCCGTGCGTAAGTATCCTTCTCCCGAAGCGAGAGAGTATTGGGCATCATCAAGAGGTTTCTATTCGGCCCGTCCGAGTCTTTCGGCAAGGGTCTGAAAGACCATCAGGCCGTCTATCGTAAGGGCTGTGAGCTTCTTGGCCCGGGTCGATTCGATTCCGTTCGCGATCGCGCCGACCGCGTCAAGGCCGGCAACGAGTGGTTCGCAAGGCAAGCCGAAATTGAGAGCCAGAACACCGAGTCAGTCTACTGGAATAAAGTGAAGATGTCCTACGACAAGGACAGCAACACCTACCAGACCGACAACTACATCGGCATCGTCGGTGACACAGGTCAGAAGTCGAAGGCTCACATTGCGGTCAACCCGGATGGCGATATCGTGTTCGTTCGCGACATCGGCGGCGAAGTGCTCTACGATAAGAAGAATGGCACAGGTCGCCTCCCGAATAATCTCGACTGGAGTCGGTAATCAATGTCCCGAGCTATGACAATAAACTGGCTCATCTTCCTACGTGATTATTGATAGAATAAAAGTAATGGAAAACTTGATTGCACAAGAAAAAATGAAGACTAAACTAGTCGCGATGCTTAAGGAGCTAATTACTAATGCCGAAAATTTGCTGCCCGAAGAGCGCTGTAAAACTGGAGACTACAAGAACAATCCGAATGTAAGGTATCCACAAACCGAGAGTGAGCGTATCGTAGTTAAAGCCCTAGATTTACTATTAGATCAAGAATGGGTCGATGACGATCCGCTCTTGAGTGAGATACTGGATGTCCTTGGGCAGCTGGATACGGGAGTTAATAAGCCATGGGCATGGCAAGAGCTCTTCAAGCTTAAAGGAGAGCTGCCATAAAAGGTTGTCGAGGCAAAGAAAAAGAGCCTCTTGGCTCATGATTCAAATATTTGGTGCGAGTACCGGGACTCTAACCCGGGACCTCTTCCTTGGCAAGGAAGCGCTCTAACAACTGAGCTACACTCGCATATACCATTTATTCTACCCTACCGGGGTGCAGAAATCAAGCCCTAAACGGCTACATTCAGTCGTCTTGCCGCTTCTTTCGTCGCCTGGCGGCAAGTCCCCATATAAGCCAGCCAGTCAATAAATTACTCGCAATAAGCAGCAAAATAACCCACCACCAACTTAAGCACGCCGAGCAAATCTTTTTCGCCGTGTTGGCTATTGAAGCGTCGCGCGTCGACTGAATATTAACTGGATTATCGCCTGCCGCTTCTTGCTCGCCAGTTGACGACTGACTACTAGCATTACTCGTAGAAAAACCACCACCACTTAACACTCCATTCTGTGCATAGCAACTTCCATCTGCCAGTGTCACCGTTCCGTCCGGACACAGCTGTGCCCGCAACGCCGCTTCTTCGGATGGAGTTAGTAGTTCGTCGCATTCTTCGGGGCGCAGCGACGATACGCTGCCTGACCCATTTTGCACCTGCTCGGCTGTGCATTCTAGCGGATGGATCGTTTGTTTCAAGCGCTCCACCGCCCCCACCGAGCTTGTCATCCCTACGCTTAAAATCATTACCACCCCGCCCATCCATAGTAAAATTGCTGCTTTTTTCATTGTGCCACCACCGTTATTGTTAAATCGAGAGAATAAACACCAGCAGGCAAACCAGGGGGAATACGCTGCAACGCTACGACATTTGTCATATCCCAGTAGCAAAACCGCTGCGAGCTAGACGACGCATTAGCAAGCGTAATAGCATCGGTCGACCCTTGCATAAAACTTGCGTTGCTTCCCATACTTATACCCGTTACCAAGCACCCCACCGACGGACTTATGGTCGCCGAAGCCGGCTGCAGTGTCAACTGGCCATACGTACATCCTGGTGGCGAACCATCGCTTTTATTATAAGCATAGCCTGTTGAACCCGAACTCCAATTCGCACTACTTCCGCCGGTTGCTGCAATGCTAGCCGACCATCCGTTTTTTACTAAATAATTTGAAATTCTCACGCGTTGCGACGATGTCCCAAGTGTGCCCGTCGTCTGCTGACAGGTCTGGCCCGATAGCGCAGCGCCAAAACTCACCGATGGAGAACTCACCACCACCCCTGTCGCGTCAACAATTGAAACCCCTAAATCGCCGGTTAGCGTTATCTCGGGATATTGACTGTAGCTAAGCGGCATTGCTCCACTCGTCGGCACGAGCCGCAAGCAGTAAGTTTGACCTGGCGAACCGCCCACTGTCACCAATGAAAAATCCCACAATGCAGTTTGCCCCACCGGTGTCGCAATTGGCGCAGTTGCGTTATTCGACTCTCGGTACTGCTGATACGTCACCGTGCCGCCCGTGACAGGGTCGTTTACGTATGAGCTAATGGCTGCACCATCCGCCACCGCCGCGTTGTTCTGCCAACGAATAACCCCCGACGACGAGCTAACGTCGCCCCACCCCGAAGTCGTCGCGCACGAGGCTGCTTTTTGCGCATATTGCAGCTTAACACTGCCGTAATTTGCCCGCCAGTTTTCGCCGCTTAGCACTTTTGTCCCCATGCGCACGCGCAGCGCGTCATTATTTGTCACATCGGCCGGCGTATTCGTAGCTGCCAGCGCCACGCCCGGTGTAACGGTATTGGTGTTTGCATACACCCTATACGCCGGTTGCTCAAGCGACGGAGGATCGATATACCCTACTTCCACTTCAGCTCGCACCACGCGTATAGGGTCGGCCGTACCGCCTACCTGAATTTTTCCCAGCGATAATTTCATGCTATTCATATCTGCCTGGCTCCATAACCCGGTATACGAAGCTGGCGTCGCCCATCCATAGGTCCAACCGATGAGATCGAGGAGTGTCCCTGGACACGACGGCAAAAGGGATAAAATGGTCGAACTCGGCACCGAGCTCACCGCCGTACCTACTGGCGTACCGTTAACTGTCGCCGTCAAACTTACTTGATCGTTGCCAACAATTAATATAGTGCGTGCCATTGCCGCATACGTTTTAACCGTTATAGACGTCGCGCCTTGACCAACAAATTCATCCGTTAAATCGTATAAATCGGTTGCCGTATTGCCATTTCGGCAAATGTAATTATCGGTATTGGTACCCGTCTGGTTAATAATTCCCCAGTTCGTAGCGCCGTCGTACCGTAACCATGCAGGTGAAACTGGGTCGCCATTAGGACGAAACACAGCCGTCCCCGCATTGACCGTCGTGTCACATAAAGCACTTGCGATCAGTGCAGCACACGCCACGCCAAACAACCACCGTCTCACTATTTACTTCCTATTTTGAGTTGTTAGCTTTTTTCTCCGCCCGACAAGAAAAACACATACACCAACGAGTAGCAACAACCCAACGACCATAATTATCAGCGCTAACACCGACGGAAACAAGAAAACGGTTATCTCTTGGCTTTTTAGTTCAGTGCGATTATTACTTTTTTGGTCAAGACCAGACGGTAATGTCGGGTCAAACGCTACTGCTGCTTTCGCCTTATACCATCCGCCCCACATTGGCGGTTTTTCGTTTTCAAACCGCAGTGTCAACGTCCGCCCTGGCAACATTGGATACTCGCCACCGTCTTTAAAAACAGGAGCCCCCCAAAGAGTTTCGAGCGTCACGCCCACTTCAGCATCGGCCGATACATTCCCCTTATTCTTCGTTTCAAGAACATATGTCTGACCGCCAGAAGCTGCGCCAAACGAAGCAATCGCTAAATCTTTATGAAGTTTGCCTGGTACGGTAATGGCCACACGAATAGCCTGCCTAGTGCGAATGCGCACATTTCCAGAAGTCGTGGTTTTTTGCTGGCGTGGCTGAAACACTAAACAGCCGTTATGTTCGCCAGGCTCGACAGACTGCGGAACACTTATCGTAAACGCAACCTCGCGGTCGCCATGCGGTGGCAGAGTTACCGAGGTTTTTGCCACATTCATCCAGGTGCCAACTTCTTCCTGCTTTTCGGCATGCTGCTTACAACTAAGCGACCCCATGTTAGTAGCCATTGCATCAACGCCGTACACGTCAATTGTTTGCGGCGTATCATCTGGGTTACTAAGCGTCGCGCCGTCTTTTACGCTTTCACCAGGTTTTAAGGTGTGAATAAAGATAGACTCGGTACGTGGGTTGTTGGAATTAGGATGTGCCGGTCGACCACCAAGTGCCACGGCATTCGTCGAAAAGAGGACGGCTACGGCCATAATAAGTGGCATGCGCCATAAACGCTTTCGTTGTTGCCTCATGAACACCCTTTACTGTGCAACGACTGTTTGCGTCAAATCGATAGCATACGTGCCAGCGGGTGTTCCGGCAGGAACTTTTTGCGACACACCAATATCACGTATGTAACCAAACCAGTAATCATCCGAACTCGCGCTAGCGTTTACAAGCTCGATACTATCGACACTGCCAGCTACAAACGATGCCTGAGCGCCTTTAGAAATACCAGTAGATGTTGCTGGATTTTGCGGTGTTACCGTACCAGCACTTGGGTCGAGTGTCATTTGGCCATCGGTACAGCCCGACCCCGCCCCGCTATTAAAACTATACTGCTCCGAGCCACCGTCGCTCCATTCTGCCGAACTGCCACCCGTTGCTGCCACCGATAACACCCATCCGCCTGCAGATGCACCCGGATTTTCAACGTAAATACGCTGCGAATCGGTGCCATATGTGCCTGTTGAGGTTTGGCACTGCATTGAGGTCGTAAGGGCGCTCATCGTAAGCGCGGGACTAGCTACCGGGTTCTGGGAGGCATCAAGGATCGTCGAGCTTAATACGCCAGTATTTATTGTTTGCGAAAATTCAGTCTGACTTACCGCATAGGCTGGCACCCCTGCTAAAACAACAGCCAATCCCATAACAATTCCAGTTGCACGCATTATTACCCTTTTCATAATCGCCCCTTTGATGCTTTATGTTACTAATTACACGAACAGCTTATGTTAACAATATAACATCATTGTTTAAAATATAACAAGTCTTTTTGTGGGTTATTATCTGCAGATTATTTCTTTTGTCGCAAGTTGCCGTACAGTACCCTTAGCTGCTCAATAATCTCTTTGTATCCGTTCTCTTCAACGTATTGCCACGCCTTCACATAGTCTATTGCATTTTGCTTTTTATTTGCAGCAACGTCGCGTCTTAAACGTTTGGGCTCGTTTAAAATATCAAGATATATTGCCTTGTGAACCGCATGAACGGGAATATGCACCAGAGCGACGCTCGAATGATGATACCCAAACAGCTCGCTCCACTCATCACGCAGACTAGTATCGTGAGGCACAGAGGTATTATCGGTTAATAACCGGTGAAGCAATTCGTGTGTTAGCAAGTCAATAAAAAGATCGGGTGTTTTATTGACGCCAATAACCAATGGGTCGCTAAAGGCGTGGAACCAAGGCGCAATGTACACATCTATAATATTCTGGCAAAATGACAATTCGAGCGTGTCGGTCATACCCTGTAAAATCTTTTGCTCGTACGGCTGCCATGCCTTACTATATTCACCCACCTTCCAGTTCATCCAGTCGTTATCCGCAAGGACTTTGCCTTTGCCCCATAACTCATGTAAATGCTTCGAGGCATGTTCTTGTAAAAGCCATGCATTTTTAATGCGGATAACCGGTAGTTCTACTCTTGGTTGGCTCATTGTAAGGCCTGCCAAACTGTATTGCTCATATCGTAAGTATATCCTACACTTCTTACAAAAGCCAAGATAAATTATATGCGTGATATATTTATGTATCCTTTTTCACGGTAGTCGCGATAGCTCTGTGCAATTTGCCCCTTAAATTCCTGTTCGGCATTAAAGTAGCGAACCGTCCACGCGACAACCTGCGCTAAACTCTTTGCCTGCTCGAGCACGCGACGCTGCGCATCGTCGCCGTGTTTGTCTTTCTTTACGCCCATACCTTCGGCGTGATTAACGGCGTTTGCCAACTCACCGCCTTCAACACCTACGCGCACAATGTATGCAATCAGGTTTTTTGGATCAGCACCGCCATCCAACAATTCGTTAAGCGTCGCAGGAAAGGTATTACTCTGACTGTATATTTCCAAAATACCCAACACAACACGAAGCACATCTTGCTGTTCTTTAATGAGGTGGTCTTTCTGTACGTTATCTCTGATGCCGTCTTTTGCTTCATAGAGGACTTCTATAAGTTCACCGACTTCTTCTGCAAGACGCGTTCCGTACTCGAATGGCCCGTTGTGATCTGGAAAACGTCGTTCCAGGGCCTTTACGACCTCGCGCAGCGCCTCTAGATCATCAAGTTGCAGTGAATCGTCAATTTTTATCATAATCACTTCAAGATATCGTAAACCATATGCATATACGTATCTCTTGCTTTGCTTGCTTTTTCTAAAAATATGTCCTTATCAAGCCATTCGTACAAAGAGTGCTCCCAGCTCATAACAACTTCCGGCGTGTACAGAAGTTCGGCGACATAGAGCGAATAATGCGTTCCGTGAGTTGAGTAGCCCGTCCCCGAATATGCCTCACTTACGCTCGCTGGGTCTATCGTAATGGCAGATTCTTCAAGCACTTCGCGAATCATCGTCTCAAGTGGCAACTCCCCTTCTTCTAAGGTTCCGCCAGGTAAGTCGGGGTCCTTTCCAAAAGTAGGATGATCACTTCTCTGCATGAGTAGGTACTTACCCCTACCGTCAATAATTACGAGCTTAGCTACTTGTTTCATACAGATAAGTATACCATTAAAATTTGTCTCGGGGCGAACGTAGAAAAAGTCCTAGAAAAACAAATTCTAGAACTTTTTCGTATTTGTTGGATAATTTCTGGTGGACCTAGCCAGGGAAAACTGGAACTATATTTTTTGCGCCATGCAGCTTCTATGCGAGCGTTTAGACGAGCTCGACATAGAAGCCATCATGGCAAACACAGCTAAACGCTAGTTGTTGTAGCCCCAGTCTTTTTGCCAGGCTTTCATCTGACTAATTTCTTTGGTTTGATCAGTCACGATAACTTTGGTCAATGTTTTCACTTCCTGGTGCTGAGCATTGGGCTCTCCAGGGCGTGCCATGTCGATAGCTTGTTGATGGTGCTCGATCATTAACTCGATGAACTTTTTATCGAACGCATCACCTGTCAGTTTTTTGAGCTCCTCTGTCATGGTGGCCATGTCATTTTCCATACCCATCGCGCTATGGTCCATCATATTGTCGCCAGAAGATGCGGGATAGCCCCAGTCTTTTTGCCATGCCGTCATCTTGCTAATTTCGCTCGTTTGGGCGTTCACAATATTTTGAGCCATTGTTTTTAGCTCAGAGTGCTTGGCCTGTGTGAGTGCTAAATTGGCCATATCAACCGCGCCCTGATGGTGAGCGATCATGCCCGCTAAGAACATCTTGTCGTAGTCTTCACCTTTTAAAGCAGCATATTGCTTATACGTCTCTGATTCATTTTGACTTGTTTGGTTGCTTTGCATGTCGTGATTCATGCCGTTCATGTCGTTATGAGTGTTACCACGGTTAAGCATGTATACGCCTCCACCAATGAGGGCAAGGATTACAATAACGCCTACGGTAAGAATGGTTTTACGATTCATAAATTTCTCCTGATTTATTCAAAGTTAATTTCGAAGATAGAGCTGCCTTCGGCTCAACGTCTGAATACCATGCAGAGTTTATAAATCGGGATTTTTGAAGGCGGTGCCGGATTATCGCAGGTAAAATTGTAGAGATTCTCAAAATAAACACGGCTCAGCTCAGGAGTAAACGGCGTCGGTTCAAGTTCGTCATTCCGTTCTTGTTCGACGATTTTGTTTTCGTCTTGTTTAAAGACGGCGGAAGTACAAAGCGATGCACAGTTGGGTGTCGAGCTCCCATGCTCCATGCCGCCCATGGCGTGCGCCTCCATTGGGCGCACGGCAGTATGCACAAACGTAGCAAAGAGCACGAGCAACAAACTAGCAAAGGTAAGACTGACCCGTTTCGTGACTTGCTTTCCTAACTGCTTCATATCTCTAGTATACCGTGCTTAGTAGTTAGCATTTGTGTAGTTTGGAAAGAAGTCTCCTTTAAACTGTTCTTCTGGTAATCCATTGGCTTTTAGTTGTTCATGGAGAGCTTCGACCAACGGCTCAGGACCCGAAACATATACTAATGAGTCATTTAAATTGGGTACCAATTCCATGAGTTTCTCGACGGCGAGTGGCTCGCCCGTAACGTACTTTATGTTTAATCGGGGGTCGGCTGCGGCATAGTCCTCAAATTCATTTTTGAAGACGATCTCATCGGTACGATTGCCGTACACTACAGTCACGTTTAACGGCAAGCCGTCATGGGCGCGCTGCCTCAAGATGCTTCTAAACGGCGTAACGCCGATGCCACCCGCGACGAATACTAATGGCTTGTCAGAATCTTCCCATACGAAATCACCGTCCGGTTTTTCGATGAGCGGCAACCGCTCGCCAATAGGCAATGCTACCAGAGCTTGCTTAAACGTACTACCCGTCACGCGAGTCGTAATCTGGACGATGCCTTCATAAGGCGCCGAAGAAATAGTAAACCAGCGTTTTGTACCCTCCGCATCCGGATTGTCGTGTGGCACTTCGATGCGAATAAACTGTCCAGCCGTCCATGTAAGCGACGTGGTCGGCTGGAAGTGAAACGCCCAGATGTTGTCTATGAGGTGTTCTTTCTCAATGAGTTCGATGCCCATAGCCAGGTTGTGATGAGTGGCATACTTTTCAGGATTCTTGTCAAAAAGGTGTACGCAGGTATTACAGCAGAAGTAATACTTCTTGCCATTGTGATCGCGGGTATGTCCCGCCGCTTCAGCCTCTTGCTTATTTACGACATCACCCGTAACGGTACAAATAGCTTGTGTCTTCGTGTCGATGGTAGCCGGATCGACCGGCGTGCTATCGTGATGATGGTGATGATGTTCGTGATCGTGTTCGTGCATAACCCCTCCTTATTGCAGCTTTAATTTCCTAAGGAACTGCGCGTTAATTGCTACGACGATAGTTGAGATTGACATGAGCACGGCTCCGAAAGCTGGTGAGAGTACGAAACCTAGCGCCGCCGTTACACCCGCCGCCAGTGGAATCGCAAGCGCGTTATATCCTGTAGCCCAAGCTAGATTCTGGAGCATCTTGCGATAGGTAGCCTTTGAAAGTTTGACGATTTTGGCTACGCCGCGTGGGTCACTCGAAGCTAGAACGATACCGGCCGACTCAATAGCCACGTCCGTACCAGCGCCAATAGCAATACCGATATTCGCTTGTGTCAGGGCGGGCGCGTCGTTGACGCCATCTCCAACCATCGCGACCTTACTACCATCGGCCTGTAGCTTCTTAACGGTTTCGGCTTTGTTTTCTGGTAATACTTCGGCGAAGTATTCCTTGATGCCAAGTTCTTTGGCCACCCAAGCCGCTACACCCTTACTGTCGCCAGTGAGCATGGCTACTCGTTTGCCCATCTGATGCAGTGAGGCGACCGCTTCCTTTGATTCTTCACGAATGACGTCGGCCAGCATGATAGCGCCACGGACAGTTTTATCTTGGTCTATAACATATACGACTGTCTTGCCGTCCTTTGAGGCTTGATCGGAGGCTGCCGAAATAGTTTTCGGCATAGTTGCTTTTAATTCTTCGACGAGGCGAGGACCACCAACGTAGGCAATATGACGATTAGCGATCTTCGCTTTCGCTCCTCGACCAGCAAGAGATGCAAAATTTGAAACTGGAGGAAGCTTTACTTTCCGCTCTTTTGCCGCCTTAACAATTGCGCGAGCAATCGGGTGTTCTGACTCTCCTTCGATAGCGGCGGCTATGCCTAGTAATTCTTTTTCGTTTTCATCACTGACGATATCCACCACACCTTGCTCACCCTTGGTGAGCGTCCCGGTTTTATCAAACAGCACTACGTCGATATTGCGAGCGGCCTCCAGGGCCATACGCTGCCTGACGAGCAATCCGTTTCTGGCGGCAAGCGTTGTGGAGATAGCGGTTACTAGCGGTATAGCAAGACCCAAGGCGTGCGGACAGGCGATTACCAGCACCGTTACAATACGTTCAAGGATAAACCCGGCAGATTCACCCGCGGCAGCCCACGCTATCCACGTGATGAGTGCGGCACCAAGCGCGACAAACGTAAGATAGAAGGCGGCCTTATCGGCCAAGATTTGCGTCTTGGATTTGCTGCTTTGAGCTTCGGAAACCAGTTTCATAATGCCCGCGAGCGCGGTGTCGTCACCAGTTTTTGTGACCTTAATAGTGAGTGAACCGCTGCCATTGATTGTCCCAGCAACTACTTGAGAAGCAACCACTTTCTTAACTGGCTTCGATTCACCAGTGAGCATTGATTCATTAACATCAGACTCGCCCTTCGTTACTTCACCATCTGTCGGGATCTGGCCACCTGGGCGTACCAATACTATGTCACCAGTTTTTAACTCGCTAACCGGCACCTTCTTTGTGTCGCTACCCGCTACCAGCTCAGCCTCATCTGGCAGAAGTTTCGCCAACTCTTTTAGCGCGCCCTGAGCATTTTGCACTGAGGCCATTTCAAGCCAGTGGCCAAGCAACATAATAGTTACAAGCGTGGCTAACTCCCACCAAAAATCCATGCCACTCACGAGCTTTAGGGTAGAAGCCAGGCTGTAGCCAAAAGCAACGGTAATCGCCATGGAGATTAAGGTCATCATGCCGGGTTGACGGCCTTCAATTTCAACCTTGGCGCTTTTTAGAAAGACTAGACCACCGTAGAGGAAAATGATTATACCGAAAACCGCAGGAATATATTCGCTACCCGCAAACATCCAGTTGACACCAAACCAACTTTGGACAGTGTGCGAGAATACGAGCGTTGGAATAGTCAAAAGTAAACTTAGCCAGAACTTCTGCTTGAACATGTTAGGGTTGTGACCGGCGTGCTTGTCGTGACCTTCGTGGTCCTGATGCGTCATTTCCATTTTCTTTTTGGTCGGCACAAGCTGCATACCGCATTCTGGGCACATGTCAGGTTTGCCCTGCTGTACGTTGGGGTGCATAGGACAGGTATACACTCTGGCGTTCTCTGCAACTGTTTTATGGTGTGCTTGCTCGTGGTGATGCGCGTGATCGTGCTTCATTATTTCCCCCGTATGTTATTTAGCTCATAGAGGCTGAGTAATTCCTCTACCATTTTCTCAACTTCTTTTTCATCGCCCGAGCCAACCATATCTGTTACATGGGTGCGCAGGTGATTCTCCAGGATGAGTTTGTTGAGTGACGCCAGTGACTTTTGAATCGCTAGGCTTTGCGTCAAGATGTCCATGCAATAGGCTTCGTTGTCGATCATCTTTTGTAAGCCTTTGAATTGACCCTCGATAATCTTTGAGCGGTGGGTCGCCCGCTTCTTAATGTCAGCTATCATAGTTTTATGATATACCCCCTAGGGGTATTAAGTCAAGACCTTCTTACACTACGCACAATCTATAAATTATTGCGAAGGAAAGGGTGATATAATTGTGACAATATGAGTGGATATCAGATTACCGACACAATCGTGAATCGAGTTGTTGAGCTAATGCAGGTTATCGACCCAGCAAAAGCAAACCCAGAATACTGTCGTGCTATGCTTGAATATTATCAGTCTCAAGTTGTTGCGGGTCTTCGCCAGAAAGCACTCGACGATCCTGATGCTATCGAAGCGCTTCAAGAAGAGTTTGATAAGTGGCTCGACAAAAAACAGGTAGGCTAATTTCTTACAAACACTGGCTTGCCCTCTTTAGTCATAATTTTCTTGAATACAATACTCATGATCACCCGCTTCTGATGGGGTGCACTCTTGAGGTATAGATCAACAATTTGATTGTCAGACTGTAATTCCTGGCCTGCAACCGCCATACTATTTTGCGACTCGCTTAACATTGCCATCCGTTCAGCGATTTCAGCCGCCTGCTTAGCGAATTGCCGCCGCTTTTCTTCGTATTTTGCTTTTGTTATAAAGCCAGCAAGCCTGTCGTCATACAAGTTGCTTTCCATGGTTTTCGTTCGAGCAATCTGCGCACCCAACTCATTCAGCATTTTCTGCCGATACATGCCAATTTCCTGAGGATTAACTACCTCTAGGGCAGCTCGCAATTTGTTAAGAGTCCTGTGTTTAGGGTCATCAATGGCTTCAAGTTTTTGGATTACTATGGCTTCAACGCGATCTTCTCGTAACCAGGTAGTGCGCCAACAACCTTTTATTCGCTGACATCCTCCATAAAAACGCCCCTTTTGTTTTGACCAAGTAATGCCATGGCCGCATTTTTCGCAGGTAATCATACGCAAAAAGACGGGATTGTGCCTCCGAACACCCTCCTCACGAACTTTAGTGTTCAGTTTCTTTTGTACGGCATTAAAGAGTTTCTTTGTAACAATAGGCTCTTGCGCACCTGGATATTCCTTACCTTTTAGACGGTTAATACCAATATAGAACGGATTGGTGAGTAATTTTGTGACTGCACTGTTCGAGAGAGGACGACCCGTCTTAGTAGTTATGCCCATAAGCATCATTTGTTCGCTTAACTTGGTACGAGTAAAACCCGGCAGCAAGGCGAGCTCAAATACTCGCGGAATAAATCTATAGAGATCAGGGTTAACTACGTGGATCTTCTTCCCGTCTTGCAAAATAGTCATATAACCTGGAGGTGGTTCAGCTGGCAGCCATCCTTGCGCTAACTTTTCTGCCCAGCCCTTCATGGCCTCTTCACGAAGGTTATCGGTGTATTTCTTAGCCACCGAAAGATAAATGTTCCACATAAACTTGGCATCAGATCGCGCTTCTTTATGAAGTAGCAAATTCTCTTTTACCAAATGGAGCATCCGGCGTTCATCCTTCTCAAGCCAAGCGTCGATCATGGTCACTACTTCCGTGTACCCAAGCAAGAGCTAGAAGACACCATCATTGAGTTCGTGAAGCGCATTACGCTCCCACAGGCTCAAATAGACCTTATTAGCGGCATGGTGATGACTGAATGGGAAAACCGCCAGAAGCTCATCGAGAACGATATAGCACGCTTTGACGAGCAAATTAACGCATTAGAACTAGAAGCTGCCCAAACCGTACGCAAAATTAAGTACCTAGAGTCCGAAGCAGCTATTAAATACATGGAGGAGGATCTATTGAAAATCGAACAACGCATTAAGCAAATAAAGACAGACCGCGACAAGAAAGCTAACCAAAATCCCGTCAATATGACTCAAGTTATGAGCAGGGTTAAATATTTTCTGGAAAACCTGGATAAAATACTCGTAAAACAGATTGATCCGGTCAAAAAAGCACAGTTCTTTGGGGTCTTTTTTGAGCGCATCCCAACGTACGAGGAAATAAAAACTGGAACTGAGAAAAAGGCCCTAATAACAGGGATAGCCGAGCTATTTCAGCTCGGCTATCATGATAATCCTATTTTGGTGGCTCCTCCCAGACTTGAACTGGGGACACAAGGCTCTTCAGGCCTCTGCTCTACCAACTGAGCTAAAGAGCCACACTCACCGCTTACGCGATACTTACTCTATTTTACTAAAGTTTGGCGATTTTCTCAAGTGTCATCGGTAAAATTGTATGTTTATAAAAAATGTTGTATTATAATAGTGCACTCGACAGAGGAGAGGACATGGCACTAACAGATGTTACTGCAGCAACTACAGAGCAGCTCTTCGAGGAGCGGCGCAAGCTTCGGCTGCGGCTCGAGGCCGTCCAGGAGGAGCTTGACGCAAGGCTCATGCGCGCCACGCCGGAGCAGTTTGCATGGGTGACGCACGAGGACTTCACGAGGTACGCCGAATGCCTTGCCGACAAGTCTGCCGTAACCCGAACGTGGCACCTTCTACTGGGTCCAGAAATGAGGCAACTCCTACGCAATGAGGACAAAAAGCTCGTGCTTACCACAGAAGGGATTAAACTGTCATCCCTGCTCTCAATTCGGCCTCATCTTGCCCCCGGCTGCATTCGAGGCTACGGCCGCAAACACAACATGATGCTGTCCGGGTGGATCGACAGCCTCGCCTCTGAGTAGCTCAAACGGCCTGGTAGCGTGTAACGCGCTACCAGGCCTTCTTTCACTTTACAGGCATTTACTTGTGAATAATCTTACCAACAGCTTCGGTTAATTCAGCCGGCAAAACAAATAGTGTCTTCTGACTTGGCTCAACCGATATTTTCTCAAGCGTCTGCAGTGTACGAATGTTAATACCGCCCGGAATCTTCGTTAGCATTGCTGCAGCGTCCGCAACGGCTTGAGCAGCAGCTTTTTCACCTTCAGCGGTAATAATAACCGCACGGCGTTCACGCTCGGCTTCGGCCTGTTTTGCCATTGCGCGCTTCATATCTTGTGGCAACTCGATGTTTTGAACTTTTACATTTTCGACATCAATTCCCCATTGGTCGGTTTGGCGGTCAACGATTTCTTTAATTTGCTGGCTAATCTCTTCACGTTTCGACAGTAGGTCGTCAAGATCGACATTACCGGTAACATCACGCAGCGCCGCCTGAGCAAACTGGCTGGTTGCATATACGTAATTAGTCGTTTCAAGCACCGCACGCGACGCCTCAACAACACGCAAATACACCACCGCGTCAACATGCACTGTCACGTTATCCTTAGTGATAATTTCTTGCTTAGGAACATCAATCGGCGTTGAACGCACATCCACTTTAATGACTCGCTGAAATATCGGGACAATTACTCGCAAGCCTGGCTGCCGAATACCTGTAAATTTACCAAGCGTTAAAACAACGCCGCGCTCGTACTGATTAATAATTTTGATTCCCGAAAGGATAAAAATCCCGACGATAATCCATAAAAATACAAAACCTTCCATTTTCTCTCCTTATTCTGTCGTTACTGTAAGCGGTTTTGCGACAAAAATCAAGCTAGTACATAGTATCGCTAACAACAACCATGCATTCGGTCACGCCGTGTCCGCTTGACGTATATTTTGTTCCGTGTCCGCTTGGTGGTGTTAATGAATATCCATCATTCGTATAGTAAGCCAGCGGTGTCAGTGTGCATGCTTGATCAATCCCCTCTAGCGAATACTCAAGAAGAAGCATGTCTTTTCCATCAACCTCACCTCCATCAATGTACGGACCAAGAACCCTATCGCCATCCGTAGAAGAAACCGGTGGCACAGCCTGCATATCAGGAAGCGATGAATACGTTTTTAGAAGAGCGTTAAAGTCGGCGCTCTCCGAGACATAGGGAGACCCTTCGTAATCAGCACAGTCACCCTCCTCGGAGCCACCTATATTTTTATATCCCGTTCCAAAACACGCCCGATACCACCCGCCAGAATAGTTAAGCTCACCTTGCACCTCGCTTGGCGATTTCGACACCAATAGCGCCTGCGTACTTTCAAGCGCTTGCTTTGCCGCTGTTACACGCGCAGCGTTTCGTGCCCTTTCGGTAAACCCGTTATACGCCACAATCGTAATTGTCGAGAGGATACCAATTACCACAATAACGATAAGCAGCTCAACGATAGTAAAACCCTTAGTACGCAATACGCTCATGTTTACGATTATAGCACACTACCCATATTGTAAACCTGTAAAAATATCTCTAAATATGATATAATAAGTGTATGGAAAGAACGCCCCTCGCGGAAAGAATACGCCCCACCAAACTGCAAGATGTCATTGGCCAAGGCCATATTCTTGACGGCGGTCGCGTCCTTGAGCAGATTATCCGCCGCAAAGAGCCGGTGAGCCTTATTTTATGGGGCCCGCCGGGCAGCGGTAAAACAACCCTCGCCCGTATTATTGCCAGTGAAGTTGACGCCGAATTTATTGAACTATCGGCTGTTACCAGTGGCAAAAAAGACGTAACCCGCGTTATTGAGCACGCCCAGCAAAATTGGAACCTTAAACTTCGTACAATTCTTTTTGTCGATGAGATTCACCGTTTCAACAAGGCGCAGCAAGATGCATTTTTGCCCCATGTTGAGTCGGGACTCATCTCGCTTATTGGCGCCACCA
>Ga0206107_1000303_pt1 | contig 25025 bp, 15 predicted proteins | sample 2B0metagenome_FD_148652 | JGI IMG/M metagenome (GOLD analysis project Ga0206107, IMG submission 148652) | Enriched microbial communities from leaf-cutter ant dump, University of Wisconsin, Madison, United States - 2B0 | ecosystem: Environmental > Terrestrial > Nest > Insects nest > Nest dump...
CAGCAGGGCATGCTCACGATGTTCCTCGGCGTGTTCTTCGCGACGCTCGCGTTCGCGTTCGTCGAGCCCTACTTCTTCATCGGCTACCTCGTGTCGATCGCGACGTTCGGCCTCTACCAGGCGATCTTCATGGCGAACGCCGGCGGTGCCTGGGACAACGCGAAGAAGATCGTCGAGACCGACCTGCACGCCAAGGGCACGTCGCTGCACGACGCGACGATCGTCGGGGACACCGTCGGCGACCCGTACAAGGACACGTCGTCCGTCGCGCTCAACCCCGTCATCAAGTTCACGACGCTGTTCGGGCTGCTCGCCGTCGACCTCGCCGTGTCCCTCACCGACGAGGGCCGGGGAACGCTCGTCCGGGTGCTCGCTGCCGTGTTCTTCGTCGTCAGCGCGTACTTCGTGCACCGCTCGTTCTACGGCATGCGGATCCGCACGTCGCTCGAGGGCGACGACGAGGGCGCGGCCCCGTCCCCCGTCGACGAGCCGCCCGCCGACGAGCGCGCGTCCGACCACCGGGACGCGCAGGCTCCCGCGTCCGACGAGCCCACCCTGCCCGCGCAGGCCCGGCCCGTCGACGACGAGCTCGGCACGAAGGAGGCGAGCGTGTCATGAGCCCGCGCATCGCGGTCCGCTACCGCGACGTGCTCGTCGACCCCGACGGTCACGTCGCGGGGCACGACGCCGGCGCGACGCTCGTACGACGCCTCCTGCGCGTGTTCCCCGGCTCGGTGCTCGTCGGCGACGGACCGCGCCGCTGCGACGGGTTCGACGTGCTGCCGCTCGAGTTCGTCGACGCGAGCGACACGGTCGTCATCAACATGGACGTCGTCGACTCGGCGGCCGTGTGGCGCACGCTGCGCGCCTCGGGCACCGCCCGGCCCGGGACCGAGCCGCGGGTCATGAACTTCGTCTGGTGGTCGACGTCCCAGTTCACGCACACCGTCGACCGCGCGTGCCTCGGGCTGTCCTGCGCACTGTTCCCCACGTTCGCGAACTCCGAGCGCACCGCGACCGAGGTCCGCGAGATCGTCGGGCAGTGGACCGTGCAGCAGCTCGCCGAGCAGGCCCGCATCGGGTGGGTCAACCTCGGGATCCGGCTCGAGCACGTGCACCCGCGCCACGAGCCCGACGTGCCCGTGGTCCTCTACCCCGCGATCTGGCTCTCCGACCGCAAGCAGCCGAACGTCTTCTTCGACGTCGTCGAACGCGTCCGCAAGCGTGTGCCGCTGCGCGTCGAGGGACGGCTCGTCGAGTCCCACCTCGTCTCCGAGCAGGCCATGCGCCTGTCCCGTCACGACTGGGTGTGGCTCGGCCCGCTCACCGCGACCCGCGACGACTACTGGGAGGCCCTGGCGCACACGACCGCGTTCCTCGCGACCGCGGCCGACGAGTCCTACGGCCTCGAGTACGTCGAGGCGCTCGTCGCGGGCGCCGTGGGCGTGTTCCCCGACCGGCCCTGGGCGCGAGCGATCCTGCCCTCGTCGTACCCGCTGCTCTACCGCACCACCGCCGAGGCCGAGTCGATGCTCGAACGCGCGCTCACCGACACCGCGGCCGTGCGACGCGAGCTCGACGACGCGGCCGGCGGCTCGTTCCAGGAGTGGCTGCGCGCACGGCACGACGACGACGCCTTCGACCACGCGATCGTCGAGCACGTCCACAGGTGGTTCGGCGAGACCCACTGAGCCACCGCCACGGCAGTCCGGGGACGCCGGCCGCGCCGCCCCGCACGACGCATCGTGAGACGGCCCCACGCCGGGGCGAGGCCGGGCTCGCGTCCGGGAGACAATGGCGGCCGTCGTCGACCCTGGGAGCCGTGATGCCCGAACGCATGAACGTCGAGTCGTTCAACCTCGACCACCGCACCGTCGTCGCACCGTACGTGCGCCTCGCCGACAGCAAGTCGCTTCCCGCGGGCGACGTCATCGAGAAGTACGACGTGCGGTTCACCCAGCCGAACGTCGCGCACCTCGAGATGCCGACCGTGCACTCGCTCGAGCACCTGTTCGCCGAGCACTCGCGCAACCACACGTCGCGCGTCATCGACTTCTCCCCCATGGGCTGCCAGACGGGCTTCTACCTCACGCTCGCGGGGCAGTGGCAGTACGACGACGTGCTCGACCTCGTCGAGGCGACGCTGCGCGACGTGCTCGACGCGACCGAGGTCCCCGCGGCGAACGAGGTCCAGTGCGGCTGGGGGGCGAACCACACGCTCGCCGGTGCCCAGGAGGCCGCGCGCGAGTTCCTCGCGCACCGCGCCGAGTGGTCGACGGTGACCGCGTGAGCGCAGCGCCGGACGCGCGCACCGACGGGCTCGACGTGCTCGGCACGTGCGACGCGGTCGTCGTCGTCGCGATGCCCGTCGAGGCCGACGCGTTCGTCGCCGCAGCCGAGCAGGCCACGGCTGCGACGACCGCGGCGGGTGGTGCCGAGCACCGCGTCCTGACGCTCGGGGGCCGCCGTGTGCTCCTCGTGCGGTCGGGCATCGGGCTCGTGAACGCCGCGACCGCGGCATCCGTCGCGCTGTCGACCCACCGCGCACGTGCCCTCGTCAGCGGCGGCAGCGCGGGTGGGCTCGGCGTCGGGGTGCGCGTCGGGGACGTGGTCCTCGGGGACGAGAACGCGCTCGCCGGCGCCGATGCGCGCGCGTTCGGGTACGCGCTCGGGCAGGTGCCCGGGATGCCCGCGACCTACCCCGCCGACGCGGCACTGCTCGCCCGTGCGCTCGACGCCGCCGCGACGCTGCCCGCATGGTCCGCGGACCCGGTCGACGTGCGCGTGCTGCGGGGCGGCGTGGTCTCGGGCGACGTGTTCGTCGACGCCGAGCGGGTCGGTGGTGTGCGCACAGCGTTCCCGGACGCGCTCGCGACCGACATGGAGTCCGCCGCGCTCGCACAGGTCGCGCACCTGTTCGGCGTGCCGTTCCTCGCGGTGCGCGGCATCAGCGACCTGTGCTCGCCCGTCGAGGCGGGCGAGTTCGCGACGCACGTCGATGACGCTGCCGATCGCTCCGCCGCGGTCGTACGTGCCCTGCTCGCGGGGCTTCCGGACTGACGCGTCGGGCTTGCGGGCTGACACGTCGCCTTCCGGGCTGACCCGTCGCCGACGCCTCGGTCGCGCGCGAGGCGATCGTGCCTGACCTCGACGCCCCGCGCTCCTGGCCAGGAGCGCGGGGCGTCGTGCGTCAGCTGCCGCGTCGCGCGAGCGCCGCGTCGATCTCCGGGTCGCCGAGGCGGCCGAGCCAGGCGACCAGGTCCGGGTACGTCGAGGGGTTCGACGCGAGGTGGACGCGCAGCTCAGGCGCCTGGGCCGCGATCGCGGCGAGAACCTCGAGGTCCGTCGCGGGGTCGGCCGCCTGCGCCGCGGTGAACCCGTGCGCGGGTTCAGCGGGCGCCCGGGTGTCGTCCGCGGACTCCTGCGCCGCGGAGTACTCGTCGAACCACGACGACTCTCCCTGCGCAGCAGGCGCAGCCTCCGGCTGTCCGGTACCGGACTCAGCGCTACCCGGCTCAGCGGCACCGCGCTCGGCGGCCACAGGCTCCGCGGAAACGGGCTCCGCGGAAACGGGCTCGGCCGCGACGGTCGGTGCTGGATCGAGCGGTGCTGGATCGATCGGCGTTGGATCGATCGGTGCTGGATCGGTCGGCACTGGATCGGTCGGCACTGGTGCGACCTGCGCTGAGACCTGGAGGTCGGCGGGCGGTGCGGCGATCGGCTCGACGACGACCGGGGGCACCGCCGCCGCGGGAGCCGGGGCCCCGGCGACTGGTCCGGGCGCCGGGGCCGCCGGTGCTGGTGCGTGCGCAGGCGTGGGGGCTGCGGGTGCCCCGCCAGGCAGCTCGTCGTCGCTCCACGGCTGACGCGGGCCCGGACCGTGCGTCGCGTACCAGGACCGGACCGGCGCGGGCAGCAGCAGGCACGAACCGACGAGCAGCGGCAGACCGAACGCGAGAAGCAGCTCGGGCAGCTCGGCGGACCCTCGCCAGAACCCGTGCGGCCGCACGGCGACGACGAGCGCGACGACACCCAGCACGGTCGCGACGCACGTCGCGACGAGGGCCGGAGCACGACCCGTCGCCGGACCGGCCGCGAAGAGCGACCGGGCCACGACGGCGGCGACTGCCGTGAACGCGAGCACCACGACGAGCACCACGCGCCACCCGATTCCCCCGACCTCGAGCCCTGACGTCGATGCGATGACGGTCACGAGCTGCACGATCGCTGCCCCGCCCGCGAGCACCGCGAGTGCGACCCAGCCCGCCGACGCGCTCGCGAACCAGTCGCGCTCGAGCGGCACGACGGGGCGCACGAGGCGCCGCCAGCCCGCCGCGAGCATGAGCACCCCCGCGGCCGGGAGCACGACGAAGCCCGCGGTGAGCTGCGTGACCGACGTCGCGGCGTGGTATCCGAGCCCGGGCTCCTCGTGGTGCAGCGGTCCGTACAGCACGAACGCGAAGGTGGCGGTCGAGGCGACCGCGACCAGGACCCGGCGCCAGGCCGCGGACTGCCGCAGGACGGCGACGAGCGGTGCGACGACGATCGCCGTGGCCACCACGAACGTCACGAGCTCGATGAGCGCGATCGCCCACGAGAACCGGTCGACGAGCTGCACCAGGACGGCCACGACGCCCGCGAGCTGCAGTGCCCCGGCAAGGACGACGAGCGCGACGAGCGTGCGGCGGGTCCAGGCGGTGACCAGGTCCACCGTGCGCGCGCTGCCGAGCTCGGCCACCCGCGGGCTCGCGGCGACCACCGCGCCGGCGAGCGCGATCGCCATCGCGGGACCGATCCCCGACGGCATCCAGGACCCCAGACCCCGGTCGAGGAACGCCGCGAGGACGTCGAACGCGAGGTAGACGAGCACCAGCACCACCAGCGGCGCGTTGACGAGGGCCCGCACACCGATCACGGTGCGGTTGCTCCAGCCCCGCGGCAGCGCGTTCACGCGCGCGAGGTAGAACAACGACAAGGACAGCACGGACAGCACGACGAGCAGGACGACCTCGACGCGATCGGTCGACGCGTACCGGTAGTCCCAGCCGAGACCGAGGCTCACGAGCAGCAGGAGGAGCGCGATGCCGTCGGTGAGGTAGTCCCGCAGCGGAACGCCCGCGAACGCGCTCGCCCGGTCACCTGCGCCGGGCGCAGCCGCGACCGGGAGGGCACCGGCCGGCGGCGGCGGGTACGAGCCCGGTGCATAGCCGCCGGGCGGCGGTGGGTACGTGCCCGGTGCGTAGCCTCCGGGCGGTGGATACGCGACGTTGCCGGGCTGGTCGGGCTGACCGGCCGGACCGGGCTCGGCGACCGGGCCGGACGCACCCACGTGCTCGTCCGGGTTGCTCATCTGCTCGACCTCCGTCGTCGGGTTGCGCGCAGCGCTCAACGCGCCGACGCGACTGTATCGGCCCGGACCGACATCCCGGGTTCGGTTCGTCCGCATCCGTCCCCCTCCACACGTGGGACGCAGCGGCGTCCCACGCCGTGTCACCCGTCCGGGTGGGGTCCCTCAGCGGCGCTCGAGCAGGGTCGCGACCTCGTAGTGCGTGGTCTGCGGGAACATGTCGAACACCCGCACCTCGCGGACCGCGAACGACGCCATGGTCGCGAGGTCGCGTGCGAGCGACACCGCGTTGCACGACGAGTACACGACGTGCCGCACGTCCGACGCATCGAGCCAGGCCGCGAGCTGCGGTCCGATCCCCCGCCGCGGCGGGTTCACGACGACGAGCGTGGGCGGGTGCGGCTGCGCCAGCGCCCACGTCGTCGCGTCCGCCGCGACGAACCGCGCGTCGGCACGCCCGAGCTCGTCGGCGGTCGCCTGTGCGCTCGCGACGGCCTGCGTGCTCGCCTCGACGCCGACGACCTCGCGCACGCCGGAGCCCGGCCCGCCCACGTGCAGCGCGAAGCCGCCGACGCCGCAGTACAGGTCCCACACGCTCGTCGGACGGCATGCGGCGACCCACCGCGCGGCCTGCGCGTAGAGCGCCGCCGTCACGTCGGTGTTCGTCTGGAAGAAGCTGCGCGGCCGCAGGTGCAGCGCGACAGCGCCGTCGTCGGTCGCGACCCGCATCGTGAGCGTCTGCTGCTCGGTGAGCGGGAGCTCGAGGTCGCCCTCGAGCACCGCCTTGTGCTCGGGCAGCACGTTCACGCTCGCGACCGACAGCGTCGGCAGCTCGGCCTGCAGGCTCGGCAGGTGCTTGCGGATGCGCGCGACCGCCTCCTGCGAGCGCAGGACGAACCGCATCATGAGGTGCCCGTCCGGGGCCAGGGTGAGCAGGACGTGCTTGAGCTCTCCGCGCCGGGTCGGCACGTCGTAGGGCTCGATCGCGGCGCGGGTCACGAACCTCGCCACGGCCGGGAACGCCGCGCGCAGCTCGTCGGGATACAGGCCGCAGCCCTGCAGGTCCACCCCGCGCCCGGCGACGTCGAGGATGCCCAGCGTCGGGTGCTCGACCGTGCCCGCGACGACCATCTTGGCCTTGTTGCGGAAGCCCGACTCCGCGCTCGCGACGGGCGCGAGCCAGCGTGCGTCGGGGTGCTCGGCGAGCAGGCCGCGCGCGTGGGCCTCCTTGGCGGCGAGCTGCTCGTCGTACGGGCGTCCCATCCAGCCGCAGGACCGGCACAGCCCCGCGTCGAAGTAGGAGCACTGCACATCCACAGGGTACGGGCCCGCGGCACGCGGTCTGTCGGTGCTGGTGGCTATGGTGCGGGCGTGGGCGACGAGGTCGGCGTGGGTGCCGTGCGAGGGGCGGGCGGTCGCCTGCACGTGCACGTCGCGGAGCGCGCGGACGCGCTCGTCGCGGCGCTGGCCGACGAGCTCGCGCGCCCGCCCGCCGACCCGTTCGCGGTGGACCTGGTGGCGGTGCCGACCCGCGGCGTCGAGCGCTGGGTCGCGCAACGGCTCGCGCACCGGCTGGGCGTGGGCGACGCGACCCTGCAGGACGGCGTGTGCGCCAACGTGCGGTTCGACCCGCCCGCCCGCATCGTCGCCGACGTGCTCGCGGCCGTCGCGGGCATCGACCGACGCAGCGACCCCTGGCGACCCGAGTCGCTGCAGTGGGACGTGCTCGACCTGCTCGACTCCCACGCGCACGAACCGTGGCTCGCGGCCGTCGCGCACCACCTCGGCAACGCCGGTCACGGCGAACACGGCGAACACGGCGAGCACGGTGGGCATGAGCACGTCGCATCCGACGACGCGCGCGCGGGACGCCGGATGCACCTCGCGCAGCGGGTCGCGCGGCTGCTGGCGGCCTACGACGCGCGACGCCCGTCGCTCGCGCGCGCCTGGACCACCGCGTCCGGGGTCAGTGCGTCCGGGGTCAGTGCGGGCCTCGAGTCCGACGACGGCGCCGGCGGACCGCTGCCCGACGACCTCGCGTGGCAACCCGTGCTGTGGCGCCTGCTCGTCGAGCGCCTCGGCCCGCCGCCGGCCCTGCGTGTCGACGAGGCCGTCGACCGGCTCGTCGCGGAGCCCGAGCTGGTCGACCTGCCCGAGCGGCTCCACGTGCTCGGCCCGACGTCGCTGCCGGAGGCGCACCTGGCGGTCCTCGACGCGCTCGCGGTGCGCCGGGACGTGCACGTGTGGCTCCCGGAGCCGTCGCTCGCACTGTGGCGGGCCGTCGAGCCGGTCGTGGGGCCGCGCCGACGGCGTGACGCGGCTGCCGTCGCGCACCACCCGCTGCTGCGCTCGATGGCGACGGACGCGACCGAGCTCGCCGCGCGGGTCAAGGCGCTCGACCCCGTCGTCCACGAGGTCGCCGCCGAACCGACCGCCGCGACCGTTCTCGGTGCTCTGCAGGCGCGCGTGCGCGCGGACGCACCCGCGGGCTCGTCGTCGCCGGCACCCACGCTCCCGGCAGATCCCGCGGACCGGTCGGTGCAGGTGCACGCGTGCCACGGCCGGTCTCGTCAGGTCGAGGTGCTGCGCGACGTCGTCGTCGGCCTGCTCGCGGACGACCCGACGCTCGAGCCGCGCGACGTGCTCGTGATGTGCCCGGACGTCGAGGCGTTCGCGCCGCTCGTGCACGCCGTGTTCGGACCGGCACCCGACGAACCCGATGCCCCCGAGCACCCCGGGCGCACGCTGCGGGTGCGCATCGCCGACCGCTCCCCCGCACGCGCCAACCCCGTGCTCGCGGTGCTCACGGCGCTCCTGGAGCTCGCGGGTTCGCGCGTGAGCGCCTCGGCGGTCGTCGACCTCGCGCAGGCCGCGCCCGTGCGGCGCCGGTTCGCGCTGGACGACGACGCGCTCGACCGGCTGCGCGCGTGGGCGCTCGAGTCGGGGGTGCACTGGGGCGAGGACGTCGCACGACGTGCCCGCTACCGGCTCGGCTCGGTCCCGCAGGGCACGTGGGGCGCGGCACTCGACCGGCTGCTCCTGGGCGTCGCGATGGCCGAGGACGGCCAGCGCTACGTCGACGCGGTACTACCCGTGGACGACGTGGGCTCGTCCGACGTCGTCCTCGTCGGACGGGTGGCCGAGCTGCTGGACCGGCTGTCCGCGGTGCTGGCCGACCTCAACGGCGCACACCCTGCGGCGCACTGGTTCGACGCGATCGACCGTGCGCTGCTGCTGCTCACCGACGTGGCACCCGCGGACCGGTGGCAGCAGGCCGAGGCGCAGCGCGTGCTCGCGGAGGCGCGCGACGACGCGGTTGGCCGCACGAGCACGCTGCGCCTTCCGGACGTGGTCGCGCTGCTCGCGCCACGGCTGCAGGCTCGCCCGACGCGCGCCGGGTTCCGCACGGGTGCGCTCACGGTCTGCTCGCTCGCGCCCATGCGGTCGGTGCCGCACCGGGTCGTCGTGCTGCTCGGCATGGACGACGGCGCGTTCCCCCGCGCCGGGCGGCGTGACGGTGACGACGTGCTGGCACGCGACCCGCTCGTCGGGGAGCACGACCGCCGCCAGGAGGACCGCCAGCTCTTCCTCGACGCCGTCATGTCCGCGACCGAGCACCTCGTGGTCCTGCACACGGGGGCCGACGAGCGGACCGGCGCGCACCGGCCGCCGTGCGTGCCCGTGGGCGAGCTGCTCGACGCGATCGGCGAGGCGGTCGCGCTGCCCGGCGGTGCCCGCACCACGCTCGTCGTCGAGCACCCGTTGCAGCCGGTGGACCCGCGCGTGTTCACGCCCGGTGCGCTCGGCCGGCCCGGGCCGTTCGGGTTCGACGCGCTCGACCTCGCGGCCGCGCGCGGCGCAGCCGGGCCCCGGATCGCGTCGGACGTGCTCGTCGCGACCCCGTTGCCGCCACCCGCGAGCGCGGGCGACGACGTCGACCTCACCGACCTCGTCGCGGCCCTCCAGCACGCGCCGCGGGCGTTCTTCGCGCAGCGCCTCGACGCGGCGCTGCCGCGCGACGAACCTCAGCTCGACGACCGCATGCCGCTCGAGCTCGACGCGCTCACGCGCTGGGCGATCGGCGACCGGGTGCTCACGGCGACGCTCGCGGGCGCCGACCTGACCGCCGCCGGGGCGGCAGAGCGCCGCCGCGGCCACCTGCCCCCGCGCGCGCTCGGCGGGGCTGCGCTCGAGTCGATCCTGGACGAACTCCGCCCCATCCTCGACGCGGCCCAGCCGCATCTCGCGGGCGAGGCGACGACGTGCGACGTGCGCATCACGCTGCCGGGCACGACCAGGTCCGTCACCGGGACGGTGGGCGGGCTGTACGACGGGTGCCTCGTGCGCGTCGTGTACTCCCGGCTGACGCCCAAGCACCTGCTCACGTCGTGGGTGCACCTGCTCGCGCTCGCCGCGAACGGTGCGCCGGTCCGGAGGGCCGTGACGATCGGGCGGGGACGTGGCGATGCCGACACGTCCGTGCTGCGCGCCCCCGACGCCGGGTCAGCCCGCGAGCTGCTCGGCGAGCTCGTGGCGGTGCGCGACGAGGCACTGGTCGCGCCGATCCCCCTGCTCACCCGCACGAGCCACGCGTACGCGACGTGCCGTTGGCAGCGAGGTTCCAGGTCGGAGGCGCTGAGCGCCGCGCGGCGCGAGCTCGGTTCGCTCGACGACGCCGAGAACGGGCGCGGCGCGTTCGAGCGCGTCGACGCGTACCACGTGCTCGCGTGGGGCGACGGGTTCGGGCTCGACGACCTGCTCGGCGAGCCCACGGCGCTCGACCGGACGCTGCGCCCGCAGGAGCCGACCCGGTTCGGGGCGCTCGCGGCGCGGGTGTGGGACGCGCTGCTGCAGCACGAGCGGTTCGAGGAGGCGGTGTGAACGAGGCGACCGTGCCCGAGACGCCCGCGCGCGAGCCGGTGCTCGACGTGCCGGTGTTCGACGCGTGCGGTCCGCTGCCCGGCATCGAGACGGTCGTGCTCGAGGCGAGCGCCGGCACGGGCAAGACGTGGACGATCGCGTCGCTCGCCGTGCGGTACGTCGCCGAGCTCGACGTGCGCCTGCCCGAGCTGATGCTCGTGACGTTCGGCCGGGCCGCCACGACCGAGCTGCGCGACCGCGTGCGCTCACGACTCGTCGAGGTCGAGCGCGCGCTGCGCACGCCGCACACCGCTCGCTCGTCGGCGGACGAGGTAGTGGCCCTGCTCGCGGACGCGCCCCCCGACGAGGCCGAGCGCCGCCGGGCGCGCGTCGCCCGCGCCGTCGCCGAGTTCGACGCCGCCACCATCACCACGACGCACGGCTTCTGCCAGCAGATGCTCACGATGCTCGGCACGACGGCGGACATGGACCACGACGCAGTGCTCGTGCCGGACGTCACGGACCTCGAGGCGGAGGTCGCCGACGACCTGTACCTGCGCACGTACGCGGCTCAGGCCGAGCCCCTCGTCACGGTCGCCGAGGCGCGCGAGCTGATGCACGCGGCGATCTCGGACCACGCTGCCGCGCTCGAGCCCGCCGACGCGGAACCCGGTACCCGCGCGTTCCACCGGTTCAAGCTCGCGCAGGTCGCGCGCGAGGAGATGCTGGCGCGCAAGCGGGCCGGCGGGGTCGTGGACTACGACGACCTGCTCACGCTGCTGCGCGACGCGCTCACCGACCCGGTGACGGGCCCGGCCGCACGCGAACGCGTGCGCGGCGCATACCGGGTGGTCATGGTCGACGAGTTCCAGGACACCGACCCGGTGCAGTGGCAGATCCTCGAGGCGGCGTTCGCGGGCGAGCGCACGCTCGTCCTGATCGGCGACCCCAAGCAGGCCATCTACGCGTTCCGCGGCGCCGACGTCGCGACGTACCTGGTCGCGGCGCAGCACGCGCGCCGCGCGACGCTCGCGCACAACCACCGCGCGGACCCCGCGGTGGTCGCGGGCCTGCGCCCGGTGCTCGAGGGCGCCGCGCTGGGTGACCGCCGGATCGTCGTGCGCCCCGTGCAGGCACGTCGCAGCGGCAGGCGGCTGGTCGGCGGGCCGCCGGTGGTCCTGCGCCAGGTCACGCGCGAGGTGCTGGGGACCGCGGCGACGCGGACACCGGGGGTGGGTCAGGTCCGCGACTTCCTGTATGCCGACGTCGCGGCACAGGTCGTCGAGACGCTGCGCACGCACCGCGTGCACGACGAGACCGGCGACCGCGAGGTGCGCCCGGGCGACGTCGCGGTGCTCGTGCGGCGCAACCGCGACGCGCACGCCGTGCAGCGCGCGCTCGCCGACGCGGGCGTGCCCGCGGTGATCTCCGGTCTGACCAGCGTGTTCGGCACCCGTTCCGCACAGCACTGGCTCACGCTGCTGTCCGCGCTCGCCCGGCCCGACGACGCACGGCTCGCAGCCGGCGCGGCCCTCACCCCGTTCCTCGGCTGGAGCGCCGCAGACCTGGCGACGGCCGACGACGACGCGCGCGACCGGCTCGCCGAACGGGTGCGTGCCTGGTCCGCGACGCTCGCGTCGTACGGGGTCGCCGCGCTGCTCGAGGCCGCGGCGGCGGCGGGGATGCGCGAGCGGGTCATGCGCCGCACCGACGGCGAGCGCGAGCTCACGGACGTGCGGCACGTGGGCGAGGCGCTGCACGCCGTGGCCGTCCACGACGGGCTCGGGGTGTCGGCGCTGCTCGAATGGCTGCGGGCGCGCATCGACGAGTCTGCGCGTGACTACGCCGAGGAGCGCAGCCGCCGCCTGCAGACGGACGCGGCGGCGGTCCAGGTCATCACGGTGCATGCGAGCAAGGGGCTGCAGTTCCCGGTCACGCTCGTGCCGTTCGCGTGGGACGCGTGGGTCCCGTCGAACCCGCCCGTGCTGCGGTTCCACCGCGACGACGCGCGGACGCTGCACGTGGGCGGCCCCGACAGCCCCGGTTACGGCGACGGACTGCGCGCGCACCAGGACGACGAGGCGGGCGAGCAGCTGCGTCTGACGTACGTCGCGCTCACGCGCGCGCACAGCCAGGTCGTCGTGTGGTGGGCGCCGAGCCGCAACTCCGAGCGCAGCCCGCTGTCCCGCCTCCTGCTCGCCGCGCGCGACGCAGACGGCACGCCCGCACCCGTCGTCCCGGTGCCGTCCGACGACGTCGCCGCGCACGCGTTCGCCGCACTCGCCGCGACCACGGGCGGCGCCCTCGTGCACGAGCGCGTCATGCAGGCGCGTCCGCCAGCGCGCTGGTCACCGCCGCACGCGCCGACACCCGCGCTCGCGCTCGCCCGGTTCGACCGGGTGCTCGATACCGCGTGGCGCCGCACGTCCTACACGGGCCTGACCGCCGCGGCCCACGACACCCACCACCACGCACCGTCGTCCGAGCCCGAGACGACGGGCGTGCAGGACGAGCCGGGGGGCGCACCGCTCGCAGCCACGTCCCTGTCGGCCGACGAGCACGGTGACCTCGGCGACCCCGACGAGGTCGCGCTGCGTGCGCTCGGCTCCCCCATGGCCGACCTGCCGGCGGGGACGGCCTTCGGCACGCTCGTGCACCACGTGCTCGAGCACGTGGACACGCGCGCGGTGGACCTCGCGGCCGAGGTCGCGGACCGCTGCGCCCAGGCCGACCCGGGTCATGCGCTGCCGGTCGGCCCCGACGAGCTGGCGGCGCGCCTGCTGCCCGCGCTGCACACCCCGCTGGGTCCGCTCGCCGACGGGCGGACGCTCGCGCAGATCGCACCCGCGGACCGGCTGCCCGAGCTGGAGTTCGAGCTGCCGCTCGCGGGCGGTGACCGGACCGGAGGCCGCGTGGCGGCGCCCTCGCTGCGCGACCTCGCGGCGCTGTGGCGCGAGCACGTGCCCGCCGACGACCCGTTCACGCGGTACGGCGAGCGGCTGGCGGACCCGGCGCTCGCCGCGAGCACGCTGCGCGGCTATCTGACGGGCAGCATCGACGCCGTGCTGCGCGTCCCGTCGCCGCAAGGTGGGTACAGGTACCTCGTCGTGGATTACAAGACGAACAGGCTCGGCCCGTGGGAGGAGCCGCTCACGGCGTGGCACTACCGACCGTCGTCGATGCGCATCGCGATGGTCGAGCACCACTACCCGCTGCAGCTCGTGCTCTACGTGGTCGCCCTGCACCGCTTCCTGCGCTGGCGCGTGCCCGGCTACGAGCCCGACATCCACCTGGGCGGTGGGCTCTACCTGTTCGTGCGCGGGATGCTCGGCCCGGGCACCCCGGAGCTCGCCGGCCCCGGCGGACCGACCCCGACCGGCGTGCTCGCGTGGCGACCGCCGACCCCGCTCGTGCTCGCTGCGTCCGAGCTTCTGGCAGGTCCCCGATGAGCCCTACACCGCCCCCGACCCGTGCGCCGCTCGGCGCCCACCCCGACGTTCCGTGGCGCGTCACCGGGCTGCTCGCACCGTTCGTCGCCGCCCGGGTCCTCAGCTCGGCCGACGTGCACGTCGCCCGGCGCATCGCGAGCCTGTGCGGCGAGGACGACGAGCGTGTGGCACTCGCCGCCGCGCTTGCCGTCCGCGCGCTGCGTGCCGGGTCGGTGTGCGTCACGCTCGCGGACGCGCGCGCGATCGTCGAGCCCGCGCAGGACGACGACCCCGCGGTCGAGGGCACAGCGTTCGACGCGACGACCGATGACGTGGCGCGCGCGGGCGTCACCGACCTCCGGTGGCCCGACCTCGACCCGTGGGTCGCCGCCGTGCGGGCGAGCCCCGCGGTCGCCGACGGACCGGACGGTCCCGACGACCGCCCGCTGCGCTGGACCGACGGCCGCCTGTACCTCGACCGCTACTGGCGCGACGAGGTCGAGGTCCGCACGCGGGTCACGGCGCGGCTCGTGCACGTGGACGTCGACGAGGTCCGGCTCGAGGCCGCGGTGGACCGGCTGTTCCCGGACCCCGACGACGAGCGCCAACGCGCCGCGTTGCGCACGGCGGCGACCTCACGCCTCACGGTCCTGACGGGTGGCCCGGGTACCGGCAAGACCACGACCGTCGCCCGCCTGGTCGCAGCCCTGCAGGACGTCGCCGGCCCAGGCCTGCGGGTCGCGCTCGCCGCCCCCACGGGCAAGGCCGCGGCGCGCCTGCAGGAGTCGGTGAACGCGCAGGTCGCGGCGCTCGGGCTCGGGGCGGACCGCGAACGGGTCGGCGAGCTGCACGCCAGCACGGTGCACCGGCTGCTCGGCCGTCGCGCGGGCAGCAGCACCCGGTTCCACCACCACGCGGGGCACCGGCTGCCGCACGACGTGGTCGTGGTCGACGAGACCTCGATGATGTCGCTGTCCCTCATGGCCCGACTGCTCGAGGCGGTGCGTCCGCAGGCGCGCGTCGTGCTCGTCGGCGATGCCCACCAGCTCGCGAGCGTCGAGGCCGGCGCGGTGCTGGGCGACCTGGTCGCATCGCTCCCGGGCGGGGTCGTCGAGCTGACGCGCGAGCACCGGTTCGGGCGTGCGCTCGCGGACCTGGCACGCGCCATCCGCGTGGGCGACGACGAGCGCACCGTCGAGCTCCTGCGCGCGGGCGGGCCGTCGGTGGAGTGGATCGAGACGGCCGGCGACCTCGCGACCGCTGCCGAGGTCGGGTCGCTCGAGCAGGACGTGCGGGCGACGGGCCGACGGCTCGTGACCGCGGCCCGCGCGGGCGACACGGACGGTGCGCTCGCGACCCTCGCGGAGCACCGGCTGCTGCTCGCGCACCGTCGCGGTCCGGCGGGAGTCGCGCACTGGGCGGCGCTCGCCGAGGAGTGGGTCGCCCAGGAGACCGGCGGCAGGTCGGGAACGCCGTTCCCGCCGGGCCGACCGCTCATCGTGACCAGCAACGACCGGGCCACGGGACTGTCGAACGGCGACACGGGCGTCGTCGTCGCGACACCCGACGGGGTCGCCGTCGCGTTCGCGACCGCCGAAGGACACCGGCTCGTCGCGACGCACCGGCTCCCACCCGTGCAGGGCGTGCACGCGATGACCGTCCACCGCGGGCAGGGCAGCCAGTTCACGCGCGTGAGCGTGCTCCTGCCGCCGGCGACGTCACCCCTGCTGACACGCGAGCTGCTGTACACGGCCGTGACACGTGCGCAGCAGCACCTGCGGGTCGTCGGGACTCAGGCGGCCGTGCGCGCCGCGGTACGCCGTCGCGTGCAGCGCGCAAGCGGGCTGGGCACCCCGACAGCCTGACGTCGAAGTACCCGCCCGCGCCCAGCCGCCGACGCGCACTGCAGCCCACCCCCACCGCGGCGAACCCACACTGCTGCGAACCCACACTGCGGCGAACTCACACTGCGGCGAACCCACACTGCGGCGAACCACACTGCGGTCGACGCAGACTTCGGCCGACGCACACCGACCCACACAGAGGCCGATGCGCACAGCCGCCGACACGCATCAGCACCACCACGCACAGCCGCCGACCGACCCGTGGCGGCCCACGCGCTCGTCGGCCGACCACGACTCAGGCGCGAATGCACGCACGGCCCCGGGCGCACGTTCAGCTGCGCAGCGGCAGCCAGTCGAGCACGTCCTGGATCGTCGCGTCCCAGTACTCCCAGTCGTGATCCCCCGGCCCGTCGACGTCGGCGTGCACGTCCACCCCGCGCCGACGCGCGGCCTCGAGCCAGCGCAGGTTCGCACCGTGCAGGAAGTCCTGCGTCCCGCACGAGACGAACAGCGCGGGAAGCGTCGTCGGGTCGGCCCGCTCGACCAGCGCGACGAGGTCGTCGCCCGGGCCCGGCCGGTGTCCGCCCCACACCTGCGGCACCTCGGCGTCCCACAGGCGCGCGTCGTTCGCGACGTCGAGGGCACCCGAGAGCGAGGCGGCCGCCGCGAACCTCTCGGGCTCGCGCAGCGCCCACTTGAACGCGCCGTAGCCGCCCATCGACAGGCCGGCGACGAACGTGTCCTCACGTCGTGTCGAGACCCGGAAGAACGACGCGACGACCGCCGGCAGCTCGACCGTCAGGTGCGTCCAGTACGCGCTGCCGTGCACCTCGTCGGCGTAGAACGAGCGCCCGCCACGCGGCATCACGACCGCGACGCCGCGGCGCGCCGCATAGCGCTCGATCGACGTGCGACGTGTCCAGATCGTCTCGTCGTCGCTCAGCCCGTGCAGCAGGTACAGCACGGGTGGCGGCGCGTCGTCCGCGACGCCCTGCATCCCGATCTGGGTCTGCGTGGCCTGCGGCAGGACGACGGTGGCCGCCGTGCTGACGCCGAGCGCGTCGGAGAAGAAGTGGCAGGTGAGCAGCGCCATCGGGAACCTCCGGGTCGGGGGCCCTCAGCCTGCCACGCGCGGCGGTGCTCCGGTCGTGCCGCCGACGTCGACGAGCCGCAGGCGGACCCGCGCGACATCACCGACCTCGACCGACTCCGCGCGGCGCACCGCGGCCTTGATCGGCAGCACGTACGTCTCCGCGTCCGGGAAGATCGACGTGCGCCACGTCGTCGTCCCGATCGTCACCTCGACGCGCACCGACCCGAACCCGCGCGAGACGCCCTCGGCGACGTCCGCGATCTCGTCGGCCGCGTCCGTCGGCAGGTCGACGAACGTCCACGAGTCGTGCTTGCGCGCATCCCACGGCCGCAGCCGGGCCTCGAAGTCGACCTCCACGGCGTCGATCATGCCGCGCACCGGTGACACGCGAGACACGGGGGCGGGCCTCGAGGGTCGGACGACCCCTGTGGACAACGCCCGATCCGTCCGATTCATCCCGGCTAGAGTCCCGCGTCGTCGCTCATCCACCAGGGGGAATCCCATGCGCAAGACGCTCCTCGTCCTCGCCGCCGTGCTCGGCGGCCTCCTGCTCGTCGTCGGCTCCGCCGTCGCGGTCGTGTTCGGTCCCGACGACACCGCGCAGGCCGCCACCAGCCCGCTCCCCAGCGGCGTGCGCGCCGCGACGACCAACCCGGAGCTGCTCGGCTACCGCAACGCCACGCTGCGGGTCACAGCCGCGAGCTCGGCCGGTCCGGTGTTCGTCGGCGCCGGCAACCCGATCGACGTCGACAGCTACCTGGGCGACACGCGTCGGCTCCGTCTCACGACGATCACGCCCCTGGACGGCGCGACGGGCAGCGTCCGTGGCGAGACGACGCCACCGTCCGTCGAGCCGTCGTCGCTCGACTTCTGGGAGCGGTCGGTCCACGGCCCGGGAGCACAGTCGCTCACGCTCGAGCTCGACGGCACCCCGACGAGCATCGCGGCCGTCGCCGCCGGAGAACGCGGGACCGTCACGCTGACGTTCGGCATCGTGATCGCGCACGCGTTCGTCGGCGGCGTCGGCACCGCGCTCCTCGGCCTCATCCTGCTGTCGCTGCCGGTCCTGGTCCGTCGCAGGCGCCGTCGCCGCGAGCGCGCAGCGGCGCAGTCGGCACCGTGCACCACCGAGGCACTGACCGTTCCTGGGCCCACGGGCTGCGACGACGTCGAGCCCGTGACGCAGGCCGCCGGGTCGCAGCTGCGCAGCACCCACCGTCTGCGGCGGTGGGCGGTCCCGGTCGTGGGTGTCGTGGCGCTCACGGGGTGCGCACCGATCCCGCAACGGGTCACGACCGTGGAGATCACCCGGCCGGGGCTCGCGCCCGACGAGCTCACCGCGGCGCTCGCGTCCTACGACGAGCGCAACAACGTGGCCATCGACCTCGCGTCCCGCGAGCACGACGGCACGGGCTGGGCCGCGGCCGACCGCGGCATCATCCTGCGCTCGGACCTGCACCAGACGCGCTACCTGACGGAGAAGGGTGAGCCGAAGGTCGCGGGCAGGACGTTGACGACGACGCCCGAGTCCTCGTCGCTGATCTCCCCGAGCTTCACCCAGTACCCCATGTGGTTCGCGGTCGCCGGCACGATGGCCGCACCGGACGAGCAGGCCGACGAGCGCGCGGGGGACGAGAACTCGAGCGAGAAGAAGGCGGACGAGAAGAAGGCAGACGAGAAGAAGGCAGACGACGGGAAGGACCGCAAGGGCGCCGACGAGAAGCCCGACGCGGACGCGCCGAACCGTGCGCTGCTCGTGTACGAGAAGAAGGCAGACGACGGGAAGGACCGCAAGGGCGCCGACGAGAAGCCCGACGCGGACGCGCCGAACCGTGCGCTGCTCGTGTACGAGCGCGACAGCGTCCTCGACCCGTGGCGGATGAGCGCCTCCGTCCCGATCGGCGACGAGACGGTGCCGGCACACGCCCCCGGGGCGGCGTCGCGACCCACCGCAGCGCAGGTCGCGCGAGCACAGACGGTGTCCGACCAGATCGCGGCGTACCTCAAGTCCGGCGACGCGGGCGAGCTCACCGTGCCCGACCAGCTGGCGCACGTACGTGAGGTGATGGTCGACGAGGGTGCCGACTCCCGGCTGCAGCGCGTGACCGTCGATCCGGTCGGGTCGGGCGACGACGCGACGGCCCCGGGGGACGGCGCGCCCAAGGTCGCGGCTGTCGACGGTGGCGCTCTGATGACCGCGACGTACAGCGTGGACTGCACGCTGACCGCGAGGCGCAGCCACACGACGCTCGAGTTCGTCGACGAGGCGTTCGCGCGGGCCGTCGGTCAGGCCGGGTCCCAGACCACGCTGCACCTGCGCTTCGTGGTCGCTGTCGCCGCCGTCGTCCCCGACAGCGGCGAACCGACGCTCCTCGGGGTCCGCAAGGACACGGTCGGTCCCTGACGCCGCGGCGCACCGGGCCGACGCGCCACGACGTCAGCCCTGCAGCCGCATGCACGACGCGCGTCGTGCATGGTGTCCGCGAGCGCTCCGCCTGTGACCCAGGTCCCAGTTCGCCCCGATCTTCGGCACGTAATCTCCGAGTCAAGTGCGGACCGTGAACCGGTGTTCTCGCGCCCGTCGACTGTCGGGCTCGCCGGGCCCGGTCCCCGACGAGAGGAGCCCTCGTGGACACCGTGACCGCCCTGTCCGCCGTCCAGCTGCCGGCCGCGGTGCGCGCTGCGCTCGAGGCGAGCCCGCGTGTGCTCGTCCCACAGACGCGCGACGAGCTCTACCAGCTCGCCCTCGGACCGGTCGGCGGGCCGATCCACGAGGTCGCCTACGACGTCCCGACGGACGACGGCACGCGCCGGATCGTCGAGGCGACCGTGACCCGCTGTCGCAACGGCATGGCGGTCAACTACCCCGAGGACTACATGCGGCGCCGGGACCCGGACTGCATGCGCATCGCGGACGACCTGCCGACCGACAAGCCTCGCTACCGCGACGTCTTCGACGAGGAGTTCGCGCCGACGAAGCAGGCGACGCTCGACTGGCTCGGTGAGCAGGAGCTCGTCGTCGTGCCCTTCAAGGCGGGCGGTCCGACGTTCGGGTACCCGTCGCTCGCGCTGGTCCCGGTCAACGCGGCGTTCTTCGCGGTCGCGCTCGTCGACCTGCAGGGCTGGGTCACGTTCGACGAGCTCGAGGCGCAGCACGGCGAGTTCGCGCCGCGATCGATCCTCTACGTCGCGCCGCCGTTCCGGCACACGACCTTCGGCGGACGTCAGGTCGTCGTGCACGACCGCACCCCCGAGCTGCACGAGGTGTTCGCGTACAACCTCTACCCCGGACCGAGCGCCAAGAAGGGCGTGTTCTCGGTGCTGCTCGACATCGGCGAGCAGGAGGGGTGGCTCACGGCGCACGCGTCGGCCGTGCGGGTCACGACCCCGTACGACAACGAGACGGTCGTCATGCACGAGGGCGCGTCCGGCGGCGGCAAGTCCGAGATGTGCCAGGAGTTCCGGCGCCAGGACGACGGCCGGATCCTGCTCGGCACCAACGTCGTGACGAAGGAGCCGTACGTCATCACGCTCGCGGAGTCGAGCGCGCTCGCGCCCGTCACGGACGACATGACGCTGTGCCACGCGTCGCTGCAGGACGGTGACGGCAGGCTCGTCATCGCCGACGCCGAGGCCGGCTGGTTCGTGCGGGTCGACAACCTGCGCTCCTACGGCGAGGACACGAACTTCGAGCGCGCGTGCATCCACCCGTCCAAGCCGCTCGTGTTCTTCAACATCCAGGGCGTCCCGGACGCCACGGCGCTGCCGTGGGAGCACACGCTCGACTCGACGGGCAAGCCCTGCCCCAACCCGCGCGTCGTCATCGACCGGTCGATGATCCGCAACGTCGTGTCGAAGCCCGAGCACGTCGACGTGCGGACGTTCGGCGTGCGCATGCCCGCGTGCACGCGCGAGAAGCCCACCTACGGGATCATGGGCGTCACGCACTTCGTGCCGCCAGCGCTCGCGTGGGTGTGGCGCCTCATCGCACCGCGGGGGGACAAGAACCCGTCGATCGGCGAGTCGAAGTCCGAGCGGACCGTGATCAAGCACGGCGGCATGGTCTCGGAGGGCGTCGGCTCGTACTGGCCGTTCGCGACGGGCACGAAGGTCGCGGCCGCGAACCTGCTGCTGCGCCAGCTCGTGGAGGCCGACCGCACGCGGTACGTGCTCACCCCGAACCAGCACATCGGCGCCTACCAGGTGGGCTTCGCGGCCGAGTGGATGACGCGCGAGTACCTCGCCCGCCGCGGCGGCGGGCGCGTCCGCCGCGATCAGCTCACGCCGGCGCGCTGTGCGCTGTTCGGCTACACGCTGCGGGAGATGAAGCTCGACGGGCAGCTCGTGCGGCCCACGTGGCTCGCTCCCGAGATGCAGTCGCAGGTGGGCACGGACGCGTACGACGAGGGGGCCCGCATCATCGCGTCGTTCTTCCGCTCCGAGCTCGAGCAGTACCTGACCGACGATCTCGACCCGCTCGGCCGGGCGATCATCGAGGTCGTCCTCAAGGACGGGTCGGTCGAGGACTTCGAGGCCCTGACCCCGATGCACGTCTAGCTTCCGGGCTCCGGGCGCGGCCCGAGTCCGACCCGAGTCCGGTCCTGGGAACCGGTCTGAGGTCGGTCTGAGGTCGCCCCGGAGCGCGGATCCGCCGTCGCCCCGGCGGAGCCCGCAACGGTGGTCGCTCACGGCGGTCACTCTCAGCTCTCGGCTCTCGCACTCAGCTCTCGCGCTCAGCTGTCACTCTCGGCTCTCGCACTCAGCTCTCGCACTCAGCTGTCACTCTCGGCTCTCGCACTCAGTTGTCACTCTCGGCTCTCGCACTCAGCTCTCGCACTCAGCTCTCGCACTCAGCTGTCACTCTCGGCTCTCGCACTCGGCTCTCGCACTCAGCTGTCACTCTCGCTCTCGCACTCAGCTGTCACTCTCGGCTCTCGCTCTCGCACTCAGCTTTCGCTCTCGGCTCTCGCTCTCAGCTGTCACTCTGCGTGGTCACCCTCCGCGCCCGCCCGGCAGCGCCCGTCGTGCAAGCCGGCCCGCACCGACGACACAGGGCGGGTATGAGCACCCGCCCCGAGCAGCGGCGCTCGGCGTCGTGGCGCACATCGCTCGGCCCGATGCTGGTCCTGGGCGCAGCACTCCTCGCCGCGGTGCTCACGTCGTGCGTCGGGCCCAGGTCGACGCACCCGAGCGCCGACCGTCCGGACTCGACCCACGGAGGCAACGCTCCTGCGGTCCCGCCGAGCGGGCACTGGCGCGAGGTCTCGCGCGCGCCGCTGGAGTCGCGCTCCGAGCTGGTCACCGCGTGGGTCGGCGACCGGTTCCTCGTCGTCGGAGGTTCGACCGCACCGCCATGCCCACCGAACGCCGACTGCGTCGCGGTCCCCGGCGCGGACCGCCGCGAGGCCGCCTGGTACGACCCGGCGACCGACACGTGGACGCTAGCCGAACCCCCGCCGGTGAGCATCCGCTGGGCCGCACCCACCGTCGTCGGGACGACGCTCTACCTGCGGGCGCGCTCGACGACGGGGCTGCCGACACTGCTCGCCTACGACGCGGCGCGTGACACGTGGCGCACGCTGCCGGACGGACCGTGCGACGGCGAGCTCACCTCGGACGGGACCCGGCTGCTGTGCGCCGCACCGACCGACGCACCCGCCCGCCCCCTCACCCACCCCGACGACGCCGTCGACCCGGTCCGGTCCACGGTCGGCCCGACGAGCCCGGGAACTGACGCGCCCGGCACCAGCGACGCGGTGCTCGACGCCGGCGCGACTGCGTGGCGGACGCTCCCGCCCGATCCGGGTCCACCGCTCACGGGACGACGGTTCGTCGTCGTGGACGGGCACGTCCTGCTCGTCGGGACCCTCGCCGGGACCCACGTCGACCCCTCGACCGTCGCCCGCACCGACGGGGACCGCTCTGGTACCGAAGGCGTCGGGACCGAACGCGCACGAACCGAACGCGCACAAACCGAACGCGCACGAACCGAACATGGAGGACCCGACGGCGCCCATCGTGTCGCGCCCTACCTCGTCCGGCTGCGCGAGCTCTCGGCCGACCTGACGACCTGGTCGGATCTCCCCGAGGGCGAGGTCGTCGGGAGCGGCCCGGTCGCCGCCGACGGTCTGCTCGTGTGGCCCTCGCCGCAGCGGCAGGACGGCGGGGAGGTCGACGGCTGGGGGCGCTCGTATCCCGAGGGCGGCATCTACGACCCCACGACGCACTCGTGGCACACCCTGCCCGACGAGTACCGCGCACGCTGCGACGGCAGCCCGACGGGTACCGAGTCGACCGCGGTCGGTCCGTGGGTGCTGGGCTGGGGCTGCGTGCTCGACGTCGTGCGCGGCACGGTGACGCCGCTCGCACCTCCGCCGTGGACGTGGTCCGACTCGCCTGCGATCGGGTCCTCCCCGACCGCGGTGCTCGCGTGGGGCGGGCTCGCCGACGGCCCCACGCGCGGCTGGCTCCTGGACCTCGGGAACGGCTGAGCGCTCGTCGGGCACGCTCATACGTCCCGACAACTCTGTCGATGGGGTCGACTCTGTCGATCTCCCTGGCGACCACCCCGTCCGCGGGCCGCGTGGCGCGCCCGCTCGTGTCAGACCTCGGGTCGAACATGCGTTCGTGACCGACGATCCGCCCCGCGCGACGATCCTGCACGCCGACCTCGACGCGTTCTACGCCTCCGTCGAGCAGCGCGACGACCCTCGCCTGCGGGCCAGGCCCGTCGCGGTCGGCGGCGGGGTCGTGCTCGCGGCGTCGTACGAGGCGCGGCGGCGCGGCGTACGCACCGCGATGGGAGGTCGGCAGGCGCGACGGCTGTGCCCCGACCTGCTCGTCGTGCGGCCGCGGTTCGACGCCTACGTCGAGGCGAGCGCCGCGGTGTTCGCGATCTTTCGCGACACGACGCCGCACGTGCAGGGCGTCTCGATCGACGAGGCGTTCCTCGACGTGCGCGGGCTGCAGCGGCTCGACCCCACGCCACCGGCCGGGATCGCCGCGCGTCTGCGCGCGCGGGTGCTCGACGAGGTGGGCCTGCCGATCACGGTCGGAGTCGCCCGTACGTCGTTCCTCGCGAAGGTCGCGAGCCGCGTGGCGAAGCCGGACGGCCTGCTCGTCGTCGATCCGTCCGACGAGGCCGCGTTCCTGCACCCCCTGCCGGTCGAGACCCTGTGGGGTGTCGGCGAGACCACCGCGGCCCGGTTGCGCGGGTACGGGATCAGGACCGCCGGCGACGTGGCCGAGCTGCCCGAGCCCGTGCTGCGCGGCGTCCTCGGACCCGCCGCGGGTGCGCACCTGTTCGCGGTCGTCCACGGGCGGACCCCGGAACGGGTGGTCACCGGGCACGCGCGCGGTTCGGTCGGCGCGCAACGCGCGCTCGGGTCCGGGGACCACACGCACGACGAGGTGCGCGCAGCACTGCTCGGGCTCGTCGACCGGGTGTGCCGGCGGTTGCGGGCAGAAACACCAGACCGCACGCACGGTCGTGCTCCGGTTGCGATTCGCCGACTTCGCGCGCGCGACGAGGTCGCGCTCGCTGCGCTTCGGGACGGACGCGACCGACGAGCTGCGCGACGCGGCGCTCGGGCTCCTGCGCGAGGCCGAGCCGCTCGTCCGCTCGCGAGGCATCACCCTCGTCGGGGTCGCGCTGACCGGCCTCGCCACCGATGCGGCCGTCCAGCCCGCGCTCGCGTTCGGCCCCGACTCGGCCCGTCGACGCAGCCCCACCGCCACCCTGTGCCGCGACCCGGGTTTCCACCCCATGCACGGTGCCGACCGTGACCCCTCACGCGACGCGGAGCACGCGCGCAGCGCGGCACGTGAACCGGCGCATCAAGTAGCGCATGAACCAACACACGAACCAGCGCATCAGCCAGCGCACGAACCAGCGCGCGAACCAGCGCGCCAACCAGCACATCAACCAGCACATCAACCAGCGCGCCAACCAGCGCACGAACCAGCGCATGCGGTGGCGCACGAACGGGCGCATGATCCCGAGCCTGCCCGCGGGAGCGGCCTCGGCCTCGGCCTCGACCAGGCGGTCGACGCGCTTGCTGCACGGTTCGGTGCGCACGCGCTCACCCGGGCGAGCCTCCTGCGGCGCGGCGAGGGCCTCGAAGCTCCTCGGCTCCCGGACCCGGGCGGGTCTGCGAACGACCCGCCGTCGCAGCGCGCGCAGCGGCTCACGTCGCCGGACTGATCCGCCGATGAACCGCGTATGTCCCCTCGAGCCCCCGGCGCTTCCCGGCCCCCCGGCACGCGACGGCTTCCCGGCACGCCTGGGGGCCTCGACACGGCTCGATGCGACAGCCCGCTGCCCGCTAGCCCATCACTGGCTCGCCCAGCACTCACCCAGCCACCACCCGCAGCACTCACCCAGCCACCACCCGCCCACCCAGCACTCACCCAGCCACCACCCGCCCACCCAGCACTCACCCAGCCACCACCCG
>Ga0206107_1000306_pt1 | contig 24726 bp, 14 predicted proteins | sample 2B0metagenome_FD_148652 | JGI IMG/M metagenome (GOLD analysis project Ga0206107, IMG submission 148652) | Enriched microbial communities from leaf-cutter ant dump, University of Wisconsin, Madison, United States - 2B0 | ecosystem: Environmental > Terrestrial > Nest > Insects nest > Nest dump...
TCACGCGGTCCGCACTGCCGTGCATGAGCAGGGTGGGCACCGCGATGTCGCTGGGGTCAAAGCCCCAGTCGCCAACGCTCGCCACATCGTCGTCGATGAACGGCTCCGGCCCGCTGGGCTCGGCCTTGGTCACCACCTCGTTGAACCATGCCCAGTCGCCATTCAGCTGGGCCCAGTCGCCGTCGGTGAACATGGCTGGATCAAACTCCTCGTGCGCCAAGTGCTCGCGCAGGGCCGACGCTCCCCTCACCGCCGCTCGCAGCTCGGCTTCTCCGCCGGGATGGAGGCCGGCAAACCAGTCGAGGCCCCGTGCACCCATGGGCGCGAGGCCGCTGATGCTGACGGCCGTCACCACGCGCTCCGGAGTGAGCGCCGCACAGGCAAGCGCGTGGGGCCCTCCCCCGCTGTGGCCCATCACGGCATAGTGAGCCAGGCCAAGGTGGTCGGCAATGGCGGCCACGTCCCACGCCGCCTGCGCCACGCTGCGGCCGGGGAGCGCGGTGGAGCCGCCATATCCGGGGCGGTCGTATCCCACCCACCGCAGGCCCTGCCGGGCCGCTGCCTCATACAGCGGCCGCGGCGGTTCGCCCACATTGGGGCTGCCGTGATGCCAGATCACCGGCAGGTGATCGGACGCCTCTGGCGTGGCGTCATAGAACTGCACGCAGCGGCCGTCGCCAAGGGAGACGGTGCCGGTGCGCATAAGGCGACCCTAGCGTCGGGCCGCTAAACCTGCTGGACGCGCGTGACGTTCTGCGTGAGTTCGCGCAGCTCGGCGGCGGTGGTGCGCGTGACGTAGGCAGGGGTGTCCCGCTCTACCTTCCACGACTCGGCGAGGGTGCCAACGTTGACGGAGTCAAAGCCGATGCTGTCGAGGAACGCGGCCACCTGGGCCACCGCGTCTGCGTCGTTGCCCGCGATGGGCAGGGCGCGGCGGTTGGGGTCGCCCGCAGGCAGGCCGTCCGTGGGGATGTGCGTGGCGGGGATGTTGTTGAAGGCCTTCACCACCGTGCTGGTGGGCAGGTGTGCCTGGAGCAGCTCGGAGGTGGTGGACTCGTTGGCGTCCAGCGCCGCGATGCGGCCGTCTCGCTGCGGGTAGTAGTTGTTGGCGTCCATGACCACCTTGCCAGCGAGCTGGTCAACGGGGACCTCGCGGTACTTGTGCAGGGGCACGGCGACCAAAGCGAAGTCGGCCTTGGCTGCTGCCTGCTCGGCGGTGGCCGCGGAGGCATTGGGGCCAAGCTCCGCGATGAGATCCGCGAGAGTCTCCGGGCCGCGCGAGTTGGCGATGACCACGGTGTATCCCGCGGCCACGGCGGCGCGCGCCACGCTAGAGCCGATGTTCCCGGCGCCGATGATTCCTAGGGTGTGCTGTGTTGCTGATGTCATGTGGGCGGCAACGCGGCGTCGTTGCCAGAGATTCCTTGCGGGGCGTTGCGGCCGGGTTCATCGATGGGCCAGCGCGCGGCAATAGCAGTCCCTACCAGGGCCGACGCTGCGGTGGCGATGGCGGCGAGGTGCACGTCAGCGAGCCACCAGGCCGCGGCCCCGGCCAGGAGCAGCACCAGCCGGGTGGTGACTTTGGCGGGCGTGGGCAGCGGGCGCGGCGCCTTGGGCGAGAGCGTGACGCTCCACAGGACGGACACGAAGAAGGGAATGCTCAGGCCCACGAGCCAGCCCCAGTAGCCGCTGAAGGATGTGTATCCCCACCAGAAGAGCCCCGCGTACATCGCGAGCTCTGCCAGGAAGACGAGGGTGCCGCCGAGCCACTTCATGCTAGGTAGTTTGGCATGGGATGTTGCACGTGGGAGCGAGCACTGCCAAGCTGCTAGCGTGAGCCCAGACGACCCATTCATGCGCGAACGCATCTTCGAAGACGTGCTTCGCGTGACCGACGGTGGATCTCGCGCCGTCCCGCGAGGTTGGCTCCTCAACTACACAATAGACGGCGAGCACCTTCCGCTCATTGATGCCCAGGGCCGTGGAATCCGGAACCCTAGCCGCTGGGACCGCACGCTATCTGTCACGACCACCGAGGGCAGTAAGTACCAGGATCTCGAAGTTGAGCGTGGCGTGTGGCGGTATCCCTACTGCATTGACAAGCACGGCAATGTCGATCCATCCAACACAAAGCTCAAGCGCGCAGTTGCTGACGGGACTCCCGTGATCTACTTCTACAAGCCCGTAGCCAATATGTATCTCCTCGTGGGGCTGGTGCAACCCGTGATTGACAACCCTGTGATGCGAGAGTTCACAATCGCGCTGACCAGTAGCGATTTCACAGCTAGTGCGAGCGCTTCGCCACTCGAGCGCGAATGGGTGAAGCAAGTCGTCGAACGCCGCCTCCATCAACCTAGGTTTCGGGCGATAGTCCTAGAAGCGTATGGATCAAGATGCGCGATCTGTGCTCTTCCCGATGCGGCGCTAGTCGACGCGGCCCACATCCGGAGCGATAAGGATGTCGCAAACGGCCAGGCTGTGATCGAAAACGGTCTTGCCCTTTGTGCCATCCACCATCGAGCATATGATGCGAAGCGCATTGGCATCGACGGCAACTATAAGTTGCACGTCCGCCCCGACATCATGTCGATCCAGGACGGCCCCATCTTGGATCACGGGATCCAGAGTCTAGAAGGTTCAAGCCTTCAGGTCCTCCCAGTGCCAGCGAAGCGTCCGGATCCATACCGCTTGGAACTCACATTCAAAGAATTCTCTGAATTCGCCTAAGGCCGAGGCGACCTTCTGGTGCACGTCCGCTGGCTATGCGCGCCGCATAGCTGCTCGAGGTCGCGCCCATACAGTTAGGTCATGTCGTAACCATTGCGAGAAGGCGGCACACACCCGAGTACGCCGCGCGCCTCCGCGAAGGGGCGTCCCTGTTGGGTGTACCTGCGTGGGTATGTAGTGCGATGCGCGCGAGAACGGGATGACGAACCACGTCACAGACTGCCTCGCCGGCCTCGCCGCAGTCCGCGGCGCACTGGCGTGCCAGCGCTCGGACAACGCGCCGTAATACATCAGCCAGGCCATGGCGGACCCGGCCCATATCCACACCGCACTGTTCTCAATCTCGCCCGGCGCGCCGTGGCCAACGGCTACTTCGAGTCGTTCAACCCGTTCGCGACGAGTACCTGAACATCGACAGCTTCCCCCACACGCTCGCGTCGTGATGAGCGAATGGAAGACAGAGTAGAACACGGTCGGCAGCCACTCAGCACCGGGCGACCTCGCCCGGGCGAGCTACATTCGCCACGGTATCCACAAAGTGGGAGCCAACGACGCGCATACCGTCCGGGCCCAGCCATGGTGACTGCCCAAAGGCGCATGGTGCGTTTGGTGACCCCGGCAGACTTCACTCTAGCGGGATGGCGACGCGAACTCGCCAGTCCCAATAGCGATTCAGTTGCGGGTAGCCCCCTTGGACAAGCCTGCGACCAGAGCCTTCTGCTACTTGGAGTTCGCGGGCGGGCCGGGTAGCCAGCGCGGGGCGCTGCGGCTGGCTTCGTCCCGGAGCGCCATTCGGCCCCATTGGTCATTCGTGCCTTCTATCTTCGGTGTCCCCCTCAACTCCGAGCCCCAGGCACACGACGTTCTGACACTTCCAAGTCCCACTTTCGGGTACGTCAGAGAACGCCAGCGAGGAGGCGCCCGATCGCCGTACCGAGCGGGATCGGCACGGCATTACCGATCTGTCGGGCGATATCGGTACGAGAACCCACGAAGCGGTGGTTTGAACCGAACCCTTGAAGCAGCGCTGCCTCATAGTGCGTAATCGCGCGATGCTCTTCGGGGTGAATGTATCGCCCCTTCTCCGGCTTGAAGAACTCGGTGCGGATGGTAACGGATGGACGGTCCCAGTGCAGTCGGCCCATCACATCGCCCGAGCCGGTCTTGTGCTTAGTCCAGCAGGCCGCCATGAGGTGCGGGTAAGCTTCGAGGTTGCGGCGGTTCCCACCCGCCGGGATCACGGCGAACCGGTCTTTCGACAGCTGCGTGTAGTTCCGGCTCCAGTGGAGGTCGCGAGTGGCAAAGGCTCCGGCGTACTGCTTGCCGTTAAACTCGGTACGGCGCGCCTCAAACACGGGGTCGCGGTCAGGCGTCCGAAGTACGTCTCCAAGCACGTCCTTCACGGTGACCCACCGAGGCAGGTTGCTCGCGGGATCAGCGGAATGCGTCGCCTCGAGTTCACCCGGGAACCCAAGGTCGCGGTGATACCCGATGATGACGGTCCGTCGGCGGGTCTGAGCAGCACCGAAGTCGGCCGCGTTGTAGACTTTAGCCTCAATGCCATACTCCGGGAGCATTCCGCCCCTTGCCGTCGCCTCCTGAAACAAACGGAACTGCGGAGACTTCTTGAACTCAGCAACGTTTTCGACTACAAAGTAGCTGGGCATGGCCCGGCGAATAGTCTGGGCATATTCGTGCCAGAGGGAGTTCCGCTCGTCCTCGACGTCCTGCTTACCTAGGCTCGAGAACCCCTGACAGGGCGGGCCACCAATGATTACGTCCGCACGTGGCACTTCCCCCTTAAGCCACTCTTTGATATCACCCGCGTAGACAACGCCCTTGCCGTAAGTTGCTTCGTAGGACGCAGCGGCGGCCTGATCCCACTCGACGGCGCCAGCCGTTATGAACCGATCTGATGCAGCGTGAAGGCCCGCCGTGAAGCCCCCCGCCCCCGCAAATAAGTCCAGGACCGTGATGTCTCGAGTCACCGTGTCATCGTAAGCCTTCGGCTCACCCGCCCCAGGCGGGCGCGCTGGCGCAGGCATCAGCGCGCTCCCAACGACGCGCGGACGGCGGGCAATACCTCCGCGAGCAGCCCTGTGACCTCGCTACCGCCGAGCACGAGCTGGCGGTCGAGCAGCCGATTCCCCGTCTCGCAGGACGTCTCGCTCACGAGAGCGCAGCCGTGGCAGGCCGAGAGGTTCAGTTGCGACGATCCCTGCCGATCGCTTTCGATGCACACCGGGTCGTTCGAGCATACGTCGGCGTCATCCAGCGCTGCGATGAGGAGCTGCACCAGCAAATCCGGGGCGCCAAGACGGACGAGACCTCCGAGCGTGCCTTGTGCGTCGCCAGCTGCGGTGTAAATGAGGATTCCAGCCGTATTGTCGGGCCGTTCCGTACTGGCGTAGACCCGCTCCTGCAGCGCCGCCGAGGAGTAACCGCTCGCGAACGCAAGGCGACGGATCAGCAAGTGGGAGATAGTGTGCAGTGCGATGAAGCGCGGCTCCGGCACGTCGAACCGCGAGCGCGCCCATTCGAGCTGCTCGCGTCGATCCATGAGTATGTGTGCGCGAGCCTGCACGTCCGAGCGTGACTCCCATGCCCGCAGCGCGTCCTCGTCAAACTGCAGGAAGATTCCCTCGCCAAACAGTTCCAGTGACGGATAGACCTGACGCTGCTTCGGATCCTGACCCAGGTCGGCGCTGACGAAGGCCGCTGCCGGACTGTGCCTGCGGAAACCCTTCAGCGCGCGCACCTCCCGGACGCGATGCACCTGTCCGATCCCAGTGAGCTTGCCTCGAAGCTCGGTCGGCCCGGACGTCATCGACCCGTGGGACCACCCGTCGACGACGAAGTCGCTGACTTCCCGATCCTTGCCGGCGACGATTTTCTTCACGAAGGCGGCCCATTCACCGTCCTTGAGTACGTGCATTCCGGTCTCTTCGGATCGTTCACCGTCCTGCGCCACCGCCAGGACAGTCTCTGCGCCGACACCAAACTCCTCTGCGATCCAGCCCGCGATCATCTCGGACTTCGGCCCACCGTTGTCGTCGACCAGTCGCTGGAAGTAGTCGTGCGCGCGGACCTTGTTGATCAGCTCCTCCGAAGCAGTCATCTCCTCGGGGATGTCGAGTGCGGAGACGCGCTCTGCGATGTAGTTGCCCGTCGCGCCACGCTGAACCGCGACGAGGTCCGCGTCGCACGGCTCGACCACCGAGTCCTCCGGCTCCCACGGTTGACGACTGTCGCATCGGATGCCGTCGCGGCCCAGCGCGCCATCGCCCAGTAGTTCGGACAGTGGTCGCGAGCGCTTGCATCCATTGCAAACGACTCGAAGCGAGGCAAGGCCCTCGCCGCTCGTACTCGAACGCACGAAGTACAGTTCTGAATAGGATCGGCAGACGCGGACCTCGTCTGTAACGCCCCCGCCGTGCCCGCGATGGGCCCACTTGAACCAGGGCAGGTCCTGGACGTGACTGCCAGTCTTGCAGACTGCGACGTACCGCATCGGCACGAGCACGCCGCCGCATACGCACCGGTTCCGGAAGCTCCCCTTGTTGATCGTCGTCAACTTGGAGAGCTTGAGGCATCGCTCGCAGAAGCGCCACGCCGGGAAGCGCCAATAGGGCAAACTCGCGGTCTCCTGCCCCGCTCTGCCCGCATGCGATGGTGCCTGGCGGAGCTCCGGACGAGGTCGCCCGGGCTGCAAGAGCTGGTCGACGAGGCGGTCGCAGTGGATTTCGGGCGCAGCCTTACGGTCCCACCATGACGTGTCGGGAGCGATTAGGGACTCCCCTCGGATATCCACGATCGCGCCGACGCCGAACGGAGAGACTGTCTCCGACAGACGAAGATCATGCCGGATCTTTTTCACGCTCAACCTCCCGCTCGGGCTCCTGCACCTCGACCGCGACATTCGGCTCGACGGAGCGCATCGAGTCTCCGACCAGCCATCCGTCTCCCGCCTGACCGAAACGTTTCACCAGTGCCCTGTCTCCAGCCTGGCGATGCTCGTATCGGAGTCGTTCGCCAGCGTCGCGGGCCTCTCGCGCCTTGCGGTCCCATTCTCGGAGGAGTTGCCAGACTTGGCTGTCGAACGCATACTCTTCGTCCGCGTCGGATTTCTTGACCAAGGCGAGGAATTGCTCGATCAGCGTCTCCACCGTGGCTCGGAAGCGGGCGTCGGAGAGATCAAACGCGCCAGCATCATCGTCGCCAGTAAGCACCGGCACAGCATGCCGAAGCAGCGCAATCAGAGCACCCGCGAGTGAACGATCGCGCGACGAGAGCGACCAGGGCGTAACGCTCGTGGGCTCGACACTCCGATACAACGCATCGTGGTAGGCCTGAAAAGTCTCGAAGTGGGAGCGGTCACGAGCGCGGTTCGATCGGAACAGCGTCACCACGATGCCGTTCACCGACCCACGTCCAACCCGGCTCGTCGCCTGAATGTACTCCGCCGTCGTTTTCGGCTGTCCGACCACCAGCATCAAGGCGAGGCGCTGGACGTCGATTCCCACCGACAGCATGTTCGACGACAGGACCGCATCTACCGCGTGCTCAGACTGATCAGCGCTGAGGCGGAGCTGCCGGAGGTCCTTCGGAAGTTCTTCGGGCCCGCGACGGCTCGTCAGCTCGAGCACCTGATCCGCGTGCACGGTCCTCAATACCAGCCCGAGTCGGTCTGCACGAGTCCCCAATCGGCCATTGATATCGTCGAGCAGCAGCGCCCCAGTGCGGCCCAGTTCCCGGAGGCTGTTGTGGTAGATCACGAAAGTCCAATAGGGATCTATGTGGTCGCCGATGCGATCCGTGCCGATAAGGACGCGTGGCAATTCGAGGAGCGGCGAAGCTGCCGCAACCAGCGCGGTGGCCTGCGAAACACTCTGTGGCATCAACCCGGCGTACAGACGACCCTCGCCGCTGGCAACCGGGCGCGCGAAGAACGTAGTGTCGCCATTGATTCCTGCGGGTGGATAAAGCGCGACCTTCCGGCCGTACAGACCTTTCACCTGTGACTCGGACGCACGGATCGTCGCTGTCGAGGCGACAATCTTCGGTGTGGAGCCAGCCCTACTCAACAACAGTTGGATGACCGCATCGAAGACCGCGACAGTGGTGCCGAGCGGGCCGGACAGTAGATGCAACTCATCTTGAATGATGAGCGACGGCTGTCGATATGGTGTGCCAATGCCGAGGAGCTGGCTGGCCGAGTCCTTGAACTGGAGCCGAGCGAACTTGTCGACCGTCGCCAGCAGGAAGGTCGGCGGCTCCTCGTAGAGCAGCTCATCGACCACGTTCATCGGGAGGTCGCGATGCGAGAACTCGCAAGCCCGGTCCACACATCGGAAGACGACGTCCTTGCCGACCTGACGGGCCCCATAGAGCAAGCGGGTGTCGTCCTTCTTGATCGGCACGAGTTCGGCCAGGCACCACGGACACTCCGTGATTTGGAACTGGTTCGCATCCTGTGGATGCTGTGCTTTGTAGAGCCGCTCAAGAGAGTACTTCGCATCGGCGCGGGTGCCGGGCGTCGCCTCGTTCCCTACCCAAAGACCGATCGAAAACCTCGCCATTCCCTTCGCTCTCTGATCCGTCGCGCGGAGCAACTCCATCGCACAGATCAACGAAGCGGCCCGCTGGAACTGCTGGGAAGTGAGCAGGCGCAGGGTGTAGCGAGTGATGACCGCCGTGCCTCCACCGGCTGTGCCGTACTGGAGCCGACGGAGGAAAATCACGATCGCGGCGAGCCCCAGGTACGCTTCGGTCTTGCCACCGCCGGTCGGGAACCAGATCAAATCGACGAGTTCACGGTCTGGGTGGGTATCGTCAACCGTCGAGGCGAGCGACACCAAGAGAAAGCCGAGCTGGAACGGACGCCACGAAGGTGCAGGGTCCATCTCGCCGCGACCTCGAGCAGCTTGAGCCATCTGAAGGCGCATCGCCGACATGGCGAGGGAGAAGGCAGTTCGAAGCGCAACCGACTCCGGGTCCGCGAGCACGCCGATCCCCTGCCGCATCCGAGTAGCTGTGATTCCCGCACGATCGACGATCGCCTCAGCGTCCGTGCCGAGTTCCGACGCCAACTCCCGCTGCTCCGCTACCCACTCAGAGAAAGACTCAACGAACGACTCCAATGCCTCCAGCACCGGCGTCGGCTCCGAGTCGATCGTCGCAAGAAACTCGAGATCGAGTGCAGATCGGGCGCTATCACGAAGCTTGTTACCGCCGGTCTGCTCGATTGCTGGCACAACGCAGTGCGGCACCGGGTCGAGCCGGATCCGGACGCAGGTGCCAGCCTCGTCGGTCTCCCAGTCCGCTGCCATGCCGTGCCCGACAGCGAACACCTTGCGACTCCTGTACCGCAGACGCAGTTCGGCGGCCTCAGGATCTACGACGATCGCCCGGGAGACGTCGTACTCGAGGATCCGCGCGCCATCTGCCGGACGCGCCGACAGGTCGACCTGGAAAAGCATGAGCGGAACATCGCTCTTGTCCTCGCCTGTAGTCTTCGTTCGAAGTCGGACGTGGAGTGTGACGAGCCAGTTCGAGCCCCCATACGGCCGCCAACGCGTGCCTATCTCGAACGGCACGTCACCTGCGACAAGTTGCCGCACCTGCAGCTTGCCGCGCACAAGTTCGATTCCGAGAAACTCATGGCCGGTGCGCTGCCACCGTTGCGGCCCGTCGTCCTCGATTAGCGCATAGGTGCCGGCGGAGAAATCGCACAACACGGACTCGGAGTCGGTGACGAAAGAGATCGCGGCGGAGGACGGTCGCCAGTCTTCGGCAAGCGGATTCGCTGCGCCGTCCTCTTCGACATCGGCCTCTTCGACATCGGCCATGACCAACTGCTGCGGATCGCTCACGCGAGCGGCGACACTGCCCTGGAGCGCAACGCTATCGTCGGCCGGGAAAAGCATACCGACCACGTATTGAAGCGACGGGCGGTTGTCGATGAGCACCTCGTTCTCACCCTGCTCGGGCCCAACGTAAGCTGCTCGGAGATGCTCGAGGGCGCGTGCTTGAGCCCGTGTAAGCGTCATGATGTCTCCCCAGACTTATACGCCAGCGCCTGTAGGCGTCGACGATCAGCGTCGGTGTAGACGACGTGGAGGGTTACCCGAGCGCGCGTCACCGCGACATATAGCGCCGCCAGTGCGGCCTCTGTGTACTCGATCGGAAGTTCACAGACGATGACATGCTCCGCCTCGAGGCCCTTCGCAACCCTGGAGCTGAGAACCCGAATTCCGTCGACGACGTCATCCAGCGACTCGGTTGCCGATGCCGAAATCAACCAGATGTCCGCCGCTTTGACGCCGTTCTTCTTGAGGGACTTCGCTATCCGGATCGCCTGTGCCCGTGACTCGCCTTCCGGCACGGTCTCCCACTGGATCCGCTCGCCGTTGACAATCCCCGGGTCGCCCACATCGGCGCCAAGGTACTCCTGGACCATGTGGACGATCGCCCGGGTGTTGCGGACATTCTTGCTCAGGTCGTACTCGATGCCCTCGGCGCGAACGATCTCGAACACGTCCTCGTCAAACCTGCCGTCGACGTGAGCTTGGTTGTTTTGGTCGAGAAACATTCTCCAGCGACCCCGTTCCCGACCGCCTGCAACGACCCGATCGAGTACATCCATCGCGTCGGCATACATCAGATCCTGGGCCTCATCGACGAGCAGCACGTCGAACCGTGACCTGGGGTCGATGGAGTCGAACTCACACACCTCGATCGCTCGCCCCGCGAGCCGTGGCTCGAAAAATGTGCGAAGTCCAGGCGACCTGAACGTCACCAGAACAGATTTCCCTGCCGCTGCCTCCTGCTTCGCGGCCTCGGCAAGGACTACGGACTTCCCGGTCCCCGCGCCGCCGAGCACGAGGATGCGCTGGTTCTTGGCCAGTCCAGCGAGCACCCGCGCCTGCTCAGCAGTCGCGGTGTTTTGCTCATCGATCACCGCGCCGCGCTGGGCGTCAATGACGGGGAGACGCGAGAATTCTCCGAAGAGGCGCTCCCGCAGCGCATCGACGCTAGCCCGCGACGCACCTCTGGGGGCGTCCTGTGCCGAACGCGCCACGGCGTCGAGCGCGGAGGAGAGAGTGTCGACCGCCATCGATTCCTTCGCAAGCCAGTGCGTCGCCTTCCATGCGACATCCGTGGGCGGGTGGCCGATGTCCGGCGTGACAGCGATTGCCTCAGAGGGGAACCAACCGAGTCCGTCCTCCTTGAGAATGTTCCTCAGAGCAAACATCGCGTCCCGGGCTTGGTCAATCGGCGAGGACTTCAGTCTGTGATTGTCACCGTTCCTGTCGATCGTGTACCAGGTGCCTTCGAACTTCTTGACGCCACCGCCCTTGACCTCGGCGATGATCGCGACGCCCTTCCACAGGATGACGAAGTCGGCCTCTGCCATCTGCTTGCCCGGCGCCGTCCGCAGTTTGACCGAATGGAATGCGACCGCCTCACCACCCGGCACGGCATGTAGCAGGCGGGCCAACTTGCGCTCGGCATCGCTCTGCGCAGTCCGCTCGATATCATGCAGGTCCGGACTCAGGATCATGACCGCTGTTCCTGCCACAGCTCTTCGTACTCGCGGAACCCCAACAAGCTGTTGATATCGTCGCTGCCGAAGTTGTCAGCCATGTCAACGATCAGGCACTCCTCCTTGCCACCATTCTTCGGACCGCGCAGACCGCGTCCGGCCATCTGGATGTACGCGTTTGGGCTGAACGTCGGGCGCGCGATGTACAGCGCTGTCACGCCCGGAGCGTCGAACCCCTGCGTCAGGAGGTCGCAGTTGGCAAGCACCTGGATTTCACCATCCTTGAACCGCTCGATGACGTCGCGCCGCTCCTGTCGGCCGGTCTGCCCACTTACGGACGCCGCTTCGATGCCACGGTATCGCAGCGTGGCGGCAAGTACCTGGGCGGACAGGACGTTTGGTGTGAACACGAGGACGGATCGCCCTCGCTCTGCTTCCAGGTTCATGATGCTCTCGACCAGGATGCCCATGCGAGCGTGGTCCGCAGCGACGCGATCAAGCACCTGAACGCTCACACGGTTGGTCCGCATCGCCTCGCGGGCCTCATCTTCCGACAGCCGGACCTTCGCGCCTTGCAGAACGTCGTGCTTCACGCGCGCCAACACGCCACGCTTGACGAGCTCCTGGTACGGATTCTCTTTGAACGCGTCAATCTTCCTCCGACCGAATCGAGCGGCGAGCTGGTCAGTTGCTTGAGTTGACGTCCCCTTGAATGGTGTCGCTGAAAGGCCGATCAGCGGTCGCTCGAAACTCCGCCCGTCGACGCCCAACCAGGAAAGAATTCGGGTGTACCGGGTCGAGGTGCCCGCGACGTGTCCTTCGTCGACGAACACCGCCGCTGCCATGCTCAGCCACTCGTACTCGGCGTTCTCGAGTATCACTTCGAGCTTCGCGTCCGTCGCGACCACCACGCTGACCGCAGTGTCCGGCTCGTTGACGTCGTTGCTCTCCCAGAGCCTGCCAACGGTCAGTGGTAGATCAACCCGCTGCTCGGTGCACAGTCCGCGCCAGACCTCGCTGAAGGTCTGCACCGCCTGTTCGCATAGTTCCTGCGACTGCGCGATCCAGAGTACGGGTCCGCGCAGAGCGCCGTCGACGAACAACTGGAGGATCGTCTGCGTCGCGACACGGGTCTTTCCGGCGCCGGTCGGAAGTTCGACCATCGCCTTCGCCCGACGGTTCCCCTCCCCCACTTCGAGTAGCGTCGCGCGCAGGTCCGCGCTGATGCGCGCTTGGTAATCGTGCAGTTCGGGCAGGATGGTGGCACCGGGCACGACGAACTCCGCATCTTGACGCTGCGTGCGTTGCCCCCCGAACTCCGGGCCGAAGCCCATCTTCCGGAGCCAGGTGATCGTCGCGGCTCCACCAGCCCACTGGTTCGGGACGTCCGGAAAGCCCTCTCGCCGGAACAGATCAGCGAGCTCGCGGATCGTGTCCTTTCCATAGACGGAGAGGCACAGCTCGGCCACCGAGGTCTCCTGCGATACGAGACCTTGGGCCTCGAGTCCCCGCCAAAGGCCCTTCGGGAGCTTCTCACGCAAGTCGTCCTCGCCGAAGTACACCTCGAGACGCGCGACATCGGTAGATGCGGCCAGAGCTTCCTGTCGCATCAGCTCGAGATGGTGATCAAGTCCGACCTTGAGCACGTGATCGACGTCGGCGTTGTTGAGGCCAAGGTCGAATGCCTCGTTCGCCGCCCACAGCGCCGCCTTCTCGCCAAGAGCCGTCACGACGACGAGGTTCACGCCGTCGCGATACGAGTCGAGCGACTGGGTCTCGACGCCATCCTCTGTCGTAACCCATTTCGCGACCGACTCGGCCCGCGACAGGGTTGCACTGCCGAGGTCGTCCCTGCTTGGCCAGCCGCGGAGGCCGGTAAATACGTCAAGCAGGCGCTCGGCTTCCTGTTGCCCGTCGATCCGGATAGAGAACGCGAAACTATCCTCGAATCGCTTGCACCCAACCTCGGCGACAAGCCGTTGGGCCTGGGACTCAGACGCCATTAGGTACGGCCGCTGGTGCTGCGCAAGATAGTCGCGCTGCTCCTCATCCGTCGCCACGTACACGGCCCCGGTAGGTCGCGACTCAAACACTCGCCCGACCCGCGCCACGATGCGAGGCGGCCGGCTATCCGGGTAGGCGAGTGGCGAACTCTCCAGGATGAATCGGACGAGCAGTGCGTCGTCGAACTGCGGCGGGAGCAGTTCGACGGCGAGCGCATCCCGCAGAACGGCTGGCGGAATCAACGCGAGCTCCTGCGGCAGGCGAAGCGTATCAACCACGGCCCGCTGCCCTTCGTATAGGGGCAGGAGATCGCGATACTCCACCAGAGACGGCGCGACCACGTCGGTGATCGGCCTGAACCCGCGCGTCGTGCGGAGCAGACCCGCTCGCTCTACAGCCCAGCGGACGGGCGACTTCACTCGATACGAAACGTGCGTCGCCATATCCTCGCAATCCCATGGCGCGTCACCGAACTCGAGGAGACCCCGAGTCCACGACTCGCGCAACTGATCCGGCGCCCCCGCCTGCTGCAGCATCAGCAGGGCCGAGAACGGTCCAGCGGAGCGGCCCTGACCGGGGTAGAGGTCAATCCGCTCGATCGGGCTGTCCCCTGGCATCCGTCGGCTGTTGAGATCCGCGATCACCCAATCCTTATACTCATCCGCCGCCGCCTCGTCCTCGAATGAGTAGTCGCGGACTGGCGCGTTGATGACACCCAGCTCGTGAGCAAGTGCTGGCATGCATTGCTGGCGGTCAAGCAAGAGAGCTCCTTCGGCCGCTGGCAGGTCCCCGTCGATGTCGAGCACCTGCTGCGGCAAGTGCCAACCTCCGTCGCGCGTCGGCACCAGCACCCGGGCCGTCGGGTTGGCCCGGACTGCACTGAGCGCATCCCGCGTGCTGACATCAAGGGCCGCGTCCCAGAATTTCTCGTACATCTCGGGTGTGGCCGTGGTCGTCAACTTGCCGAGTCGGGCGGTCAGAATCGCAACCGGGTCAGGATCGCGGAAATTCGCGGATCGGAGCATCTTCTCCATCTCCGGGTACGCCAAGAACTCCGGTACGACGAACACCGCGCCCTCGACGTCGAGGTCGTCCGCCTTCGAGAGGAACACCAGCGAGCGGTCCGCCAGCGAGCGGAGACCATCCGTAGTGGGGATGACCCGCGCGTTCTCGGCCCCCGCGGCTCCGCGATTGCCCATGACGACCTTCAGTGCGTTTGCCGCGGACTCGACGTCCGTGCCTTCTGCCCACTCGCGGAGCCACGACTGGATTCCACGCTTTGGCACGAGCCCCAGGGTGCGCTTCATATCGCGCCCGTCATCGAACTTCCCGGAATCGACGCTCGCCACAAAGAGCTGACGAAGGCGTGCGATGCGTTGAGTAGAGCTGTAGCACCGCCAGTGCGGAACGTCCTTGCCGGTGTTCGGAGACGCGATCCACGCCTCGTGGGCGCGCTCTGGAATCCTCCATTCGCAGGTCAGATCCAACGGCTTTAACTGCTCCGGAGCGCGGAGCGCGCCTGTCCCGTCCGGGATCAACGAGGCGGCAACGGCCAGCGGCGGAACGAGTTCACAGAGCACCTCGTCGCCGAAGTAGAGAGCCTCGCGACCGCGTGCTGGAAGGTAATCTAGCTGCGCCGCGGGGTCTTCGGTCGTGCTGACCTTTGGGAGGAGCTCGACGAACATTTCAGCAAGCGTCGCCAGAATCTCGCGGTTATAGGTGTTCCGAAGCAACGTGGTGCGGTCGTCGTTCACGCTCCACGGGGCGTTGAAGAACGCCGTGGCCGATGTCCGATCCTGCAGCGGGAAGTAACTCCAGAACTGACCGACCTGAGTACCGGCATCGCCAGTCTCCGCATTGGCGCGCCGAGGCTTGAGAGGCATTGCGATGCTGACCTTGATCTCGTCGCGCGAAACGGCCTCACCCACCTGTCGCCGAGCTGCTGCACTCGGGGCGTGCATGCGGTCGCTCACGAGCCACTCGTCGCCCGTCGTGTCCGGGCGCTCGATCTTGAATCGACCTCCTCCAAGATCCTTGGAAACATGGCTTGTGGCGAAGCCTCCATCGCCGAGCACCGAGAGCCGGACTTCACGCACGGCGCTGACAAACAGGAGGAACTCGGACGAGAACGTCTCCATCTCACGGCGGATTCGGTGGGTGTTCTGCACAGATGGCAACCGGATGATGGTTGTTGCCCAGGATGCAAGATCGCGTGCGATGGGGTCGGAGTCAAACAGTTCCTCAGCATCCAGCAAAGTCGCGGTGCGAAGAATAGGGAGACGTCGATCGACCGCACCAATCTCCCGTATGGCTGCCTGCGCCTCGGACGAGTTGAACTCGAACGCAACCGAGCGACTCAACACCTGGGGAGAGTCGGTGACGGCCAGCACCGACTTGAACCCTAGGCCGAAGCGTCCAATCTCGTCGCCGCGCTTCCCACTCAGATGGGCGTGCGTGATCGCTACAAGCCCGGCCTTCGTGAACGGGTGACCCGAGTTGGCGCAGTACAGAACCCCTGAACCAGGGTCGAGCACGATCTCAACGCGCCCCAACGCCGACCCGCCGGTTGTGCCAGCCATCGCATCCGCCGCGTTCTGTACGAGTTCAAGCAGCGTACGGTTGGCGTACCCCCCAGTGCGGATCGACTCCTCGTGGTTGGCATGCTCCGTGATCAACGTGGGCTTTGCAGAGTACGCACGTATCGCGCTAGCGAACTGCTCGTCGATCTCGGCGACAAGCGAGACATCCGGTACCCACATCTCTGTCGTCATCGCTGCCTCCCTCATCACATCCGGAACTTGAACGTAACGGTATCGGCACCCGCCGACACACGGCTCGGTCGTAGCCTACTGACTTGTCCTGAGACGCCTGCGTAGGCTCGTGCCCCTCCGCGCTCAGGACCGGGCCGAGGCACAACGTCCGAACTCACATTCCTCTGGGTCGCAAAACTCGATGAAGCGGAAGCACGGACGCAGCGCCTACACTCACAATGATGTGGGAACGCTGTTCGTCAGCAGCAAAGTCGCCGCAATATTGCCTTAGGTTTGACCATTCTCGCTTCCTAGAGTTGTCGCATGAGATGATCTGCTGAGACCTGTTGCTCGCGCATCCGCAATCAGTTGCGCTGATCTATGGGGAGGCTCCGGCATGACTCACCGTATTCCTTGGCACCCAGGCCAACGTCCATTCGAACAACGCAGGCGAATGTGATCGCAGAGGGCCCCAAGACAGCCGAGTGTCTCCGTCGCCCACGGACACCAGGCGTAACTCGATGGTGACCCACGCGACACGGCCCTTGCGATTTCTGGTGGGCACTGCGCAGTCACTGGCCAGGCTGTTGATACACCCGGCCCCGTTCGGACGGAGACCGCGTGAGAAGGCGCGATTGGGCGCTCCCCTAACGTCGAGCGCTTCTCCCGAATGGGAACGGCTGTCGCAATCGGCATCGGGTGCATCGATGCGCTCTAGGAGCAGCAAGCCGACCCGGCGTGGCTGGAGAATGCGTTCGGCGCAGAGTTACCAAGACCACGAGCCGCGAGTCGCAAGGGTCCGTGCCGCGAAAAGGTGCAACACCTTTCGTCACCCTAGGACTCACGCCCCCGCGGGCACCGCCCGCGAGTAGATCTCCTCCACCACGGCCGCATAGTTCGCCAGCACGTTCGCCTTGCGCACCTTGAGCGATGCCGTCAGCTCTTCACGAGCCTCCGTGAACGCGGATGGCACAATCCGGAACTCCCTGATGGACTCCGCTCGCGACACTTGCGTGTTGGCGTGATCCACGGCCCTCGAGATGAGCTCGCGCACGCGCGCGTCACGCGAGGCCTCCTCAACGCTCATCGCGGGCAGCCCGTGAGACGCGAGCCAATCCGGCAGCATCGCCTCATCGAGCGCCACCAGCACCGACACAAAGTGCCGCCCCTCCCCCACAACCACCGTGTCCTGGATCACGGGGTGCGTCCGCATCGAGTCCTCCAGCACCGCGGGCTGCACGTTCTTGCCCGAGGACAGCACCAGAATCTCCTTCTTGCGCCCCACGATGCTCACCGCGCCATCGGCCACCCTGCCAAGGTCACCCGTGGCAAACCAGCCGTTGCGCATGACCTCAGCGGTAGCGTCGGGCTGATTCCAGTAGCCCATGAAGAGGTTGGCGCCGCGCAGCAGAATCTCGCCATCATCCGCGAGCGCCACCTCGGTGCCGGCGATGGGGTGACCAACGGTGCCCATGATGCGCGTGGGCTCGGGCGTGCCGAGCGCCGCGGCCGTGGTCTCCGTGAGTCCGTAGCCCTGCATCACGGTGATGCCGATTCCCTCAAAGAAGTTGCCGATGTCCTCGTTGAGGCGCGCGCCGCCGCTGAGCGCGTACCGCAGGTCCCCACCCATGAGGTGACGAAGCTTGGCGAGCACAAGCCGGTCCGCAAGCCGGTGCCGCGCCCGCAGCCCCGCCCCAACGCGGCCATGCACCGCCGCCGCGCCATACTCCCGCGCCACCTTCGCCGCCCACCGGAAGATGCGCTTCTTGATGCCGTGCTGGGCGGCGTCGGCCCGGTTGTAGACGGTCTCGAGAACGCGCGGCACCAGCACCATCACGGTGGGGCGGAACGTGGCGAGGTCATCCACGAGCGTCTTGTGACTGGGCGCAAATCCAATCACCGTGTTCGACGACATCCCCAGCATGAGGGCCAGCCGCCCAAACACATGCGCCAGCGGCAAGAACAGCAGCAACCGTGCCTCACCAGCCACGATGCCGCCAAACTCCGGATCCCGCTCAATGTTGAGACAGTGATCAACGAAGTTCGCGTGGCTCAGCATCGCGCCCTTTGGCCGCCCCGTAGTGCCCGAGGTATAGATGATCGTCGCCAAATCCTCCGGCGCCACGGCGGCGGTGCGCGCGTCCAGTTGGGCATCGGTGATGCTCTCGCCGTCCCGCGCCACGTCACCAAGGTCGCCAAACAGCACCGCACTGCCCGACGCTGCCGTCACCAACTCCGCCCGCTCGGCGCTGTCCGTGGCCACCAGGCTGATGCCGGCGTCGGACAGAATCCAGGCCACCTGTTCCGCGGAGGAGGACGGATAAATGGGGACGGTCACGGCGCCCGCGGCGAGCGCGGCAAAGTCCATCACGGCCCACTCGTAGCGGGTGTCCCCCATGATGCCCACCCGATCACCGGGCGCGACCCCGCGCGCCATGAGGCCCTTGGCCACGGCGCGCACCTGCCCGTGAAACTCGCCAAACGTGATGGGGTGCCACGTGCCGGCGTCGGTCTTGACCTCGGCAAAGACCGCGTTGGGGGCGGCGCTAGCGCGCGCCGCGAGCAGCGCACTGAGGTGAGTGCGCTCGGCCTCCGTCACCAGCGACGGCGAGGACGTGGTCCACATGACCCAAGTGTAACCTACGGTGTCGTAGGTTACGAGCGTCGTGTGGCGCGCTGAGGCCTTGGCGACCCGGTAGGCGAACTTTCAGGTGAAGTCTAGGCAAACGTTCAGTTGAGCGATAGGCAAACATTCGACTCTGATCTAGGCGAATGCTAAGGTCCAATCATGACCACCTACCTGCCGCGCCTGGCCGACGGCGAGATCGCCCGCATGCGGAGCGCGATCGGGGCGATTCTGATCGAAGGGCCCAAAGCGTGCGGGAAGACGGCAACCGCCTCGCAGATCGCCAACACCATCATCAGTTTTGACGCCGACGACGCGGCACGGGCACTTGTCGCCCTAGACCCGGACGCGCTGTTTGCAGGACAGACGCCCATTCTGTTTGACGAGTGGCAACTCGAGCCATCCATCTGGAACCGGGTGCGGCGCCAAGTCGACGAGCGCCACTCTCGAGGCGACTTCATCCTCACGGGATCCGCACGTCCAAGCAACGACGCCCAACGACACTCGGGCGCAGGGCGCTTCGGCACACTGCAGATGCGGACCATGAGTCTCTTCGAATCCGGTGCATCCGACGGTAGCGTGTCATTCGCTGCCCTCCTCTCGGGAGTGCCGCAGCCGGGACTGAGCAGCAACCTCAGCTTCGACGACTTGCTGCGCCTCATCGTTGTGGGTGGATGGCCCCAGATCATCGATTGGCCGGAGCGCGAGGCTCGCGAATGGCTCGCCGGATACATCGCACAAATCGTCGAGGTCGATGTCCCTTCGCTAGGACAGCGGCGAGATCCCCGCAACGTGCGCCGCCTGATCGAATCCTTGGGACGGAATGTGGGACAGGCAGTGCGCCTGACAGAACTTGCCAGAGACGTGGGCGGAGACGGTGGGCCGATCAGTCACGAGGCACTCGTCGGATACCTGGATGCCTTGGACCGGCTGCGCCTCACAGACAACTCTCCCGCCTGGCGGCCCCACATGCGCTCCTCGACTCGCTTGCGAAGTGCAGAGGTGCGCTACTTCGTTGACCCATCGCTTGGGCCCGCCGCGCTCGGAATCGGCACAGCAGAACTGCGCTCCGACCCTCGTGCAGCCGGTTTTCATTTTGAATCGCTGGCTATCCGCGACCTGCGGATCTACGCGCAAGCACATCGCGGCGTCGTGGACTCTTGGCGGGACGCGAATGGAAACGAAGTAGACGCGATTGTGTCGATCGCCGACAACAAGTGGGCGGCGTTCGAGATCAAGCTGAACCCACGCGACGTCGACACGGCCGCTGCATCGCTTCTGCGATTTGCTTCGACGGTTGACGCGGACCGCCACAGCGAACCGGCCGCGCTGGGCGTGATCACAAGCACCGGGGCCGCCGGACGCCGGGCAGATGGCGTCCACGTCATCCCGATTGGGTGCCTAGGGCCCTAAACCAGCCGCCGCATCCACCCGTGCGCATCGGCCGCGCGCCCGTACTGAATGTCCGTGAGCCGTTCACGAATCGCCACCGTCACCGGCCCCGGCTCGCCATCGCCCACGGTCAGCTCAAAGTCATCCGAGCCAAACCGACCGATGGGCGTGACCACCGCGGCCGTGCCACACGCGAACACCTCGGCGATGTCGCCGGACTCAAGCCCCGCACGCACCTCTGCCATGGGGATGTCCCGCTCCACAACCTTGACGTCTTGCTCACCCAGCAGTGCGATGATCGACGACCTCGTGATGCCCTCAAGGATGTTGCCGTTGATGACGGGCGTCGCCACCGTGCCATCACGCAGCACCACAAAGACATTCATGCCGCCCAGTTCCTCGAGCAGCGTGCCGTTGCGGGCGTCGAGGTACAGCACCTGCTCGTAGCCGCGCGCATACGCGGCCATCTGCGGCATGAGCGAGGCCGCATAGTTGCCGCCACACTTGGCCGCCCCCGTGCCGCCAGGCCCTGAGCGGTGATAGTCCTTCTCGATCCAGATACTCACCGGCTTCAGCCCGCTCGCAAAGTACGGCCCCACCGGGGACGCAATGACCAAGAACTCCACATGCTTAGCAGGCCTTACACCAAGGAACGCCTCATGCGCATACATGAATGGACGCAAGTACAGCGAGGTCTCCGCACCGCCAGGCACCCACGCGGCATCCTGCCGCACCAGCGCCTCGATGGCGCCAACGAAGTCCTCCTCCGGCAGCTCCGGCAGCGCCAAACGCCACGCAGAGCGGCTCAGCCGCGCCGCATTCGCCTGCGGCCGGAACGCCCAAATGGAGCCGTCTTCCCAGCGGTACGCCTTGAGGCCCTCAAACACCTCTTGGCCGTAATGCAGCACGGCCGACGCTGGGTCCAGTTGCAGCGGCCCGTACGCCTCCACGCGGCGATCGTGCCACCCCTCGCCTTCCGTCCACGTCACCCGGGCCATGTGGTCCGTGAACTGGACGCCAAAGCGAAGGTCAGCCAGAGCGTCGGCCCGTTCCTGCTCACTGTGCGGGGCGGGGTTGGCAACTACCCGGAAGGCCTCCACGCTCGAGGGCGCATCTGCGGCAGTGGTGCTCATGAGACCTTCCTTTCGTTGTATGTAGAACCTACCCGCGGATGCGGGCAGCGAGGGCGTCGCCCACCTCAGAGGTGGACCTGCCAGGGGTCTTGGCTGCAGCGTCGGCCGCCACGGCGCCCTCCACGCGCGCCGCAAGCTCCGGGTAGCCAAGGAAATCGAGCATGAGCGCCACGGACAGCACCGTGGCGGAAGGGTCTGCGATGCCCTTGCCGGCGATGTCGGGAGCCGAGCCATGCACGGGCTCAAACATCGACGGGAAGGTGCGGTCCGGATTGACGTTGCCCGACGCTGCCAGGCCAATGCCGCCAGAAATGGCCGCCGCCTGGTCCGTGAGGATGTCGCCAAACAGGTTGTCCGTGACGATCACGTCAAAGCGACCAGGGTTGGTGGTCATGACGATGGTCGCGGCGTCGATGTGCAGGTAGTCCCACGTGACCTCGGGGAACTCCGGGGCCACGGCCTCCACCGTGCGGCGCCACAAGTGGCCCGCGTGCACCAGCACGTTGTGCTTGTGCACCAGCGTGAGCTGCTTGCGCTCACGCTTGGCCGCCACCTGGAAGGCATACCGCACCACCCGCTCCACACCGTGGCGGGTGTTGATGGACACCTCGGTGGCGATCTCATGCGGGGTGTCCACACGCAGCGCACCGCCGTTGCCCACATACGGGCCCTCTGTGCCCTCACGGACCACCACAAAGTCCACCTCGGTGACGTCACGCAGCGGCGACACCTCGCCGGGGTACAGGCGCGATGGACGCAGGTTCACGTACTGATCCAGCGCAAAGCGCAAGGGCAGCAGCACGCCACGCTCGAGCACACCGGACGGCACCGACGGGTCGCCAATGGCGCCCAGCAGGATGACGTCGTGGCCGCCAATGGCCGCAAGGTCCTCCTTGGTGAGGGTGTCGCCCGTGGCGTGCCAGCGTCGGGCACCCAGGTCAAACTCCGTGGTCTCAAAGGCGAGATCGGTGCCCTCGGTGGCGGCGGCGAGGCACTTCAGCCCCTCCGCCACCACCTCCGGACCGATGCCGTCACCGGCAACAACCGCAAGGCGGTAGGTAGTCACGTGTGCTGTCCCCTTTAGCGAGCGGTCTGGCCGTCAACGTAGTCGGCGTCGGCCGAGGTGGTCCACGCGAAGAGCTTGCGCAGCTCGCGGCCCGTGGTCTCGATGGGGTGCTGCTCGCCCTTGGCACGCAGCTCCTGGAACTCCGTAGCGCCGCCGTCCTGGTCGTCGATGAAGCGCTTGGCGAACACGCCGGTCTGGATGTCCGTCAGCACAGCGCGCATGTGGTCCTTGACGTCGGGCGTGATGACGCGCGGGCCAGAGACGTAGTCGCCGTACTCGGCGGTGTCAGACACGGACCAGCGCTGCTTGGTGATGCCGCCCTCGTGAATGAGGTCCACGATGAGCTTGAGCTCGTGAAGCACCTCAAAGTAGGCGATCTCCGGCTGGTAGCCGGCCTCGGTGAGCGTCTCAAAGCCGTACTGGATGAGCTGCGAGACGCCGCCACACAGCACGGACTGCTCGCCGAACAGGTCCGTCTCCGTCTCCTCGGTGAAGGTGGTCTTGATGACGCCGGCACGCGTGCCGCCAATGGCCTTGGCGTAAGACTTTGCGGTCTCCCATGCGGTGCCGGAGGCGTCCTGCTCCACCGCGATGATGTCCGGGATACCGCGGCCGGCAACGAACTCGCGGCGCACCGTGTGGCCGGGCGCCTTGGGGGCGATGAGGATGACGTCAACGCCGTCCGGGGGCGTGATGTAGCCAAAGCGGATGTTGAAGCCGTGCGCGAACGCGAGGGTCTTGCCGGCCGTGAGGTGCTCGGCAATGTCGTCTGCGTAGATGAGGCGCTGGAACTGGTCGGGGGCCAGGATCATGATGAGATCCGCCCACTCGGCGGCGTCCGCAACGGACTGCACGGTGAAGCCGTCCGCCTCGGCCTTCGCCACGGACTTGGAGCCGTCGCGAAGCGCCACGTGCACCTCCACGCCGGAGTCGCGCAGATTCTGCGCGTGGGCGTGGCCCTGGGAGCCGTAGCCAACGATGGCCACCTTCTTGCCCTGGATGATGCTCAGGTCAGCGTCGTCTTCGTAGTACATCTCGGCCATGGTTGGTCTCTTTCGTCTGAGGTGTTGATGGGTTAAGCGCTCACGCGGTCCAGCGCGCGCTCCGTGATGGAGCGGGCGCCGCGGCCGATGGCGACGGTTCCGGATTGGACAATCTCGCGCACGTCGTACGTGGACAGTGCGGCAAGCAGGGCATCGAGCTTCTCTGGCGTGCCGATGGCCTCGATGACCAAGGCATCGGTAGAGACATCCACCACGTGTGCGCGGAACAGGTCAACGACCTGCAGGATGTCTCCGCGCTGGCGAGCATCGGCCCGCACCTTCACGAGCAACAGCTCGCGCTGCACGGAGCGCTCCTTTTCGAGCTCCACGATCTTGAGCACGTGCACCAGCTTGTTGAGCTGCTTGGTGACCTGCTCCAGCGGGAGGTCCTCCACATCCACCACCACCGTGATGCGGCTGATCTCCGGATGCTCCGTTGGGCCCACCGCCAGCGAGTGGATGTTGAACGCGCGCCGCGAGAACAGGCCCGCAACGCGCGCGAGCACGCCGGGCTTGTTCTCTACCAGCACGGACAGCGTGTGCTTCGACATGACCTACTCCTCGCGGTCCCACTGCGGCGCAATGCCGCGAGCGTACTGAATCTCATCGTTGCTGGTACCAGCGGCAACCATGGGCCACACCATGGCGTCGCGAGACACCGTGAAGTCCACCACCACCGGCTGGTCGTTGATCTCGTTGGCGCGCTTGATGGTGGCGTCCACATCGGCGTCGGACTCGCACCGCAGGCCAACGCAGCCCATAGCGTCGGCCAGCTTCACAAAGTCGGGCACGCGCACGGTGCCGTGGCCCGTGTGCAGGTCCGTGTTCGAGTAGCGCTGGTTGTAGAACAGCGTCTGCCACTGACGCACCATGCCAAGCGACGAGTTGTTGATGACCGCCACCTTGATGGGGATCTCGTTGAGCGCGCACGTGACGAGCTCTTGATTGGTCATCTGGAAGCAGCCGTCGCCGTCGATGGCCCACACCGTCTTGTCCGGCTGGCCCACCTGCGCGCCCATCGCGGCCGGCACCGAGAAGCCCATGGTGCCAAGGCCACCCGAGTTGATCCACGTGTTGGGGTGCTCGTACTTGATGAACTGGCTGGCCCACATCTGGTGCTGGCCAACGCCCGAGGTGAAGATCGTGGAATCGGGGTCATTGAGCTCGCCCAGGCGCTGAATGACGTGCTGCGGGCTGCTGAGGCCGTCTGACGTTGCCTCGTAGCCCAGCGCATAGGTGGTGCGCCACTCGTCGAGCTGCTTCCACCAGGCCTCGAGGTCCGGCTTGCCGTGCTTGCGGTGTTCCTCGGCGAGCGCGGGCACGAGGTCCGCGAAGACGTCCTTGAGGTCACCCACGATGGGCACGTCCGCGGTGCGGTTCTTGCCGATCTCCGCGGGGTCAATATCCGCGTGCACAATGACCGCGTTGGGGGCGAAGCTG